>Ga0136625_1000330_pt1 | contig 14142 bp, 11 predicted proteins | sample AntDrymUQ4832306_2_FD_104672 | JGI IMG/M metagenome (GOLD analysis project Ga0136625, IMG submission 104672) | Polar desert sand microbial communities from Dry Valleys, Antarctica - metaG UQ483 (23.06) | ecosystem: Environmental > Terrestrial > Soil > Desert | place: Antarctica: Dry Valley...
AACCGGGCGGCGGCGGCCCAACTGCTCGATGCCGCCGACCTCTGGGTGTTCGTCACCACTGCCGCCCGCTACGCCGATGCCGTGCCCTGGGAGTTCCTCCGCCGTGCCGTCGCCAGGGGCGTGGGCATCGCCCTCGTGCTCAACCGCGTGCCGCCGGGTGCGGCGTCCGAGATCGGACCGCACCTCGCCGAGATGCTGCGCACGGAGGGTCTCGGTACGGCACCGGTGTTCACCATCGAGGAGCAAGAGCTCGTCGATGGGCTGCTCCCCAGGTCGGCTGTGGAGCCGCTGCGGGCCTGGCTCGGAACCCTCGCCGCCGACAAGCGCGCCCGCGCCGAGCTCGTCGGTCGCACGCTGGCAGGCACCATCGCTGAGCTGGCCGCACGCAGCGACCGGGTGGCCGCGGCGGTCGAGTACCAGGGAGCGATGCTCGGCTGGATGGAGGATCGGCTCGGCGACGGCTTCGACCGCGCTGTTTGGAACATCGCCACGGACGTGCGCGACGGCACGGTCATGCGGGGAGAGGTGTTGGCCCGCTGGCAGGAGCTGCTCGGCACCGGAGAGCTCCTGCGCCAGTTGCAGTCGACGATCGGTCGGCTGCGTGACCGCGTCACGTCCGCCGTCACCGGGCGCCCCCGGAACACCGAACGGTTCCAGGGGGCGGTCAACTCCGGCGTCGAGATGGTGGTCCTCGAGAGGACGGCTCAGGCCGTCGATGAAGTCGTCGGACAATGGCGTTCGCAAGGAGCCGGTGGCGCCCTGATGCGCGAGGCCGGTGACCGAGGCATCGATCTCACCCGGCCGTCAGCGGAGCTCGACGAGCGGGCCGCCCGCATGGTGCGCGATTGGCAGGCAGGCGTGCTCGATTTGCTGCGCCGCGAGAGCCGCGGCAAGCAGCTCTCTGCGAGAGTGCTGTCGTACGGCGTCAATGGCGTGGCGCTCGTGTTGATGGTCGGCGTGTTCTCCCAGACGGGCGGTTTGACCGGCGCCGAGGTGGCCATTGCCGGTGGCACGTCGGCCGTCGGGCAGAAGCTGCTGGAGGCGCTGCTCGGCGACCAGGCGGTGCGCCGGCTGACCACCGCGGCTCGAGCCGATCTGGAACGAAGGGTCGGACAGCTCCTCGAGGCGGAAGTGGCCCGGTTCGCTGCGGCGCTGGATCCGCATCGCCAGCAGGACGATGTCGGGCGGCTGCGCCGGCTGGCGGAGCGGTTGCGTACAGGGGTTATGGGGCGATGATCGCACCGGCGTCGTCGCCCACAGTCTCCGTCGGGCGGGGCGGTGAGCGGCTGCGGGAGCGCCTCGACCTGCTCGGCGAGATCGCCGCGCTCGCACAAGGGCGTCTGCCGCCTGACGTTGCGGTTCGCACCGCAGCGACGGCGAAACGGGCGGATGAGCGGCTCGAACACGGCGCCACACACACCGTGGTCGCGCTCGCCGGGGCGACTGGGAGCGGCAAGTCGTCGATGTTCAACGCGCTGGCCGGCAGTGACCTGGCGACGGTGGGTGTGCGCCGACCGACGACGGCGAGCACGCAGGCCGCCGTGTTCACCGCCGATGGGACCCTCGGCGCCGACACTGCTGGTTTGCTCGACTGGCTCGGCGTGCGCCGGTACGCTGTCGTCATCGAGCCGGCTTTGGCGGGTCTCGTCCTGCTCGACCTCCCCGACCACGACTCGACGTCGGCCGGCCATCGCCAGGAGGTCGATCGCATGGTGCATGTCGTCGACGTGTTCATCTGGGTGGTCGATCCGCAGAAGTACGCCGACGCTGCGCTTCACGAAGGCTATTTGCGTCGCTTCGCCGGTCATGCCGACGTGACGCTCGTCGCCCTCAACCACGTTGATACGCTGCCGACGGATGCCAGGCGAGAGGCGCTGGACGATCTCGGTCGGCTGCTCACGGCCGACGGTATGACCATCGCAACGCCGGGACTGTTGGGCAAGATCACGGGCAAGGGAAAAGGAGTGCGCCTGTTCGGTGTCTCTGCCCGCACTGGCGAGGGCGTCGACGATCTCCGTAGCGAGTTGGGTGCCCGCGTTGGCGAACGCCGGGCGCTCGTCGCCCGTCTCGATGCCGACGTCGACTGGATCGCCGACGACCTGGAGTCCGCAATCGGAACCGTGAAGCCAGGCCCTGTGCCGGTGGCTGCGACCCGTCGGCTCGGCGCTGCCCTCGCCTCGGCCGGCGGTGTGGACGGAGTGGTCGACGCCGTGGCCGAGGCGCACCGCATACGCGGTCGCCAGGCGGCCGGCTGGCCGCCAACCCGTTGGCTGACCCGGCTGCGCCGCGATCCGTTGCGTCGCCTCGGTCTCGATCGCCGCCGCGCGTCGAACGCGACCGAAGCAGCTGCGGTTCCTCGCACGTCGCTGCCACCGCCGTCTCCGATCGCCGCCGCCGGCGTGTCAACGGCGATCCGCCGCCTCGTCGACGACACCGCCGAGGGTCTCCCGTCGGTGTGGCGCCGGCGGATCGTCCAGGCAGCCGACTCTCGGCGAGGGGATCTCGACGACGCCATCGATCGCGCCGTCGGCGCCGCCCGTCTACCGACCGAGCAGCCCCGCTGGTGGCGGGCCCTCGGCGCCGTACAGCGCGTGCTCGCTGCCGTGCTGGTCGTCGGATTGCTGTGGCTGGTGGTGCTCGGCGTCGTTGCCTGGCTCCGGTTGCCAGGGCTCCCGACGCCGAAGCTCGGTGAGGTTCCATGGCCGACAGTGCTCGCTGTCGGAGGCGCTGTGCTCGGTCTGCTGCTGGCGACAGCAGCCCGGTGGGCGACCGCCGTCGGGGCCAGGAGTCGCGCCGCTCGCGCCCGTCGGACGTTGGTCGATGCCACGACGGAGGTCGGTGAGCGACTCATCGTGCAACCGGTCGACGAGGAGCTGCGCACCCTCGTCAAGCTCCACACGCTCAGCCGTCGCCTCCACAGCTGATCCCAGCGCAGCGGGGACGGTCGCTAACGTGGCACCGTGCCTCGCCTCCGACGGAACCTCGCCGAGTTGCGAGTCGACGAGGTGGCAACACGGATCGTCGAGGACAGCATCATCGTGCAGCCGTTGGGGGCGATCGAGCAGCACGGGCCACACCTGCCGCTCAACACCGACGTGCTGATCGCCAACGCCGTCGCCACGGCCGCCGTCGAACAGGTGGGCGAGGAGATCGACGCCTGGTTGCTGCCGCCGCTGGCGTACACCCGCTCCAACGAGCACGCCTGGGCACCCGGCACCATCTCGCTGCGCGCCACGACGCTGCTGGCCGTGCTGGACGACATCGGGCGCAGCATCGCTGCCACGTCGGCCCGCAAGCTCGTGTTCTTCAACGGCCACGGAGGCAACAGCGCCGTCGTCAACGTCGCCAACCGCGAGATCCGTCTGCAGAACGGACTGCTCACGTTCCTCGCCCATCCGAGCCTGCCGCCCGACCAGGGTGGCGCCTCCGCCGACGAGGAGTCGGGGATGGGAATCCACGCAGGCGCCGACGAGACCTCGCTGATGCTGCACCTGGCGGCCAACCTCGTCGACATGAGCGCGGCGATGCGCAACGTGCCCGAGTGGCTCGATGGCAACGAGCACGTCCGCTTCGGCGGGCCGGTCACGTTCGGTTGGACCTCGGACGACTTCGGCGGTCACATCGGCGATCCCACCGTGGCCACGGTGGAGCGGGGCCAGCAGCTCTTCGAGGCCGCTGTCGAACGGTTCGGCGCCGCGCTGCGCGAGATCTCGACGTTCGAGTTGTGAAGGTGGCCGGTCAGCGGGTCAGGGGCCGGCTCGACGAGGTGACTGGAGCCTGCGCCGCTCCGCCATCGTCGGAGCTACATGCGCCGAAACCGACGGCTGCGATCGTCAGCGCTGCGACGATCCGGAACAGCCGGCCGTGCGTACGCATGTGCGCGAACCATAGCTGCTCGGTCAGGGCGACGCGTTCGCACCGGGCGCCGATGCGGACCCGGCCTGTGCGGCGTTGGAAGGCGACGTCAGCGTGCCCGTCCGCCACACGAGCCGGTCCGACGGCCCGGCGGCCAGGGCCTGGCGCAGCGTTCCTGCGCGCACGGCCAGCAGGTCGGCAGGCGAGCCAACCGTCAGCGAGACGACTTCGCGGCCGAGCACCCGGCGGGCTTCGTCGCTCACGGTGCGGTAGGCGTCATCAGGCGTCAAGTGGCTGACGAGCACCATCAGCGCGGCGATGTCGAGCGGGCAACCCCGCCCCAGCGGGTTGAAGGGGTCCTGCAAGTTGTCCTGGCCGGCTGCCACCGGCACGCCGGCGGCGCGGAGGGCGGCAACGGATGTGATGCCTCGCGGCGTGGCCTCGGCGTGAGCCCGGCCCTGCAGGTAGAGATTCGTCTGTGGGAGCGCGACCACGCCGATGCCGGCCGCCGCCACCTGCTCGGCCACCTCCCGCTGGCGCGCCTCCGGCAGCATCGACAGGCTCACGCAATGGCTCGCCGTCGCCGGGTGCTCGAACCCGGCCGCCACGTGGCGGGCAAGATCGGCGAGGCCGAGCACACCGGCGTCCAGTGTCTCGTCGGTGTGCAGGTCGACGCCCACCGAATGATCCGCAGCAACCTGGAGCAGGTAGCTCGTCGCCTCGTCGAGAGAGGAGGGCTCGAGATGTGGGCACCCGCCGACAAGGTCGGCGCCCATCGTCATGGCATCGGCGAGCAGCGAGCGGTGCAAGGCGCCCTCCGTCCCCAGCACCGGAAACCCGCACAGGGCAACGATCTCCACATCGACCAAGTGCACGGTGGCTGCCCGGGCCGCCAGCACTGCCTCCATCGGTCGCAGCCCGGTCCACTCGGTCACGTCGACGTGGGTGCGGATCACCGTGCATCCGTTCGCCGCCATCAGCTCGATGGCCCGTACGGCACGGTTCGTCGTGTCATCGACGCTGAACGAGTGGGCAGCCGTCTCCATGGCCCTGATGGCGCCCAAGAGGTCGCCCGTCGGGTTGCTGACGACATCGGCGAGGAATGCCTTGTCGAGGTGGGCATGGGCCTCCAACGGAGACGGCAGCAGCACGTAGCCGCCGAGCTCCACCACGCGCTCGCCAGCCGCGGGTTCCAGCCCCGGCCCCACCTCGGCGATGGAACCATCGCCTATGCGCACGTCGCCGACGGCGTCGCCAAGCCAGGCACCGCGAAGCACCTGACCGCTCATCTCTCACTGTGGGGGCTGCGCCCCCACACCCCATCTCCGTGCGGCTCACTGGCGTTCGCTCGACCGGTGAGCTCGCTGCGCTCGCTCATCTGTCGGATAGTACCGAGTACCTTCTTGTGATGATCGAGCACTCAGCGCTGAACCTCGGTGCCTTCTTCTTCGGCGGTGTGGAGCTGGACGACGCCGGCGCCGGCATGCCGGCGCCGATGGACCGTCGCACGGGCAATGAAGCCGCCTGGCAGGCGACCCTCGATTACATCAACTCCGCCACCGTCGCCGAGGACCTCGGCTACGACTCGTTCTGGACGACTGAGCACCACTTCCAGCACGAGGGCTACGAGGTGATCCCGAACGCCTTGCTCGTCTCAACGTGGATCGCCGCCCGTACGGAGCGCATCCGTCTCGGCGCCATGTTCAACGTCGTGCCGCAGTGGAACCCGCTGCGCCTGGCAGAGGATTTCTCCACCATGCACAACCTGTCGGGCGGTCGAGGTGTGCTCGGCGTCGGCCGCGGCACCGTGCCTCGCGAGGTGCTGCACCTCAACGACAAAGGCGTGTCGGTGGGCTCGCACGACAACCCCGATCAGCAGCCCGACGACGAGCGCAACCGCCGCCTGTTCGAGGAGTCGATGGAGGTCGTGCGCCGGGCACTGGCCGAGGAGCACTTCTCGTTCTCTGGCGAGTTCTTCCAGATCCCCGTACCCGGCCTCCCCGACCGCGGTGCGACCGTGCAGCACCTCACGCTCGTGCCTCGGCCCCGATATCCCTACGAGATCTGGCAGGCCGTCACGAGCCCGCCGACGCTCGACTACGTCCCCGTGGTCGGGCACGGCGCTGTGTTCTGGAACCAGCATCACTCGTTCATCAAGCGTTTCTGGGACACATATGCCGAGCGGTACGCGGCCGCCCACGACGGCCACGAACTGGCGCCTCACGAGAAGCGCATGCTCGTCGTCTCGATACGCATAGAGGACACGCACGAGCAGGCGATGGCCTCCGCCCGGAACGGTCACGACGAGTTCTGGAAGTTCCTCGGCCCCTACGGCTGGAGCCGCGGCTACATGGGCCCGGACGGGAAGCCGGCCAAGCCGGGACTGATCCCGACGCTCGAGGAGTCGATCGAGAACCGGACCATCCTGCTCGGTTCGCCAGAGGACGTTGCCCAACAGGTGCAGGAGTACCGCGACCTGCTCGGGCTCACGAACCTGACGGTCTTTCCGCACCTGATCGGCGACCCGTACAAGAAGGCCGACGAGCAGATGGCCCGCTTCGCAGAAGAGGTCGTCCCACTCCTGCGCTGACATGCTGCTCGGATGCGTGCCGATCGTGCGATGCTCTTCCGGGCGGCGACGAACGAGCGGCTTGAACGTGCGGTCAGGGCGCTGCCAGGCGGAGACGCGCTGGCGTGGCGCGCAGCGTCGCGTTACGTGGCGGGACGCTCGAGGTCCGAGGCACTACAGGTGGCGGCGGACCTGATCGGGCGCGGGCTTGGGGTGAGCGTGGACCTGTTCGGCGAGCAGGTGTGCGACTCGTCGAAAGCGGTTTTGATTGCCGAGGAGTACCTGGCTCTCGCTGAGGCACTGCCGGCGCCGCCGGCCGACGTGTGGCTGTCGATCGACCTGTCGCACCTGGCGGTGGACGTCGATCCGGCGGGGACGACCCGGTTGCTGGGCGATGTAGCTGCTGCGCTGCCAGAGGGCCGGCGGGTCCAGGTTGGAGCCGAGGATGCCGCACGCACGGACGCGGTGCTGGGATGCGTGCTCGAGGTCGCCAGACGAGGCCTCGCCGAGCGGATCGGCGCCACGATCCAGGCGAACTTGCTGCGGTCCGCTGACGACGCCGACGCGCTGGCTGACGCAGGGGTGCACATCCGGTTGGTCAAGGGCGCCTACATCGAGCGGGTCGGCACCCACCCCTACGGCGAGGAGACCGACATCGCCTTCCTGCAGCTTGCCCACCAGCTTGCCGCTGCGGGGGCGACGTGGTCGATGGCGACGCATGACGGTCGACTTCGCGAGGCGGTGCAGCTGGCGCTCGGACCGGTGCCGGTCGAGCAGCTGCTCGGCGTACGTCCCGAGCTGCTCGACCAACTGCGCCGTCGGGCCATCCCCACCCGCGTCTACGTTCCGTACGGCCCGGACTGGTTCCGCTACTGGCTGCGACGCCTCGCCGAGTCCCGAGGCGCTTGACCGAGGTGGCGAGGGCCTCAGGCGGTGGCGTAGATGTCGCGATACATGCGCAGGGCGCGATCGTTCAGGTCGTCGGCCCGCTGGCCGGTGAAGCGTCCTGGCCGAAGCGCCTCGAGACCGGGGATGCCGGGCGAGGTACCAGTCATCATCTGCGCCAGTGCGCGAGCGGCGCCGGCGGCGTGTGTGACCCACAGCGCCTCGGCCGCCCACAACCCTCGAACTTCCTCGATCGGTCCGAGCAGCGGCAGGTTGTCTGCGGTCATGGAGAACACCCCGCTGACTCGCCGTTCGGGGGCGAAGCGCTGATCTGGCGGCAGCAGGTCCAGCGCCCTGGCGACCGCCGGATCGAAGAGCGCCGCCGGCCAAGGTTGCCCGGCGACGGCCCCGAGTTGGTCGATGGCCACCGCGAGTGGGGCGTGGTCGTAGGTGCCCAGGCCGAGCCGGTCGCCATGGTCACGGGCGTAGACGTGGTGCTCGGGCCAACGCACGAATGGCGACCGAGCGGCGCTGCGGCCGTGTACCGCTCCGTACACGTACGGGTGCGCCACCGGTGTCAGCGCCAGGAGCCGGCCGGCGAGCGCGGCCACCGCAGGTCCCCAGATCCCGCAGGCGATGACGATGTCGTCGGCAACGAACGCCTCCTCACCGACCCGGACCGCACGGACTTGGTCACCCCGCACGTCGATGGCAGTGACCGCGGCGTCGAAGACGAAGTGGGTGCCGGCACTGGACGCGCTGTCCTTGAGCGCCGCCGTCACCACCTCGGCGCGAGCGGTTCCGTCGTCGGGGTAGAGCACGCCGCCGACGCAGCTGTCCGGACCCACCAGGACCGGTTCGCACTCCATCGCCTGTGCCGTGTCGCACACGTGGGCAGGCAGGCCGGCATCGTGAGCGAGCGCGGCGCGGCGCTCCAGATCGGCCATTCCTGCTGGCGTGCTGGCGACCTCGAGTCCGCCGACCCGGTCGAAGCCGGAGAGACTGTCGTGCTCGAGGCGCTCGTAGCAGTCGGCACTGGCGCGTGCGAGTCCGGTCATCACCGGCGTCTCGCCGAGCAGCCCGACGAACCCCGGTGCGAGACCTGTGGACCCCACCAGCCGGTTGTTCGGGCCCCGCTCGATCACCGTCACGTCGACGCCTTCGTGTTCGCACAGGTATGCGGCCAGTGCCGCACCCACGATGCCGCCGCCAATGATCACGACCTGTCTGCTCACGGCGCCATACAAGCAGATCGCCATGACCAGCGAGGAGATGTACGCCTCATCGGCCGGCTGCTGCGCCGATGACCGCCCTTGGGTCGGCGGCGGCATGGAGCGCCTCGCCGTCGTCGACGATGGCGTGGGCGTGCCCGAACTCGCTGGTGAACGAGTCGCTGCGTCGGATGGCATAGCCGAACGGTGCCGTCGCCCAGGCGTCGGGGGCATGGCCCTCCACGACGAGGCTCGGTGGAGCGTCACCGTCCCACGTGTCGAAGCCGGTGCTTGGCCCGCGTAGTACCCACCGGGGAGCTGCAACCGCCGAGCCGACGCGCTCGCCGTGATGGAACAGACGCGCCGCCAGCTGCAGCAGGATCTGGGGCTGGGCATCGCCGCCCATGGTGCCGAACACGATCCGGCGCCCGTCGGAGTAAGTGGCCAGCGCAGGCGCGAGCGTGTGCGGCGGCCGCCGCCCTGGCGCCAGCTCCGCCGGATGGCCCTCCTGCAAGCTGAAACCCAGCCCCCGGTTCTGCACGTTGATCGCCGTCGACGGTTCCACGAGCCCGGAGCCGAAGCCCGAGGCGTTGGACTGGATCAGGCTCACCGCCAGCCCGCCGCGCTCCGCCGTGCACAGGTAGGTGGTGTCGCCGTCGGCGGTCGGTGGTGCGTCGACCTCGGCGCCGGTGCCGCCTGCCGCCGTCCGGGCTCGCTCGGCGATGACCTCGAGCAGCTCGTGACCGTCCGCCCGTTCGTGCAGCACAGCAGGCCGGTCTGTTCCGGCCACGACGGCGGCGCGCACCAAGACGTTGAGCCACTCCTGTGAGTCGGGATCCTCCGGCAGGCCGAGGGTCTCGGCGGCGATCGCACTGCCAAGCGTGAGGTAGCCCTGGGAGTTCGGGGCGATCGTGTGCAACGTGACCCCGAACGCTTCGGCACGCAGCGCCGACTGCCAGTCGGCTTGTCCTGCATCGAGGTCGGCAGCACTGATGAGGCCGCCGGTCAGCTCCACCAGGCCGCGCCCGAACTCGCCGCCGTAGAAGGCGGCTCGCCCCTGTGAGCCGATGGCCTCCAAGGTCCTCGCTACGCCCGGCCTCCGCACGAGCGCGCCCGGTGCCGTCGCTTGATCAGCCAACTCGATGAGGTTGTGGCGTGACTGCTCGTCGACCAGTGAGAGCGACCCGGCAAGCAGCGGACTGGCGAGGAACCCGGCGCCGGCTAGGGCGACCGCCGGTGCCAGGAGCTCCCCGAGCGGCCGCGAGCCGAACCGGTCGTGAAGTGCCAGCCACCCGTCGACGCATCCCGGGATCGTGACCGCAGCAGGGTGGTGACGAAACGGCATCACCGAATGCCCTTCAGCTCGCAGGGCCGCGGCGTCGACGCCAGCCCCGGCCCGGCCGCTGGCGTTGAGAGCGTGCACCTCGGCGCCGTCATGAACCAAGGCGAACAGATCACCACCCAGCCCGCACAAGTGCGGGGCCGTCACGGTCAGCACCGCGTTGGCGGCGATGGCCGCGTCGACGGCGTTGCCGCCGCGTTCGAACAGCGACATCGCCGCCTGCGTGGCGATCTGGTCGGCGCTGGCCGCCGCCGCCCGCCGGGACGTGACCACGGGGGCAGGCACCATTCGTCTCGGCATCGCGCCGCATTGTACCGGCACGCCGAACGGGTGCGGTCGGGCCCGACCGGTACCCTCACCCTGTGGGCTTGTGCACGGCGGCCATCGTGATCGCCTTCCTCATCGCAGAGTCGGCGTACCGCGGTGAGGAGGCCGAGCGAACCGAGTGGATCGGCGCCGCCGCAGTGCTGATCAGCCTGCCCATTGCCATGCTCGTGTACCGAGGTTTCGCAGACGCAGCGGAAAGCGAGGCACCCGCCATCGCGGCCGTGGTCGCCATCATCCTGATCACGGGCCTTGTGTCCTTCGGGTTGTCCAGCGGCCGTGGTGGCGCTGGGATGATCGAGGCCGTCGGCCTCGCTGTGGTCGCGGCCGGGCTGCTGTCGATCGAGCTGTCGGCGTCGTCCGAGCTGCGGGCGCTCATCGCCCTGTCGAGTCCGTTGGCAGCGATCCTCGCCTGGCTGGTTTCCAAGGGCTTGCACGACCGGCGCAGCCAACGCCTGGCGCCCGTGCACATCGGTGGGTTCCGTCCCTACGACGGTCCGCCAGTTGCCGGATTCCGTCCGCTGCTGCACGACCAGCCCTCGCAGCCGCCGCGCCGGATGGCGCCGGAGGCGACATGGCAGCCGCCGCCGCCACCCCCGCCGGCGCCGCCGGGCGGGACGCCAGGGACGACATGAGGTTGTCGGGAATGGCGGCGCCTGGCCTGCTCACGGTCGGTGGAGTCGCCGTCATCGTCGGCACGTTCCTGCCGTGGGTGGCGTCGGGTACGGCCGAGCGCAGCAGTTACCAGGTGTTCGAAGTCATCGGCCGGCTGGGCTTCGCCCCCGACGGGCCGCTCGGCTGGGCGATGCGACTGTGGCCGATCATGCCGCTGCTGATGGTGTTGGCCGCTGCTGCTGCGTGGTTCGAGTACCGAGTCCTGGCTGCCGCCATCGGCGCCGTCGGAGCCTTCTATGCCGGAGGTGTCGGCTTCGCAGTGAACCAGGCTCCCAAGGAGGGCCTCGTGCGCGTGCTCGGCGCACCGCTGTTCACCGGCGTGGCGGCAGGTCTCGTGCTCGCCGGTGCCGTCGTGGAGATGGCCGGTGTCGTACGGTCGGACGCAAGATCGGACGCACTGAGGAGCTGAGATGTCGATGGACGTGGAGCCGGCAGCGGGCTCACTTGGCGCGTTCGTCAGTGGTGTCGACCTCACGAAGGAGCTCTCCGACGGCGAGGTCGCCGAACTGGTCGCCGCACTGGATCGGCACCTGGTCGTGTTCCTGCCGGACCAACCGATGACGCTGGACGATCTCGAGCGCCTGACCGACCAGCTCGGAGGCCGGGACGCCACGCCCTATGTGCGCCCGCTCGACGACCGTCCCTACGTCATCCGGGTCATCAAGGAAGCCGATGACCAGCTGAACTTCGCCAACGCCTGGCACACCGACCTGTCGTACCTTCCTGAACCTCCGGCCTACACGCTGTTGCACGCCTGGGACGTACCGTCGGCCGGCGGCGACACCGTGTGGTCGAACCAGCAACTCGCCTTCGAGACGCTCTCGGGCGGACTGCAGGACACGTTGCTGAGCCTGCGCGCCACCCACTCGGCGGGGATGGCCTACGGCACCGGTGGGTTCCTCGATGCCGTGAAGGACCTCACGTCGATGACGATCGAGCCGTCGCCCGACGCCTATGCCACCCAGCTCCACCCTGTCGTGACGAGCCACCCCAACTCCGCACGGCCCGCGCTGTACGTGAACTCCGTGTACACGACGGGCTTCGAAGGCTGGTCGCCCGCCGAGTCGCACACGTTGCTCGGACACCTGCACCGGCACAGCATCAACGAGAACTTCACCTGCCGGCTGCGATGGTCGCCTCACCTGCTGGCCATCTGGGACAACCGGGCCACCCAGCACAACGCCCTCAACGACTACTCGGGCGTACGTCGCGAGATGTACCGGACCAGCGTTCACGGCGCCCCTCCCGTGGCGTACCTACCGGCGTCTCAGCGGACGCGCTCCACGCGGCCTTCGTCCCACACTGCTTCCGGGGACTCGTAGACGCGCCCGTCGGCCCCGAACACGACGAAGCGGTCGAACGAGCGGGCGAACCACCGGTCGTGGGTAACGGCCACGACCGTGCCCTGGTAGCTCTCCAACCCGTCCTCCAACGCCTCGGCGCTCGCCAGGTCCAAGTTGTCGGTTGGCTCGTCGAGCAGCAGCATCGTCGCCCCACCCAGCTCCAGCAGCAGGATCTGGAATCGTGCCTGCTGCCCACCGGACAGCTCGTCGAAGTACTGCAGTCGCGCCGTCGCCAGCTCGTAGCGGGCGAGCGCCGGCGCCGCCGTGTCGATCTGCATGTTCGCCTCGTGCCACAGGATGTCGAGCAACGTGCGTCCGGTGTACTCCGGGTGCCGGTGGGTCTGAGCGAAGTGCCCCGGCACCACCCGCGCCCCCAACTTCCACCGTCCCGTATGTGCCACAGGGTCGGGAACCTCGTGTCCCCACCCGGCGAGCAGCCGGAGGAAGTGGGACTTGCCCGAGCCGTTGGAGCCGAGCACGGCGACCCGTTCGCCGTAGAACAGCTCCAGATCGAACGGCTGCATCAAACCCGTCAGCTCGAGCTGCTCACAGGTCAGTACGCGCTCGCCAGTACGCCCGCCGCGAAGACGCATCCTCACGTTCTGATCCTTGGGCCGGGCCTCTGGCGGGCCGGCGTCCTCGAACCGTCGCAGCCGAGTCTGGGCCGCTCGGTACCGGCTGGCCATGTCGCTGTTGTAGGTCGCCTTCACCTTGAGGTTGCGCACCAACGTCTTCAGCTTCACGTGCTCCTCGTTCCATCGCCGTCGCAGTTCGTCGAGCCGGTCGTGACGGGCGCTTCGGGCCTCGTGGTAGGTGGAGAACCCGCCGCCGTGCACCCAGGCGCTCGACGGTCCACCGCCCCCTTCGATGGTGACGATGCGTTGCGCCGTGCGCTTCAGCAGCTCGCGGTCGTGCGACACGAAGAGCACCGACTTGGACGACTCCGCCAAGCGGGCTTCCAGCCACCGCTTGCCGGGGACGTCGAGAAAGTTGTCGGGTTCGTCGAGTAGCAGCACCTGATCGGGACCGCGTAGCAGCGCTTCCAGCACCAGTCGTTTCTGCTCACCGCCCGACAGCGTGGAAAGCGGCCGGTACATGGCCCGCTCGTAGGGCACGCCGAGGGCGATGACGGTGCACGTGTCCCACAGCACCTCGGCGTCGTACCCGCCGGCATCGGCCCAGTCGGCGAGCGCCTGGGCGTAGCGCAACTGCGTGGGTTCGTCGTCGATGTCCATCAACGCCAGCTCGGCGGCATCGAGTTCGGTGGCAGCCTTCCGGACACCGAACTTGGCCACGGAGAGCAGCAGATCGCGCACCGACGGATCGTCACCAGGCGGCGTCACCATCTGGCGCATGACACCAAGACCGCCCGATGCGCCGACACTGCCCTTCTGCGGCTCGAGGTCGCCGGCCACGAGCTTCAGCAACGTGGTCTTCCCGGCGCCGTTGGCGCCGACCAGTGCCGTCTTGGCTCCTTCGCCGACCCGGAACGAGACATCGTCGAACAGCCATCGCCCGTCGGGCAACCGGTGACCGACCCCATTGACCTCCACATGGCCCATCGGCGCATTGTCGTTGATCCCGGCCGCCTGGCCGTGGTCTGTTCCGCGCCGAGGGAGACTGTCGCAGGCCGTGCGACCGGACGATCCACGTTTGGGGAGCCGGTGGAGTAGTAAACACTGGGTACATGAGCGACGAGCATCGTGATCCGGTCACTGGCGAGCCCATCCGGGACCCCGACGGCGTGGACCCACCACCGCCACCGCCGCCTGCGGAGCCGTCCTCGGTGATACGCGAGGAGCGGCACTACGGCTCGGAAACCGCGCCGACGCACGGCGCCACCCGAGCCGACGATGACGACGACGACCGCGATGTGATGACCGTCGATGCCGGCGACCGCAAACCGTCGTACGGACTCGGGTCGTTGCTGGCGTTGCT
>Ga0136625_1000333_pt1 | contig 14114 bp, 10 predicted proteins | sample AntDrymUQ4832306_2_FD_104672 | JGI IMG/M metagenome (GOLD analysis project Ga0136625, IMG submission 104672) | Polar desert sand microbial communities from Dry Valleys, Antarctica - metaG UQ483 (23.06) | ecosystem: Environmental > Terrestrial > Soil > Desert | place: Antarctica: Dry Valley...
ACCCAGGACCGTTCATGACGCGGCCGCCGAAGCGCCTGGAGGCGCCGGCGTGCCAAACCGGGTGTTCACCCCTGAACGACGTGACCCAGGACCGTTCATGACGCGGCTCACGGTAGTTCCGTTGCCGACGGGTACGGTCCGGTCGGTGGTTGCCGGGGTGCTGACGATCGATGACCTGCGTGTCGATCCGCACCCCCATCTGGCCCGCCTACGGGCAGAGTTGCCGGTGGCGTGGGTTCCCGTCCTCGGCTCACATCTCGTCACCGGTCGTGCTGCCGCCCTCGAAGTACTGCACGACCCGACCACATTCACGGTCGACGACCCGCGGTTCTCAACGGCGCAGGTGATCGGCCCGAGCATGCTGTCGGTGGATGGCGCTGACCACGCCAGGCACCGCCATCCCTTCGTCGCACCGTTCCGGCCGCGCCAGGTGAGTGACCGCTTCGGCGCGTTTGTGATCAGCGAGGTGGACCAGTTGCTCGAACGCATCGTCAGCACCGGGTCAGCAGCTGCCGAGCTGCGCAGCCAGCTCGCAGCGCCGCTGGCTGCAGCAGTGGTGGCCGAGAGCCTCGGACTCGACGGAGGCGACGGCCGGGTGGTCGCCCAGTTGCTCGGCTGGTACCGCGAGATCGTCTCGTCGGTGTCGGGAGTTGCCGCCGGCGCTGCGGTCACCAGGGCCGGTCGGACGGCGATGAACGAGCTGTCGGCGTCGCTGACCGAGCACATTCGGCACGGTGGCTCGCTGCTCGGCGAGGCCGTGTCGTCGGGCGGCCTCACCAGATCCGAGAGCATCTCCAATGCCGCCGTGATCATGTTCGGCGGCATCGAGACCACCGAAGGCACGATCCTCAACGTCTTGCGTCATCTGCTCTTGCACCCCGACTCGCTCCACGAGGTGCGCACCACGCCGATGTGCGTGGCCGCAGCAGTCGAGGAGTCGCTGCGCCTGGAACCGGCCGCCGCCGTGGTGGACCGTTACGCCACGTGCGATGTAGAACTGGCCGGCGCCGCCATCGCCGAGGGCGACATGGTGACCGTGTCGCTGGCGGGCGCCAACCGGGACCCGGCCGAGTTCCCAGATCCGGACCGCTTCGATCTGCACCGGCCGAACCTGCGCCGCCAGCTGGCGTTCGCCGCAGGGCCGCACGTGTGCATCGGCATGGACCTGGCCCGCCTCGAATCCCGAGCCGCCGTCACGGGAGCTCTCGCACGGTTCCCCGAGTTGCGCCTCGCCGCGGACGCGCCGGCGGTGACGGGACTCGTGTTCCGCAAACCGGACCGCCTCCCCGTGGTGCTGCGTCAGTGAGGAGGCACGACACGTTCAGGCGCGCATGCGCTCGCCGGTCGGGTCGAGCACGGGCTCGGTGAGCAGGCGCGCCGGGCGGCGGTGGCCGATGATCTCCACCTCGAACTCGGCGCCAGCAGTGGCCAACACCGCCGGGACGTAGCCGAAACCCAGCGACGTAGCAGTGTGGTGTGCGTACCCACCGGATGTCACCCACCCGACCACGTGGCCGTCGTGCCAGATCGGTTCGTCGCCGATCACGTCGGCCGGCTCATCGGGATCGGGGTCGATCGCCAGGTACACCAGCGACCGTTTCGGCCCGGCGGCCATCTCGGCCTCCACAGCCTCACGACCGATGAACTCGTGGTCGAGCTTCAGCGAGCGGTCCATCTTCGCCTCGAGCGGCGTGTAGATCGGGCGGTACTCGCGGAACCAGGTTCCGAACATCTTCTCCATCCGCATCGACATCAGCGCCCGGAATCCGTAGAGCCCCATTCCGATTGGTCGGCCGGCGTCCCACAGCAGATCGAACAGCGCCCGTTGGTGCTCGGGCGCCACCCAGATCTCGTAACCGAGATCGCCCGTGTACGTCATCCGGCCCACCCATGCCGGGATCATCCCGATGTCGAGATGCCGGAAGGTCATGAAGGGGTAGTCCGCAGTCGCCAGCGAGGTAGCGGTCAGCAACTGCAGCACGTCGCGGGAGTTGGGACCTGCCACCGACAGGCCAACGAGCGAAAGGCCCAGCACCTCGAAGCGGATGCTGGCGCGCTCGGCAGGAAGGTGTGAGAGGAACCACCGCGAGTGATGCACCTCGGCGGCCTGCGAACCGAACAGGAAGAACTCGTCGGCGCCGGTGCGCGCCACCGAGAACTCCCCGACGATCCGTCCATCGGCGTTGAGCATCGCCGTCAGGTTGATCCGCCCGACCCTCGGGAGCTTGTTGGTGAACAGTCCCTGCAGCCACTCGGCGCATCCAGGACCGGTAACCCGGTACTTGGCGAAGTTCGAGCACTCGGTCAGCCCCACCCGCTCGCGCACGGCGCTGCACTCCTCGGCCACCACCGCGAAGGCGTTCGAGCGGCGGAAGGTGACCTCCTCGTAGGGCTCTTCGCCGGGACGCTGGAACCACAGCGGGTGCTCCAGCCCGAAGCCGACGCCCCACACGGCATTGTGCTCGGTCAGCCGGTCATAGATCGGCGTCGTGTGCAGAGGGCGCGCCGCTGGCAATTCCTCGTTGGGGAACGTGATCCGGAAGCGGCGGCTGTAGTTCTCACGCACCTTGGCGTTGGTGTAAGCGAGGTTGGCCCAGTCGCCATAGCGCGCCACGTCCATGGCCCAGATGTCCTCACCGGGGTCGCCCGTGGTCATCCACGACGCCAGCGTCAGCCCGACCCCGCCGCCCTGGGAGAGCCCGGCCATCACCGCGCACGCCACCCAGCAGTTGCGGATACCCCGGATCGGGCCGACCAGCGGGTTGCCGTCGGGGGCGAACGTGAACGGTCCGTTGATGATCCGTTTGATCCCAGCCGTGGCCATCGCCGGGTAGTGCTTGAAGGCCACCTCCAGCGACGGGGCGATGCGGTCGAGGTCCGGCGCCAGCAGCTCCATGTCGAAGCTCCACGGGGCCTGGTGCGGCTGCCACGGCACGCAGGCTTGCTCGTACGTGCCGAGCAGCATCCCGCCTCCCTCCTGGCGGGTGTACAGCTCGCCGGCGAAGTCGATCACGCCCGGGAGCTCCTTGCCCGTGCTCGCGTTGTGCTCTGCGACCTCGGCCATGTCCTCGGTGACGAGATACATGTGCTCCATGCCGAGCACTGGCAGCTCGATCCCGATCATCCTGCCGATCTCGCGTGCCCACAGACCGCCGGCGTTGACGATGTGCTCTGCGTGGATCTCGCCCTTGTCGGTGATCACGTCCCACGTGCCGTCGCCGCGTTGCGACAGAGCACTCACCCTTGTGTGCCGGTACACCTCTGCGCCCGCCTGCCGGGCACAGATGGCGTAGGCGTTGGTCACGCCGCTCGGGTCGACGTGACCCTCCACCGGGTCGAAGATGGCGCCGACGAAGTACTGCTCCTCCATCATCGGGAACATCGCTTTGGCCTCTGCAGCGGAGATGATCTCCAGGTCCATCCCGAGATAGCGGCCACGCGCCTTGGCCATCCGCAGCCAGTCGAGGCGCTCACGATCGTTGGCCAGCATCAGCCCACCTGGGAGGTGAATCGAGCAGTTCTGCCCCGATCGCTGCTCGATCTTCTCGTACAGCTCGATGGTGTACTGCTGCAGCCTGGCCACGTTCGGATCGCCGTTCAGGGTGTGCATGCCGCCGGCGGAATGCCACGTGGATCCGGCCGTGAGCTCCTTGCGCTCCACCAGCACCACGTCGGTCCACCCGGCCTCCGTGAGGTGGAACAACACCGAAGCACCGACCACACCGCCGCCGATCACCACCACCTGCGCTGTCGACTTCATCGGTTGATCCTCCGTGATCGGTCATCGGGTGCGAGACCGAGAATCGGCTCGTAGTCCACATCGTCGAGGGCGACGAAGCCGTCCAACAGCAGCTCACCGCGAACGGCGTCGATCTCCGGGTCGGCCAACGCTCGCGCCATCGCCTGCCGGATCTCATCGATGCACCGCTGCGGCGTGCCGATCGGCACGACGAGTGGCGGGCTCGGCACCCGTGGACCCTGGCCGACCACGTGGACGCGTCGGGCCAGCTCGGGGAACAGCCGCCCGATGTGCGCCCAGCTGGTGGAGTCGATGCTCGCCACGCCGGCGCGCCCGTCGCCGACGGCACGGACGCTCTCCAGGTGGGCGCCGGTCGAGAGGACACGCCCCGGCCACGTCCCGCCAGCGGCGCAGGCGAGGCTGATCCACCCCGACAGGCTGTCGTCGCCGTTCACCGCAGCGGTGCAGTCATCGGTCCACGCCGAACAGCCAGCCTCGCTCGCGGAGATCAGCGTGCTGCAGTAGTGGTGACCGTCGGCGCCAGGATGGTCGAGGTTGAAGGCGCCGACCACGGTCACCTTGTCACGGAGCACCGTCGCCACCGGCCAGCCGCAGGCGTGCACGAGCGCACATGCTGCGTCGGCGCTGTGGTCGAGCACCGTCCCCGACCATCGCAGACCCGAGGGCATCCACGGCACGAACTCGTGGACTGCCGCCCACAACCGCTCCCAGGCGGGCCGCAGCGCGGCGAACGGGTACATCGTCAGCGACACGAACGCCACGGCGACGACCGTACATGGTCACGCGAGTAGATTCACGATGCGGAACGCAACCGTACTGTGGAACACTGTGCGGAAAGGGAGCACCACACCACATGAGCCGACTGCACGAGCACCTTTCCACCGGCCCCGTCATCTGCGCAGAGGGTTACCTCTTCGAGTTGGAACGACGCGGGTACCTCCAAGCGGGCGCCTTCGTCCCCGAGGTGGTGTTGGAGCACCCTGAGATGGTCGCCCAGCTGCACCGCGAGTTCGTACACGCCGGCTCGGACGTCGTCGAGGCGTTCACCTACTACGCCCACCGCGAGAAGCTGGCGCTCATCGGGCGAGAGGGCGACCTCGAGGCCATCAACCGTCAGGCGCTGCAGCTCGCCGCCGACGTCGCCGCCGAGCAGTCGTCGTTGCTGGCCGGCAACATCTGCAACTCCAACGTGTTCGATCCCGCAGACCCGTCGTCGCACGACATCGTCCGCGCCATGTTCACCGAGCAGGTGGCCTGGGCGGCAGAGGCGAACGTCGACTTCGTGATCGGCGAGACCTTTTCGTACGCCCAGGAAGCGCTGATCGCCCTGGAGGTGATCAAGGCCGCAGGGCTCGACGCCGTCATCACCCTGTCGATCCATCGCTCGGTGGACACCCGCGACGGGTGGACCGTCGAGGAGGCGTGCAGGCGCATCGAGGACGCTGGGGCCGACGTCGTGGGGCTCAACTGCATCCGCGGGCCGCGCACCATGCTGCCGCTGATCGAACGCGTCCGGGCGGCGCTGAGCGGGCCGGTCGCCGCCCTGCCCGTGCCCTATCGCACCACCGAGGACGAACCGACGTTCCAGTCGCTCACCGATCCCGGTGTCGACATTCCAGGCGACCGTCCGTTCCCGGTGGCGCTCGATCCGCTCACCTGCAACCGCTACGAGATGGGTGAGTTCGCCGCCACCGCCCATGCGCTGGGGGTGGACTACTTGGGCGTCTGCTGCGGCGCAGGGCCGCATCACATCCGCTCGGTTGCCGAAGCGCTCGGACGCACGCCGCCGGGCAGCAGGTTCACTGCCGACATGAGCAAGCACGCCTACTTCGGCACCGACCAGCAGCTGAAACCGGGCAACCGGGCCTTCGCCACGGAGCTTTGATCAAACGGGGGGCTCCGCCCCCCGTTGACCCCCCGAAACGCCGATTTCAGGACGGGTTTCGGGGGCTGACTGCTGGAGCGTGCGGAGCTCGTCGACGTCGTAGTGGCAGCGCCAGAAGTGACCGGGCTCTACCTCTTTGAGGTCAGGTTCTTCGGTCTTGCAGATGTCGCCGATGTAGCGCGGGCAGCGGGTGTGGAACACACATCCCGACGGCGGGTCGGCATGACTCGGGATCTCCCCGGTGAGCTTGATGCGCGGTCGCTCGTCGCCATCGACATGCGGTACCGCCGACAGCAGCGCCTCGGTGTACGGATGCTGTGGCGGCCCGAACACCGTCTCGGCGGCACCCAGCTCCATCAGCCGGCCGAGGTACAGCACGGCGATGCGGTCGGAGAGGTAGCGCACCACGCCGAGGTCGTGGGAGATGAACAGGTAGGCGGTGTCGTTCTTCACCTGCAGCTCGGCCAGCAGGTTGAGGATTGCCGCCTGCACCGACACGTCGAGCGCCGAGGTCGGCTCGTCGCACACCACGATCTTCGGGTCGCCGGCAAACGCTCTGGCGATCGCCACGCGCTGCTTCAACCCGCCGGACAACTGCGTCGGCTTGGCGCGGATCAGGCGAACGTCGAAGCGCACCGAGTGGGTCAGGTCGCGCAGCCGGGTGTCGAGCTGCTCACCCCGTGTTCCCATCAGCATGGTCAACGCCCTGCCGATGATGCGTTTGATCGAGAACCGCCGGTTGAGTGCGGCGTCGGGGTTCTGGAACACGATCTGCAGTGAGCGCACCTGCTCGCGGTCGCGCTTGCCGATGGCGCCCGCCACCGGCACGCCGTCGAGCTCGACCACCGAGCCCTCGTCGGGCGTGGTCAGTCCGAGCAGCAGACGGGCCAGCGTGGTCTTGCCGCTGCCCGATTCGCCCACGAGGCCGAGCGTCTCCCCGGGTGCCAGCGTGAACGTGATGTCCTCGACGGCGCGCACCTCGTGGCCGTCCTGGTGGAACGTCTTGCGCACGTTTCGGGTGCTGATCACCGGGACACGGTCGCTCGACTCAGCGGGCCGCTCTTCGGTGACCGCCACGGGCGACGTGTTCCTGGGTAGGTCCTGTGCCTGCTCGTGGAAGTGGCAGCGGCTGATGTGCCCGGCGCCGACGTCGTACAGCGGCGGCTCGTCGGTGCGACACACGTCCTGCACCAACGCGCACCGGTCGGCGAACACGCACCCGGGCAGCGTTTCGCCGAGACCGGGGAGGAAACCGGGGATCGTGTCGAGCCGGCCCTGGTCCTTGCGCGCCCCGGCTCGCGGGATGCAGCGCAGCAGTCCAACCGTGTAGGGGTGGCGAGGGTTGTGGAACACCTCGTCGACCGTGCCCTGCTCGACGACCCTCCCGGCGTACAGCACCCCGACCTTGTCGCACATGCGCAGGATCACGTCGAGGTTGTGGCTGATGAACAGCACGCTGGTGCCGAACTCCTGGCGAAGCGCCGCCACGAGGTCGAGCACCTCTGCTTCCACGGTTGCGTCGAGGCCGGTGGTGGGCTCGTCGAGCATCAGCAGCGTCGGGTCCTTCGCCAACGCCATGGCGATCACCACTCGCTGGTTCATGCCGCCCGACAGCTGATGCGGGTAGCGTCCCATCACGCCGGTGGGATCGGAGATCTGAACCTTCTGCAGCATGGCCTTGGCACGATCCTGGGCCTCACTGCCGCCGACGCCCTGCAAGGTGAACACCTCGGCGACCTGGTCGCCGATGTGGATCGTCGGGTTCAACGCAGACGTCGGGTTCTGATACACCATCGACACCTGCGTCGAGCGCAGCGTGCGCACGTCGGCGTCGCTCATCGCAAGCAGATCCTTGCCGGCGACATGGATCGATCCGCTGCTGACCCGGCCGTTGCGTGGCAGGTAGTTCAGCGCGGCGAAGGCGGCTGTCGACTTGCCGCAGCCCGACTCACCAACCAGACCGTAGGACTCACCTGGCGCGATCGACAGACTGACGCCACGCAGCACCTTCTTCCAGGCGCCACGGACCTTGTACTCGACCTCGAGGTCCTCGAGTTCGAGGGCGTTGGCGGTGCTCACTGGCGCCGAGGTGGCGAGTTCTTGGGTCATCGTTCGAACGCCTTTGCGATTCCGTCGGCCATCATGTTGACGCCGATCACGAGCGTGGCGATGGCGAGCGCCGGGAACAGCACCGGCCACCAGTACCCGCCGCTGATCAGTCCGTAGTGCTCGAACACCTGCAGTCCCCAGTCAGGAGCGGGTGGCTGGATGCCGAAGCCGAGGAAGCTCAAGGTGGCGACGGTGAAGATGGCGTATCCCAGCCGCACGGTGAACTCCACCATCACCGGCCCCATCACGTTCGGCAGGATCTCGGCGAACAGAATGTACGTAGTGCGCTCATTGCGCAACTGCGCCGCCGAGACGTATTCCATCTCGCGCTCCTGCAGCACCGCCGCTCGCACGGTCCTGGCGATGATCGGCGCGAACACGAGGGCGATCACGAGGATCACGGTCCAGCGGGACGGGCCGAGCGAGACGATCGCCAGCAGGCCGATGATCACGGTGGGCAGCGCCAGGAAGGCGTCGATGAAGCGGCTCAGCATGTTGTCGACGGCACCCCGGAAGTAGCCCGTGACGAGTCCCAGAGCGGTGCCGAAAACGGTGGCCAGGATCGTGGCGATCGGCGCCACGATCAGGATGTCGCGGGCGCCGACGATCACTCTCGAGAGCACGTCGCGCCCCACACGATCGGTGCCGAACGGATACGTGCCGTTCGGGCTCGTCAGATCCTTCAGCGGGTCAGTGGCGAACGGGTCGTTCGGGGCGATGGCGTCGCCGAAGATCGCGCAGACGACCCACACCAGAACGATCAGAGCGCCGACGACGAACACCTTGGAGCGAAGCAGCAGGCGCAACCGCTCGCGTTGGGCGGCGCGTTCCTCGGTCGAAGTGGTATCGGGTCTCACCGCCCCGGCCAGGATGGGATCGGCGCCGGGAAGATCGGACGTCGATGCGGTCATCGGTTCGCCAGCACAGTCATGATTCACTCCCGAGGCGCACGCGCGGGTTCAGGACGGAGTAGAGGATGTCGGCGGCAAGCGTGGCGACGAGGTACACGACCCCGACGAGCAAGACCCCCGTCTGTAGGACAGGGATGTCCTTCCTTTGCGCCGCCTCGAACAGCGCCTTGCCCAGACCGTTGTAGTTGAAGATCAACTCGATCACGACGAGTCCGCCGATCATGTAGCCGATCTGAGTAGCGACGACGGCAATGGTGGGTAGCAGCGAGTTGCGCAGCACGTGCTGGCGCACGACCGTGCGCTGCGGCAGCCCTTTGATGATCGCCGTCCGTGTGTAGTCGGCATCGAGCGCCTCGAGCGTGCCCGCCCGCGCCATTCTGGCGATGTAGCCGAACAGCACGAACACCAGGCAGATGGCCGGCAGGATCAGGTAGTAGACCTGCTCGAACACGTTGGAACCTGGCGGCGCCGTTGCGGTCGGCTTGAAGATGCCGAGTCCCAGCGGGAAGATCACGATCAGCAACACGGCCCACACGAAGTCGGGCACCGCCGTCGCCGACAAACCCCCGAGTGAGATGGTCCGGTCGCGGAGGGTGCCTTCCTTCAGCGCTGCGTACACGCCGCCGAGGATCGCCAACGGGACGACGATCAAGAATGCGAGCAGCGCCAGCTTCGCCGAGTTGACGACGGAGTCTCCGATGATGTCGAAGACCGACCGTTGCTGGATGGCAGAAGTGCCCATGTCACCGGTCAGCAATCCCGTGACCCAGTCCCAGTACTGCACGACGAGTGACCGGTCGGTGCCGAGCTGGCTGTTGAGCTCGTCGACCGATGCCTGGTCGGCGAGCGGGCCGAGGATGTTCCTGGCGACGTTGCCGGGCAGCACCTGCGAGGCGACGAACACGAGGATGCTGAGGATCAGCAGGGTGACGATGCTCAACAGGATCCTGGTTGCGATGAATCGTTTCATGGGGTCATCTCCGACGTCTAGACGAAGCCGGCTTGGCTGACGTCGGTGTGACCCATAGCGGTGGTGTCGATACCGGCGACGTAGTCCTTGGCTCCCGAGAGGAAGTAGTAGAAGTACGTGAAGAGGATTGGCGATTCGTCGAGCAGCAGCTCCTGGATCTGCTTCGACGCAGCCCGCTGGCTGTCGAGGTCGATGGCAGCGGTGTAGTCGGCGAACAGCTTGTCGTAAGTCTTGTTCTTGAAGTGGGCGCCGTTCCACGTCCCTGTGCTGAGCAGCGGCGCCCCGAGCAGCACGTTCGGCACGCCGCGGTGGCCGTACTCGGTAATACCCATCTGGGAGTCGAGCCATCGCGAGTTCCCGTACGTTGCGTCGCCGTAGTACGTGCCGGCGTCGGTGATGCTGAGGTTGAGCCGGATGTTCGCCTGCCGCAGGTCTTGCTGGAGGAGCTGGGCATAGTCGGGCATCTCGAAGCCCTGCCACGTGGACAACGTGACGCTGAAGCCGTCTGCTACACCTGCCGCTTCGAGCAGCTTCTTCGCCTCTGCGACGTTCTGCTCACGCTGGCGCACGTCGGGTGCGGTCGATGGGAACACCGGGGCGAACGGGCTGTCGTTGCCGATGTCGGTCTTCGTGTCGAGCAAACCGTTGACCAGGTTCGTGCGGTTCACGAGCAGGGCGACCGCTTGGCGGATGCGCTTGTCGTTGAACGGCTCGATGTCGCCGCGCAAATGGCACTGGCGGTGTGCCGACGACTTCAGCTCCGTGGTGACCACGGTCGGGTCGGTCAGCAGCGCTTTACCGCCCGACACCGAGAACTGCACCACGTAATCGACCTGGTTGCCCTGGAACCCCAGGATCAAGCTCTGCTCGTTGCCGAAGAACACGATCTCGGCCTTCTCGGACAGCGGCCGGCGGGCCGGGTCCCAGTACTGCTCGTTGGGGAGCAAGGTGATGCCCTCCCCCGGCCGGTACTCGCCGAGCTTCCATGGTCCGGTCCCGATGAACGTCTTTTCCCAGTCGCCCTCGTAGTCCTTCGGCAGGATGATGGCGTTGTAGTTGTCCGAGCTGGTGAGGAACGGGAAGTTGCCGTTCGGTGCGTCGAGCGTGAACTCCACCGTGGACGCATCGACCGTCTTTGCACCTCCCTTCGAGAGCACACCCGTCAACGCCGACAGGGCGTTGGAGCCGTTGTCGGGATCGGCGAGGCGGTCGAACGTGGTCACCACGTCCTCTGCATCCATGGTCCTGCCGTCGTGGAACACGGCGCCCTGGCGCAGTTTGAAGGACCAAACGCTTCCGTCGTCGTTGGACGACCAGCTCTCGGCTAAGCGCGGTTGCGGCTTGAGGTCTCGGTCGGACCAGATCAGATACTCGCCCGTCTGGCCGAGCACCGTGAGACCGCCCTGGTTGTTGACCGTGACGGGGTCGAGCGCGCCAGATGGCGTCTGCTGGCCGACGCGGATCGTGCCACCCTTGCTCGGAGCGCCCTGCTGAGCTTCGTCCGCCTGCTCCAGTGGATCGCGTGCCTGGCCGCACGCAGCGGCGAGGAAGCCGGCCATCGGGAGTCCCATCCCGGCGACGGCAGCCCGACGGACGAACTCGCGGCGGCCGATCTTGCCGAAGCGGTACTCGTCGATCAGATGGTTCTCGCGTTCAGTGCTCCTGGCCCTGATGGCGTCGACCCGTTCTTGCCTGCGCTTCATCGCTGATCCCCCTTCGTCGCCCTCCCACGAATGTTCCCCGGTTCTCTGTGCCGCACCCTAACGCGCGTGCGCACCGAGGTCGGACACCAGCGCGCCTCGATCGATCAGATCGAGCGCCAGTTCGACATCCGAGGCGAGGGAGCGGTCTGCAGCCACGTCCGGCAACGCCCTCATGACGGCACCGATGGCGGAGGCCAATCGCGGCGGTAGGTCGGCGCCGGCCGGATCGGCCATGGCTACCAACCGTCGGGCCTGCCCCAAGGCGACGAGCTCATGGGCGAGGGCTAGCTCCACGTTGCGCAGCAGGCGATCGAGCTTGTCGGCAGCCAACATCGTGAACGCCTGGAAGTCCTCCTGACCCGACGACGTGTCGCCTGAATGCACTGACGCCGGCGCCGACAGCATCCGGTTCTCCGCGCCGAGGCCGACGACTGCCTTGTGCAGTGAGACCAGTCCGCTGTCGCCGTGCCCTTGGCGGGCGACCAGTTGGTCAGGCAGGCCGGAGAACCGGGAGTCGAGCAGCCGGTGCAACCGCTTCTCGCTCAGCGATGCCACCTGTGTCATGGCGATGGCGGCACTGTCGAGCGCCAGGGAGAGCGCCTGGGCGTGGAAGTTCCCGCTCGGGTAGAACCCCTCGGGCTCGCCGTCGGCAGCGTCGAGGTAAAGCGGGCTGTCGGTGACCGCCTGCAGCTCGCGCTCCACCTGGCGCCGAAGATGGTCGAGCACGTCGCCAGCGGCGCCGTGCACCTGCGGCAGGACACGGATCGACACCGGCGCCTGCGAGCCGCCGCTCGACGCCGCAGCCGCAGCATCGGGCTCGGCGCCGTGCGCCAACCATTGCAGCTGGGCGTGCACATGCTGCTGGCCGACGTCGCCCTTGAGCCGTCCGATGCGCATCGAGTACGGACGCCACGACGTGTCGATGATCGCCGCCGTCAGTGCGCCGAGCATCGTTGCGTGGTCGAGGGCGTGCGTGCATCGACGGAACAGGTCGGCCGCAAGCGCTGGCGCCAGCGGCGCCCCGTTGATCAGCGCCAGCCCTTCCTTGCTGCCGAGCCGGTACGGCTCGACGCCCCTGGCGGTGAGCGCCTCGCCAGCAGGAACGCGCTGGCCGTCGATCAGCACCTCACCCTCACCGATCAGCGTCTGGAACAGATGGCACAGCGGGGTCGTCTCGCCCGCCGTGCCAGGCCGGCTAGCCGGGACCACTGGATACCACCGGTCGTTCAAGCGATCGGCGAGGAAGCTGCAGAGCGCGGCGCTGACCCCGGTGTAACCGCCGAGGAAGCCCACCAGCCTGACGAGCATCGTCGCCCGCACGACTCGCTCGGACAGCGGTGGCCCGACGCCGACCGCTCGACCGACGAGGATCGAGCGCTGCAACGTCGACCGGCCCTGCTCGGCAACGATGCGGTTTGAGAAGTAGCCGAGTCCGGTGTTCACGCCGTAGGCGAGAGCTCCGCCGGCGAGGTGGCGTTCCATCGCTGCCCGCCGCTCGTCGACGTGGCGCAGCACGGTGCTGTCCAGCTCGACCGCCTCGTTCCCCCCGACCACCTGCCAGTACGCGTCGAGGTCGAGCTGATCGTGACGGTGCAGGACGACGACCACCCGCCGAAGGTATCCGACGACCCCGCCGGCACCTGTCAGCGGTAGCGCAGCGTGGTGCCGATGTCCGCTGCGACGGCGCGTTGATAGAGCATGTGGCCGACGGCGACGTCGGTGGTGGCAAGGCCGCGGTGCCACAGCAGGATCCGCTCGTCGTCACGCTCGCGCCCGACCGCCAGTCCAGCGACGATCTGGCCGAGCTCGGCATGGAGGTTCGACTCCGAGAGCGCACCGGATTCGACGTGAGCCCGCAGCGAGCCGAACTGACCCTGGCGGCATTGAGCCCAATCGTCGACGACGATCTTGTCCATCACGTCGGTGAGCGAGAGCTCCACGGCGCTCATGGTCCCGTATGGCACCACCATCGCCCCGGGCGCGATCCATTCCGTGAGCACGATCGGCGCCGGCTTCTCCAGGCGGGTGGCCTCGACCACGATGTCAGCGCCGCGAACCACGTCTTCGACGGTGTCCAGCACGCGGATCGGTTTGCCGAGGGCATCCTCCAGCTCCGCGCCGAACTGGCGGCGCGACTCCTGGCGCCGGCTCGTCACCCGGATCTCATCGAAGTCGAACAGGGCGTCGAGCATCACCACATTGGAGTAGGCCGTGCCTCTCGCCCCGACGTGACCGAGCACCTTGGATCCGGCGCGGGCGAGGTATCGGGCGCCGATGGCGGTGACCGCCCCGGTCCGGCGCTCGGTGATCTCCGTGGCGTCGATGATCGTCAAGGGCACGCCGGTTCGCGGGTCGTACAGCGTCAGCAAGGCCAGCTCGGATGGCAGCCCGACACGATAGTTGTCGACGTAATCGCCGACCACCTTCACACCTGCAACGCCGAGTGGGGCGACATACGTCCGAAGAAGGTTGAAATGACCGTTGAAGGACGGATCGGGAATCAGGTGCTGGCGCGGCTCCAGCACCACCTGACCCTCTCCCTGGGCGCGCAGTGCCGCTTCGACGGCGTCCAAGACATCGCCGGTCGTGACGCCGAGCGCCGTGACGTCGGGCCCGGAAAGGAACAGGATGTCGAGGTGTTGCTCGCCCATGACAGCATCCTGCCCGATCGCTGACAAGCTGATGCCATGACGAGCAAGCACCAATCAGCGGACGCCGTCGTCATCGGCGCCGGCGTGATCGGCTCGGCGGTGGCACTCGAACTGGCTCGCGGAGG
>Ga0136625_1000335_pt1 | contig 14102 bp, 13 predicted proteins | sample AntDrymUQ4832306_2_FD_104672 | JGI IMG/M metagenome (GOLD analysis project Ga0136625, IMG submission 104672) | Polar desert sand microbial communities from Dry Valleys, Antarctica - metaG UQ483 (23.06) | ecosystem: Environmental > Terrestrial > Soil > Desert | place: Antarctica: Dry Valley...
CCCTTGAAGGTGCACGTGACGCCGTACTCGTTCTCGATCCCGAAGATCCGTCGGTCCACGGCCTCAGCCTATGCCAGGGACGAAACGCCAGGCGCTGTGCTGCTGCAGGTCCGCCCACTCCGCGTCGAGCCCATGCTGAGAAGGCTGGCGGCCGCCCCGATCCAGCGACATCCGGTGGCGGGCCTGCTGCTCGGCCCCCGAACTGGCCGTATCTCGCGATCTTCCGCTCATCACCGCCGACGGCCGCCTCCACCCGGTGCCGGTCGCGGAGGTCGTGGTCCCGCTCGAACAGTGACGCCGGTGCCGCCTGCAGCTCTCAGAGGAGGTTGGCGTGGTCGAGGCCAAGATAGACGAGCTCGTTGCCGGTCATCCGGCCGGCTCTCAGCTCGCGACGGACGGCGTCGACGGCGAGGACGACGGGCTCGCAGTCCTCGTACTCGTCGAGCTGTTGTACGCCGGTCGGGACGCAGTTCTTGGCGATCACCACGTGGCGGCGACCGGTTGAGGAGGCGCTCATTGCCGTCGCCACGAGCTCCAGGTCGGTGCCAACGTAGCCAGTCTCCTCGACCAGCTCTCGCGCGGCGGCCTGGACGGGCGTCTCGCCTGGGTCGACGACCCCGCCGGGGATGTTGAGCACAACCTTGTCCGGTCCCGGCCGAAACTGGCGGACGCAGACGACCTGCCCCGACGGGGTCAAGGCCAGCACTCCCACTGCCTCACCGCTGCCGACCATCTGCCACTCGGCAACGCGCCCGTCCGGGAGCGCGTAGGTGCGCTTGCTGACCGTGATCCATCCGTCGTGGACTACGACGTCTTGACCGACGCGCCTCCACAGGCGGTGCGCGTCACTCATCCGGTCGGTCGGGCTGCTTGTCGGGAGGGTCGCCGACCACGTCGCTGGGATCATCAGGCAGGTCCTCGGCGGCGCCGTGTACCTCGTCGGTCGGCGGTATGTCGGCCGGCGCCTCGGCGTCATCGGCGTCGCCGGTGCCGAACAAGGACGTCATGTGGGCGCCGACGAGCCGCCGGAACTTCCGGGGGTGGCGACGGGTGCGGTCGAGGACCGCCACCTCGAGCCTGTCGCCGGTGACCGTTCGCGGTTCGGTCCCGTCGTGCCCGAGCGCCTCCACGGCGAGGCGCAGGGCATCCTCGAGCTCGAGGCCGTCGCGGTAGTGCTCCTTGAGATACTCCGACACGTGCTCGGCGGAGCCGCCCATGGCGGCATACCCGTGTTCGTCGGCGACGGACCCCTCGTAGGTGAGCCGGTAGATCTGGTCGCCGTCGGCGGTGTCGCCGACCTCGGCCACGAACAGCTCGACCTCGTAGGGCTTCTCCCCTCCCGAGGAGAAGATCGTCCCCAGTGTCTGCGCGTAGGCGTTGGCAAGTCCCCGACCGCTCACGTCGAGGCGGTCGTAGGAGTACCCGCGCATGTCGGCGTGGCGGACGCCGGCGATCCGCAGGTTCTCGAACTCGTTGTAGCGCCCGACGGCCGCGAAGGCGAGCCGGTCGTAGATCTCGGAGATCTTGTGGAGCGCCTTCGACTGGTTCTCGGCGACGAAGAGCAAGCCGTCCACGTACTGCACGACGACCACGGACCTGCCGCGGGCGATGCCCTTGCGGGCGAAGTCTGCCCGGTCCTTCATCAGCTGCTCGGGCGAGACGTAGAACGGCATCGACATCAGTGGTGGCCTTCGTCCTTCTCTGGTGTGGGAGTCCGTCAGGTGAGCGGGGCGGCCGGGCCGTCGGGGCGCTGCATCCGAGCCGCGAGGATCTCGTCGGCGATCGCCGCGACCTGGTCGTCGGGGAGCTCGGTGTAGCCCTCAGCCGTCACCACGGCGACCACCGGGAAGATGCGGCGGGTGATGTCGGGTCCGCCCGTAGCCGAGTCGTCGTCGGCGGCGTCGTACAGCGCCTGGATCGTCGCCGTGACGCAGTCGCGGGCAACGAGCCCCTCGCGGTAGAGCTTCTTCAGCGAGCCGCGCGCGAACAGCGAGCCGGAACCGACCGAGTGGAACGCCTGCTCCTCGTAGCGCCCGCCGGTCACGTCGTAGGAGAAGATCCGCCCGACACCGGTCGGGATGTCGTAGCCGGCGAAGAGGGGCACGACGGCGAGCCCCTGCATGGCCATCGCGAGGTTGCCGCGGATCAGGGCGGAGAGCCGGTTCGCCTTGCCGTCGAGTGACAAGGTGGTGCCCTCGATCTTCTCGTAGTGCTCGAGCTCGACCTGGAAGAGCCGAGTCACCTCCAGCGCGAGCCCGGCGGATCCGGCGATGCCGACACAGCTGAAGTTGTCCGCGGGGAAGACCTTCTGGATATCGCGCTGGGCGATGATGTTGCCCATCGTGGCGCGCCTGTCGCCGGCCATCACGACCCCACCGTCGAAGGTCGCCGCCACGATGGTCGTGCCGTGTGGGGCGTCGGTGGTGACTCCGGGCAACGGGATACCTCGGCCGGGGAGCAGGTCAGGCGCCTGGTGCGACAAGAAGTCGGCGAACGACGAACTGCCCGGTGTCAGGTATGCCGTCGGCAGCCGGCCGTCACTGCTGCTCACTGGCCACCCTTCTGGACGAAGCCGCGGACGAACTCCTCGGCGTTGGACTCCAGCACCTCGTCGATGTCGTCGAGGATCGCGTCGACGTCGTCATCGAGCCTCTCCTTGCGCTCGGCCATGGCGTCCGTGTCGGTCGTGTCGACCGTCTGCTCCTCCTGGGCGGACTTCCCCTTCGACTTGTGCTGCTGGCCGCCTTCACGTGCCATCGTGCACCTCCCACTCGTCACGACGCATCTGGATACGTGCCTGAAGCCGACCCTACCGGGCTGGCCGACGTCAGGAGGTGATGGCCGCGAACAGCTCCTCAGCCGTCTCGCAACGATCGAGCAACGCACCGACATGCTGGCGTGTCCCCCGGGACGGCTCTATCGTCGGGACGCGCTGCAATGAGTCTCTGCCAGGCAGGTCGAAGATCACCGAGTCCCAGGACGCGGCAGCGATCTGGTCGGCGTACTGGGCCAGGCAGCGTCCACGGAAGTAGGCACGCGTGTCCTCCGGTGGCTCGGTGACGGCACGCGTCACCTCCTCCGCGCTGACGAGCCGGTCGATGGACCCGCGGGCGACGAGCCGCTGGAAGAGACCCTTCTCAGGACGCAGGTCCGCGTACTGCAGGTCGACCAGATGAAGCTTCGGGTCGTCCCACTCGAGGCCGTCGCGGTCCCGGTAGGACTCGAGCAGGGACAGCTTCGCCACCCAGTCGAGCTCGCGGCGACATGTCAGCGGATCGTCGGCAAGGCGCCTCAGCACGGACTCCCAGCGGTCGAGCACCTCGCGGGTCTGATCGTCGACGTCCGACCCGACCCGATCCTCGACGTAGGCCCGAGCAAGCTCGAGGTAGGCCGTCTGCAGCTCGAGGGCGGTCATCTTGCGGCCGTCCTTGAGGGTGACAAGGTGTTCGAGCGTCGGGTCATGGGACACCTGGTGCAGCTCCTTCACGGGGCTGTCGACGGCGAGGTCAGGCCCCAGGACGCGGTCCTCGATCATCGCGAGCACCAGCGAGGTCGTCCCGACCTTGAGGAACGTCGAGATCTCAGCGAGGTTGGCGTCGCCGATGATGACGTGCAGGCGCCGGTACTTCTCGGGGTCTGCGTGCGGCTCGTCACGGGTGTTGACGATAGGACGCTTCAGCGTCGTCTCGAGACCGACCTCGACCTCGAAGAAGTCAGACCGCTGGCTCAGCTGGAACCCCGCGGTGCTGCCGTCCTGCCCGATCCCGACTCGACCCGCGCCACAGACCACCTGCCTGCTGACGAAGAACGGCGTGATGTGACGGACGATGTCGGGAAACGGTGTCGAGCGCCGCATCAGGTAGTTCTCGTGACTGCCGTACGACGCGCCCTTGTTGTCGGTGTTGTTCTTGTACAGGACGATCGGGTTCTGGTTGGGGATCGAGACGGCCATCGCCGCCGTCACGACGATCGTGTCTCCGGCCTTGTCCCACAGCACGATGTCACGCGGGTTGGTGCACTCCGGGGTCGAGTACTCGGGATGGGCGTGGTCGACGTACAGGCGGGCACCGTTGGTCAGGATGAGGTTGGCGAGGCCGATGTCCTCGTCGGTCAGCTGGCTCGGGTCGGCCAGGGTGCGGCTGAGGTCGAACCCACGCGCGTCACGGAGCGGGTTCTCCTCCTCGAAGTCCCACCTGGCCCGCCGCGACCTGGCTCCCATCGCGGCATACGCGTTGACGACCTGCGACGAGGTCAGCATCGGGTTGGCCGACGGGGTGCCGAGCACCGAGATCCCGAACTCTGTCTCGGTCCCCATGATGCGCCGCACCGTCATGCCTGCAGCGTACGGGGGAAGCCTCCAGCGCCATGACCATGCCCGACGGCCCCCAGCCGCGAATTGCGGGAAGGTGCAGGCGCCGTACGGCGTGTCGACCTGCACCTTCCCGCAAACGCGGGGTGTTGCCGGCGGAGGCGGGGGGTAGAGGGGTAGCGTCCGCGGGTGGACGACGACTTCGACAACGGCTGGGACTGCCGGGCAACCCTCGTCGAGGGGCGGTGGGTGGAGCGGACACCGCGACGAGCGGAGGTCCAGCCGCAGCTACGCCGGGAGGCCACAGTTCTCCCGTGGCTCGCGGCCCAGGTCACGCTGGCCGTGCCGTCGCCGCGGATCGTGTCGGAGGACCCTTTGACGCTGCGGCACGTGCTCATCGTCGGTGCGGCCTGCCCAGGGACGTCGGCGTCGCACGGCGCCGCTGTCGGGGCCTTCCTGGCCGAGTTGCATGCGCTCGACCCGGACGACGCCGTACGCCGGGGGGCGCGTGACGCCGCGACATCCTTCGACGAGGCCCAGGCGATCCGGGACCGGATGCAGCATGTCGTGCTCCCCCGCCTGCCCGCCGACGTCCACGCACCCGCGGTCGCGCTGCTGGAGCGGATGGCGCGACCGTGCGATGACCCACGGATGATCCACGGCGACCTGGGCCCTGAGCACGTCCTCGTCGTCGGCGACGAGGTCACCGGAGTCATCGACTGGGGGGACAGCGGAGTCGGCGACCCGGCCGTCGACCTGGCGTGGACGCTGTACGGATCGGCGCCGGCCTTCGCGGAGGCGCTGCGGGCGGCGTACCGCCCCGATGACGCCGTGCTGACGCGCGGCAGGGACTGGCACCTGATGGGTCCGTGGCACGAGGTGCTGTTCGGCCTGGACACCGACCAGCCGGACTTCGTCGCCAGCGGCCTCGAGGGGACGACTGCCCGCCTCCGCGCGGTGTTTGCCTAGATAACAAGCCAGGTGGCTTTCTCACTCGCGGGATTTGCCCACAAGCCGGCTGCAAAGAGATCTAGTGGTGTGTCTCAGTTTTGAGTAACTGCTTGCAGGGTCACGCGTCCGCGGGCGACCTTGGCGAGGATGTCGTCGGCGGTGGCGGTCCACACGAACGGCTTCGGGTTCTTGTTGTGCGCGTTCAGGTAGGTCTCGATCGAGGCGATCAGGTCGGGCACGGAGTGGAACACGCCACGACGTAACGCCTTGTCGGTGAGTTCCCGGAACCAGCGTTCGACCAGGTTCAACCATGAGGACGAGGTCGGGGTGAAGTGCAACTGGAAACGTGGGTGTCTCTCGAGCCAGGCTTGGACGTTCGGGTGCTTGTGCGTGGAGTAGTTGTCCAGGATCAGATGCACATCGAGCCCGTTGGGAACCTCACGGTCGATGACGGCCAGGAACTTCAAGAACTCGCTGTGGCGGTGCTTCGGCAGACACGATCCGATCACCGTGCCGGTCAGCACGTCCAGGGCGGCGAACAGGGTCGTGGTCCCGTTCCTCTTGTAGTCATGGGTCATGGTTGCCGCGCGGCCCTTGACCATCGGCAATGACGGCTGGGTGCGGTCCAGAGCCTGCACGGACGACTTTTCGTCCACGCACAACACGATCGCCTGCTCTGGGGGGTTCAGGTACAAACCGACCACGTCGATCAGCTTCTCCTCAAAGCGCGGGTCGGTGGAGAGCTTGAACGTCTTGACCAGATGGGGCTTGAGTCCTCGAGCCGACCACACCCGCTGGACCGTGTCCTTGGAGACACCGACCCTTTCGGCCATCGTGCGGGTGCTCCAATGGGTTTCGCCAACAGGGTTCGAGTTCTGCGTCAACTCGACGATCCGGTCAATCACCTCCTGAGGGATCGTGGCCTTGCGGCCACGTCCCCGCGCAACCTTGCCGAACCTGGCCAACCCCTCGGCCTCGAATCGGCTCCGCCACGACCGCACCGTCATCGGCGTCACCCCCATCTCAGAGGCGATCCGCGCGTTGGCCACCCCATCAGCGGCCAAGAGCAGAACACGAGCCCGCTGCACCTGACGATGCGGTGCCGTCCGCGATCGCGACAACCTCACCAACACCTCTCGCTGACTCTCCGAGACGACCAACGCAGCAGCAGGCTTCGACATAACCCAAGTCTAAACCAACACCGGCTTGTCAAATAGGCGACACACCACTAGCCAACCCCAGCCGGCCGATGGCTCAGAGGTACTGGCCGGTGTTGGCGACGTTGTCGATGGAACGCCCGGGCTCGGTGCCCTGCTTGCCGGAGATGAGGGTCCGAATGAACACGATCCGCTCCCCCTTCTTGCCCGAGATCCGGGCCCAGTCGTCGGGGTTGGTCGTGTTGGGCAGGTCCTCGTTCTCCTTGAACTCGTCGACGCAGGCCTGAAGCAGGTGCTGGACACGGAGCCCGCGCTGGTTGTTGTCGAGCAGGTCCTTGATCGCCATCTTCTTGGCTCGGTCGACGATGTTCTGGATCATGGCGCCGGAGTTGAAGTCCTTGAAGTAGAGCACCTCCTTGTCACCGTTGGCATAGGTCACCTCGAGGAAGCGGTTCTCCTCGGTCTCCGTGTACATCCGCTCGACGGTCCGCTGGATCATGGCGGCCACGCACTCGTCGCGGCTCTCGCCGAACTCGGTGAGGTCCTCCTGATGCAGCGGCAGCGACGACACGAGGTACTTCGAGAAGATGTCCCGTGCCGACTCGGCGTCGGGACGCTCGATCTTGATCTTGACGTCGAGACGACCAGGGCGCAGGATCGCCGGGTCGATCATGTCCTCGCGGTTCGAGGCGCCGATGACGATGACGTTCTCGAGGCTCTCGACGCCGTCGATCTCGCTGAGCAGCTGCGGGACGATGGTGTTCTCGACATCGGAGGAGACTCCCGAGCCCCGGGTGCGGAACAACGAGTCCATCTCGTCGAAGAACACGATGACGGGCGTGCCTTCGCTGGCCTTCTCACGCGCCCGCTGGAACACGAGGCGGATATGCCGCTCGGTCTCGCCGACGTACTTGTTGAGCAGCTCCGGGCCCTTGATGTTGAGGAAGAACGACTTCCCCTCCTCGCCGGTCTTTGCCGCGACCTTCTTGGCCAACGAGTTGGCGACGGCTTTGGCGATCAAGGTCTTGCCACAGCCAGGGGGACCGTAGAGCAGCACGCCCTTCGGGGGCTTGAGCTGGTGCTCCTGGAACAGCTCCGGGTGGAGGTAGGGCAGCTCGATCGCGTCGCGGATCTGCTCGATCTGCCCCATCAACCCGCCGATGTTGGTGTAGTCGATGTCGGGGACCTCCTCGAGGACGAGCTCCTCGACCTCGGTCTTGGGGATGCGCTCGTAGATGTAGCCCGCGCGTGCGTCGAGCAGCACCGAGTCTCCGGCTCGCAGCTTCTGGTCCCGCAGCGGCGCGGCGATCCGCACGACCCGCTCCTCGTCCGCGTTGGCGATGACAAGTGCGCGGTCACGATCGGCCAGGATCTCCTTGAGCATGACCACCTCGCCGACCTCCTCGAAGCTGAGGGCGGCGACGACGTTCAGCGCCTCGTTGAGCATGACCTCCTGTCCGCGTTCGAGACCCTCCACCTCGACGTTGGGGCTGACGTTGACCCGGAGCTTGCGGCCACCGGTGAAGACGTCGATCGTGTCGTCCTCGTTGCTGCAGAGGAAGGTGCCGAAGCCGGTCGGTGGCTGCGCGAGACGGTCGACCTCCTCCTTGAGGGTCATGATCTGGTCGCGCGCCTCACGCAACGTGGCAGCCAGGCGGTCGTTCTGAGTGGTGAGCGAGGCGAGCGAGGCCTGTGTCTCGACGAGCCGCTGCTCGAGGTACCGGGTCGCCTGAGGTGCGTCGGAGAGCCGGCGACGGAGCTCGGCGACCTCTGACTCGAGAAAACCGACCTGGCTCCTGAGCTCATCGGTCGGGCGCGACCGACCACCCTGTGGGCCATGTGCAGTCATCGTCACCACCTCCGCGGGAGGGCCATTGCCTCGACCCTACCTGCGGTTGCACCGTTGTCAGGGCCCACAGCCCACGTGTCGGTATCAGTCTGTTACCTCGACCTCGGCCGTGACCTCGAACTCCGGAGGGCGCGGACCCACGTAGTCCGCGCCATAGGCTCCGGGGGACGGACGCCTGCTGCGTCGCGGGGTCGTCACACCAGGCGCGAGCCGGCGCGCGGTGACGAGGAAGCCGGTGTGACCGTTCATCTTGTGCTCGGGCCGCACCGCCAGACCCTCGACATGCCAGCCTCGGACCATCGACTCCCAGGCCCGAGGCTCGGTGAATCCGGTGTGCATCCGGACCGTCTCCACGAACCGGCTGAGCTGGGTCGTCGTCGCGACGTACGCACACACGACGCCGCCGGGCGCAAGCGCATCAGCGACCGCCTGCACGCACTCCCAGGGAGCCAGCATGTCCAAGACGACGCGGTCGACGTCTCGGTCGGTCAGCGACTCGGCCAGGCCACCGACGGTGAGGCGCCACGCCGGGTGGTCGCCGCCGAAGAACGACGCGATGTTCGTGGCCGCGATGCCGGCGAAGTCCTCGCGTCTCTCGTACGAGGACACGTGACCGGCGGCGCCGACCGCACGGAGCAGCGAGCAGGTCAACGCCCCCGAGCCGACGCCCGCCTCGACCACCCGAGCGCCGGGGAAGATGTCGGCGAGGGTGACGATCTGGGCGGCATCCTTCGGGTAGACGACCGCTGCGCCACGCGGCATCGAGACGACGAAGTCGGCAAGCAAGGGGCGCAGGGCCAGGTACTCCACCCCGCCGGTCGAGGTGACCACGCTGCCGTCGGGGCTCCCGATGAGGTCGTCGTGCTCGAGACCACCCTGGTGGGTGAAGAAGGTGGCACCGTCAGCGAGCAGCACACTGTGGCTTCGCCCCTTGGGGTCGCTCAGTCGGACCCGCTCCCCCGCTCGCAGCAGTCCTCGGTGGGCGCCTGCCCAGGCAGGGTCGAGGTCAGGCTGGCCGGTGAGCGGGTCCGGCTCGGAAGCGGAGGTGTCAGCCATTGCGGAGACAGCGTAGTGGCGGACCTCAGGCGCCGCGGACGGCGGCGTCGAGGTCCTTCGTCACCAGCACCCCGAAGATCGACCCGTCAGGCTCGATCAGGACGTACTCGGTGGCCGGGGTGCGGTTCATCGCTCTGAGCAGGGGCTCGCCCTCCAGCTCCGCCGACAACAGCAGCCCGTCCTCCAGCCGGCGTGCGAGGTCCCCGCACGAGACCCAGGGCAGACGCTCGGTGGGTGTCGACTGCACTGCGTGCTCGTTCACGATCCCTGCCGGGTCGCCCGCGCTGGTCACCACGACCAACGATCCCGCGTTCACCTCCCGCGCCCGCCGAATGCCTTCAGCGGCGGGCAGGTCGGCCGGCACGCCGATAGCAGGTCGTGCGATCCTTCGCGCGATGATGCCAGGCAGCTTCTTGCGCAGCTGGGACACCTGCAGGGCGTGGGTGGCGCCGGTCCAGAGGAACATGCCGATGACGAAGCCGAGGACGTAGTCGATGACGTCGGGAGTGAACCCGAAGAAGGGCATCAGGATCGGCCAGACGATCGCTGCCACTCCGGCGAGCCGACCACCCCAGGCGGCGACGGTGATGCCGAGGTTGCGACGTTTCGTGGCGGCCCACACGGCTGCCTGCAGAACGCGTCCTCCGTCGAGCGGAAGGCCGGGGACGAGGTTGAGAACGCCGACGACCAGGTTGGCCGCCGCCAGGGCCGCAACGGTGAACCGGAGGAGCCCGTCGCCGAGGGCACCGAGCGACAGCAGGGCCACCGCTCCCAAGGCCAGTGACGTCAGCGGTCCGACGACAGCGATGACGAACTCGCGCCAGGGGGTCTCTGCCTCCCCTTCGATCTCTGTCGCGCCGCCGAGGAAGTGCAGGTTGATCGAGTTCACCTGCATGTCGAAGGCTCGCGCGGCGACGGCGTGGGAGATCTCGTGCAGCAGCACCGAGACGTAGAGCAGCACGGCGAAGGCAACGCCGGCCAGGTAGGCCCAACCACCCAGCTCTGGAGCGACCTCCTGGATGTTCGGCGTCATCAGGATCGCGATCAGCCCGATGATCAGAAACCACGAGTTCGCCACCTGGACGTCGACCCCCGCCACTGTGCCGAGCCGGAACGTGCCCGTCGTGCTCGAACGGCGGGCGCTTCGGCTGTCGGTGGGGTCGGAACTCACCCCTCCACGCTAGCGGTCTCTGTCGGCAGGGTGACCTAGCCTTGCAGGCATGAGGATCGAGCTAGACGCCACAACCTCCCGGCCGTCGACCGACGAGCACGAGGTCGTTGACGCGTTCGCAGGCCTGACCAGGCTCAACTCGTTGTCGCCGAGCCGCGCCAGCGACTTCATGTCGTGCCCACTGCTCTACCGGTTCCGCGTCATCGACAAGCTTCCAGAGTCACCCAGCATCGACGCCGTCCGTGGCTCCGTCGTCCACAAGGTCCTCGAGGACCTCTTCGACCTGCCGTCGGCCGACCGAACCCCCGAGCGGGCGAAGGCGCTGCTGCCCGGCGCCTGGGAAGGGTTGCTCGAGGCCGAGCCCGAGCTGGCAGAGATGTTCGCCCAGCCCGGTCCCGACGGCAGGCCGGACAGCCCCGACCTGCTGGCCTGGCTCGACCAATGCCGGGCGCTGCTCGGCCGCTACTTCACGCTCGAGGACCCGCAGCGCCTCGAGCCCGCGGAGCGTGAGGTTCACGTCATCACCCAGCTCGACTCCGGTCTGCACCTGCACGGCTACATCGACCGCGTCGACGTGGCTCCGACCGGTGAGCTGCGCATCGTCGACTACAAGACCGGCAAGTCCCCTGGCGAGTACTTCGAGGCCAAGGCGCTGTTCCAGATGAAGTTCTACGCCCTGGTGGTCTGGCGCACCCGTGGTGTCATCCCACGGATGCTGCAGCTGGTCTATCTGGGCAACGGCGAGATGTTGCGCTACCAGCCGACCGAGCAGGACCTGCTCGCGACGGAGCGCAAGGTGCGGGCACTGTGGGAGGCGATCACCCGCGCCAACGAGACCGGCGACTGGCGTCCCAACAAGTCCGTGCTGTGCGGGTGGTGCGACCACAAGGCACTGTGTCCCGCCTGGGGCGGCACCCCGCCCCAGCTGCCCGAGCCGGCCGTCGCGCCCCAGGCCTGATCGCGTCAGACGTTCAGGACAGGATCCGCCTTCGGGGTCACGGTTCCCGCGATGATCTCCTCGGCGTAGTGGCACGCGACCCTGTGGCCGGGCGCGATCAGCCGGAGCTCCGGCCGCTCGGTGTCGCACCTGGCCTCCTGGCGGTATGGGCACCGGGTGTGAAACCTGCAACCCGGTGGCGGGTTCGCGGGCGAGGGGATGTCGCCGGTCAGCAGGATGCGCTGGCGGGTGTCCTCGACGAGTGGGTCCGGGACTGGAACCGCTGACATCAAGGCGATGGTGTAGGGATGCATCGGTTCGCGGTACAACGACTCGGTGTCCGTCTGCTCGACGATCCCGCCGAGGTACATCACGGCGATCTCCTCGCTGATGTGCCGCACGACAGCCAGGTCGTGCGCGATCACGAGATAGGTCAGGCCGAGCCGCTCCTGGAGCTCTTCGAGCAGGTTGATGATCTGCGCCTGGATCGACACATCCAGGGCCGAGACCGGCTCGTCGGCGATGATCAGCTCCGGCTCCAGGGCGACCGCCCGCGCGATCCCGATGCGCTGACGCTGCCCACCTGAGAACTCGTGTGGGTACCTCGTGGCGGCGCTGGCCGGCAGCCCGACCAGGTCGAGCACGTCCCGGACCCGCGTCCGCTTGTCGTACTCGACTGCGTGGGCGCGCAACGGTTCGGTGATGATCGTCTCGACGCTTTGCCGAGGGTTGAGGCTGGCGAGCGGATCTTGGAAGACCATCTGCATCCGGCGGCGCACCAGGCGCAGCTGCTCCCCCTTCAGCGCCGCGACATCGATTCCATCGAACGTCACGGTTCCCGCGGTGGGCTCGACAAGGCGCAGGATTGCCCGCCCCAGGGTGCTCTTGCCGCATCCGGACTCCCCGACGAGACCGAACGTCCTGCCGCGCGGCAAATCGAGGTCCACCCCATCGACAGCCCGAACGGCGCCGACCGTACGGTCGAAGAGGACCCCTTGCTTGATGGGGAAGTAGACCTTCAGATCTCGTACCTCGAGCAGGGTGTCGGTGGCTGGACCCGAAGACGAAGGCGCATCGGTCGCTCGTCCCGGCGTCCGATCCGTCATGACGCCGCACCCCTGTCGACACCCGTGGCCAGGGGGTTGAAGCACCGCAACGCACGGTCGCCCTCGGTCTCGAGGGTCGGCGGCTTCTCCGTGCACTCGTCGATCCGGTTGGGACACCGTGGAACGAAGGCACACCCTTGCGTCCAGGGCAGCACGTCGGTCGGCGAACCTGGAATCGGATTCAGCGGTTGCCCACGCGGAGAGTCGAGCCGCGGAACCGACGCGAGGAGCCCACCGGTGTACGGGTGATGCGGGTCGGCAAACAAGGGTCGGCGCTGTGCCGACTCCACGACACGCCCTTGGTACATCACGTGCACGGTGTCGCACAGGCCGGCCACTACCCCGAGGTCGTGGGTGATCATGATGAGCGCCGTACCGGTGTCGGCGACGACCTGTTTCAGGATCTCCAGGATCTGCGCCTGGATCGTGACGTCGAGTGCGGTGGTGGGCTCGTCGGCGATGAGCAGCTGTGGCTCGTTTGCCAGCGCGATCGCGATGAGCACTCGCTGCCGCATCCCGCCCGAGAGCTGATGGGGGTACTCCTTCATCCGTCGACGGGCGTCGGGAATGGCTACCTTGTGCAGCAGCTCGATGGATCGCTCGGTCGCCTCCGGTTTCTTGATGTCGCGGTGACTTCGGATCACCTCGCTGATCTGGGTTCCGATCGTCACCACCGGATTCAGAGACGTCATGGGGTCTTGGAAGATCATCGCGATGTCGCTCCCGCGGACCCCACGCATCCTCTTGTCGCTCGCAGCGAGCAGGTCCTCACCGTCGAAGTGGATCTGACCGCTGACCCGGACCCCCGAGGCGGGAAGCAGACCCATGACTGCCAGCGACGTGACGCTCTTGCCGCTGCCTGACTCGCCGACGATCCCGAGGTGCTCGCCGCGTTTGACCTCGAAGCTCACCTCGTCGACTGCTGTCGTCGTGGGCTGGCCCTTCTTGCCGAACTCCACCCGAAGGTCGCGAACTGTGAGCAGCGCCTCGGTCGAAAGGTCACGCTGCTTGACGTCCCGCGAGTCGACGCCGGGGCCGCCGATGATCTCCTCAGTCATCGCTATCGCCGGCCCTTCGGGTCGAGTGCCTCCCGCATGGCCTCGCCAAGCAAGGTGAAGCCGAGCGCGGACACGGCGATGGCGACACCTGGCCAGAGCGCGAGCTGGGGCGACGAAGAGAACCTGTCCTGTGCCGCCACCAGCATGCGGCCCCATTCGGCCACCGCGGGATCAGACTCGCCGAGACCCAGGAAGGACAACGCAGCTACCTCGATGATTGCGGTCGACAGGTTCAAGGTGGCTTGCACGATGGTCGGTCCGAGCGAGTTCGGCAGCACATGCCCCATCACGATGGTTCTGCGGCGAAGTCCCAGCGACGTCGCGGCCAAGACGTAGTCCGACTTGGTCTGAGACAGCATCGTGCCTCGCAGCAACCGGGCGAAGACTGGAACCTGTGCAGAAGCGATCGCGATCATCACGGCGTAGCGGTTCTGACCGAGGACGGCGACGATGCTCACCGCCAGCAGCAGCGACGGGATCGAGAGCAGGATGTCGACGACGCGCATGA
>Ga0136625_1000338_pt1 | contig 14068 bp, 17 predicted proteins | sample AntDrymUQ4832306_2_FD_104672 | JGI IMG/M metagenome (GOLD analysis project Ga0136625, IMG submission 104672) | Polar desert sand microbial communities from Dry Valleys, Antarctica - metaG UQ483 (23.06) | ecosystem: Environmental > Terrestrial > Soil > Desert | place: Antarctica: Dry Valley...
GAGGGCACGTCGAAACGCACGATCCCGCTGGCGCTGGACTCGTGCGGACCGGTGAAGACCTCGCCGGAGGGCATGTTGCGCCTGCCGTCGGAGTTCATCCACGTGCGGCCCTTGACGCTCAGCGTCACATCCGTGCCGGCCGCCTCGATGCGCAGCTCGCGCGCGCCGCGCAGGCGCTCGATCAGCGTCGCCTGGAAGGTGCGCAGCTCACCCCAGGCGCGCTCGGGATCGGGCTGGTCGAGAAACAGCGCCCGCGCGACAAAGGCCTCGAAGTCCTCGAGGGCCATGCCGGCCTGCTGGGCTGAGGCCTGCGTCGGCCACAGCGTCGAGCACCAGCGCTTGCGCATCGTCTGCTCGCGGATCGGGCGGCGCGCGAGCGACGCTCGCGCCAGGCGCTCGGGGTCGATGCCCGTCAGCGCGCGCGTGTTCTCGGGCGCCTGGATGCCGAGCTGCGCGTGGGCCTTCTTGGCCTCGGCGTAGGAGACCTCGGGGAAGCCGTCGAGATGGCGATCGCTCGCGTTGCGATAGAAGCCGGCCGTCGCGCCCGGCAGCTCCACGCGCAGCACGGGCCATCCCTCGCGCGCGAGGATCGCGCGCTGGCATTCGAGCAGCAGCGGCTCGGCGAGCGTCGTCGAGCGCACGAGCACCTCGTTGCCCGGCTGCACGTCGAGGCAGTAGCCGGCCAGTAGGTCGGCGAAGCGCGCGGGGTCGAGGCTCACGCGGTCATGCGCGCCAGCCTTCGCGCAGCGCGTCCAGCGGCTCGCCGGGATCGGCGTCCAGCAGCTCGCAGAGCGCGCCGACGAGCCGCTCCTGGGGCTCGCGGTTGGCGCCGGCGCCCATCACGCCGATCCGCCACAGCCTGCCCGCCAGCGGTCCGAGCCCGCCGGAGATCTCGATCCCGTGATCGAGCAGCAGCGCGCCGCGCACCGCGGCCTCGTCGGCGCCCTGCGGCGGGGAGACGGCCAGTAGCGGGTGAAGCTGCTCGCCGTCGGGCGCCAGGCGCTCGCAGCCGAGCACGGCAAGCGCGTCGCGCAGCGCGTGGTGCGCGCGGCGATGGCGCTCCCAGGAGGAGGGCAGCCACTCGTCGCCGACGGCGATTCGCAGCGCCTCGCGCAGCGCGTAGATGAGATTGATCGGCGCCGTGTGGTGATAAGCGCGAGCGCCCCCGCCGGTCTGCTCGGGGCTCCAGTAGCCGAGCACGAGCGACAGATCGAAGTACCACGAGGGCCCTGGCCGATCGCGGCTCTCGAGCTTCGCGATCGCGCGCTCGCCGGCGGTGAACGGTGCCAGTCCGGGCGGGCAGTTCAGGCACTTCTGCGTGCCGGCGAAGGCGACGTCGATGCCGGACTCGTCGATGCGCAGCTCGTGACCCCCGATCGACGTCACGCAGTCGATCATCAGCAGCGCGTCGCGCTCGTGGCAGGCATCGGCGAGGCCCTCCAGCGGCTGGGCGACGCCGGTCGACGTCTCGCCGTGCACGACGATCATCGCGTCCAGGCCGTCGTTCGCCGCGGCGATCAGGCGCTCCTGCTCGATCGCGCGCCCCCACTGCGCCTCGACGCGCACGACCTCCGCGCCGGCGCGCCCGAGCTCGTCGGCCATCCGCTCGCCGAACAGTCCGTTGACGCCGCAGACCACGCGATCGCCGGGATCGACGAAGTTCGCCACCAGCGCCTCCATGCCCGCGCTGCCGGTGCCCGAGATTGGCAGCGTCGCGACGTTCTCGGTCTGAAACGCCTCGCGCAGCAGCTCGATCGTCTCGCCCATGATCGTGGCGAAGGCAGGATCCATGTGGCCGATCGTCGGCTGGGAGAGCGCCTGGAGCACGCGCTCGGGCACGATGCTCGGGCCCGATCCGAGCAGCAGCCGCGTCGGGATGTCGGCGGCGAGATCGGCGGTGCTCATGGCGCCTGCAGATCGGGGAAGTGCTCGGTGAGATGGCGGCGCAGCACGTCGCGGATCCACGCGCGCTCCTGTGAGGTGGCGATGCGATAGCGCATGAGCAGCTCCTTCTGGCCCGCGGTCGGCACGTCGTAGATCGTCCAGCGCTCGACGAGGCGCTCGAAGAGGAACTCGACCGCGCGCTGCCAGGAGTCATCGGTGCTGACGCGCTGGTCGTGCAGGGTCGCGTTGTACTTGCGCCGTGTCAGCGGCGACATCGACCCGCGCAGCGTCAGGACGTTGCCCTCGGCGTCGGAGTAGTCGGTCGTCGGGGCCGAGATCCGGCTCGCCGCTCGGTTGCGCTTGCCCATCGTGGGGCCAATCTATCGTCCGCCGGATGGCGGAGCGGTGGGAGCTCTGACTAGCCGCCGAACAGCAGATCGGCGATGCCCAGCACGCCGCCGGCCTGCACCGAGAGCCGCAGGCCGGCCGCGGCCAGGCCACTGAGCTCGCCCTCGCGCTCGGCGCGGTCGATGCCCTCGCCGATCGCCTCGACGAGCCTGTCGTTGGAGACGCCCGGCGGGGGCTTGCCATCCAGCAGGGCCAGCACGAGGGTCTCGCGGGACGTGCCGAGCTCGCAGGCCGTGCCGTCGAAGGTTGCCAGCGCGACCCGCTGGCTGGGGTCGACGTCGGGCCGCATACGCTTGGCACACGGATCGGCCACGGCACTCGGGCCGTAGGAGGAACCGCCGAGCGCCACGTATCCGGCAACGAGCAGCGTCGCGACGAGGACCGCCGCCGGCAGCGTAACGCTCAGCGACGGAGTGGGCGCGAGCCGGTTGCCGTTCGATGCGGCCGACACGGGTTCGCGCGACCGCGCCAGCGCGATCCCGACCGCTGCGGCGGCCAGCAGGGCCAGCAGCGCGGCGGCGAGAAACGAGCGGCTGAAGGCTTCCGTCGCGGCGGCGTCGAGCTCATCGTCGAGGCTGGCGCGCAGCCGCTGGGCATCGGCGCGCTCCTCCGACGGGACATCCACCTTCGCGAAAGCGGCGGCGAGGTCGGGGAGCTGCTGGTCGGACACCTCGGCGAGCTCGGCGTCCAGCGCCCGCGCGATCGCGATCTTTGGCCCCAGCGCGATCGGCGCGTCGAGCACGTCCGACAAGCCGGCGCGCTCGGCCGGCTCGCGCGCGTCACCCAGGTCGCTCGTGAAGATCGGCGTCAGGATCAGCAGCCCCACGACGATGCCCGCATGACGTGCGGCGATCGTCCACGCCGCGGGGCCGGTTGGCTCGCGGTCGCCTTCCCCGTCGACCGTCACGCCGATCAGCGCGCCGAGGGCGAGGCCCAGACCCGCGCCGATCGCCAGCTGTGGGACGATCGTCCAGCCGGCGCCCGTGTCGGGCAGCAGTCCGAGCGCGGCGAGCCCGCCGGCGAGCAGCACGCAGCCGGGCAGGGCGAGCGCCAGACTGCGCGCGTCGCGCGCCCAGCGGCCGGCGACGAGCGCCGCCAGCGGCAACGCCGTGACGATCAGCGCCGCCTCGCCGGGCGAGCGTCCCCACCCTTCGATGAGCAGCACGACGAGCAGGAACAGCGCCGCCGCCAGCGCCGCGGAGACCAGGGCGAGCGCGGCGATCGGCGCGAGCGCAGGCCGGCCGCTGTGCTGACTTTTGGTCGCAGCACGACCATCAGTCAGCACAGCGGCTGAGGCTCCCCGACAACCAAGCAGCGCGATCAGCACCAGCGGGGCCTGAAGGGCAAACATCGCCTCCCACGAGAACGCCTCGGTCAGCAGGCCGCCGGCCGCCGGACCGACCGCGCCGCCGAGCACCCCCGCCGCCGCCCACAGCCCGATCGCCCGCGCCCGCGCCGTGCCGGCCAGCAGCAACTCCAGCGCCGCGGCGACCACGACCGCCGCGACGACGCCCTGCACGGCGCGCGCGGCGATCAGCGCGCCGAGCGAGGGCGCCGCGGCACACGCCAGCGACGCGACGGCGAACGCGATGCCGGAGGCGAGGAACGCCGCCCGGCCCCGCCCGCGGGCGAGCCGCGCGCCGGGCAGCGCCGCGACGGCGAGCGCAAGGTTGAAGGCAATCAGCACCCACGCGACCGCCGAGACGCTCGCATCGAACTCGCGCAGGATCGCGGGCAGGGCGAGCGTGACGACCGACGAGTCGGCGAGGACGAGCCCGACCGCCAGCGCCAGCAGCGGGGCCGCACCGGTCGGCGCGCGTCTGGCGGCGGGGGCGCTCACGACGGCCGGCAGGTCACTCGGGGGCGGGCTCGATGTCGAGGCCTTCGACGAGGGCCGGGCGCCCGTTGCGCTCAAAGCTCACGTCGACGGAGTCGTTCTGCGCATAGGTCCCGACGCCGAACGCGCCGCGAAACCAGCGCCAGAAGCCCAGCTTGCCCTCCTTCTTCAGCTCGCGCTCGAAGACCAGGCGGCGACCGTCGAGCTCGTAGTCGTCGCCCGCCTTCTGACGCACGCCGTTGACGTACACCTCGAAGGGTGAGCGGACGTCTGGCGGGAGTGAGACGATCGAGGGCACTGGACCGGTCGCCATTATGGCCGCCCGAACGCCTACGCATGTCAGACGACCTCTCCTACAGCATCCGCCGCTCCGACCGCGCCCGCCGCGTGCGCGTGCTCGTCGACCCGCACCGCGGCGTCGAGGTCGTGCTGCCGCGCCGCAGCCCGGCCGGCGCGGCCCCCGCGGCCGTCGCCGAGCTGCGCCCCTGGATCGACGCCCGGCTGGCGGCGGGGCAGGCCGCGCGCGACGCCGTCGCGGCGCGCGGAGACAGCGTCCCGTACCTCGGCCGCGACCTCGCGCTGCGCCCGCAGGCCGGCCGTACGCGCGCGCACCGGCGCGGCGACGAGCTGCTCGTGCCGGCCGACCCGGTCGCGGCAGGCGCGGCGACCGAGCGCTGGTATCGCCGCAGGGCGCGCGACGAGGTCGCCCCGCGTCTGGACGCGGCGGTCGCCGCCCTGCAGACGAGCTACACGACGCTGACGATCCGCAACCAGCGCACGCGCTGGGGATCGTGCTCATCAAGCGGCGCGATGAGCTTCAACTGGCGGCTGCTGCTGGCGCCCGAGGCCGTGCTCGACTACGTCGTCTGGCATGAGGCCTGTCACCTGCGCGTGATGGATCACACCTCGCGCTTCTGGAGCCTCGTGGCGGACCACTGCCCGGAGTACCGCGAGCACCGGCGCTGGCTGCGCGCCGAGGGGTCTACATTGGTCCTCTAGTGTCGATGGTTCGAGGGCGGATCCTGGGAGGGGCTGCGATCATCGTGGTCGCGATCGCCGCCCGCCTGTCGGGCAGCGACTACACGGTCGCGGCGCGCTTCGTCTCGGCCAGCCAGGTCGTCAAGGGCAACGAGGTCAAGGTCAGCGGCCAGCCGGTCGGCAAGGTGCGCGACGTGCGGCTCACCGGCGACGGCCAGGCCGAGCTGATGCTGTCGATCGACGCCGCCGGCTACCACCCGCTGCGCGAGGGTACGCGGGCGATCGTCCGCCAGGCTTCGCTGTCGGGCGTGGCCAACCGCTACGTCGACCTGCAGCTCGGCGGCGCCGACCGGCCGGACATCCCCGACGGCGGCCGCCTGGAGACCGAGAGCACCGAGGCGGCGGTCGACCTCGACCAGATCTTCGACACCTTCGACCCGAAGGCCCGCGACGCGGTGTCCAGCCCAAGGGCTACCGCGTGCAGGTCGCCTTCACCGACGCGTCGACGCTCGCCAATCGCGCCGACGTGCGGACCGCCGGCGTGACGATCGGCAAGGTCGTCGACAAGCAGCTGGCCCCCGGCGGCAACCGCACGCTGGCGACGTTCGAGCTCGACGGGCACTACGCCCCGCTGAGCTCCGACGCCCGCGCAATCCTGCGCCAGAAGACGCTGCTCGGCGAGACCTACATCGAGCTGGGAACGGGCACGGCGGACGCGCAGTGGCTGAAGGAGGGCGCCACGCTGCCCGAGGGCCAGGTCAAGCAGGCCGTCGAATTCGACGAGCTGCTGCGGATCTTCGACAAGCCCACGCGCCAGGCGTTCCGCGGATGGCAGGCGAGCCTCGCGGCGGCGGCGGCGGCGGCGGCGACGGCGGGGCGCGGGCGCGACCTCGGCGACGCGCTGGGCAACCTGCCGCGCTTCACCGAGAACGCCCGCAGCGTCGTCGACGTCCTCGACCGCCGGCGCGGCGCGCTGCGCGACCTCGTGGCCAACGCGGGCGAGACCTTCGAGGAGATCACCGAGGACGAGTCGGCGCTGGCGACGTTCATCCGGCGCAACAGCGAGCTGTTCGGCGAGCTCGGCGAGCGCCGCGACGCGCTGGCGGACTCGATCCGGATCCTGCCGACGTTCCTCGACGAGGCGAAGTCCACGCTCCCGCGCGTGCGGACGTTCTCGACGAACACCGAGCCGCTGTTGCGCGACCTGGATCCGGTGCTCGCGACGACCGGCCCGTTCCTGCGCCCGCTCAACCCGATCCTGAGCTTCTCAGAGCTCAACCAGGTGAAGATCTCGGACTTCTTCGCGATCCCGCCGGCGACGCTCGGCGGCATCCGCTCGACGGTGCCCGGCAGCAAGAGCAACGGGCACGTGCTGCCACAGGTCATCGTCGCCGGAGAGCAGACCCTGCCGGCGCTGACACGCACCAAGGCCAATCGCGGCAACGCCTACCTGCCGCCGACCTCCAGCCCCGATCCGCAGGCGCAGATCCTGCCGAGCTTCGACTGCGCCAACTCCGGCGAGCATGGCCCGACCAACCGGCCCGGCTGCAAGGTCGCCGGGCCAATCCCCTTCGGCGGCCTCAGCCAGCGGTTCCCGCAGGTGCGCGAGGCGGGGCCGGGGGGTGTTCTGCCGTGACCCGCGTCGGCGTCGTCGGGCACGTCGAGTGGGTCGAGTTCGCGCGCGTGCCGCGCGTGCCGCTGGCTGGCGAGATCGTCCATGCCGGCGAGTTCTTCTCGGTGCCCGCCGGCGGCGGCGGGGTCGCGGCGGTGCAGCTGCGGCGGCTGGCCGGCTCGGCCGTGCTCCTGACGGCGTTGGGGACGGGGACCGAGGGTGAGCGCTCGGCATCCCAGCTGGGCGAGGACTATGGCGTCACGCTGCATGCCGCGTCGCGTCCCGGCCCGCAGCGGCGAGCGTTCACGTTCGTCGACGACCTGTCCGAACGCACCATCACGGTGCTCGGCGATCGCATCGTCCCCGTCCGCACCGACCCGCTGCCGTGGGACGCGCTGGGCCGGCTCGACGCGGTCTACCTCACGGGCGGCGACGCGGGCGCCGTCCGCGCGGCACGCGCGGCGAAGGTGCTCGTCGCGACCGCCCGCGCCCTGGAGCCGCTGGCCGCAGCGGGGGTGCGCATCGATGTGCTCGTCGGCAGCGCCAACGACCCGAGCGAGTCCTACGAGGACGGGACGCTCGACCCGCCCCCGCGCGTCGTGGTGCGCACGAACGGGTCGCACGGCGGGCGCTGGGAGCTGGGCGAGCCCGGCATGGCGGCACCGTGGCTGCCTCCCGCGGCCGGCGGAGGCGACTGGCGCGCGGCGCCGCTTCCCGGCCCGCCGGTCGACGCCTACGGCTGCGGCGACTCCTTCGCCGCGGGCCTGACCTACGGTCTCGGCGCGGGCCTGATGCTCGACGCCGCGATCGAGCTCGGCGCCCGCTGCGGTGCGACGTGTCTGACGGGGCGCGGCCCCTACGGAGCGCCGCTGGCGCCCGGAGGCGGATGAACGATTGACGTCTGGATCACCGGCCTCGCGTGGAAGGTCAATCGTTCACGTATCTCATGCGAATCGGGGCATGCGTCGCGGTGCCGATCAACGACTGGTCAATCGTTCATCTCCGTCCCAGCGGCGAACGATGCCGCCTTCAAGCCCACCGGGCGCTGAGCCGATGCTGCAATCCCACGTGAAGGACGCACGGGATCCGTGTCCGGCATCGGCGTCACTCGCGTGAGGCGTTCTCCGGCTGCCACGTCAGCTCCGGCGTCCCCAGCCCCGGCCGGCGCGCGACGAGGAAGCGCCTCCCGTCGCCTGCCTCGACTGCGGCGACTCGCACCCGCGCCGCGAACGCCTGCACGACGCCGAACGCGGCGCTCGCCAGCCCGGTCCCGAAGACCAACAGGCCGCTGGAGCGTCCGATCAGCACCCAGCCGCAGACCGCGACGATCCAGATCGCCGTCTCGACGACGAGCCGGCGGCGCAACGCGCGCTCATCCAGCGGCTCGCGCGACGGCGCCGCCGTCGCCAACGGCAGCTCGGTGAGCCAGCGGCCGGCGGCCGCGACGGGCACGCTCCGGCGCAGCCCGGCGTAGGCCGACAGCGCCACCAGGACCGCCACTACGAACAGCGGCGCCGACCACGCGCCCGGATAGGAGAGCACGAGCCCGGGAAACGCGACGAGCGCCAGCGCCGCGCCCAGGACGATCGAGCAGCCGCCCTCCCAGCGCAGGTAGTCGCGGTAGCTCAAGCGTCCTCGCCGAGCACCCGCCGCAGCGCATCGAACGCCGACTCGCCGCGCTCGCGCTCGATCACCTCGCGCTGCAGCTTGCCTCGGTAGGCCTCGAACGAGCCGTCCCCGCGGACATCGGCCCCCGCGCGCACGCTGGGTCGCATGCGACCCGGCCCGCTCAGCTCTCCGCGCGCGGAGACCTGTGCGATCGGCTCGATCCTGCGAGCGAATGCGCGCGCGGTCTCACGGCGTGCGTCGGGACCGACCGCTCGCAGCTCCATCTCCAGCAGGTCGATCGCGTCGGCGAGCGACGGCACCCGGCGGCGCGTCACCCTCGGCCCCACACGCACGGTGACGGTGTACGACACGCCGCCGATCGTAGTGGCCGTCCGCCCAGCCGCCGCAGGGGTGTGTGGGATGACTCTCGGATACCGATAGCCATTCGACACACCCCCGGCCCGAAACGAACCGGACCTGGCCGCAGCGGCGCGGACCGGATGCGGCCCGCTGACCGGGTGCTCAGCGCTGGTCGATCGGCACGTACTCGCGTGAGCGCTCGCCGGTGTAGATCTGGCGCGGCCGCGAGATCTTCTGCTCGGCGTCCTCGACCATCTCGCGCCATTGCGCGATCCAGCCACTCGTGCGGCCGATCGCGAACATCACCGGGAACATCGCCACCGGCAGGCGCATCGCCTGGTAGATGAGGCCGGAGTAGAAGTCGACGTTCGGATAGAGCTTTCGCTCGATGAAGTACTCGTCCTGCAGCGCGATCTGCTCGAGCTCGACCGCGATGTCCAGCATCGGGTTGCGCCCGGTGACCTCGAAGACGTCCTCGGCGGCCGCCTTGATGATCCGCGCGCGGGGGTCGTAGTTCTTGTACACGCGGTGCCCGAAGCCCATCAGGCGCTCCTCGCCCCGCTTGACGCCCTTGACGAACTCGGGGATGTTCTCGCGGCACTCGATCTTGCGCAGCATCCGCAGGACGGCCTCGTTGGCGCCCCCGTGCAGCGGCCCGTACAGCGCGCCGATGCCGCCCGCGATCGCCGAGTAGGGGTCGACCTTGGCCGAGCCGATCGAGCGCACCGCGCTCGTCGAGCAGTTCTGCTCGTGGTCGGCGTGCAGGATGAAGAGGATGTCCAATGCCCGCTCCAGGCGCGGATCGGGCTCGTACTTCAGCTCGGTCATCTTGTACATCATGTTCAGGAAGTTGCCCGAGTACGTGAGGTCGTTGTCCGGATAGACGTAAGGCTGGCCCTGCGCGTGGCGGTAGGCGAACGCGGCGAGCGTTGGCATCTTGGAGATCATCCGGACCGTCTGGATGTCGCGGTTCTCGGCGTCGTCGATGTCGTTGGCGTCGGGATAGAACGTCGACAGCGCGGCGGTGGCGCCCAGCAGCATTCCCATCGGGTGGGCGTTGTGGCGAAAGCCCCCGAGGAACTCCTTGATGTTCTCGTGGACGAAGGTGTGCGTCGTGATCTCGTGGCGCCAGGTCTCCAGCTGCGTCGCGGTCGGCAGCTCGCCATGGATCAGCAGGTAGGCGACCTCGAGGTACGTCGAGTGCTCGGCGAGCTGCTCGATCGGATATCCGCGGTACTCCAGTACCCCGTTGGTGCCGTCGAGGTAGGTGATCGACGACCGGCACGACGCCGTGTTCATGAACGCGGGGTCGTAGGTCATCAGCCCGAAGTCGTCCTCAGCGACCCGGATCGCGCGGAAGTCCAGGGCGCGGACGGTGCCGTCGGTGATCGGGATCTCGTAGGACCGCCCGGTGCGGTTATCGGTGACGCTGAGCGTGTCCTTGCGGCTGTCGCCGGAGGCGCCGTTGGACTCCGTGGCGACCTTGCTGCTGCGACCTTCGATGTCCGAGGGAGAACTCACGTCCCTCGATTATGACCCTGCGAGGCCGGAACTGGGGTCCGAGCCATGTGAATTTCTCGTGTCCTTCCTCAATCGCGCTTCCAGCCACCGCCAAAAAGCCTGCTCAGACGCCCTCCACGGGCGTTCGCGCGGAACGTCGGCCCACCCGCCACATCGCGCTCGGGAAGCGCCGCCGCGCCCTCGGCGTCGAGCGTCAGCGTCACGCGGCGCTCGGCGATGCGCGCGATCTCCGGCGCGTCGACGAACCGCTGGCCGCCCGGCGTGTCGACCATGAGGCCGTCGAAGATGTGCTCGGCGACGTTCTCGAGGACCTCGCGGACGCTGCCGACCTCGCTGCCGTCGCGGGCATGCACCGGCGTGCCCCGCTCGAGCACCTTGTAGGAGATCGCGTGGCCGTCGTCGTCAGAGCGCGACATACACGGCGGTGCCGATCGCCATGGCGACAAGCAGCGAGCCGGCGGCCATCACGCCGCGCGCGGCGGATGCCGTGGCGGGAAAGTCCGGGCGCTTGAAGCCGAACACGCTGATCGCGATCGCGAACACGGCGAGCAGCAGGCCCGCCACGAAGAACGGCACCTCGGACCTGTGATGCTCCTCGGCTCCCTCGGCGGCGGCGGCGCCGGCCTGCTCGGCGGCGGCGAGGAGGGAGAAGGTGAGGCTCATGAGGGGCGCGACCCTATCAAGGCTCCGCCCCCGTTGGCCCGCCCTCGTAGCGGCTCTCGGTGGCCTCGACCTGGCCGTGGTAGTGGCTGCCGAGCTCGGGGTGGCCGTACGGGCGCAGCGCCGGGGCGTCCAGCGTCATGAACGACAGCTGGGCGATCGGCTTGGCGGCCCACAGCTTGATCGGCACACGCGTGAGGTTCGTGATCTCCAGCGTCAGCGTGCCCTGCCAGCCGGGATCGACGAAGCCGGCGGTCGCGTGGACGATCAGGCCGAGGCGGCCGAGGTTCGACTTGCCCTCGATCCGCGCCACGACGTCGTTGGGCAGCTCCACCCACTCCAGCGTGCGGCCGAGGACGAACTCGCCGGGGTGGATGATGAACGGCTCGGACTCGCTGATCGCGATCTGCTCGGTGAGGTTCGTCGGCGGCTTGGCGAGGTCGATCGCGGCGGTGCGGTGATTGTGGAAGACGCGGAACGTGTTGCCCAGGCGCAGGTCGATGCTCGCGGGCTGCACCATCGCCGGATCCCACGGATCGACCTTGATGCTCCCCTCGCGCACGAGGCGCAGGATCGTGCCGTCGGACAGGACGGAGCTGGGCGCGGTCATGCGCGGCGCAGTCTAGTCAGCGTAGGGCGGCCGATCAGCGCGCGATGCGGCGCCCGCGGGCGACGACCGTGCGCACGCGAGGCGGCGGCGCCGGCGCCGGCGCGCCGTGCGGCCCGCGGCGCGGGTTGCGCGGCAGGGGCGGGCGCGGATGGCGCGGGTGGCGCGGTCGGGGCGCCAGCGGCTTCTTCGTGCCGCCGTCGTCGTCGGCGACGGGCTGGGGCTCATCCGTCGAGCGCACCGCCCACCACACGATGTAGAAGAGCGCGAAGATGGGCAGCTTCAGCACGACCATCAAGAAGATGAAGGTTGCGCTCACGCAGCGGACCATACCCTTCGGGCCGCAGCCGCGCACGACGACGTTCGCGCGCGGCGCGTTCGCCGCATGCAGTCGAGCGCCGCGACGCCAGCTGGGCGGGAGGCCGGCGCCAACAAGGCCTACGGCACCAGCCCCGCCTCAAGCGCTCATGAGACCGCACGCGCGACCGCTCGGACGATCGGCGCTGCGAGCGGCTCGCCGCGGCGCACGAGCTCGGCGATCGCCAGTCCGACGACGACGTCCGCGACGTAGTGCTCGCCGAGGTAGACGACGGCGAAGCCCGCCGCGGCGACGTAGGTCCAGCCCAGGGCGCCGTACAGCGGGCTGATCTCCGCGAGGCCCATCGCCGTGATCGCGGCCGAGGAGATGTGATCGGAGGGCATGGATCCCCACGGGTTGCCCGGCACGGCGCCCGCCTCGGGCGCCGGGCGCTTGAGGATCCTGCGCGCCACGAGCCGCGCGACACGCTCAAGCTCACCGTCCATGCGGCCCTCCTTCTCGGAGGCCCACCACGGCGGCGCCTCGGGCCAGAACCAGTAGAACGGCGTCGTGAGGTGGTAGGCCGCCGCCAGCCGGCTGCCGGCGCGCGGGACGTACTCCTCGTGGCGCAACAGCAGGTAGCTCAGCAGCGCGTGGGGCAGAAACCACGACCCGTAGACGGCGGTGACCGCGACGTCCAGCGCGCTGACCTCTCCAGGCGTGCGCAAGGCCCGCTGCAGGCGCAGCCCGACGGGCACGCCGAGGCCGGCGATCGTGTCGAAGCGGATCGGCTCGTCGATCAGCAGCCGGCGCCGCAGGCGCTGCGGGTCGTCGTAGGGCAGCTCCCAGCCGAGCTTGAAGAGGTACATGTATCCCGCCGCGACCGAGGCGTAGCGCCGCCGGCCGGCGGGCATCGCGATCGCCGCGCCGATCGGCACGCCGCAGGCGATCGTCAGCGTCGCGGCCGGATGCAGGCCGGCGCGCTTGCGCACGAGCGTGAGCGCGACGATCGCCGGCACGGCGACCGCTGCCGTCGCCCGGGCCGCCCCCGGGTGCGCTCGCAGCCGGCCCTGGACGGCGTCCGCCGCGCGGTCGAGCACGCGCCCGAGCGCCGAGCGGCGGTCGGGGCCGCGACGGCGGTAGGACTCAGAACGCCTGCTCATCCAGCGGATCGCGGAGCGCTAGCGCAGCGCGACGGTCGTCGTCTCGAAGGTCGTGATGCGCTGAAGCTCCTGCACGCGCTCGACGATCTCCTCACCCGTCAGCCGGGCGACCCGTTCGGTGCCGAACTCCTCGACGTTGAACGACGCGACCGCGGTGCCGTAGGCCATCGCCAGGCGCAGCACGTCGGCCGTGACCTCGCCCTCGTGGGCGGCGATGGCGCCGACGAAGCCGCCGGCGAACGAGTCGCCCGCGCCCGTCGGGTCGGCGACGAAGTCGACGGGGAAGGCGGGGATCCAGAAGGACTCGTCGGGCGTGACGAGCGCGGCGCCGTACTTGCCGAGCTTGACGACCATCGACGACGGCCCGTGCTCCATGATCGCGCGCGCGCCGGCGACGACCTCGCGCTCGCCGGTGAACTGCGCGACCTCGCCGTCGTTGAGGATCACGCAGTCGACCTCGGAGATCGCCGCGACGAGTGCGTCCTTGGCGATGTTGATCCACAGGTCCATCGAGTCCAGCGCGACGAAGCGCGCGGCCTCGCACTGCCTGCGCACGTTGAGCTGCAGCTCGGGCAGGATGTTGGCGAGGAACAGCACCTCGCACTGCTTGGAGGCCTCCGACAGCTTCGGGTCGAAGGTCTCGAAGACGTTGAGGTCGGTCACGAGCGTCTCGCGGGTGTTCATGTTCTCGCCGTAGACGCCGCTCCAGAAAAACGTCTTGCCGCCCTCGACGTGCTCGATCGCGTCGGTGTTGACGTTGCGCCCGCGCAGGACGGCGTACTCGTCGTCGCCGAAGTCGTCGCCAACCGGCCCGACGACGTGGACCTCGTCGAAGAAGGACGCCGCCAGCGCGAAGTGCACGGCGGCCCCGCCGAGCATGCGCTCGCGGCCACCGTGCGGGGTCTGCACGGCGTCGTAGGCGATCGATCCGACAACAGTAACGCTCATGCGCCGGACCCTAGTCAGTCGGGCTCCGCGACGCGTGCTCGGACCTGATGTCGCTCAGTTCGGGCTCGGCTGGCCGGGCGTCGTCGTCGCGGGTGCTGCCGGCGGGGGCGGCGGTGGAGGCGGCGAGATGACGGGCGGCGGCACGACGACCGGCGGCGGCGCCACCGGCGGCGGGGTCGGGGCC
>Ga0136625_1000339_pt1 | contig 14054 bp, 10 predicted proteins | sample AntDrymUQ4832306_2_FD_104672 | JGI IMG/M metagenome (GOLD analysis project Ga0136625, IMG submission 104672) | Polar desert sand microbial communities from Dry Valleys, Antarctica - metaG UQ483 (23.06) | ecosystem: Environmental > Terrestrial > Soil > Desert | place: Antarctica: Dry Valley...
GCCACGGGCCGGAACAGGGCGCGCAGCGTCAGGTCGAACATGAGCAAGGTGCCGCCGATGAGCACGCCGATGAGCACGACCGCCGCCCCTGGCGGACTGACCAGCTCGGATAGCGTGCCGCTCAGTGCCTGCCCGACGAGGCCGCCACCCTGCGAGAGCGATGCCTGGTCCGCTCCCCCGCCGCGCAGCAGGTGGATGAGGCCCTCGCCGCCCAGGAACACCAGCAATCCCCCGATGACGATGACGCCCCAGCCATTGCCCATCGTCGGGGCACGCTCTACGAAGACGCCCGCCAGGATGAGCAGTACGGCGAGCAGCCAGGCCCCCTGGCCGAAGGCCGGCCGCAGGAACACGTCGACGTAGCGATTGAGCAGCCCTGCGTCGGGCAGGACCAGGGCCACGATGGTCACGGCGCCCAACACTAGCAGCAGCACGCCGATGAGCGAGCGCGCCGTCTGGGGTCCGATGCGCGGCCCGGATGGCCTGCTCGAGCGCGAAGCCGGCTTGCGCCGAGGGGCGCGGCCGGACGTCGCGCGAGAGGCGGCCGGCGTGCGCCGCGCCTTGGCCATGCTCAGACCTCCACGACGACCGGAAAGACCATCGGGCGGCGCTTCGTCTGCTGATAGAGGTATTGAGAGAGTCCGTCCTTGATCTGTGCCTTGAGCAAGGTGATCTCGCTGATGTGGTCACCGGGGTTCTCGATGGAGCGCGTGATGCGGTCGATGGCGCCCTCCAGCATGCGCGGCTCGACGTCGGCCACGAAGCCACGCGTCACGATCTCCGGCCGACCGACCAAGTTGCCGGTCTGCTTGTCCACCGTGATGACGACCAGGAACATGCCGTCGTTTGCCAGCGCCCGCCGGTCGCGCAACACGATGTCTCCCACCTCGCCCACCGAGAGACCATCCACGAAGACGTAGCCGGCCTCCACCCGCACTCCGCGCCGAGCCGAGCCATCCGGCAGGAACTCGATCGATTGACCGTTCTCGATGATGAAGATGTTCTCCGGACTGACGCCCACCTCCGCGGCGAGGCGCCCGTGCTGGACGAGCATCCGAAATTCACCGTGGATGGGGATGAAGTTCTTGGGCCTCGTCAGAGCCAGCATCAGCTTGAGCTCTTCCTGGCTGGCGTGGCCCGAGACATGGGCGCGCTTGATGGTGTGGTAGTAGACGTTGGCGCCGACCTTGAACAGGTTGTCGATGGTCCGCCCCACCGACTCCTCGTTGCCCGGGATGGGACTGGCACTGACGATGACCGTGTCGCCCGGCTGTATCTCCACGAATCGATGGTCTCGGTTGGCCATGCGCGCCAGCCCGGCCATGGGCTCGCCCTGAGCCCCGGTGGTGGCGATGACCAGCTTGTCGTCGGGGATGTCTCGGAGGCGGTCCTTGGGCACCAACTGGTCCGAGTCGTACTTCAGGTAACCCAGGTCGGCGGCGATGCGGGTGTTCTGCTCCATCGACCGGCCGATGACGGTGACCTTGCGCTTGAAGTCCGCGGCCGCATCGAAGACCTGCTGGACGCGTGCGATGTTGGAAGCGAAGGTGGCCACGATGACGCGACCATCGACCCCCTGCATGATGTCCCGGAAGGCTTCCCCGACGAGGCGCTCGGAGCCCGTGTAGCCAGGATTCTCGGCGCGCGTGGAGTCGGAGAGCAGGCAGAGCACCCCTTCCGCGCCGTAGGCCGCCAGCTCATGGAAGTCCGAGAGCTTGCCGTCCACGGGGGTGTGGTCGAACTTGAAGTCGCCGGTGTGGATGATGGTGCCCAGCGGGGTCCGGATGCCCAGGCCCATGGCATCAGGGATGGAGTGGCCGATGCGGAAGCCGCGCACCGTGAAGGGGCCGACCTCGACGGTACTGCCGGGCTCGAGCGCGAGCAGCGGGTTGTTGTGAAGCTTGTGTTCCTTGATCTTGTTGCCCAGCAATCCCCGCGCCAGCGTAGAGGCGTAGACCGGCACGCCGGGGAACTCTGGCAGCACGTAGGGCAGGGCGCCCACGTGGTCTTCGTGGGCATGAGTGATGAGGAAGGCACGAACCTTGTGGCGGCGCTCCTTGAGGTAGGTGACATCCGGGATGACCAGATCGATCCCGAACATCTCCTCCTCGGGGAACATGAGGCCGCAGTCGACGACCACGATGTCGTCGCCGTACTCGACGACGGTCATGTTCTTGCCGATCTCGCCGATTCCGCCCAAGGGCACGATGCGCAGGACCCCGTCCTGGAGTCCGGTCTCGCGAGCACTCATCGAAAGAGAATCAGCTGGTCGTCGTTCATCTCGGCGATGGCAGGCACGGGGTTCTCCAGTGGTTCAGGGGTCCTGGTCATGTGGTCGGCGGCCGTGAGCACGCGCGCGGCGGGTCCAGGCGCCGTATGTTCGGGCGCCGGCTCGCTCGGGCGGGCCCGGCGCGCAGCCTCAAGGGCGGCCGGGATGCCCGTCATGTCCACCTGGAGCGTCTCGCGCAGCGCCTGCTGGCGGAAGGCTGCTGCGGGGTGATACATAGCATAGGCGTGGGCATGGGCGGCCCCGGCGGTGGGTTCGGCCGGTCGCACCGTGCCATGCACGGCGCCGATGCGCGCACCGGGCATGAATGTCTGGAGTGAGAACCGGCCCAGCGTCACCACCAGCGCTGGATCCAGCACCGCCAGTTGCCGCTTCAGATAGGGCGCGCAGGCGGACATCTCGTCCGGTTCCGGATCCCGATTGCCAGGCGGCCGGCACTTGACCACGTTAGTGATGAAGACCTCCTCGCGTCGCCAGCCCACTGACCGAACGAGCTCGGTCAGGAAGGTCCCGGCAGCACCGACGAAGGGCCGGCCCTGCACGTCCTCGTTCTGGCCCGGGCCCTCGCCCACGAAGATCACTTCGGTATCGGCGTGGCCCTCGCCGGGGACGGCGTTCGTGCGTGTCTCCCAGAGTCGGCAGCGGGTGCAGACACGCACCTCGGAGGCGATCTGGTCGAGCGCCGCGCGACGCTCTTCTGGATCCAAAGGGCCTCCGGGCTGCGCGACCGGGGGACTACCCGTGCGGGACTCGTCCGACTGCTCGATGGCCATGGCTCTCTCATCGTGGTTTCCATCGGGCACCGGGAGATGATACCGCCGGGCCCAAGGCGTGGTCGTCTTACGAATCAGGGCGCCTTGCGCGCGGGCCACGCATGGAAACGACCCGCAAATCGACACGACCGCCCCAGGCGGGACGGTCGTGTCGTCGTGTGCCGGACTCGGTGTCGTGCTTGAGGCACGACCGCGAGGGTCAGGCGGGCGTCTTGGCCAGGTGGCGCTGCATGGCCGCCTTGCGCGAGAGGTTGATGCGACCCTGGCGGTCGATCTCGGTCACCACGACCATGATCTCGTCGCCCTCGGACACCACGTCCTCCACGGTGGGCACGTGGTAGTCGGCCAGTTCGCCGATGCGCACGAGCCCTTCCTTGCCGGGCAGGATCTCCACGAAGCAGCCGAAGCCCATGATGCGGGTGACCTTGCCCAGGTACAGCGCGCCGATCTCGACCTCCTTGGTGAGGCTTTCGATCCACTCGATGGCCTTGCGCGAGTTCTCCCCGGAGACCGCGGCGATCTCCACGGTGCCGTCATCCTCGACGTTGATCTCCGTGCCGGTCTCTTCCTGGATCTTGCGGATCATCGACCCGCCCTTGCCGATGATCTCGCGGATCTTCTCAGGGTTGATCTTGATGGTGATGATGCGCGGCGCGAACTCGCTCATGTCCGTCCGTGCCTCAGGCATCGTCTCGGTCATCTTGCTGAGGATGAAGAGCCGCGCCACGCGCGCCTTCTCCAGGCCCTCCCGGATGATGGCCTCGTTGATGCCCGTGACCTTGATGTCCATCTGAAGTGCGGTGATGCCCTCGGATGTGCCGGTCACCTTGAAGTCCATGTCGCCGAAGGCGTCTTCCTTGCCCAGGATGTCGGTCAGGACGGTGAAGCGCTCACCCTCCGTCACGAGACCCATGGCAGCACCGGCCACCGGCGCCTTGATGGGCACGCCGGCGTCCATGAGGGCCAGCGTGGAACCGCAGGTCGAGGCCATGGAGGTCGAGCCGTTGGAGGTCACGCACTCGGACACGACGCGGATGACGTAAGGGAACTCCTCGTGGCTGGGCAGGACCGGGATGAGTGCCCGCTCCGCCAGCGCGCCGTGGCCGATCTCACGCCGGCCCGGGCCGCGCATGAACTTGTTCTCGCCCGTGCTGTAGGGCGGCATGTTGTAGTGGTGGAGGTAGCGCTTGGACTCCTCCGGGCTGATGGTGTCGATGCGCTGCACGTCCGACGAGGGGCCCAGCGTGGCGATGCTTAGCGCCTGCGTCTGACCGCGCGTGAAGAGCGCCGAGCCGTGGGCTCGCGGCACCAGGCCGACCTCGACCGAGATGGGTCGGATGGTGTCCGCATCGCGACCATCCATGCGCACGCCCTCGGAGAGGACGAGCTCGCGGGCGACCTTCTTGTGCAGGAACCCGGTGAGGCTCTTCGACAGCCCCGAAGCTGCCTTGGCCTGGTCGAGTGCCTTGTCCGCAGCCGTGGCTTCGCCGGTAACGCGTGAGCGGATCGACTCGGCGACCGACTTCTTGTAGGCGTCGACTCGGCCCGGCAGCTCGCCCGCCAGGCGCAGCAGCAGCTGTGCCGTGGCTTCCACGTCCGGTCCGGCCCGGTGATTCGGTTCCGTGCTCAGCTCGAAGAACTTGGCCAGGTCACCCAGCTTGAAGACGTCCTGATCGGGGAAGGCGTCTCGCGCCAGAGCCAGGGTGTCCAGGCAGCGCTCGGATCCGACCTTCGTGCCGTCGGTGAGCGCCGCGTGAAGGAAGGAAACATCGAAGGCTACGTTGTGGCCGACCAACAGGTCGTCGCCGGCCCACTCGAGGAATGAGCGAGCGGCGGCCTCAGGAGAGGGCTTGCCCTTGACGTCCTTGTCGGTGAGACCATGGAGCTGACGTCCTACGATGGGCGTGCCCGGGTCGACCAGCGTCTCGAAGCGGTCCACGATGGAGCCGCCCTTGACGCGTGCGGCGGCGATCTCCACGAGGGCGCCCAGCTTGGGGTCGCGGCTCGTCGTCTCGACATCGAAGACGACCATCGCGCGGTCTTCCTTGATGGCTTCGAGGAAGGCGCTCATGGACTCCGTGCCACGCTCGATGAAGGGCATGCGCTTGGGCTTGCCGACCTGCTCGCGCAACTGGTCCTGGAGGTCCAGGATGGGCGCCAGGGAGCGGTGGCCGAACATGATCGCCTCAGCCATGACCGACTCGGGCAGGATCTTGGCGCCTGCCTCGACCATCATGATCGCGTCGCGTGTGCCCGAGACGACCAGGTCGAGCTCCGACTCGGCCATCTGGCTGAACAGCGGATTGACCACGAACTCACCGTCGATACGGCCCACGCGGACCGAGGCGATAGGCCCCAGGAAGGGGATCTCGCTGATGGTCAGCGCGGCTGACGCGGCGATCGTGCCGAGGATGTCCGGGTTGTTCTCCTGATCGGTCGAAAGGACCGTCAGCACCGCCTGCACATCGTCCTTGTACCCCTCGGGGAAGAGGGGGCGGATGGGCCGGTCGGTGAGGCGTGCCGCCAGGATGGCGCCCTCGGACGGTCGAGACTCACGCTTGATGAAGCCGCCCGGGATCTTGCCCGCGGCGTACATGCGCTCCTCGAAGTCGATCGTGAGCGGGAAGAAGTCCAGTCCCGGGCGCGGGTCCGAGCGGTTCGCGGTCCCGAGCAGGAGCGTGTCCCCGTAGCGCACCGTGACCGAGCCACCGGCGAGCAATGCCATGCGCCCGGCCTCGATGGTCATCGTACGACCGCCGACCTCGGCTGAAAGAGTAGTTGCTGCCATCGATCCTCCAATGTGGAGGGAGGATGGACCTTGCGCGCTGTTCGCGACCGTTCCCGGGCGCGGTGCTGGGCGTGCTACTTGGTGATCGCGCGGCGGGCGCACCCGCCGGGGGGACGCGCTAGCGGCGCAGTCCGAGCCGACCGATGACGGTGCGATACCTGGCGTTGTCCTTGCGCATCAGATACGCGAGGAGTCGGCGGCGCTGGCCAACGAGCTTGAGGAGGCCGCGGCGGGAATGATGATCCTTGGGATAGCTGCGCAGATGCCCGGTCAGATCCGTGATGCGCTCCGTGAGGAGCGCGATCTGGACCTCCGGCGAGCCGGTATCACCCTCTTGGGCGGCGTACTCGCTGATCACAGTGTCCTTCGTTTCCCGCGTAAGCGGCACCTGGTCCTCCACCATCCTTCTTCTGCTAGTTCGCAGGCAGTCTAACAGGCGTTCGACATGGTGGCAGCACGCGATGGTGCCAGGATCCGGCGCGCACGGGTCGCATCGCGGTCCATCTGACGCACCAGCGCGTCCACGGAACGGAAGCGCTGCTCGCCGCGCTGGCGCCGGACGAACTCCACGCGCAGGCGCTGCCCATAAAGGTCCTCATCGAAGTCGAAGAGATGGACCTCCAACAGTCGAACCCCGTCGTTGGCGAACGTGGGGCGCACGCCGAGTGACGCGACACCGTCCGCGGTCCGCCCTGGTCGCAGGGGGTCCTCCCCGCCCCAGCTCACGCGCGTGGCATAGATGCCGTCGGGCGGCAGCACGACCGGCTCATCGAAGGCCAGGTTGGCCGTCGGGTAGCCCATCTCGCGGCCCCGTCGGTCGCCGGGCACGACCTCGCCGATGACAGCGTAGCGGCGGCCCAGCAGCGCAGCTGCGTCAGCCAGCCGCCCAGCCTGGATGAGCTGCCGGATGCGCGTGCTTGAGACGCGCTCACCGCCAAGCTCCAGAGACGGAGACTCGTCCAAGGCGAAGCCCCGCTCGGCGGAGAGCGCTCTGATCCGGTCGAGCGTGCCCTGTCGATCACGCCCGAAGGCGCTTTCGGGGCTCATCACCAGGCCAGCCAGGTCACGCCCCCGGGCGAGCCGCTCGACGAACCCCTCCGCCGGCTGGGCAGCGAAGTCCCGATCGAACCGCTGCACCACGACAAGCCCTCCGCCCATAGCGTCCAAGCGCGCGAGGCGTTCCTCCGGGTCGCACAGGAGCAACGGGGGGGCGCCGCGCAGGACGGCCTCCGGGTGCGGTTCGAAGGTGATGACAGTGGGCACTGCGCGGAGTCGCTCGGCTGCCCCGGCCAGCGTCCGCAGGATCGCCGCGTGGCCCCTGTGCAGCCCGTCGAAGACACCAAGGGTGGCCACGAAACGCAGATCCCGCGGCAGCTCGTCGATGCCCGCCACTCGTTGCATGATGCTCAGCGGCCGGGCGCGATGAAGACCTTCTCGGGATGGAGCTTTCCCGCAGCGTAGCGGGCCATGGCACAGAGCCGGCCAGCGCCGTCCACGATGCGAAGCAGCCCGGACGGACCGGTAGACAGCTGGCTGGTTCCGCGATGCCGGATGGCCTGGCCCTTGGCCAGCGTGGCCAGGTCCTCCGCGGCCAGTTCCAGCCGCGGGTACGCCTCGAGGCCCACGTCGGGCGGGAGCAAGAGCTGCGCGGCCTCACCTGCCGCCAGCACATCGCGCGCGCGGTTCAGGAAGTGGGCGTCCTCGATGCGGAACGGACCGCTGGCCGTACGGGTGAGTGCCGCCAGGTACGCTCCGCAGCCGAGGCTTTCGCCCAGATCGCGGGCGATGGCCCGGATGTAGGTCCCGGCGGAGCAGCGCACTTCGACGGTAGCCGTCGGGCGCGACGGCTCCGAGCCGTCCCAGTCGACCAGCTCCAGCGACCGTATCTCCACGCGCCGCGGTTTCAGCTCCGGCTTCTCACCATGTCGCGCCATCTCGTATGCGCGGCGTCCTGCGATGCGCACGGCGGAGTGGTCGGGCGGGACTTGCTCGATCCAACCGCGCAGAGGCTGCAGCCCGCTCTCCACCGCCGTCCGGTCGGGGGCGGTCACCTCGGTCGGCGTCAGCTCCCCGTCCAGATCGTCGGTCGTGGAGCGTGCCCCGAAGACGACCAGCGCGCGATAGGCCTTCTCGTCGGCCATGTGGTACTCCACCATGCGCGTGGCGCGCCCCAGGAAGACGGGCAGCACGCCTGCGGCGAAGGGGTCGAGCGTGCCACCGTGGCCTACCCGGCGCACACCGGACAGCCGCCGAACAAGGGCCACGATGTCGTGCGACGTGGGACCCGTCGGCTTGTCCAGGACCAGGACGCCGTCAAGCCCGGGGTCGACCGTTTCGCGTCGGGGCACGTTCAGGCGTCGGGCGATGAGGGGACGGGCAAGGCCAGGACGAGGCGCTCGGCCTCGGCCAGGACCAGCGGACGCGCCTCGCTCACGGGACGCTCGATGGTCGCGCCAGCAGCACGGGCATGCCCTCCGCCGCCGAAATGGCCCGTCAGCACAGTGGCGTCCACGCCACCATCCTTCGTGCGAACGCTGATGCGCGAGGTCGGTCCCAAGTCCTTGAAGACGATGGCCACATCGCCGCTCTCCGACTGGGCCAGCAGGTCGATGAGGCCCTCGGAGTGCGCCGCGGCGGCTCCAGTCTCGGTGTAGTCGTCGGGCAGCAACGTGGACCACACCAGGCGCCCTTCCAGCGACGTCTCCAGCCGCGCCAGGACTCGACCGAAGAGCTGCAGCTGCAGGTTGGGCTTGGTGCGGTAGAGCCGCTTGGCGATCTCGTAGAGCGGCGCGCCCGCGGCTCGCAGCTCGGCGGCCACGCGCAGCGTGCGTGCGGTCGTGTTGGGATGCTGGAAGTTGGCCGTGTCGATGACCACGCCGGCCATCAGGTTGGCCGCCAGTGCGCCGTCGGCGGCGTCGAAGGGGACACCCAACCGAGCAGCCAGCAGGGTGCCCATCTCGCAGGTCGCGGCGGCTTCGGCATCCACCCAGTCCACGACCCCGAACCCGCGGTTGGAGACGTGGTGGTCGATGTTCACGATAGGCACGCGCGAGAACAACTCGGCATGGTGACTCAGGACGGACCCCACGCGCTCCAGCTCCCCGCAGTCCCCGACCACGATTAGGTCATAGTCGAGGTCAGGATCCGGACCCTGACGGAACCGCTCCAACCCTGGCAGGAAGCCGTACATGGCCGGCACCGGGTCGGCACAGACCGGCGTGGCTCGGCCGCCGAGGTGCTCCACCATCAGTGCCGTGCCCAGCGCCGATCCGAGCGCGTCGGCTTCGGGATCTCGATGACAGACGGTCATCACGGTCCGAGCCTGTCGGATGCGCTCCACGACGGCGTCCGGCACAGCCGCGAGGTCGGCGGCCGTCAGCGCGGCGAGCTCAAGCGGGTGACCCATCACGCTCACTGGCGAGGCTTCCGCGTGCCATGCGACCGCGTCGCGGGCTGGTCGTTGCGTGGAGTGGATGAGCGCCGGCGCCGGGGCATGGACCCAGAGGTTTCCGCCATGGCCTCGTCCGCTGCGACGGGCTCTTCCAGTGGCCGCGGACCCGGCGTGGGCAGGGTCTCGTTCTCAGCGATGTCGGACGGCTCTTCGCCTCGCTCCAGCTCGTCGAGCAGTCGCAGCACGCGCGTGCCCCGCTCCACGGACTCGTCATAGCGCACGTGCAGCTGCGGGATGCGGCGCATGCGCAGCGGCGCGAGACGGCCGCGCACGAAGGGCATCGCCCGTTCCAGGCCGCGCATCGAGTCATGTCGCTCCTCCGGCGAACCGATGATCGACACCCAGACGGTGGCATGGCTGAGGTCGCGCGTGACTTCCACGCGCGTGACCGTCACGAAGCCGATGCGTGGGTCCTGGACGTCGCGCGAGAGGACCGCGCTGATCTCCTCACGCAGCAGCTCGTCGAGGCGCTCGGTGCGTCCGCTCATGGCCCGCTCAGGCCTGGTTGATGCGCGAGACCATCTGCTGGGTGAAGCATTCCACGATGTCGCCCTCGACCAGGTCGTTGAAGCCGGCCAGCCCGATGCCGCACTCGAAGCCGGTGGCCACTTCGCGGACGTCGTCACGGAAGCGGCGTAGCGACTCGATCCGGTCGGTTGCCACGACCCGGCCGCCACGATAGACACGGGCGCCGCCACGGACGATGCGTCCGTCGGTCACGTAGCAACCGGCGATGACGGCCACCTTGCCCACCTTGAACAGCTGGCGGACCTCAGCCCGACCCTCGACGACCTCGATCTCGACCGGCTCGAGCATGCCGTGGAGCGCAGCCTGCATCTCCTCGGTCAGGCGGTAGATGATGTCGTAGAAGCGGACGTCGACGCCCGTCGCCTCCGCTTCGCGGCGCGCGGTGTCGGTGGCCTTGGTGTTGAAGCCGACCACGATGGCGTCTGAGGCGGATGCCAGCAGGATGTCGTTGTCGGTGATGTCGCCGGTGCCCTCGTGGAGCACGTTGATGCGCACCTCTTCGCTCTGGAGCTGCTCCAGAGCGTGCCCGATGGCGCCCAGCGAACCTTGCACATCCGCCTTCACGATGATGCGCAGCTCCTTGGTCGCGCCCGCCTGGATCTGACTGTACAGATCCTCCAGGGTGGCGCGCCCGGATCCCTCGGGGCGAACGGTGATCTGCTCGCGACGCGTGTCGATCATGGCGCGTGCCGTCTTCTCGTCGGATACGGCCCTCAGGATGTCACCCGCGGCGGGAACGGCGCCCAGACCCAGCAGGATCACGGCCGAGGACGGACCCGCCCCGGTGACTCGCTTGCCCAGGCTGTTCTCCATGGCCCGCACACGGCCATACGTCTCGCCCACGACGACCGTGTCGCCGATCTTCAGCGTGCCGGTCTGGACCAGGATGGTGGCCACCGCGCCACGGCCCTTGTCCAGCTCGGCCTCCACCACGGTGCCCACCGCGGCACGCTTGGGGTTGGCCTTGAGCTCTTGCACCTCGGCCACGATCAGGATGGTGGCGATGAGATCGTCGATGCCGGTGCGCTGTTTGGCGCTGACCGACACCAGCGGGACGTCCCCACCGTATTCCTCGATGACCACGCCGTGCTCGGATAGCTCCGTCTTCACGCGCTGCGGATTGGCGTCTTCCTTGTCCACCTTGTTGAGGGCCACGACCACGGGCACCTTGGCGGCGCGCGCGTGGTCGATGGCCTCCAGCGTCTGAGGCATCACGCCATCGTCCGCGGCCACCACCAGGACGGCGATATCCGTGACCCGTGCGCCACGGGCGCGCATCTGGGTGAATGCCTCGTGACCGGGCGTGTCCAGGAAGACGACGCGCTGGCCGTTCTTCTCGACCTCGCTGGCGCCGATGTGCTGGGTGATGCCGCCGCGCTCACCCTCGGCCACGGTCGTCGAGCGGATGGCATCCAGCAGGCTGGTCTTGCCGTGATCCACGTGGCCCATGACGGTCACGATGGGAGCCCGTGGCTCCAGGTCGGACGGATCGTCCTCCTCGAAGAGGATCTCCTTGGTGGCCGCACCGACGGGCGCTTCGCCGTTGGTCTCGCCGGCCTCCACGGGCCGTGCCTCGGCGACCTCATAGCCCAGATCGCTGGTCACCAGACTGGCCGTGTCGCGGTCGACGACCTGGTTGATGCTGGCGAAGATGCCGCTCTTGATCAACTCCCGGATGATGTCCGCCGGGTTGACCCCGACCAGCTCGGCGAGCTCCTTGACGGTGATCGACTGGGGGATCTCGATGGCGCCACGTTGCTCCGGATCGAGCGTCTGGACGATGGTGCCGCCCGACGAATCGGGCCGACGCGGCGGCTTGCGCGGGCCGCGGGTATTGCGCGTTCCACTTCGACTACGTGCCATGAGGGCCTCCCTGGATCTGCGTGGGATCGCCCTGCTGGAGCTGATCGCGCAGCGCAGCGGGGAGCGGCACGTCCAGGGCGCGCTCGAGGGCGGACTTCTTCAAGGCGAGCGTCCAGCAGGAGCCGTCGGCGCAGAGGTAGGCGCCGCGGCCGGCCAGACGACCGGTCATATCGAACAGGACCTCGCGCGCGGGCGTGCGCACGACGCGTACCAGATCACGCTTGTCGCGCTCGGTGCGACATGCGACGCAGGTGCGCTGCGGCTGGCGGCGAGGTGCGGCGACCGTGGTGGCGACTACGGTGCGACCTCCTGGGCGGTGCGGCGGGAGCGCGTCTTCTTGACCGGCTCGGCGGTCGGTTCGGCCGTGACGGCGTCGGCCGTGACAGGGTCGGCCGTGACGGCGTCGGCCGTGACTGGCTCCGATCCCTCGGGTTCCGCTTCGGCGACAGGTTCCACTGGGACGGACGCGGCTTCGGGCTCGGTCTCCTCGGCCGCGATGGGCTCCACCGGCGTGGTCTTCTCCTCGGTCGCAGCAGGCTCGACGGGCGCCGGCGCGCTGTCATCGGCCGGCACGGCTACCGGCGCGTCGCTGCGGATATCGATGCGCCAGCCGGTCAGCTTGGCTGCCAGACGAGCGTTCTGACCCTCACGGCCGATGGCCAGGGAGAGCATGCGCTCCGGGACGGTGACGTTGGCGATGCGCAGATCCTCGTCGATGGTCACGCTGACCACCTGGGCCGGGCTCAGGGCATTGGCCACGAACACGGACGGGTCGTCCGACCAGGGGATGACATCGATCTTCTCGCCACTCAGCTCGGCCACCACGGCCTGCACCCGTCCACCGCGCTGACCGACGGTCGCACCGACGGGGTCCAGCCCCTCCTGGCGGCTGCCCACGGCGACCTTGCTGCGACTACCCGCCTCACGCGCGATGGCCTTGATCTCGACCGTCCCGGCGTGGATCTCCGGGACCTCCATCTCGAAGAGGCGACGCAGGAAATTCTTGTGAGTACGGCTGACATAGATGAGCGGGCCCTTCGTGGTGCGGCGGACCTCCAGCACGAATGCCTTGACGTGCTGTCCGATGCGGTAGTGCTCCGTGGCGGACTGGTCGGTGGCCGACAGCACGGCTTCCGCGCGACCGACATCCAGGATCACGCCTCGCGGCTCGACGCGGCTGACGACGCCCGTGACGATCTCGCTCTCGCGGTCGGCGTACTGGCCGAAGACGACCTCGCGCTCGGCCTCTCGCAGGCGCTGCAGGACGACCTGCTTGGCGGTCTGCGCGCCGATGCGACCGAAGGCATCGCCGTCGAGCTCTTCGTACTCCACCAGCTCCCCCAGCGTGGCATCCGGCTTGCGACTGTGGGCCTCTTCCACGCTCCACTCCGTGGTCGCGTCTTCTACCTCTGAGACGACCACGCGTGCCCGGAAGACGCGCATCGAGCCGGTCTCCACGTCGAGGCGGACATGGACATCCTCATTGCCCGGCGCGACACGCCGGTAGGCCGACTGGATGGCATCTTCCACGGTGCGCACGAGCTGCTCCCGTGAGACACCCTTCTCAGCATTCAGCTGTAGGAGGGCGCCGATGAAATCGCGACTCATTTGCGCCTCCTTCTCGCTCACTCGGACCCCGGCCGAGGTGCTCCCGGTCACAAAGAAACGTGGGGGTCACCCACGTTCACAGGCGGCCGGCACTTGATAGTGTCGAAAGTATATCACTCGACCTCTCCGGACCGAGCCGCTCCGCCTGCTCGCGGGCCGCTCGAGGCCGCCTAGTAAGCGCGCGCGAAGAGCACCCTTCGCTCGGATGGCCGTCCGTCCACCAGGCAGGGCCCGGCCTCGTCGGGCGAGTCGAAGGGCACGACACGGGTGGTGGCGCCGGTCTCCGCGTTGATCTGCTTCTCGCAGCCGGCGTCACCGCACCAGGGCGCCATCAGGAAGCCGCCCTTCTCCTCCAGGACACGCTTGAACTCTTCGTAGTCGTCGACGTGGTGGGTGTTCTCGGCCCGGAAGGCCAGAGCCCGCTGGAAGAGCTCGGCTTGGTACGCGGCCAGGCGAAGGGGCAGCTCTTCGGCCAACGCAGAGACCGGGAGCGACTCCTTGACCCGGTCCAGGCGACGTACCAGCACCGCCTGACCGGCGGCCACGTCGCGTGGCCCGATCTCCAGGCGCAAGGGCACCCCGCGCAACTCCCAGTGGTTGTACTTGAAGCCGGGCGACTCCTCTCGCCAGTCCACCGTGTAGCGCAGAGGCCCGGACGCGGTCGAGACGTCGCGCAGGGCCGGCTCGAGGCCCTCGATGGCGGCGGCCACCCCGGCTCGCTCCTCCTCCTTGCGGAAGATGGGCACGATGACCAGC
>Ga0136625_1000340_pt1 | contig 14044 bp, 14 predicted proteins | sample AntDrymUQ4832306_2_FD_104672 | JGI IMG/M metagenome (GOLD analysis project Ga0136625, IMG submission 104672) | Polar desert sand microbial communities from Dry Valleys, Antarctica - metaG UQ483 (23.06) | ecosystem: Environmental > Terrestrial > Soil > Desert | place: Antarctica: Dry Valley...
GCCGCGGTCGCGGTCGCGTCCTACACTGACCCGCGATCATGATCAGCACCAACCAGCTGAAGAACGGCAACCACATCGAGGTCGACGGGACGATCTTCAAGGTCCTGGACTTCCAGCACGTCAAGCCCGGCAAGGGCGGCGCGTTCGTGCGCACAAAGCTGCGCCGTGCCAGCGACGGCAACGTCATCGACAAGACCTTCCGCGCCGGCGAGAAGTTCCGCTCTGTCCACACGGAGTCGCGCAAGATGCAGTTCCTCTACGTCGACGGCACCGACGCGCACTTCATGGACACCGAGACCTTCGAGCAGCTCGCGATGGCGCAGTCGGCCGTCGCCGACGCCCTGCGCTGGACGAAGGCCAACGACACCGTCGACGTGCTCTTCATCGACGACGCGCCGGGCGACATCCAGCTGCCGACGACCGTCGAGCTCGAGGTCACCCAGACCGACCCGGGGTTGCGTGGGGACACCGCGTCCGGCGGCGGCGACAAGCCGGCGACGCTGGAGACCGGAGCGACGCTGCGCGTGCCGCTGTTCGTCAACGAGGGCGACCGCGTCAAGGTCCAGACGGCCACCGGCGACTACATGTCGCGGGCCTGACCGACCCTCGCTCCTACGGTCGCACGCGCGTGACGTCGAGCGTCTCCCGTGCGTCCAAGCGCTGGGCGATCGCGCTGACCTTCGGCCCGCTGCCGACCACCGCGACCGGCGCCTCGACGAGCTTGGGCGCGGCGAACAGGCCGATCAGCAGCCATGCGAGTAGCCCCGCCACCGCCGCCATGGCGGCGACGACTCCCCCGACCTTCACGATCACGACGACCCCCCGATTGCGACGACGTCCGATCAACCTACGTGGCGCGTCGCATCGCCGCCAAGCCCTCTGGACGGCAACCGCACATCCACCGTCTACGCTCCTGCGGCGTGTCACGCAGATCCGATCAGCGCCGCGACGCGGTGTTCGCCCTCTATCAGTCCGCCGTGACGGGGCGCGAGCTCGAGCAGGTCCTGGGGCGCAATGCCTCGATCTTCACCCGCGCGCTGGCCTACGCCGCGGAGGACCGCGGGGAGGAGCTCGACGTGCTGATCGCGCGCCACGCGAAGGGCTGGTCGCTGGAACGCATCGCGCCGCTGGAGCGCGCGATCATGCGCGTCGCGCTGCTGGAGATGTGCCATCCCGATGCGGCACCCGCGGACGTGCCGATCTCCCCCGAGGGCGCGATCGACGAGGCGGTCGAGATCGCCAAGACGTACTCCGGCGCGGACGCTCCCGGCTTCGTCAACGGCATCCTCGCGGCCGTGCACCGCGAGATGGGACACAATCCCGCCACGCCATGAGCTCCGAGCACCAACCCGACGCGACGCTGGACGAGCTCGTCGGGCGCCTGGACCGCGCCGCCGAGCAGCTGCGCTGCGGAGACCTCTCGGCCGATGCCGCGGCGACCGTCGTGGAGGACTGCGCGTCGCTGGCCTCGCAGGCATCGGCAGAGCTTGAGCGTCGCGCGCGCGAGGCCGAGCGGCCGGGCCAGGACTCCTTCTTGTAGTGCCCTACCCCGACGCGCTGCGCGGCGAGATCGAGGCCTATCTACAGGCGCTGCGCTTCTCACAGGAGGCGCTCACCGGGCGGCTCGTCGAGGCGATGCGCTACAGCCTGCTGGCGGGTGGCAAGCGCATCCGGCCGGTGCTGGCGCTCGCCACGGCGCGAGCGATCGGCCGCGACGAGCGCGACCTGCTGCCGTTCGCTGCGGCGATCGAGCTGATCCACACCTACTCGCTGATCCATGACGACCTGCCGGCGATGGACGACGACTCGCTGCGGCGCGGACGCCCGACCTGCCACGTCGCCTATGGCGAGGGTATCGCGATCCTCGCCGGCGACGGCCTCTACGCGGAGGCCTTTCGCCACGTTCTCACCCACCAGGCCGGCGACCCCGCGCACGTGCTGGCGGCGACCGCAGAGCTCGCCGCGGCGACGGCCGTGGACGGCATGGTCGGCGGGCAGTTCCTCGACGTCGCGCAGGGCGTCGAGGGCGGCGCCGACGCGGCGCGAATGCTGCGCCGCACGCACGAGCTGAAGACCGGGAGGCTGATCGGGGCGGCGGTAGAGTGCGTACTCCTTCTGGCAGGCATGAACGCAGCCACGACAACCGATTACCGGGACTTCGCCGCCGAGCTCGGCGTGCTCTTTCAGATCGTCGACGACATCCTCGACGTCACCGGCACCGATGCCGCGCTGGGCAAGCCGCGCGGCAGCGACGAGCGTCACGGCAAACACACCTACGTGACGCAGTTCGGCCTGCAGGGAGCGCGCGATCTCGCGCAGCGCTCCCACGAGCAGGCGCGCGCGTCGCTCGCCGCCGCCGCACCTGCCGGCGCACCCGAGCTCGAACAGATCACCGACTTCATCGCGACGCGCAGCTCGTGAGCCTGCTGGATCGCATCAAGCGCCCGCAGGATCTGCACGGCCTCTCCGAGGAGGAGCTCGTCCGCGTCGCGCAGGAGGTCCGCGCGGACATCATCGACACCGTCGGCGAGATCGGCGGGCACTTCGGCGCCAACCTCGGCACGTGCGAGCTGGCGGTCGCGCTGCACTCGCTGCTGGACTCCCCGCGCGACAAGATCCTCTGGGACGTCGGCCACCAGGCCTACCCGCACAAGATCCTCACGGGCCGCCGCGACCGGCTGCAGACGATCCGCAAGTACGGCGGGCTCGCCCCGTTCTGCAGCATCGAGGAGTCCGAGCACGACATCATGGGCGCGGGACACGCCTCGACGTCGATCGGCTACGCGGTCGGCCTGAAAGAGGGCATGAAGCGCCTCGGCAAGCCCGACGACGCCAAGGTGGTCGCGGTCATCGGGGACGGCTCGATGACCGGCGGCGTGGCCTTCGAGGCGATCCACCAGGCCGGCGGGCAGGGCACGCCGATCGTCGTCGTGCTCAACGACAACGGGATGTCGATCGCCCCGAACGTCGGCGCGATGTCGCGCTACTTCAACCGCGTGCGCCTGAACCCCAAGCTCTGGCAGACGCGCGAGAGCGTCGAGGAGCGCCTGACGGGGATGCCCGGCATCGGCCCCGCGTTCGAGCGCCTCGGCCCCCAGCTGAAGGAGTCGATCAAGGCGTTCTGGGCCCCCGGGCTGTTCTGGGAGGAGCTCGACTGGGCCTACGTCGGCGTCATCGACGGCCACGACGTGCGCGCGCTGCGAACCGCTTTGCGCAGCGCGTTCGCGGCCGGCCGGCCGGTCGTCGTGCACGTCGCGACGGTCAAGGGCAAGGGCTTTGCGCCGGCCGAGGACGGCGGCCTGGAGGGCATGGAGCACTGGCACGCCGCCAAGCCCAACTCGATCTCCAACGGCATCGCCGCGCCGGCGCCGCCGCCGGTCAAGCCCGACCCCCCGCCGCAGTACACGGCGGTCTTCGGAAACGCGCTCGTCGACGAGTGTCGCCGCGACCGGCGCGTGGTCGGCATCACGGCCGCGATGAACTCCGGCACGGGCCTGAACATCCTGCAGAAGGCGATGCCCGAGCGCTACTTCGACGTCGGGATCGCCGAGCAGCAGGCGGTGCTGTTCGCGGCGGGACTGTCGCTGGAGGGCGTCAAGCCGGTCGTCGCGGTCTACTCGACCTTCCTGCAGCGCGCCTTCGACCAGATCGTCCACGACGTCTGTCTGCAGCAGCTCGACGTCGTCTTCGCGATGGACCGCGCGGGCCTGGTGGGCGACGATGGCCCAACCCATCACGGCGTCTTCGACATCGCCTACCTGCGCCCGCTGCCGCACATCACGCTGATGGCCCCGCGCGACGAGGCGATGCTCGTGCACATGCTGCACACCGCCCTGCGCCACGAAGGCCCCGTCGGGCTGCGCTACCCGCGCGGCGCGGGGACCGGCGTGGCGCTGCCCGGCGAGCCGGTGGCGATCGAGATCGGCACCGGCGAGCTGCTGCGCGAGGGCGACGGCAAGGTCGCGATCGTCGGCTACGGCAGCGGCGTAGGCCGCGCCCTGGACGCGGCGGCCCTGCTCGCCGAGCACGGTGTCGACGCGACCGTCGCCGACGCGCGCTTCGCCAAGCCGATCGACGCGGCGCTGATGGCGCAGCTCGCCGGCGAGCACGAGCTGCTCGTGACCGTCGAGGAGGGCGTGCTCGCCGGCGGATTCGGCAGCGCGGTGTGGGAGGCGCTCAACGACCTCGACGTCCTCGACGCGCGGATCATGCGCATCGGCATGCCCGACCGCTACGTCACGCACGGCACGCCTGCGATGCTCTACGAGGAGGTCGGGTTCACCGGCCGCCGGATCGCCGAGCGTATCCTCGCCGCGGTCGCCGAGCGGGCGATCGTCGGCGGGTAGTCGTCCCGGGCCTTCCGCCGGCCCGGCCCCGCCGGACTCCAGACGGCATGCGACACCCCGCGATCCAGATCCCCGTGCTGGCGCTGCTCGCGCTCGGCGCGGGCGGCTGCGGCGACGATCGGCTGCCGCGCGTGCGCGTGCTGCAGGTCGACACGACGGCCTTCGTCCTGCAGGCCGGCTCGCGACCGGCGCGGTCGGTGGTGCCGGTCCGCGCCTCGCTGACCGAGGCGACCGCGAGCGTCGCGCCGCCGCCGATCCAGGTTCCGAACGTCGGCTCGGTCGCGATCGGAGCGCCGAACGCGGGCAGCCTGCTCAACGGCCTGCAGCTTCCCGAGACCGGGCCCGACTGGGTGACGTGGGACGCGATCACGCACTCCAGCCCCAACCGGCCCGAGCGCCGCTGGGCGACCGACCGGCTGCTGGCGTTTTTGATCGGCGTCCTGCGCGAGTATCGCCTGGCCAACCCCGGCGCGCCGCCGGTGCTGATCGGCGATCTCAGCCGTCCGGGCGGCGGGCGCTTCGGCAGCGACTACGGCGGCCTCGGCCACGCATCCCACCAGAACGGCCTCGACGTCGATGTCCTGTACCCGCGCGCCGACCGCGCCCTGCGTGCGCCGGAGCGCGTCGAGGACGTCGATCGCGCGCTCGCGCAGGATCTCGTCAACCGCTTCGTCGCGGCCGGGGCGCAGTTCGCGTTCGTCGGGCTGCACGTCGGGCTCGGCGGCCCGCCGAACGTCGTGCAGGCGATCCCCCATCACGACGACCACGTCCACGTGCGGATCGCCAACGCCCGCCGCTGATCGCGCTGATACGAGAACGGCCCACTCCCGGCGGGATGGCGGGCGGTACTCGGGGAGGAGCGATGCTGCCCTGCCGGGTACCGTGCGCGCTGTGGCTCGTGTGCGCCTAGACACTCTGCTGGCCGAGCGAGGTCTGTTCTCGTCGCGCACGCGCGCCGCCGCGTCGGTGATGGCCGGCGAGGTGCGCGTCGGTGGGCACGGCGCGCGCGCGCAGAAGCCCGGCCAGATGGTCGATCGCGACGTGCCGGTCGCCGTCGACGAGCGCCCACGCTTCGTCTCGCGCGGCGGGGTCAAGCTCGCAAACGCCCTGCAGACCTTCTCCCTCGATCCGGCGGGCCGGCTGTGCCTGGACGTCGGCGCGTCGACCGGCGGCTTCACCGACTGCCTGCTGCAGGGGGGCGCGCGGCACGTGGTGGCGCTGGATGTCGCCTACGGGGAGCTCGCCTGGGCCCTGCGCAACGACGAGCGCGTCACGGTGCTCGAGCGCGCCAACGCCCGCGCGATCGCCCCCGGCGCGCTGCCCTTTCAGCCCGACCTCGCGGTCATCGACGTCTCGTTCATCTCGCTGGCGAAGATCCTGCCAGCCGTGCTGGCGTGCCTGGCCCCGCGCCACGACGTGCTCGCGATGATCAAGCCGCAGTTCGAGGTCGGCCGCGGCAACGTCGGCAAGGGCGGCGTCGTACGCGACCCCGATGACCGCCGGGCGGCGCTCGTCGCGGTCGCCGAGACGGCGCGAGCGCTGGGCGCGTCGGTGCTCGGCTTCGCCTCCTCCGGCCTGCCCGGGCCCAAGGGCAACCTGGAGAGCTTCGTCCGGCTCGCCGAGGCCGGACGCGCGGGCGACGCCGCCGACCTCGATGCCGCCGCGCGGACGGTGGAGCCGTGAGCGTCGCGCGGGCGGTGACCGTGATGACCCACAGCCGCCCGCGGGAGGTCGCGCCGTCCCTTCAGCGCCTGATGGCCGCCGCGCGATCCAGCGACGTCGCGCTGCACTTCGACGACGGCGAGCTGCGCAAGCACGGCCTGACGGCCGGCGACGGCGTCGTCGCGGCCGGCGAGCCGCCCGGCGGGGCGGGGCTGTGCATCGTGCTCGGCGGGGACGGGACGATCCTCGGAGCGCTGCGCCGCTACGCGCGCAGCGCCGTGCCGGTCTTCGCGGTGAACTTCGGCGAGGTCGGCTTCCTGGCGACGATCGAGCCGCGCGACCTCGAGGTCCACGGCTTCGAGCGCGCGTTCGCCGGCGACTTCGAGGAGCTCCTGCTGCCCGCCATCTCCGTGGACACCGGCGCGGGCCGGCTGACGGCGATCAACGACGTCTCCTTTCAGCGCCTGGTCGGCGGCCGCGTGGCGCAGCTCGCCTACGGCGTCGAGGGCGAGGAGGTCGGTTCGGTGCGCTGCGACGGGCTCGTCGTCTGCACGGCCGCCGGCTCGACGGGCTACAACCTCGCCAACGGCGGTCCGGTCATGGCGTGGGGGGTGGAGGGGCTGGGCGTCTCGTTCATCGCCCCGCACTCGCTGACCGCGCGCGCGCTGGTCGTGGCGCCGGGCGATGCGCTGAGCGTCTCCAACCGCGGGCGCGACGCGGTCGACGTCTCGCTCGACGGCCGGCCGGTCTGCCAGATCGAGCCGGGCGACGAGCTGCACGCGCACTTCGAGGCTGGCGTGGCGCGGCTGGCCCAGCTGCCCGGCTGGTCGTTCTACCGGCGGTTGCGCACGAAGTTCGGACGCCTGTCCTCCTGACACGCGCATCTCTGCGACGGCGCAGCCGCGACGGACGCGTTCCGTCGGGCCGCGCTGGTACACCGTGTCGGTGCTGATCGAGCTGCGCGTGGAGAACCTCCTGCTGATCGAGCGGGCCGAGCTGCGTCTCGCACCGGGCCTGAACGTGCTGACGGGAGAGACCGGCGCCGGCAAGACCGTGCTCGCGCAGGCGCTGGATCTGCTGCTCGGCGGGCGCGCCAAGCCTCAGATCGTGCGCCCGGGCGCCGCCGAGGCCTACGTGGAGGGCGTCTTCGAGCTCGCGCCCGAGCTCTGCGGCGAGCTCGGCGAGCGCCTGCCCGACGGCGCCGAGGAGGTCGTCCTGGCCCGCCGCATCGGCGCCGACGGCCGCACGCGCGCGCTCGTCAACGGCCGCTCGGCGACGCTCACCGACCTGCGCGAGCTCGCCGCGCCGCTGCTCACCTTCTACGGCCAGCACGAACATCGCCGCCTGACGCTCGCCGGCGCGCAGCTGCAGATCCTCGACGGCTTCTGCGGCGAGGCACAGCGCTCGCGCCGCGAGCAGGTCGCGACCGCTCATGCCACGGCGGGCGCCGCGCGTGGCGCGCTGGCGCAGCTGCGCGAGCTCGCGGGCGCGCGCGAGCGCGAGCTCGACCTCCTGGACTTCGAGCTCGCCGAGATCGAGGCCGCCGATCCCAGCGAGGACGAGGCGCTGGCATTGCGCGAGGAGCGCGAGCGCCTGCGTCACGTCGAGGCGCTGCGCGGCGCGGCGCTCGGCGCCGCCGAGGCGGCGGGCGCCGAGGAGTCGGGCATCGCCGCGACGCTCGGCGGGGCGGGGCGGAGCCTGGCATCGGTCGACGGCATCGACGCGGCGCTCGACGCGCTCGCCGAGCGCTGGCACGCGCTGGCGATCGAGGCCGACGATCTCGCCGCCGGACTGCGCGGCTACGCCGAGGGACTGGAGTGCGATCCAGGGCGCCTGGAGGCCGTCGAGGAGCGACTGGCCCTGCTCGACCGCCTCGAGCGCAAGCACGGCGGCTCGATCGCCGCGGTCATCGCACACGCCCAGACCTGTCGCGAGCGGCGCGCGGAGCTCGCGGGGGCGGAGGTGGCGATCGAGGAGGCGTCGCGGCGGCTGGCCGATGCCGAGGCCATCCTGGCGAAGGGCAACGCGGCGCTGCGCAAGGCGCGAGCGACGGCCGCGCCGAAGCTCGCGGCCGCGGTGCGGACGAGGCTCGCGGAGCTCGCGATGAAGGACGCGTCGTTTGAGATCGAGCTCGCCGATCGCGAGCCGGGGCCGGCCGGCGCGGACGCGGTGGATTTCGTGATCGCGCCGAATCCCGGCGTCCCGGCGGGTCCGCTGCGCGAGACTGCATCGGGCGGCGAGCTGTCGCGCGTGATGCTCGCCCTGATGGGCGTGGCCGCCGGGTCCAGCCGGCAGACGCTGGTCTTCGACGAGGTCGACGCCGGGATCGGCGGTCAGACGGCCCGTGCGGTGGGCGATCAGCTGCGCGCGCTCGCGGAGGGTCGACAGGTGCTGTGCATCACCCACCTGCCGCAGATCGCATCGCTGGCCGCTCGGCACTTCGCGATCTCTAAGGACACGTCGGCGAGCCCCACCCGCACGACGGTCGCGACGCTCGCCGACGAGGAGGTCGTCACCGAGCTCGTGCGGATGCTCGGCGCCGACGGCGACGCGGACGCGGGCGGCGCGGCCCGTCGCCACGCGAAGGAGCTGCTGCGGGCCGCCTGAGCCCGATCACGTCTTCGACGCGGCGGACCCCGGGTTGGACCCCGGATCCGCCGGCGGCGACACCGGCTTGCGGTCGGGCACCGGCGCGGAACCGGCGTTCGCGGCCGGCGAGCCGTTGGCGTCGTGTCCGGCCGGCGAGCGGTGCCAGACGGTCTGCTGGGGAAACGGGATCTCGATGCCCTCGCGGTCGAACTCCTCCTTGAGCAGCTGGCGCAGGTGGCGGCTGACCGGGTATTGATCCGACGGCCGCGTCTTGACGACGAGGCGGATCACGATCGCGTTGGCGCCCAGTCGCTCGACGCCCCAGACCTCGGGCTCCTCGATGATGTCGTGGCGGTCCTTCCAGACCGTGTCGGCGACGCGCTTGATGACGCTCTTGGCGTGTTCGATGTTCGTGTCGTAGGCGACCTCGATGTCCAGCAGCGCCCGCGACCAGCGCTGGCTCTTGTTGCCGACGCGCCGGATCTCGCCGTTGGGCACGTGCCACACGGTCCCGTCGACCGAGCGCAGCCGCGTCGTGCGCAGGGACACTGCCTCGACGGTTCCGGTCGTCATGCCCGTGGCGGTCGTCGCGCCGTCGAGGTCGACGATGTCGCCGACGCCGAACTGGTCCTCGACGAGGATGAACATGCCCGACAAGAAGTCCCTGACCAGCGACTGCGAGCCGAAGCCGAGTGCGACGCCGAGCACGCCGGCGCCGGCGAGCAGCGGGCCGACTTGGATCCCGATCTCCGACAGGATCATGAAGCTCGCCAAGAGCCAGACGACGAAGCCGGAGATGCTGCGCAGGACGCTTGTCAGCGCGTTCATGCGCTGCTCGCCGCGCAGGCTCGTCTCGGTGGTCTCAAGCAGCGCGTCCGGCGTGCGTCGGCGGACGGCGCTCATGCCCTCCCGGACGACGCCCGAGCTGAGGCTGCGCAGCCCGCGCTTGATCACCCGGCCGATGAGCCGGTTGGCCACGAGCGCGCCGATGAGGATCAGGATGATCGTCAGGGGGGCTCCGAAGACGGCGTCTGCGATCTCGGCCAGCGTCCGGTTCTCGGTGCGGTTGAGGATCTCCCGGCAGATGAATCCCGGGTCCTGGCCGCACGAACGCCGCAGCTCGGTCGCAGACACCTCTGCGAGTACGAAGAGCACGCCCCTCGACGCTAGCAGGATGCCCCGACATGTCGTACCGCGCCAGGGAGCGCGGCCGTGCATGCGCCCGGCACTCTTCGCCAGTCGTTAACACCCCCATCTAGACTCCTGCGCGATGGCCGTCGCCGCTGGCAGAGAGATCGCTGGGCCGGCACGGCTGGGTCGCAGGACCAAGCGCCTGGTCAAGGAGCTTCGTCCGGGCGACGTCGCCGTGCTCGACCACCGCGACCTCGATCGCGTCTCCGCCGAGGATCTGATCGCCGCCGGCGTGCTGGCCGTGCTCAACTGCAGCCCGTCGTCGACCGGGGCCTATCCCAACATGGGCCCGCTGCTGCTCGTCCAGGCGGGGATCCACCTCGTCGACATGCCCGACGACACACTGTTCTCTCAGATCGCCGACGGCGACAGGCTGATCGTCCGCGGCGGCGACGTCTGTCAAGGATCGGCGGTGCTCGCCAGCGGTCACGTGCAGGAGCCCGACGCCGTGCGCAGCGCCACCGACGAGCGCCGCAGGGAGATCGGCGACGCGCTCGAGGCGTTCGCGCAGAACACGATCGAGCACATGCTCGAGGAGCGCGAGCTGCTGTCGGGACGCATCGAGCTGCCGCGCTTCGACACCGACTTCCGCGACCGCCCCGCCCTGATCGTCGTGCGGGGCGTCGACCATCAGCAGGACCTGCGCGCTCTCAAACCGTACATCCGGGACATGAAGCCCGCGATCCTCGCGGTCGACGGTGGCGCCAACGCCCTGCTGGCCGAGGGTTTCTCACCGGACATGATCGTCGGCGACATGGACTCCGCGACCGAGCAGGCGCTGCGCTGCGGCGCCGAGCTCGTCGTGCATGCCTATCCGAATGGCAAGGCGCCGGGCCGCGAACGCCTCGAGCAGCTCGGCCTGCCCTTCAAGCTCGTCCCCGCTCCGGGCACCAGCCAGGACGTCGCGATGCTGATCGCCGCCGAGAAGGGCGCCGAGCTGATCGTCTCCGTCGGATCGCAGTTCAACCTCGTCGAGTTCCTCGACAAGAACCGCCGCGGGATGGCGTCGACGTTCCTGACGCGTCTGCGCCTCGGAGAGATCCTCGTCGATGCCAAGGGCGTCAGTCGCCTGTACCGTCCGCGTGCCGGGGCTGCGCCGCTGGTCGTCGTCGTGCTCGCCGGACTGCTGTGCCTGCTGGCGATCGTGCTGCTGACGCCCGCGCTGTACGACGTCGCCGACCTGCTGTGGCTGAAGGTCGAAGTCATCCTCGGCCTGGAGTGAAGGATGTTCGATTTTCGCTATCACGCCCTGTCGCTGGCGGCGGTGTTCATCGCGCTGATCGTCGGCCTGCTGCTCGGCGTCGCGATCGGCGACAAGGAGCTCGTCTCCTCGGCGCGCTCGGACCTGCGCGATTCGCTGCGCAGTGACGTGCGCGAGGCGAACACCGAGCGCGCCGCAGCGAAGGACGATCTCGCCGCCGAGCAGGAGTTCGGCGACAAGGCGCTGCCGATCCTCACCGGCGGGCGGCTGCGCGGCCGCGAGATCGGCCTCGTGCTGCTCGGCCCGGCGGACATCAAGCCGGACACCGTACGCAAGTGGCTGGAGCCGACGGGCGCCAACCTGTCGCTGGTCGCGCAGCTGCGCGAGGACGTCGATCCGCAGGCGATCGGCGAGCGCGCCCGCGGCACCCGCTACGAGGACGTCGCCAAGAAGCCCGAGCTGCTCGGCGCGCTCGCCCGTCGGATCGGTATCCAGCTCGTCGAAGGTGGCCGGCTCGCGGGCCGGCTGCGCACCTCGCTGCTGCAGACCGTCAGCGGCGACATCGGCGGGCTGGACGGCGTGATCGTCATCCGCCCCTCGGATCTGCCCTCCGACAAGGAGGCCGCCGACCGGCTGCGAGCGCTGCAGGACGGCCTTGCCCGCGGCCTCGCGCAGACCGGCGTCAAGGTCGTCGGGATCGAGCAGGCCGGCAGCGATCCGTCACAGATCGGCTGGTACCGCGAGCGTGAGCTGTCGACCGTCGACAACGTCGACGAGACCGCGGGACAGGCGGCGCTCGTCTTCGTGCTGGCCGGCGCCGATGGCGCGTTCGGGCGCCGTGACAGCGCGCAGGATCTGCTGCCGCCGGTCGTCGCGTCGGTGCCCCGCCGGCGATGACCGCGCCCGGCGCCCGCCTGTCCGTGCGCAGATTGCGGGCTGCCGGCCCGGCGATCTCCTTCCCCGTCCGCCGGCGTCGCTAGGTTGCTCTGGGTGCAGAGTCTGCCACTGGTCTTCTCCCTGCTGCTCGCCGTCGGCCTCACGCGGCTGGTGCGCACGCGGCTCGTCGACGCCGGGATGCAGGCGGACAACTACCGCGGCGCGGGGCTGCCGGTGCCGATCGGCGTCGCGATCGTCCCGGCCGGGCTGCTCGCGCTGATCCCCATCACGCTGCTCGCGCGCCTGACCGACGCCGACGTCTTCCCGACCGACCTGTCGATCGTCATCGCCTTCATCCCCGCCGTCGCCCTGCTCGGCCTGATCGATGACGTGCTGGCCGGCGAGCCGCGCGGCGTGCGCGGGCACGTGAAGGCGACGCTGACTCAGGGCTTCTCGACCGGGCTGCTGAAGGCGCTGGGCACGCTCGGGCTCGCGCTGCTCGTCGCCTCGGCGCTGCCGGGATCGGACACCGACTTCCTGATCGCCGCCGGGGTGCTGGTGCTGGCGACCAACGCGTTCAACCTGCTGGACCTGCGGCCCGGGCGCTCGGTCAAGGCGCTGGTCCTGCTCGGCATCGGCCTGACGGCCAGCACGCAGCTCGTCGGCCCGCTGTGGGCGCTGGGCATCTTCCTCGGTCCGGTGCTCGTCGCGGGCTTCTTCGACCTGCGTGAGAAGGCGATGCTCGGCGACTGCGGCTCCAACGCGATCGGCGCGATGGCCGGCGTCTGGATCGTGCTGGCGCTGGAGCCCTCCGAACAGCTCGTCGCGCTGGTGATCCTGGCGCTGATCAACCTCTACGGGGAGTTCCGCTCGATCTCGACGGTCATCGAGAAGCTCCCCGTGCTTCGCCAACTCGACAAGCTCGGGAGGCCGTCGTGACAGTCCGCAACCCCAAGACCCGCTTCATCTTCATCACCGGCGGCGTTGTGTCCTCGCTCGGCAAGGGGATCGCCGCCGCCTCGATCGGGCGCCTGCTCGTCGCGCGTGGCCTCACCGTCGGCCTGCAGAAGTTCGACCCCTACATCAACGTCGACCCCGGCACGATGTCGCCCTACCAGCACGGCGAGGTCTTCGTCACCGAGGACGGCGCGGAGACCGATCTCGACCTCGGCCACTACGAGCGCTACACGGACTCCAACACCTCGCGCGCGTCGAACGTCACGGCCGGCGGGATCTACAACTCCGTGATCCGCCGCGAGCGCCGCGGCGACTACCTTGGCGGCACCGTCCAGGTCGTCCCGCACATCACCGACGAGATCAAGCAGCGCGTGAAGCTGCTGGCCGAGACCCAGGACGTCGACATCGTCATCACCGAGATCGGCGGCACGGTCGGCGATATCGAATCGCTGCCGTTCCTCGAGGCGATCCGCCAGTTCCCCGTCGACGTCGGCCGCCGCGAGTGCATGTTCATCCATCTCACGCTCGTGCCGTACATCTCCCACGCCGGCGAGCTGAAGACCAAGCCGACCCAGCATTCTGTCAACGAGCTTCGCCGCATCGGCATCCAGCCCGACATGCTGCTGTGCCGGTCGGAGTCCGAGCTGGGAACCGACATCCGCAAGAAGATCGCGCTCTTCGCTTCGCTGCCCGTCGAGGCCGTCGTCAGCGCCAAGGACGTCGACAACATCTACAAGGTGCCGCTGTGGTTCGAGGCCGAGGGCGTCGACACGCAGATCTGCGAGCACTTCAGCCTCGACGCCGCGCAGCCCGATCTCACCGAGTGGGCGGAGATCACGCGCCGCGCGTCGGCGAGCACCGAGTCGGTGAGGATCGCGCTGGTCGGCAAGTACGTCGCGCTGCAGGACGCCTACCTGTCGGTCTCCGAGGCGCTGCGCCACGCCGGCTTTCATCACGACTGCGCGGTCGAGATCGACTGGGTGGACTCCGAGACGCTCGAGAACGACGCCGTCGCCCGTGAGCGCCTCGCCGGCGCCGACGGGATCCTGATCCCCGGCGGCTTCGGCGGCCGCGGGATCGAGGGCAAGATCTGCGCCGTGCGGGTGGCGCGCGAGCGGCGGATCCCCTACCTCGGGATCTGCCTGGGCATGCAGATCGCGGTGATGGACTTCGCCCGTCACATCGTGGGCATGGACGGCGCGAACTCCACGGAGTTCGACCC
>Ga0136625_1000341_pt1 | contig 14033 bp, 15 predicted proteins | sample AntDrymUQ4832306_2_FD_104672 | JGI IMG/M metagenome (GOLD analysis project Ga0136625, IMG submission 104672) | Polar desert sand microbial communities from Dry Valleys, Antarctica - metaG UQ483 (23.06) | ecosystem: Environmental > Terrestrial > Soil > Desert | place: Antarctica: Dry Valley...
CTCTACGGCGCGCTCTCCGAGCCGGTTGCCCCTGCGCCCCAGCCTTACCGGCTGGGGCGCAGGGTCGCGCGACCCTAATTCGGTCACTGACATGGAAGGTGGATCAGCCAGTCAGCGCGTCGAACTCTTCGGCCAAGGTCGCCTTCTGCTCGTCAGTGAGCGGTACGTACTGCGCCTCGGTCACGATGTCGTCGATGTTCTCGATGTAGAAGTTGACGAAGTCGGTGACCTCGGGCCGCTCAGCTGCCTTGTCGCTGAGGTAGATGAACAACGGACGCGACAACGGGGCGTAGCTGCCGTCCTGCGCGGTCTCGACGCTGGGTGCGACGCAACCGTCTCCGTTGTCGATCTCCAGTGCCTTGAGACTGTCGGCGTTCTCCTCGAAGTAGGTGAACCCGAAGTAACCCATCGCGCCGTCGGAGCCGACCACGCCTTGGACCGTCGTGTTGTCGTCCTCGGACGGCGTGTAGTCGGTCCGGCTGGCACCCTCCTCACCATTGATCACGTCGGTGAAGTAGTCGAACGTGCCGGAGTCCGTGCCCGCGCCGTAGAGGTCAAGAGGCAGATCCGGGAAACTCGGGTCCACCTCGCTCCAGTTCGCGATCGTCGAATCCGGCCCCCAAATCGCGTTGAGCTGCTCCACCGTCAGGCAGTCGACGAAGTCGACCGCCGGGTTCACCACCACGGTCAGCGCGTCGTTGGCCACGATCAGTTCGGCGTAGGAGATGCTGTTGGCTTCGCAGGCCGCGATCTCCTCGTCCTTGATCGGACGACTCGCATCGGAGATATCGGTTTCCCCGTTGCAGAACTTCTCGAAGCCGCCACCGGTGCCCGAGGTGCCGACCGTCACGTTGACCTGGGGCTGCTCCTCGGCATACAGCGCGGCCGCGGCCGAACTCAACGGGGCCACGGTGCTCGAACCGTCGACTCCCACGTCACCGGACAGCTCCTCGCCCCCATCGCCGGAGCCCGACGATCCAGCATCCTCACCCCCGCAGGAAGTCAGGGCCAGCGCGAACGCCGATACAGCCGCCAGGGCACTCATTCGTCCTCGTAGCCTCTTAGTCACACCTGTCGCCTTCGTTCCAGTCGCTGCACCAAGTGGCTCAGCGGCATCGAGGTCACCGACAGCTGTCGGCGGCCACCTGCGATACAAGTGGAGGCAGATGTTGCACTGCACGACGACAGATGAACGCAAGATGAACCCGGCGTGCCCATCTCTGATCCGCTCCCCCGGGGGAGAATCTCGCACGACACATGATCGGCGGCCAGTCATGCGTGGCAACGGCCGCCGGAAATTAGTCGCGGGTATAGGACACGTCGGTGTCCCAGCGGGTGAAGCCCAGCTTTTCATAGATCGAGATCGCGGCGGAATTGGATTCATCGACGTACAACATGACCTGGCGCAAGCCCCGACTGCGCAGGTAGCGCAGGCCGGCCACGGTCAAGGCCGGTCCCAGGCGCATCCCGCGCGCGGAGGGGTGCACGCCCAGCACGTACACCTCCCCGATCGGCTCGTGGGCGTGCGTACCGGAGTGCTCGGAGGAGCTGGCACCGTGGATCTTGGTCCAGTGAAAGCCGATCAGGTCCGGCTCGGCGCGAGCCTGGCCGGGCGGCGGATCCTCACCCGGAATGGTCTCGGCGAGCAGGAAACCGGCCGGGTCGAACCACGGCTCCTTCTCCCGCAGCAGGATGTCGTCCTCGCTCCAGCCACCCTGATCGGGATGATCGGCGAAGGCCAGGTTGTTCAACGCGGTCCATGCGGCCTCGTCCTTGCCGTACCGGAACTGCCGGAACCTCACGCCCTCGGGAACCTCCAGCGGCGGAAGGTGGGCCAGTAGCGACTTTCGCATCTGCCAGAGGACCCGGCTCCGGCTGTACCCCGCGTGCACGGCGAGTGCCTCGGCCCCGGCATGGGCACCGTGCGCCCAAAGCCGCAGCCGCCCATCCGGGCTGGCCTGCTCGACCGCAGTGAGCAGGTGGCGGCCGAGCCCCTGCCCTCGGTGGTCGGGAGAGATCGCCAACTCGGCTGCCGGTCCGGCGATCGGATCGGTCGAATCGAGGTGGGCGTAGCCGGCCAGCGTGCCGTCCGGCGTATGCAACAGGAAGTTCGAGGACTCGACGTCCCCGCCGTGGCGCAGATGCAGCAGGACATGCTCGTTGACCGGGCTGACCCCGTCGCTGTCGGCAACGGTCTCTAGTAGTTCGGCCACCTGGGCGGCCTCGGCTTCGGTGAGCCGTCCCCGTTTGGTGACCTTGACCGCCGGCGCCGGCCTCACCGCTTGGTGGAGGTGCTCTGTTCGGTGGTGGCCGAGCGGGCTTCCAGTTTGTAGCCGACGTTTCGTACGGTGCCGATAAGGGATTCGAAGTCGGTGCCGAGCTTGGCGCGCAGGCGTCGTATGTGGACATCCACGGTCCTGGTGCCGCCGAAGTAGTCGTAGCCCCAGACTTCTTGCAGCAACTGTGCGCGGGAGAAGACCCGGCCCGGGTGTGCGGCAAGGTATTTCAGCAACTCGAACTCCTTGTACGTGAGATCCAGCGCCCGACCACGCAGCTTGGCGGCGTAGGTGTGTTCGTCGATGGAGATGTCCCCGGCTTCGATCAGACCGCTGTGCGGACCGTCGACGGGGACGGAACCGGCCAGGCGTCGATCCACTGCCCAGCGCAACCGGGCGTTGACCTCGGCCGGGCCGGCGGTGTCCAGCAGTACGTCGTCGCAGCCCCAGTCAGGCGACAAGGCGACCAGGCCGCCGTCGGTCAGGACCGCCATCAGCGCGGCGGCCACGCCGGTCGAGGACAGCATCTTGCACAGCGTCCGGGCCCCTGCCAGGTCCATTCGGGCGTCGACGATCACGACGTCCTCGTTGCCCGCGACGTCGTTGAGCAGGCTGTCCAGGCGGGCCGGAACGATGCGTACGTGGTGGGTGAGCAGGCCGAGGGCGGGCAGCACCTCCGTCGTCGGCTGGCTGGCATCGGTCATCAGAACGATGTGCATGCGGCATCTCCCGGGGTGGCGGAGGCCTGACTGCGCCGGCAGGCTGCGAAGCGCTGACGATATCTCACCGGCGCAGGTGCGTCTGAGACGATCACGTGGTGACCGGTGTCGAGCAGCGAACCAAGACTGACCTCGGGCCGGTACGCCATCACGTCCCGGCTGCGGCGCTGGCCGCCCTCGCCACCGCGGCCCTGGTCCTGGCTCCGCGGGAGTTCGGACCGACCGGTCTGCTGGTGACCGTCGCGCTGCTGCAGATCGGCCTGATCGCCGCCTGGTCGCGGGCAACCGGTACTCGCGGGTACCTCGGCTCACTGGTCATCGGAGCCGGTACGGCGGTGAGCGCGGACACCGTCCTCGCCCTGCAGTCAGAGCCGGACCTGGGACCGTTGGCTGCCGTGCTGGCCCTGGCCTTCGTCGCTGCCATGCTGCACCAGCTCACCCGTTCTGCACCGCGTCGGCTGGCCACTGCCTCCCTCGCCGGGACGAGCACCCTTGCGGTCACGCTGGTCGCACTGTCGGCCGATCTGGCGCTGTACCGGGTCACCGACGGCGGAGCCGTATATCTGGCGACCGTCGTCGCGACCGGCGGCGCCGTCGTGATCGGGCATCTGGTGGATCTGGGCCTACCCGTCCCGCGGATCGCGCCCGGTGTACCCCGCGGTTTGCTCGCTCTGCTGCTCAGCGTCGGCGCGGGAATTGCCGCCTCGGTCACGCTGTCCGATCCGGGCGGCCTGATCGACAGTCTCGGCGCCGCGATCATGGGCGCCATCGTCGGCCTGGTCTCCGCCCTGTTGGCCGTGGCGGCCTCCTACGTCGCGGCCGATCGGCCGCAGGAGAGCTGGTCGCTGCCGTGGCTGCAGGCGTTGCTCCCGCTGGCCGGGGCCGCGCCGATCGGCTACTTCCTGGCACTTCGGGTCATGGGATAGGTCGACTCATGCGCGCACTTCTGATCGCAGTCCTCGTCCTGCTCGGCATCGCCGTCGCGGCCGACCGGATCCTGGTGGTGCTGACCGAGGATCAGCTGGCCGCCGCCGTCCAAGAGGAGGGCCAGCTTCCCGGGGAGCCGGACATCTCGATCGAGGGCTTCCCGTTTCTGACCCAGGCGATCGAGGGCCGTTACGACTCCGTCCGGGTAGGCGTCGATGTCGCAGCTCTCGGATTGCCGCCGGGCGCGACCGCGGACATCCACCTGCTGGGAGCACAGGTCCCACTCAGTTCGGTGCTGTCACGTTCGGTCTCCTCGGTGCCGGTCGAGAAGGTGGTCGGCACGGTGACGTTCCCTTTCGATTACATCGGCGAGCAGCTCGGCGGCGCTACGGTCACCCGTGACGGCTCAGGGCTCCGGGTCGAGACGACCGTGTCGCTGCTCGGTCAGGACTTCCAGGTGGCCGCGACGGCCGAGCTCGCGCTGGTCGGCCGTGAGGTCACTCTGACGGCCAGCAACGTCGAGGGATTCGGCGCGGAATTGTCCGATGAGGTGACCGCAGTGGTCCTGGATCTGCTCGACATCAGCCTGCCCGTACCCGAACTGCCCTTCGGCTTGGTCTTCACCGGGATCCAGGTCGTGGGCGACGGGATGCAGGTGGTCGCCGAGGGCAGCGACATCGTGTTGGAAGACCCTGCCTGATCGCAGCAGCAGTCGCTGACGCCAGTGGATTGCACCCGTCTTGCACGCATCTCCGCCGATGCATCAGGTGCAATGCGGGCACAACGGGTGCAATGCACGCGTGATCCTGGCCCGGAATAGGCCGCCTTCGGATGTGTTCAGTCAGAGGTGGAAGGACCGCAGGTGGTAGGCGTGGTCGCGCTGGTGGTGGTGCTGCTCGTGGTCGTGGCCATCGCGCTGCTGCGTGGACGCTTCGACGGCCGGCTGCGAGCTACCGGAGGCGAGGCGGCCGGCCGCTTTGGCGGTTTACGTCGAAACCGCCAGGACATGGACGCGGCCGTCGGCGTTGACCCAGCTCTGGACGATCTCGGGATCTCCCTGCCAGTCGGGAAAATCACCGTTGTCCAGTTCTCCGGCGAGTTCTGCGCGATCTGCCCGCAGGCGCGCACCGTGGTCGAGCGGGTGCTCCGAGATCATCCGGATGTCGCCCATGTCGAGGTCGACGTCGCCGATCACATCGAGGCGGTTCGGGGCCTGGACATCCGCCGTACCCCGACCTTGCTCATCGTCGACGAGCGCGGCCGGCCAGTCCACCGTGCCTCGGGAATGCCGCGTGAAGCCGAACTGCGCCAGGCCGTCGGAGATCTGGCGGCTCGGGCATGATTCTGCGCTGGTACGTTCGCGACATGGGTTTGCTGCTCACCTCGCGCCGCACAGTGGATCTGTGCCGCCTCGGTAGCTGCCTGTGTCTGGCCTCCTAGAAGGCCACTGACCTCTTCGAGGGCTCCAGCCGAGTTCCTCCGATCCTCAGTGGCCGCGCCGACGAACGTCCCCGCCCCGGCCCGTAGGAGGCTTCCATGTCAAGCCCGCACCCCCCGAACATCGCACAGATAGACGTACGAGGCCCCCGCTTCAGCGCGTGGGTCACCTCGGTGGTCCTAGCCGCCGGCCTGTTGTTGTCCAGCGGCGCGCTCCTGCTGTTCCAGACCGCTGTCTTCGCTATCGGAGCCTTTGTCGGACTGGCGTACTCGCCGTACGGCATAGCCTTTCGCGAGTTGCTCGCACCCCGGCTCGGGCCGGCGCTACGACGTGAATCGCAGTCACCGTTGCGGTTCGCCCAGCTGGTCGGCTTCGGCTTCGCCGCCGTTGCCAGCGTTGGGTATCTCGCCGGCGCCCCGATCGTCGGAGCCGTGGCCGCCGGGTTCGCACTGGCCGCCGCCCTGCTCAACGCGACCACGGGTTTCTGCCTGGGCTGCGAGATGTATCTGGTAGGACGACGTTTCCTGCAACGCATGACAGAACGTGACTCGCCGAAGCGTACGACCGCCGTACGCGCCACCGAAGGAGTTTGACCGCTATGAGCCGCAACGACGTCCTGGTCTCCGCCGACTGGGCGCAAGAACATCTGAACGACGATGGGCTGGTCTTCGTCGAGGTCGACGAGGACACCAGCGCCTACGACAAGGGGCACATCGCCGGTGCGGTGAAGCTGGACTGGAAGTCCGACTTGCAGGACCCGGTACGCCGTGACTTCGTCAACAAGGAGCAGTTCGACCAGCTGCTCTCGGGCAAGGGAATCGGCAACGACGACACCGTCGTGCTCTACGGCGGCAACAACAACTGGTTCGCTGCCTACGCCTACTGGTACTTCAAGCTGTACGGCCACGAGAAGGTCGTGCTGCTCGACGGAGGGCGCAAGAAGTGGGAGCTGGACTCCCGCGACCTCACCGACGCCGAGGTCTCGAGGGACTCGACGTCGTACGGCGCCAAGGAGCCTGACACCTCGATCCGCGCGTTCCGCGACGAGGTCGTCTCGGTCATCGGCGAGCGCAACCTCGTCGACGTACGCTCCCCTGACGAGTTCGCCGGTCGGCTGGTCGCACCCGCGCACCTGCCCCAAGAGGGCGCCCAGCGGCCCGGCCACATCCCCGGAGCGCTCAGCGTGCCGTGGAGCAAGGCGGCCAACGAGGACGGCACGTTCAAGTCCGACGACGAGTTGACCAAGCTCTATGCCGACGCCGGCATCGATGGCGGCAAGGACACGATCGCCTACTGCCGGATCGGCGAGCGCTCCTCGCACACCTGGTTCGTGCTGCGGGAGCTGCTGGGGCATCAGAACGTCAAGAACTATGACGGCTCCTGGACCGAGTACGGCTCGCTGGTCGGTGTGCCGATCGAGCTGGGCGATCCGAAGAGCTAGGCGATCCGAAGAACTGGGCGATCCGAAGTAGGTGATGGACATGTGTGGAGCTCCTGCGCAGAAGGCCAACGGGGCCGGGCTGGAAGGCGTGGATCTGAGCACGCAGACGGTCATCCAGGGCGTCGTCGAGTCCGCGGGCGCCCCGGTGCCCGCGGCCTACGTCCGGTTGCTCGACGCGACCGGTGAGTTCACCGCGGAGGTCGTCACCAGTGCGACCGGGGACTACCGGTTCTTCGCCGCCCCAGGTTCGTGGACGGTGCGTGCGCTGTCGCCGGCCGGGCGCGGTGAGGCGGCTGTCGTGGCCGACCGTGGCCTGACCGAGGCCGCGATCTCACTGAGCTGACGCCGGGTTACTTGCGGCGCGGGGGCAGGCCCGTACGACGGCGGAGAGTTAGTCTCGATGTCGTGGGTACGACGCTGGCGATCGCGTTCGTGGTGGTGTGCGCAGTCTGTGCTCTGCTACTGCTGCGAGTCGCCTGGACTGTCTACAAAGGACCGCAAGGTTGAATCCCAATCCTGTTCCCGCCCTGCCCATCCCGGCCGACACCACAGACGTACGCAGCGGCCCGAACGTACACCCTGGAATCCTGTCGTTGCTGCCGCTGCTGGGCGAGTGGACTGGCGTCGGTCAGGGCGACTACCCGACGATCGAGGGCTTCCACTACGGCCAGTGGATCCGGTTCAGCCACGACGGCCGGCCGTTTCTGGCCTACGAGTCCCGGACCTGGCTGATCGGGCTGGACGGCGAGATCATCCGTTCGGCTGCCCGTGAGGTCGGCTGGTGGCGGGCCAGCGGCGGCGATGAGTTCGAAGTCCTACTGGCTCATCCGACCGGCATCGTCGAGGTCTACGTCGGGCGCTCGATGACCACGACGTCGTGGGAGTTGGTCACCGACGTCGTCGCGCGGACCGTGACGGCCAAGGAGGTCACGGCCAACAAGCGGCTCTACGGAATAGTGGACGGCGCGCTGATGTACGCCGTCGACATGGCCGCGCAGGGCCAAGAGCTACAGCCGCACCTGTCGGCCCGGCTGGAGCGGGTCGTGCCACTGCCGCTCCGCTGATCTGAACGACTCAGGGCGTCCCTGAGTCGAATCATTCGACTCAGGGACGCCCTGAGTCGTCGAAAAAGTGGTAGCGAACTCGCCGATCTCGTCGTAGCGTGCTTCGTACACGAGAGAGGAGGTGGTCCGAACCTTGCATACTTATCGGACGCGTGAGGTGGCTGTCCGCTAGCCGCCGTCGAAGCGACCATCGCCTCCTGTAGACGGCGGTCGGCGACAACCGGACAGTTACCCTGCCCTCGGGCTGTCGGCCCAGTCCAGCCGACCCGTTCGGATCGCGCCATCTCGGTGCGTGAGCGGAGCAGCCCGGGGGCTGTCCATGTCCAGACCTCGGTCCGCGTCCCTGGCGGGCGCGCAGCCGTACGCGGGTCACCGTAGCGCCGGATACGTCCGAACGCGGACGCTTGCCCGCTGCTGGACGCCTACTCTCGTGCCGTGACGCAACCCTCCTCCCGTACCGACGGGGCGCTGTCCCGTTGGCTGCGCTGGTCGGAGAACCGCGGCTGGGGCGGTGGACTCTGGCCGCACCCGATGGGCGGGCCGTGGGCACATGCTCCCGGACGGCCGGGGCGACGCAGCCTCGCACTGCACGCAGGGTTTGCCACTGTGGCGGCCATCGGGATGTCGATGGGCAGTGGGGGTGCCAGCAAGTACCAGCCAGACCGGCTCGATGTGGATGCGTTCGGCTACGCGCTGATCGCCGGGATGGCGCTGGGACTGCTCTTTCGCCGGATCGCACCATTGGGCGCCCTCGCGATCACTACCGGAGCAACCGCTCTCTACTTCGGCATCGGGTATCCGGCCGGCCCGGTGTTCTTCGCGATCTGCTTCCTGATGGTGGAGGTCGCGCTCTGGCTGCCGACCAGGACGTCGTTGATCGCCTGCTCGCTCTCGGTCGTCACGGTGATCGGCAGCGAGGTAATCGGCCGAATCGTGGACGGCGGCAGTCTCAGCGGGTTCGGGCCCTATCTCGGCTGGCTGCTCGTGCCGTGGGCGGTCGGTGCGGTCAAACGGGCATGGCAGGAAAGCAGGACCCAGCAACAGTCCGAACAGGCACAGCAGCGCCGGTACGAGGAGCGCCTCGCGGTCGTACGTGAGGTGCACGACGTCGTGGGGCACGGACTCGCGGTCATCAACATGCAGGCCGGCGTCGCTCTGCACGTCCTGGACCGGCGGCCCGAGCAGGCCGAGGTGGCGTTGACCGCGATCAAGCGGGCCAGCAAGGACTCACTCGACGAACTGCGCGCCACGCTGGCTGTGTTCCGCCATGCCGACGGTGCGGTCCCGTTGCGGCCGATGCCCGGTCTGGGCGACCTACCCGATCTGCTGTCCTCCGTCCGGGTGGGTGGTCTCACCGCGGAGTTGGGCATCACCGGCGAGCCTCGGACGGCTCCGTCCAGTGTGGACCTCGCTGCGTATCGGATCGTGCAGGAATCACTGACCAACGTCGTGCGCCATGCACGCGCCTCGCACGTCACCGTGACGGTCGATCATGGACAGGACGCGGTCTCGGTACGAGTGGTCGACGATGGCGTCGGCCCAATGCCGAATCCCGATGCAGGCCAGGGAGTTATCGGGATGCGTGAACGCGCGACCTCGTTGGGCGGATGGCTCTCGGCAGGCCGGGGGGACAGTGGCGGATTCGTCGTACATGCGTGGCTGCCCTTGCCTGACCATGTGCCGGATTCTCGACCAAAGTCCCCCGATGGTGATTCAGCCCGACTGAATGCTGTTGCTGCTGACCATGCCTCGGGCCCGCCACTGTGATCCGGGTCGCAGTCGCCGACGACCAGTCCCTCGTAAGACTCGGCGTTGGTGTACTGGTCGAGACCGAGGACGACCTCGAGTTGGTCGGATCGGCTGAGGACGGTCTGCAGGCCGTGGCGCTGGCTCGGCGGGAGCATCCGGACGTGTTCCTGATGGACATCCGGATGCCGGTCAAGGACGGTCTGTCCGCGCTGCGCGAGATCGTCGATGACCCATCCTGCGCGCGCACCCGCGTGATCATGCTGACCACGTTCGAACTCGACGAGTATGTGTTCGAGGCGTTGCGTGGCGGGGCCAGCGGGTTCCTGATCAAGGACGGCGAACCTGCCGAATTGCTGCACGCGATCCGGGTGGTCGCCGACGGTGGGTCGTTGTTGGCCTCATCGGTGACCCGCCGGCTGATCGAGGAGTTCGCTTCCCAGCAGCCCAGTCGCGGTACGCCGCACCCTCGGCTGGGGTCGCTGACCGTACGAGAACGCGAGATCCTCAGCTGGGTCGCCTCAGGCCGCTCGAACGACGAGATCGCCGCCGAGTTGGTCGTCAGCCCGGCCACGGTACGAACCCATGTGGGGCGGGCGATGACCAAGCTCGGCGCCAGGGACCGGGCGCAGTTGGTCGTCTTCGCCTATCAGTCCGGACTGGCTTCCCTCAAGTCCTGAGTTGATCACCTTGGGGGTCCGGCCGGTGTTGTGGTGGCTGATGTGGGCCGAAGAACGCAGCAACGGGGGAACTCCGCGGGGGTTATTTTGGTCGGCCGTCTTACGCCTCGCACGCGCAGCTTTCAGGCAACACGCCTTCCCGGGATCGGCAAGATTGGTTGAAATATTTCTGCGTGAAAAGGCTTGTGTCGTAGCCTGATACGTGTAGACTCGAACACATGTTCGAAGAGTTGCGGTACGCCGAGTGGGAATCCCGAGAGGACCCGCCCGACGTCGACGTCGACGCCCTGCGGGCCCGCTACCCGTGGGCCCGCGAGCACTTCGAGGACCAGCCGATGGACCTGGCCGTGCTGCAGGCATCCTGGCTGCAGCGAGCCCGCGAACTCGACGCGATGCCACCCCCACCCGAGCGGGTCTACCTCGAGGAGGACCGGCCACTCTACGACCGCGACCCGAACACCTTCACCGACGCCGAGGCGATCACCCGGCTGATCGAGGTCGAGGCCGGGATCGCCGCCTCTCACGCGCTGCGGGCTCGGCTGCTCGGCTGGTCGCCCTGGTCGCCGCCCAACGCCCGGCCTGCACGGACCGGCCCGACGGGCGGCCCGGCGCGGCCGGCTGGCAGACCCGCAGCGCGCGTAGGACCGCAACTGTCGCCGAGCCCGCGCCTGACGGGGATGGGTCGGAGTCTTCGACCGGGGCGGCCGTCGACGTGAAGTCCGATGTGGTGCCCGAGGTGCTGGAGGTCTCGGAGTGGCTCTCCCATGAGTTGCAGATGGCCTACCCGTACTCCCGGACCGCGGCCCTGGACCTGGTCGAAACCTCGCTGGTCTTGTCCGGTCGGCTGTCTGCGACCCTGGAGCTGTTGGCGGCGGGGCGGATCGACTACCCGCGGGCCCGGGTGATGGCCGACCTCCTCGACACCTGCACCGAGGTGGTCGCGCACACCGTGGAAGCGATCGTGTTGCCCAGGGCGGCGGGCCTGACCCCGGGTGGGTTGGCCACCGCGATCCGCCGGGCCCTGAGCGTCATCGACGCGGCGGCGCTGCGCCGCCGGCTCGCCCGCGCCGCCCGGGCCGCGGATGTCGGCTACTACCCGACTCAGGACGGGATGGCCCGGCTGATCGCCGACCTCCCACTCCCGGTCGCCGCGGCCTGCACGGATGCGGTCACCCGCTACGCCAGCAGCCAGCAGGCCGGCGGTGATCAGCGGCCGATCGGCCAGATCCGGGCCGAACTCCTCGCCGATCTGATCCTGCGCCCCTGGGACACCACCCGCCCCCCGGTGACCGGCGAGATCACCATCCACCTCAGCATCCCCAGCAGCACCGCAGGGACCGGCAGCGCCACAGGCGCCGGAAGCGGTGGCGGTGCGGGCCTGGACGATGACGCGGCCCAGGCCGCGGTGAACGGGCAGCCGATCGGCGCCGCGCAGTGCCGCGAACTGCTCACCCAACTCGACTCCTCCCGGCTGTTCCTGGCCCTGCACGACCAGACCGGCGCCCTGACTGCGGTCGCCAGCACCGCACAACTACGCCGAGCCGCCCGCCGCAAACACCGCCGCGCCCGAAACGCCAACCCCGCCGGTCCCACCAACCCCGGCGCTGTCACGCCGGGCGACCGGGACGGGCCGGGACTGCGCCCACCAGCAGACACCGGCAACTACCGGCCCACCCGGGCCCAGGACCGCCACGTCCGGACCCGGGACCGGACCTGCCGGCACTTCGGCTGCACCCGCAAAGCCAGCCACGCCGACCTCGACCACCACCAGCCTCATCCCGAGGGGCCGACCGCGGTCTGCAACCTGTGCAGCTACTGCCGCACCCACCACCGGCTCAAACACCAAGCACCCGGCTGGACCCGGAACCTCCACGCCGACGGCGCCCTGACCATCACCACCCGCACCGGAATCACCCGAACCACCCGACCACCAGGACCAGAACCCGCCTGGCCCGCACCGGCCCTCGCACCGCCGACGACGACCGCGTCGCCGATGACGCCGACAACGTCACCGACCCCGACACTGGACGGCGACCCCGTTCCGGACTACGTGGACGACAACTCGCCACCGTTCTGACCAGCCCTCCGGCCGGATGTCCGACACAGGGCAATGTCAGCCGCGCGAGGCAAGCGCCACTCGGTCGTGCGCGGAAGGCGTTGGTCCCAGCCACCGCCATGGTCCTAGCCGTCGCCGCCTCCCTAGTCTGTTCATCCCATGAGCAGGCTGGCGGACTCCCGGTACGACGTTCTCGTCGTCGGCGGGGGAGCCATGGGCAGCGCGGCCGCCTGGCAGCTGGCGCGACGCGGTAGAGCGGTGCTGCTGCTGGAGCGTTTCGGGGCCGGTCACATCTACGGGGCCAGTCATGGTGGAGTGCGGATCTTTCGGTACGGGTACCAAGACCCGACCTATGTACGGATGGTCCAAGCAGCGCTCCCGTTGTGGCGCGAGCTCGAAGCCGACGCGGGCGAGACACTTCTCGAGCTGACCGGTGCGTTGGATCACGGGCCGGAGCGGGACATCGACGTACTCGCCGCGGCCTACCGAGAATGCGGGGTGCGACACGAACGGCTGACCGCGCAGGACGCGGCGCAGCGTTGGCCCGGGCTGCGTTTCGACACCGCCGTACTCGCCCAAGCCGATGCCGGACGGACCAAGGCGGCGGCCACCGTCACCGCTCTGCACCGGACGGCAGCAGCACACGGCGCCGACGTGCGCACTGACACTCAGGTCCTGGCGATCGAGTGGAAAGCAGGCGAAGTGATCGTCCGTACCGAGAACGAGAAGTTCTCCGCCCCGGTCGCGGTTGTCGCAGTCGGCGCCTGGGCGGAGTCGTTGCTCGACCTGCTGGACATCCCGCTACCGGAGCTGAGGACCACCGAGGAACAGGTCTTCCACTTTCCGCCGATCGAGGAGCATCCCGGCGGGAACCCGTGGCCGTCCTTCATGCATCGCGGGCCAAGGATCTGGTACGGCCTGCAGACGCCCGGCGAAGGCATCAAGCTCGGCGAGCACCACGCCGGGGCGGCCTGCGATCCCGAGCCCGGGCGGCGCAGCTTCACCATCGACCCGGCTGCGCGCGACCGGGTCCGTCGGTACGCGGCCGAGTGGCTGCCCGGCGTCGACCCTGAGCCGGTCACCGAGACAACCTGCCTCTATACGACCACCCCGACAGAGGACTTCGTGATCGATCGGTTCGGGCCGATCGTGGTGGCCGCCGGCTTCTCCGGACACGGATTCAAATTCACCCCGCTGATCGGAGCCCGTCTCGCCGACCTCGCCGTGGGCGGCCTCAGCCGTCGAGAAGATCGAGCAGGCGATGCACGATGGGTGTGAGGCCGGCATCACCGCGAGGCACACCGTCGATCGAGGTGACGGCGGCCGCCCCTCGTACGCTCGACACCAGCCAGACCCCATCGGCTGCAACAAGATCCGTCGGCGTGGTCGGGACCATCACCGTCGACCAGCCGTCGTGCTCAGCACGCTCGAACAGTTCGGCCTGGGTCGTCCCGGCCAAGATGCCGCTGTCCAACGGGGGAGAGTGCAGGGCATGGCCGGAGGCCCACACCACCGTCGAGGTCGGTCCCTCCAGAACCAGTCCGTCGGTGGAAACGAACACCGCGTCCTGCGCTCCCGCACCCTCGGCGTGGCGCAGCCCGCCCTTGTTCACCGCGTAGGACAACGACTTCGCCCCTCCCACCAACCGAGGCGACCGGGCCCGGTGGTCCGAGGCGACGCCGAGAC
>Ga0136625_1000346_pt1 | contig 13953 bp, 14 predicted proteins | sample AntDrymUQ4832306_2_FD_104672 | JGI IMG/M metagenome (GOLD analysis project Ga0136625, IMG submission 104672) | Polar desert sand microbial communities from Dry Valleys, Antarctica - metaG UQ483 (23.06) | ecosystem: Environmental > Terrestrial > Soil > Desert | place: Antarctica: Dry Valley...
GGCGGGGGAGGTCCCAACCGGATCGGCCCGCCGAGCAGCGGCGTGCCGTCCAGCGCCAGGTCGATGCCGAGCGCCTGCGTGAGCTTGCCCGGTCCCGAGCAGAGGTCCGTCGCCCGCCCGCGGCCGCGGCGCGCCGCCATCGCCGCCAGCCCGCTGAGCGGCTCAAGCGCGCGAAGCAGGACGGCCGCGCCGACGCCGGCCGGCTCGACGACGACGTTCAGGAGCGCGTGGATCCCGTAGGAGCGGTAGACGTAGACGATGCCGGGCGCCTCGAACAGCGGCCACGTACGCACCGTCAGCCCGGCGAACGCGTGACAGGCGGGCTCGGACTCGTGGTAGGCCTCGGTCTCGACGATGACGCCGCTGCAATCGCCATGCGTGATCGTGCAGCCGACCAGCGCGCGCGCCGCCTCGACGACCGGCAGCTCGAGCGCGCGCAGATGGCGGTCGGCGGCGGTGCTCACCCTGCCCGCAGCGCGAGCGCCTCGCGGGCGGCAGCGAGCTGCTCGCTCACGCGCGCGAGCGCGGTCCCGCCGGCGCTGACCTTGGACTCAAGCCACGAGCGCTGCGCCAGCAGGTCGCGCAGCTCGGCGGGATCGAGCTGATCGGATGCCGCGGCCAGCTCGCCGTCGGTCAGCTCGCAGAGCGAGCGCCCGGAGTCCACGGCGACACGCACGAGCCCGGCGACGATCCCGTGGCACTCGCGAAACGGCACGCCCCGCTTGACGAGATGGTCGGCGACGTCGGTCGCCGCGATGAGGTCGTCCGAGGCGGCCAGCGACATCCGGTCGCGATGAAAGCGCGCGCCGCAGATCATCCCCGCGGCTGCCGCAAGGCACAGATCGAGCGTGTCGGCGGTGTCGAAGAGGTGCTCCTTGTCCTCCTGCATGTCCTTGTTGTAGGTGAGCGGCAGGCCGTGCATCACGCCGAGCAGCGCGCTGTGGTGGGCGACGACGCGCGGCGCCTTGGCGCGCAGCAGCTCGGCGGCGTCGGGGTTCTTCTTCTGGGGCATGATCGACGAGCCGCTGGTCCAGGCGTCGGGAAGCGTGACGAATCCGAACTCCTGGCTGGACCACAGCACCAGCTCGGCGCCGATCCGGCTGAGGTGCGTCGCGCAGGTCGCCGCCGCCGACAGGTAGTCCAGGACGAAGTCGCGGTTTGAGACGGCGTCGATCGAGTTCTCGGCGACGCGCTCGAAGCCGAGCTCGGCGGCGACCATGTCGCGGTCGGTGTCGAAGTTCACCCCCGCGAGCGCGCCCGCGCCGAGCGGCAGCGCGGCCGTCTGTCCTGCCGCGAAGTGGAAGCGATCGCGATCGCGCAGCAGCATCCAGACGTAGGCGAGCAGGTGATGGGAGAGGTACACCGGCTGCGCGCGCTGCAGGTGCGTGTAGCCGGGCAGCGGCCAGTCCAGGTGCGCCTCGGCGGCGTCGACGAGTGCGCCGGCGAGCGCGTCGATCGCACGCGTCGCGTGGCCGGCGGCGTCGCGGGTGAACATCGCGACGTCCGTGGCGACCTGGTCGTTGCGCGAGCGCGCGGTGTGCAGCCTGCCGCCGGCACGTCCACCAAGCTCGGTGACGCGGCGCTCGATCGCCATGTGGATGTCCTCGTCGTCCTCGGCGAACGGAAACGAGCCGCCGGCGAGCTCGGCCTCGACGGCGTCCAGCGCCGCCAGCAGCGCATCGCGATCGTCGTCGGAGATGATCCGCCGCGCGGCCAGCATGCGGGCATGAGCGCGCGACTGCGCGAGGTCGTGGGGCCACAGGCGCCGGTCGAAGCCCAGCGACGTGTTGAGCAGCCGGAAGACGGGATCCTGGGGCTCGGAGAAGCGTGACATCGCGGGCGAGTCTATGCGCGTCACTACCCTCCTCGCCGTGTCCGAGCGCAGCTATCCCCAGCGCGACTACTCGCGCCCGCCGGAGGCGGTCGAGATCCTGCTCGTGCGCCACGGCGCGTCCGAGGCCGTCGTCGAGGGCGAGGCCCCTGAGCTGTTGGAGGGCCAGGCCGACCCCGCCCTGGCTCCCGACGGGCGATTGCAGGCGCATGCCGTCGCGATGCGCCTGGCCGAGGAGCCGCTGGACGGGCTCTACATCACGTCGCTGCGCCGCACCGCCGAGACGGCCGCGCCGCTGGCCGCGATGACCGGGCTCGAGGCTCAGGTCATGCCGCAGCTGCGCGAGATCCATCTCGGCGAGCTCGACGGCGGCGCGTTTCGGATCGCCCTGCACAGGGGCGATCCGCGCGTCGCTGAGGTCTTCGCCACCGAGCGCTGGGATGCCATCCCCGGCGCCGAGTCGATGGAGGACTTCGCGCGGCGCACCCGCGAGGGGATCGAGCAGATCGTCGCCGCGTCGCGACCCGGCACGAGCGTCGTCGCCATCGTCCACGGCGGCGTGATCGGCGAGCTGTGCCGGCAGGCCTGCGGCAGCAGGGCGTTCGCCTTCGTCCATGCCGACAACGCCTCGATCACCAGGCTCATCGTCTTCCCCGACGGGCGCTGGTCGGTGCGCAGCTTCAACGAGGGCGGCCACCTCGTGTCATTGGCCCAGGACCTCGCCTAGCGCACCCGCGACGCGCGCGATCTGCCCGTCGCTGATCTCGGGGAAGAACGGCAGCGCCACCGAGCGCGCCGCGACGTCCTCGCAGACCGGGAACTCGCCCTCGCGATGGCCGAAGGTCTCGCGGTAGTAGGACATCAGGTGGATCGCCGGCAGGTAGGGCTTTGACTGCACGCCGCGCTCGCGCAGCGCGCGGATCGTCGCGTCGCGGTCGCTGCCGCGCGGAAGCTGCACGACGAACACGAACCAGCCGCGGCGCTCTCCGCCGGCGTCGGCGCACGGCAGCTCGAGCCCCTCGACGCCACCCAGTGCCTCGCGATAGGCGGCAGCGGCGCGCGCGCGTCCGGCGAGCATCGCGTCGAGGCGCTCAAGCTGCGCGAGGCCGATCGCGCAGGCGATGTCCGACAGGCGGTAGTTGAAGCCCAGGCGATCGTGGTCCAGCCAGCCCATGTCCGGTGCGCGGCCCTGGTTTCGCTCGGAGTCGATGCGCTGCTTGACCGCCGGATCGTCCGTCGTGACCATCCCGCCCTCGCCGGTCGTCAGCTGCTTGTTGGCGTAGAAGCCGAAGGCCGTCGGGTGCCCGCGGCCGCCGACGGCGACGCCGTCGGCATGCACGGCGCCCAGGGCCTCGCAGGCGTCCTCGACGATCGGCAGGCCGAGCGCCTCGAAGGCCGGCAGGTCGGCGGGGTAGCCGAAGATGTGCACGGGCAGGATCGCGGCGGTGCGCGTCGTCACCGCCGCCGCCGCCGCCCGCGGATCGAGGTTCAGCGTGCGCGCATCGATATCCGCGAAGACCGGCCGGGCACGCTCGTAGATCGGTGCGTTGGCGCTCGCGACGAACGAGAACGGGGACGTGACGACCTCGTCGCCCTGCGCCACCCCGGCGGCGCGCAATGCGAGGTGCAGGCCGGCCGTGCCGCTGGAGACCGCGCACGCGTGCGCGACGCCGACGCGTGCGGCGAAGGCCTGCTCGAAGGCCGGCACGCGCGGCCCCAGCGACAGCTGCCCGGAACGCAGGACGTCGAGCACGGCCTGTTCCTCGGCTGCGCCGAGCACCGGCCGGGCGAGCGGGATCTCCTCGGCCACGCCGGCCGGCTACTGCGCCGTCGCTCGGCCGCGCAGGCGGCTGGGCTGCTCGGCGTACTCCAGCGAGTCCACGAGCGCCATCCACGACGCGCCGATGAGGTTCGTCGACACGCCGATCGATCCCCACTCGTCCTCGCCGTCGGTCGATTCGATCAGCACGCGGATCGTCGCGTCCGAGCCCTTGGTCTCGTCGAGGATGCGGACCTTGAAGTTCGTCAGCCAGATGTCCGACAGGTGCGGGTGCGTCTGCGTGATCGCGGCGCGCAGCGCGGCGTCGAGCGCGTTGACCGGGCCGTTGCCCTCAGCCGTGCGCACGTAGCGCTCGCCGTCGACCCAGATCTTGATCGTCGCCTCCGTTTCGACCTTGCCGTCGGCACGCTGCTCGACGATGACGCGCCAGGACTCGAGCCGGAACAGGGGCTCGTACTCCCCGGCCTCCTTGCGCAGCAGCAGCTCGAAGGAGCCGTCGGCCGTCTCGAACTGGTAGCCGGCGTGCTCAAGCGCCTTCATGCGCTCCAGCACGCGCGCGGTGATCGCGTCGTCGAGCATCAGGCCGGCGCTCTCCGCCTTGTCGGTGACCGTGCCGCGGCCGGACAGCTCGGAGACGAGCAGGTCGCGGCGGTTGCCGACCAGGCCGGGATCGATGTGCTCGAAGGTCGTCGCGTCGGCGCGGATGCCGGCGGCGTGCAGGCCCGCCTTGTGCGCGAAGGCGTGCTTGCCGACGTACGGCTGGGCGGCGTCGGGCTGGCGATTGAGCAGCTCGTCGGCGAAGTGCGCGGTCTCGGTCAGGCGCTGCAGCTGTTCGTCGGAGACGACGCGATGGCCGAGCTTGAGCTGCAGGTTGGCGATGATCGTGATGAGGTTCGCGTTGCCGGTGCGCTCGCCAATGCCGTTCATCGTGCCCTGCACCTGAGTCGCGCCGGCCTCGACGGCCATCAAGCTGTTGGCGACCGCGCAGCCGCCGTCGTCGTGGCAGTGGATCCCGAGCGCGACGCCTGGCAGCGCGCCGGACACGTCGGCGACCGCCGCGGCGATCTGGCTGGGCAACGAGGGGCCATTGGTGTCGCACAGCGCCAGGCGCTCGGCGCCGGCCTCGGCCGCCGCGCGCAGGCAGGCGATCGAGTAGTCGCGGTCGGCGCGCAGGCCGTCGAAGACGTGCTCGGCGTCGAAGATCACGCGCTTGCCCTGGGCGACGAGGAAGGCGACGGACTCGGTGATCATCGCGAGGTTCTCCTCGCGTGAGACGCGCACGACCTTCTCGACGTGCAGCGTCCAGGTCTTGCCGACAATCGTGCAGACCGGGGCGAAGCAGGCGGCCAGCACGCGCAGGCCGGCGTCGTCGGCGGCCCGCACGCCACGCCGGCGGGTCATCCCGAACGAGACGATCGTGGCGTGCTCCAGCGGCTCGTGCTCCAGCAGCGAGAAGAGCTCGGCCTCCTTGGGGTTGGACGCCGGGAAGCCGGCCTCGATCAGGTCGATGCCGAGGGCGTCGAGGCGATGGACGAGGCGGACCTTCTCCTCGGCGGTCAGCGACAGGCCGCCGCTGCCCATGCCGTCGCGCAGCGTCGCGTCGTAGAGCTCGATCGGGGTCATACGACGTTCGCGGGCGCGCCGACCGGATCCAGCCACTGCCGGTAGCGGTCGCTGCGCCCGTGCAGGGCGTCCTCGAAGGTCGTCTGGATCGCGCGGGTGACCTCGCCAGGCTCGCCGCCCCCGATTGTGTGGTCGTCGACCTCGCGCACCGGCACGAGCTCGGCCGCGGTGCCGGTCATGAAGATCTCGTCGGCGAGATACAGCTCGGCGCGCGCGATGTTGCGCTCGATGACCTCATATCCATGGTCGCGCGCGATCTGAATGACCGACTTGCGCGTGATGCCGTCGAGGATCGAGGCCTCCGGCGGCGGCGTCACGAGCCGGCCCTCCCAGACGACGAAGATGTTCTCGCCCGATCCCTCGCAGACGTTGCCGTGGTCGTCGAGCAGGATCGCCTCCTCGTAGCCGGCCTTCTGGGACTCGATCTTCGCCAGCACGCTGTTGAGGTACTGGCCCGACGCCTTGGCGGCCGGGATCAGCGAGCCGGAGCTGATCCGCCGCCAGCTGGAGACCTTCGTGCGGATGCCGTTCTTCTTGCCCTCCTCGCCGAGGTAGGAGCCCCATTCCCAGACGGCGATCGCGACGTCGACGGGCGCCTCGAGCGGATTCAGGCCCATCTGGCCGTAGCCTCGGTACATCAGGGGGCGCACGTAGCACGAGCGCAGGCCGTTGCGGCCGATGAGCTCGTTGGTCGCCGTGCGCAGCGCCTCGACGTCGTACGGCGTCGGCATGTAGTACAGCTCAGCCGATCGCTGCAGGCGTTGGAGGTGCTCGCGATGGCGGAAGACCGCCGGGCCGCTGGACTGCGTTTCATAGCAGCGGATCCCCTCGAAGACGCCCGTCCCGTAGTGCAGCCCGTGGGTGAGCACGTGCACCTTGGCGTCCTCCCAGGCGACGAACTCACCATTCATCCAGATGAGGTCGGCTTGCTTCACGGCGAGCTCCTAGCGGTAGTCGAGTGGACCGCTCGCGCCACGGCCCGAACGGCCGATTCTACGGCGGCGGCGTCCGGCCGGCCAGCGGATGGCCGTCTATCCCCTGCCGAGCTCGTCGATCACGGCGCGCGTCGCCTCCGCCGTCGTCGCCTCGCCGCCGAGATCGCGGGTGCGCAGCCCGCCGTCCAGCGCGCGGTCGACGGCGTCCTCGACGGCGGCCGCGTCGGCGTCGCGGCCGAGCCCGTGGCGCAGCATCATCGCGACCGACAGGAACATCGCCAGCGGGTTGGCGGCGCCGCTGCCGGCGATGTCCGGCGCCGAGCCGTGCACGGGCTCGAATAGGGCAGGGTCGCCGTGCTCGCCAAGGCTCGCGCTGGGGAGCATGCCGATCGAGCCGGTGATCATCGCGGCCTCGTCGGAGAGGATGTCGCCGAAGAGGTTCTCGGTGACGATGACGTCGAAGTCGGCGGGACGGGCGATCAGCTGCATCGCCGCGTTGTCGACGAGGACGTCGGTCAGCTCGATGTCGTTGTAGCGCGCCCTGTGGACGATGTGGACAACCTCGCGCCACTGCCTGGAGGTCTCCAGCACATTGGCCTTGTCGACGCTCGCGACCTTCTTGCGGCGCAGCCGGGCCGCGTCGAAGGCGACGTGCGCGATGCGATCGACCTCCTCCACGGAGTACGTGCAGAGATCCGAGGCGCTGCGCGCGGTGCGCGTCTTCTCGCCGAAGTAGATGCCGCCTGTCAGCTCGCGCACGACGAGCAGGTCGGTGCCCTCGATCCGCTCGCGCTTGAGCGGGCTGGCGTCGTACAGCGCCGGGAGGGGACGCACCGGGCGCAGGTTGGCGTACAGGCCCAGTCCCTTGCGCAGTCCGAGCAGGCCCTGCTCCGGGCGCGGGGCCTCGGGATCGGTCGTGTCCCACTTGGGACCGCCGACGGCGGCCAGCAGGACCGCGTCGGCGGCCTTGCAGGCGGCGAGCGTCTCGTCGGTCAGCGCCGTGCCGTGGACATCGATCGCGGCGCCGCCGAAGACGTGCTCGTCGAAGCTGAAGTCCTCGGAGATCGTGCGCAGCAGCTCCAGCGCCGGCGCCATGATCTCCGGGCCGATCCCGTCGCCGGGCAGGGTGACGATGCTTGGCATAGCGCCTGAGGCTAGTCAGTCGGAGCTGGCACTACACGAAGAAGTCGCCCACCCGCGGGCACCAGCCGGGAATGACATCGCGGAGTTCGAGCGACTCGTCGACGGTGAGGATGCGAATGTCGTCGCGTGCGCGGTACAGGGTCGCCGTACGCAACGCCGGGTCAACCACGACCACGGCCGCGGTGCCGGCGGCCAGCCAATCAAGGGCCTTGGCTTCGACCTGTGTGCGGCGGTCATTCGGCGAAACGACCTCGAACGCAAGATCCGGCGGCCCCGGCCAGTAACCACGCGGGATGCGCCCGAGGGCGTCGGCGCGCTCCCGCGAGACGAAGCTCGCGTCCGGCGCGCGCACCGTGTCGGGATCGGAGCGAAGCTTGAACCCGGTCTCCGAAGCAAACGCGAACCCGAGGTCGCGCTCGATGACGTGGTTGGCGAGCAACCGTCCAATCCGCAGCGCGACGATGCCGTGCTCAGCGCCTGGCGGCTCCATCTCGTGGAGGATGCCGTCGACCAACTCCTGCCGATACGGCTCGTGCCTGTAGTCGAGCAGTTCCTCCGCAGTCATGTGACGATGCGGCGCCTCGGACGTCACATGTCCACTGTAACGCCGGTCAGCGGCGTCGCGCGACGATGTTCAGCCGGATGTAGTCGAGCAGCGGCTGCTCGCCGAGACGTGCCATCACGGCGTCGAGGAAGCGCTCGTGGTCGTCCGGCGCGAGGCGCTCCAGATGCGGTCCGAGGCACACGGCCTGCAGGTATGCCCGGGGCTCGTCGGGCGAGACGGGCCAGGGCACAAGCCAGCAGCGGATCTCGTCGAAGCCGGCGTCGCGCAGGCGCGCCTCGGTCCGCTCGGGACCGGCGAAGTTCCAGGGCACCGGCCAGCCCTCGAAGTGCTCCGACAGGCCGCAGTCGCCGGCGGCCAGCAGCGCGCTCTCCTGGACTGCCGCCACGTTGCCCTCCCCGCCGCACTGCGCGCTCAGCCGTCCGCCGGGCGCGAGCGCCGCGGCGAGCGACGCGAACAGCGCGTCGTGGTCGGCGATCCAGTGGAAGGTGTTGGAGAAGACCGCGTCGACCTGCTCGCCGCCGCTCAGGCGCAGCGTCGCGAGGTCGGACTCGCTCACGTCCGCCGGCGTGCCGGCGAGCTCGACGCGGGCGCGCGCGATCATCTCGGCGGACGCGTCGACGGCGATCACGCGCCCGCGCGGCAGGCGCTCGAGCAGCAGCCGCGTCACGCGGCCCGAGCCGCAGCCGGCGTCGAGCACGGTCTCGTCGCCGCACAGCTCGAGGCGGTCCAGGACGGCCTGCGACATCGCGACCTGCGGGTCGGAGACGCGGTGGTAGGTGTCCGCGTCCCACTCGCACGCGGCCCCGCTCACAGCGCGGTCGTGACCGGTCCGGCGCGCTCGCGGTCGCGCTCGTAGCCGGAGATCGCGTCGTCCTGGGCCAGCGTCAGGGCGATGTCGTCGAGGCCGTTGAGCAGGCGATGCTTGGTCTCGGGGTCGATCTCGAAGGAGGCGCTTCCGCCATCCCAGCGGATCTCCTGCGCCTTCAGGTCGACCTCCGCGCGATCGACGGCCATCAGCGCCCGCACGTCCTGCTCGCCGATCTCGATCGGCAGCAGCCCGATCTTCGTGCAGTTGGACTTGAAGATGTCCGCGAAGGAGGGCGCGACGATCGCCTTGAACCCGTAGTCCTCCAGCGCCCATGGCGCGTGCTCGCGGCTGGAGCCGCAGCCGAAGTTGCGGCCGGTCACGAGGATCGGGTTGACCGGCAGCTCCCAATCGGGCTGCTTCGCCCAGTCGTAGAACAGGAACTCGCCGAAGCCCGAGCGCTCGACGCGCTTGAGGAACTGCTTGGGGATGATCTGGTCGGTATCGACGTCGGCGCGGTCGAGCACCGTGACGCCGCCTTCGAACGTGATGATCGGCTCCATGATCAGCTCCACTCGCGGATGTCGACGAAACGGCCCTCGATGGCGGCCGCGGCGGCCATCTGGGGTGAGACGAGATGAGTGCGCCCGCCGCGTCCCTGGCGGCCCTCGAAGTTGCGGTTGGAGGTCGAGGCGCAGCGCTCGCCGGGCGCCAGTGTGTCGGGGTTCATCCCCAGGCACATCGAGCAGCCCGCGCCGCGCCAGTCGAAGCCGGCCTCGCGGAACACCTCGTCCAGGCCCTCGCGCTCGGCCTGCGCCTTGACCTGCGCCGAGCCGGGAACGACCATCGCGGAGATCGACGAGGCGACCTTGTGGCCGCGCACGACCTCGGCGGCGACGCGCAGGTCGCCGATGCGGCTGTTCGTGCAGGAGCCGATGAAGACGCGATCCAGCGCGATCTCCTGCAGCGGCGTGCCGGGGCGCAGGTCCATGTAGGCCAGCGCGCGCTCGTGGCCCTCGGTCGTCGGCTCGGGAACGGACTCGGCGACGCCGGCGACCATGTCGGGGGCGGTGCCCCAGGTGACCTGCGGGCTGATCGCGGAGGCGTCGATCGTCAGCTCGCGTTCGAAGCTCGCCCCCTCGTCGGTCTTCAGGGCCCGCCAGGCTTCGGGGATCTCGATCCCCGCGCGCTCTGCGACCCACGCGAACGTCGTGTCGTCCGGCGCGACCATGCCGGCCCGCCCACCGCCCTCGATCGTCATGTTGCAGACGGTCATGCGGCCCTCCATCGACAGCGCCTCAATCGCGGGTCCGGCGTACTCGACGACGTGGCCCGTCGCGCCGTCGACGCCGATCCGGCCGATCGTCGCGAGGATCAGGTCCTTGGCGGTGACGCCGAAGCCCAGCTCGCCGGTGTAGAGGATGCGCATCGAGCGCGGCCTGTTGGAGACGAGGCACTGCGTGGCGAGCACGTGCTCGACCTCGCTCGTGCCGATGCCGAAGGCCAGCGCGCCGAACGCGCCGTGCGTTGCGGTGTGGCTGTCGCCGCAGACGATCGTCATGCCCGGCTGCGTGACGCCGAGCTCCGGGCCGATGACGTGCACGATGCCCTGGCGGTCGGAGCCCAGCGAGTAGATCGGCACGCCGAACTCGGCGCAGTTGCGCTCCAGCGTCTGGACCTGCACGCGGCTGAGCTGATCCTTGATGCGCGCCGCGGTCGGCGTGTCGTCGGTGGGCACGTTGTGGTCGGCGGTGGCGAGCGTGCGGTCGGGGCGGCGCACCGGCCTCTCGGCTAGGCGCAGCCCGTCGAAGGCCTGTGGGCTGGTCACCTCGTGGACGAGGTGCAGGTCGATCCACAACAGGCCCGGCGCGACCTCGTGGTCGGCCCAGATCTTGTGAAACAGCGTCGTCGGCGTCATGGCGTCAGCTCCTGCGTAGGCCGGCGGAGACGACGGCGAGCAGGACCGCGTCGCCGGAGCCGGGGTTCTCGAAGTGATGGGACAGGTCGGCGTCGAAGGTCACGCAGTCGCCGTCAGTGAGCTCGTAGCGCTCGCCGTCGATCTCGAGCACCACGCGGCCGTCCAGGACAAGCGCGCTCTCGCGGCTTCCCGGCTCGTGCATCGGCGGGTCCCCGGGCCCGCCGGTGGAGGCGTTCGGGGCGAGGACATGGCGCGAGAGCTCGGCGCGCTGGCCCGGCAGCGGAGGCGTGAGGATCTCCGCGCGGTGCCCGGTGGTCGGATCGTTCGTGCCGGGCCGCCGGTCGCCCGAGCGCACGATCGTCACCGTCGCGCCCTCGTCGAGGCGCAGCAGCTGCGAGAGGCTCAGCTCCAGGCCGGAGGCGATCCGCGCCGCGACGGCCAGCGTGGGGCTCGTCTCGCCGCGCTCGACCTGGCTGAGCATCGGAGCGCTGACCCCACAGCGCTCGGCGAGGTCGCGCAGGCTGAGCTCCATCGCGTCGCGCAGCGCCCGGATGCGCGGGCCGATCGGTGCGGGGTGTTCGATCGTCGTCATTACGCTTGTACGTTATAGCATACTCCCGCTAGGCCGCCCGCCCTGACGGCCGAGGTGACGGGCGCCCTCCAAGCGCCTGGGGGCGGCTCGCGAGCGCTACGCTCACGCGGCGTGAGCGAGCACTTCATGCCCCCCGACGTGCTGGTTCTCGCGAGCGGCGGAACGCTCGGCGAGGCATGGATGAGCGGCCTGCTCGCCGGGATCGAGGACGGGGCCGACCATGACTTCCGCAGGACCGAGGCCTTCGTCGGCACCTCGGCGGGCTCGCTGGTGGCGGCGGCGCTCGTCGCCGGCCAGCGCCCGCGGCGCCCGAAGGGGCCGCCGGCAGGACTGGCGCTGCCCGCGGGCGAGACGCCGGACGCCGGTGCGGACCTCGCGTCGGAGAGCGCCTCGCAGCTCGCCGCGCCGATCCTGGGCATCCCCCGCTCGGCGCTGACGAGCGTCGCGCGCGAGGCGGCGCGGCTGGCGGGGATCGCGGCAACCCCGCTCGCCCCGATGGCGCTGGCGATCGGCTCGACGGGCAGCACCGCGATGCGCGCGGCGCTGCTGGGCCGCGTTCCCGGATCGGACACCTCGCTGGACGAGATCCACGACGGCGTCAGCGAGACGGGCGCGCGCTTCGACGGGCGCCTGCGCGTCGTCGCGGTCGACCGCGAGAGCGGCAGGCGCGTCGTCTTCGGCTCCCCCGGCGCGCCGGACGCGACCGTCGCCAAGGCCGTGCAGGCGTCGTGCTCGGTCCCGTGGATCTTCGCGCCGGTGCGCATCAACGGGCGCGAGTACGTCGATGGCGGCGTCTGGAGCAACACGAACCTCGACATCGCCCCCGCGGCGCGACTGACCGAGATCCTCTGCCTCAACCCGATTGCAAGCCTCGACATCGCGATCGCCTCGCCGTTCGGGCTGCTGCGCGCGATCGCCGGCAGCACCGCGGCGCTGGAGACGATGACGCTGCGCGGCCGCGGCGCCAAGGTGCGGATGATCGGACCCGTTCAGGACATCGCCCGCGTCATGGGGCCGAACCTCATGGACGCCAGCCTGCGTGAGCGCGTGCTCGCCGGCGGCTACGCGCAGGGAATGGAGATCGGCACGCGCGACGCGGGCAGCAAGGCCGCGCGGTGACCGGCGGCCAGGCCGCGCTCGACGCGTGGCCGCAGGTCGCCACCGAGCGGCCCGAGAGCCGCGAGCGGCTGCGCGGGCGGATCGCGGCGCAGCCTCCCGCGCCGCCGATCGCGCTGTGGCTCGTGCGCCACGGCGAGACGACGACGAACGCCGCCGGCCTGTTCACGGGCGCCACCGATTCGCCGCTGACCGTTCGTGGGCGCCTGCAGGCACAGGAGGCCGGCCGCGCCCTCGCCGGCCGCACGTTCGACATCGCCTTCGCCTCCAACCTGCAGCGCAGCTTCGAGACGCTGGAGCTCATGACCCACGCGGGCGGGCTCGCCGTGGCTCACGCGGTGCGCGACGCCCGGCTGGCCGAGCGCTCCTTCGGCGAGCTGGAGCGCACGCGGATCCGTCCCCGCGACCCTCGGCTGGCGGTCGACCTGCAGATCGCGCCGACCGGGGGTGAGAGCTACGTGGCGCTGGCCCGGCGCTGCCTGTCGTGCCTGCTGGATCTGCGCGCGCTCGGGGCCCGGCTGCAGCGACCGCTCGACATCCTCGTCAGCACACACACGGGACCGATGCGCGTGATCACCGCGATCCTCGACGAGACCGCCGACCCGGTCGTCGTGCGCGAGCGCCGCTTCGAGCACGGCGCCGTCGTGCGGGCGGCGCTGCGTGAGCTCGCGTGGCCGGAGTTCGCGGGCGGACTGCCCGGTGGCGACGTCGCCGTGAACGGGTAGGCCCGCGTGCGATGAGCGACTCGCCGTCCAAGGGCCTGCTCGCCGTGCGCTACGGCGTGCCAGCCGTGATCGCCGGCGCCGGCGCGGCGTACCTCGTCATCGATCGCTCGCTCACGGGGCTGGAGGGCTTCGCGCTGGCGATCGGCGTCGCGGGCTCGATCCTCCTGCTCAACGTGCTCTATCGCGTCGGCGTGAGCGGCGACATCGAACGCGACCGCGAGGCGCAGGCGCGCGACTTCTTCGACGAGCACGGGCACTGGCCCGACGAGCAGCCCCCCGAGCGCCCGCGCTCAGGGGGCTCACTGCGCTAGCTCGCCGGATCCAGATGCGTGGGCGCCGAGGCCGTCACCCGGTCCCAGGCCCCCGGCACGCGGCTGACGGCAGACAGGATCGCGTGGAAGTTCGCGGTCACCGTGTCCGTGCCGACGGCGATGCCCCACGCCGTCTCGCCCTCGACGGCGGCCCCGATGCACGAGATCGCGCGTGCGCCGGTACCGATGTTGAGCGTCTGCTGGGCGAAGTCGTTGACCTCGATCGAGACGGTGAGCCACCGCTCCAGCGCGTCCACGAACGCCGAGATCGTGCCGTTGCCCACGCCCTTGATCTCGACGTCGCGCCCGTCGACGCGCACCGTGGCCGTGATGTTCTGCGTCGATCGCGCGTCGTCGGACGTCACCGCGTGGCCGACGACGTTCGCGCGGCGCTGCTGGGAGATCGCATCCTCTAGACGCAGCACCTCCTGGGCCAGCGGCTCGCGCTCGAACAGGCCGTGGTCGGCCGGCAGGTCGCTGTGGCGGACGAACACGTCCTTCACCGCGGCCATGAAGGCGAACTGCAGCTCGGATGGCATGTCCGCCTCCGAGCCGGCCGCTCGCTCCAGCGGCTCCCAGGAGTTCGCCACGCGGCTCACCGCGGAGAGA
>Ga0136625_1000348_pt1 | contig 13927 bp, 6 predicted proteins | sample AntDrymUQ4832306_2_FD_104672 | JGI IMG/M metagenome (GOLD analysis project Ga0136625, IMG submission 104672) | Polar desert sand microbial communities from Dry Valleys, Antarctica - metaG UQ483 (23.06) | ecosystem: Environmental > Terrestrial > Soil > Desert | place: Antarctica: Dry Valley...
ATCGTTCTGGCGGCTGCTCGCCGGCCAGTCGCAAGAGTGCCGCAGCCGAGGTGGCACCAGCATCGGGCGGCGGCTCCGCTTCGGTGATGACCGTCTCGAAGAAGCCGCCCAGCGCGTCGACGCTGTACTCCCAGACGTCGCCCTCGTTGGGCACCAGCCCCTGGAGCAGCCCGATGGCCATCGACTCGCCGCGGGCCGGGGCGTAAACCAGCCAACCGGCCACCGGGGCACCGTGAGGGAACTCCCGCTCGGTCAGCACCCGGCCGATCTCGACGTCGGGGTTCGTGCCCACTTCCAGGCGGCGGTAGAACTTCATGATCAGACGGTCGCCGAAGAGCACCGAGGTATTGCTCTGCTCCGCCCGACTGGGCGACGGATCAAGGCCCACCGAGGCGTCACCGCGCAGACCGCGGAAGGCGGCCGTGGCATGGCCCGTGAGGGCTCCCCCGGCTCGACCGCGGATACGCCGCCGACCTCCCATCACGTCCAGCATGGCGCGGTCGAAGTGCGGATCGAAGCAGGCGTCGTAGAGGACCCTGACAGGACCGGCCGCGCCGTCCGTGACCCGAGCCACGAGCGCGTGCGGCGAGTGCTCCAGGACGCGCTCCGCCTCCTCTGCGCTGGCCAGCGCCAGTGGCAGCAGGTACGTCTCCGGATCGCCGTCGTTGTACAGGATCTCCAGGATGAGCAGCGCCGCATCGAGGTCGCCACCGCTGATGGTCATCCGGTCGGACACGCGCACCTCGCGGATCCGACGTGTCTTGGCCCCGAACCAACGGCGCGCGCGGAGATAAGAGGGCAGAGATCGCAGAAGAGCGCGACGTCGCACGTCGTCCTGGAAGAGGGAGGCCAGATCTCCGGCGGAGGGCAGGGTGGCGGGGCCGGCCTCACCTCCCGCCGTCGTGGCCGGCGTCACCAGCTGGAACCAGTAGAAGGCGTGCGGGCCTAGGGTCACGAAGAAGGGGCGTTCGCCGATGGTCGGGAACTCTACATGTCCGAACATCTCGACTGGCACCTGGCCCGCGAAAGCTGACAGGTCCAGCTCCGCGTACTGGACGTAGCGCGACAGGTTGGCCACGACCAGGATCCGCTCCCCCTGGAACTCGCGCACGAAAGCCAGGACCTTGCGGTTCTCCGGGTGCAGGAACTCCAGACTCCCCCGTCCGAAGGCGGGATGCTGCTTGCGCAGCGCGATGAGTCGCTTCATCCACCACAGCAGCGAGTGAGGATTGTCCTGCTGCGCCTGGACGTTGATGGACTCGTAGTGGTATTCAGGGTCGGTGATGATGGGCAGGAAGAGACGCTGGCGGTTGGCCGCGGAGAATCCCGCGTTGCGGTCGCCGCTCCACTGCATCGGCGTGCGCACTCCGTTGCGGTCGCCCAGGTAGACGTTGTCGCCCATGCCGATCTCGTCGCCGTAGTACAGGACGGGCGTGCCGGGCAGCGCGAAGAGCAGCCCGTTCATGAGCTCGATGCGCCGCCGGTTATTGCCCATCAAGGGCGCCAGGCGCCGGCGTATACCGAGGTTGATGCGCATCTGCGGGTCGTGCGCATACACCCGGTACATGTAGTCGCGTTCCTCGTCGGTCACCATCTCCAGCGTCAGCTCGTCGTGGTTGCGCAGGAACATGGCCCATTGCGCGTTCTCGGGGATGGGCGGCGTCTGCTCCAGGATGTCCAGGATGGGGAAGCGGTCCTCCATGCGCAGCGACATGAACATGCGCGGCATGACCGGGAAGTGGAACGCCATGTGGCACTCGTCGCCCTGCCCGAAGTAGGCCACCGAGTCCTCCGGCCACTGGTTGGCCTCGGCCAGCAGCATGCGGTCGCCGTAGCGCTCGTCGACGTGGGCCCGCAGCTCGCGTAGAAAGGCGTGCGTCTCGGGCAGGTTCTCGCAGTTGGTGCCCTCGCGCTCATAAAGGTAGGGCACGGCGTCCAGGCGCAACCCATCCACGCCCATGTCCAGCCAGAAGTCCATGGCCTTGACGAGCGCGGCGCGAACCTGCGGGCTCTCGAAGTTCAGATCAGGCTGATGTGAGTAGAAGCGGTGCCAGTAATAAGCGTTGGCCACCGGATCCCATGACCAGTTCGATGTCTCGAAGTCCTTGAAGATGATGCGCGCCTCGCGGTACCGGTCGGCCGTGTCGCTCCAGACGTAGAAGTCGCGGTTGACGCTGCCTGCCCGCGCCCGGCGGGCGCGCTGGAACCAGGGGTGCTGGTCGGAGGTGTGATTGCAGACCAGCTCCGTGATGACCCGCAGGCCGCGGCGATGGGCCTCGCGGATGAAGGCGCGGACATCACGCAGCGTGCCGTAGTCCGGGTTGACGCTGGTGTAGTCAGCGATGTCGTAGCCGTCGTCCTTGAGCGGCGAGGGATAGAAGGGCAGCAGCCAGATGGCCGTCACGCCCAGGTCCTGGAGGTAGTCGAGCTGGGCCGTCAGACCGCGGAAATCGCCCTGGCCGTCACCGCTACCGTCGAAGAAGGCGCGCACATGCAGCTCGTAGATGATGGCGTCCTTGAACCAGAGCGGGTCCGGTGCCGTGCCGCTTCCGTCTGCGCCGGCGCCTGCTACCGCGGCCACGCCACGTTGACCACGACGGACCTTGACCGTCACCCGTATGCCTCGAACTGCGACTCCGTGCGCAACCGGCGGATGGCGAAGACGTGCGCCTGCGCGCGGCCCGGCTCGAGCTCCACGCGGTTGTGGGGGCCACGCCATAGGTAAGTCTCGTCGGCGAGCAGGTCATGGACCTCGAACGGCGCCGAGGCATCAAGACCGAAGGACTCCAGCGGCAGCTCGAGGCTGGCGGCATGGGGCGCCGACGGATCCAGGTTCACGACCGTAAGCACGATGTCGGAGCCATCCTCGTTCTGCTTGGAGTAGGCCAGCAGCTGGGGATCATCGATGGCATGGAAGCGCAGGCGCTCGTTGGAGTGGAGCGCCGGATGCTGGCGGCGGATGGTGTTGAGGCGCGTGATGAGGGGGCGCAGCGAGTCCGGCCGTGCCAGGTCCCAGACACGCTGCTGGTACTTCTCCGAGTTCAGGTACTCCTCGCTGCCGGGCTCCCGCGGCCTAGCCTCCAGCAGCTCGTAGGCGGGGCCGTAGATGCCGTAGCTGGCGGTGAGCGTGGCGGCCAGCACGACACGAGCCTCGAAGTTGGGGCGACCGCCCAGCTGCAGTGTCTCGTGCAGGATGTCCGGCGTGTTGGGCCAGAAGTTGGGCCGGAAGTGCTCGTGCACGTCCGTGGTGGTGAGCTCGGTGAGGTACTCCGTCAGTTCCTCCTTGGTGATGCGCCACGTGAAGTAGGTGTAGGACTGGCTGAAGCCCAGCTTGGCCAGCCGGTACATGACCTTAGGCCGCGTGAACGCCTCGGCCAAGAAGATGAGATCGGGGTGATCGGCCTTGAGCCGCGCGATGGCCCACTCCCAGAAGCCGAATGGCTTGGTGTGCGGATTGTCCACGCGGAAGACGCGCACGCCCTCGTCGACCCAGTAGGCCATCACGCCATGGAGGGCTTCCCAGAGCTCGCGCCAGCCCTCGCTCTCGAAGTCGAAGGGATAGATGTCCTGATACTTCTTGGGCGGGTTCTCCGCGTACTGGATGGTTCCGTCCGGCCGGCTGCGGAACCACTCCGGATGCTCGCGTGCCCAGGGATGGTCGGGTGAGGCCTGGAAGGCGATATCCAATGCCAGCTCCAGGCCATGCTCCGCCGCGGCCCCGACCAGGGCACGGAAGTCCTCCAGGCTGCCCAGCTCGGGATGCAGGGCGGTATGACCACCTTCCTCCCCGCCGATGGCCCAGGGCACGCCAGGATCGTCGGGGGCCGGCGTGAGCGAGTTGTCGGGGCCCTTGCGGAAGGCCTGCCCGATGGGGTGGATGGGCGGCAGGTACAGGATGTCGAAGCCCATCTCGGCCACGTAGGGCAGCCGCGCGATGACGTCCCGGAAGGTGCCGTGACGAGCAGCGTCAGGCGAGGCGGAACGCGGGAACAGCTCGTACCAGGCGGAGAAGCGTGCCCGTTCACGGTCGACCACCAGCGGCAGCTCTGGCTCGGCGACCGTGGCCTGAGCGTCGTCGGGGTAACGCTCCATGAGGCCTTCCAGGACGGGCTCGAGAGCGGCTCGGGTGCGTTCCTCGAGTGACAGCGAGGCGTCGCCGATGCGCGCCGCGGCGGCCGACAGGTCAGCACTTTCCCGGTCCGAGGTGCTCGGATCCTCGAATCGTGCGGCCGGATCGGCGGCCCGCGCCGCGGCGGCCGCCACCAGCTCGGCGCCGATGAGCAGATCGACCGCCAGGTCCTGACCGGCCTCGACGCGGCGGCGCAGGTCACGCGCCCAGGAGCGGAAGCGGTCGACCTGACCCTGCACGGTGTACAGGTACCTGCCGGGCCGCTCCACGGTGAAGCTGCCTACCCAGCGGTCGTTGCCGTGCACGTGGGGCAGCATCGCCTCGACGGTGTGCCGCGTGGCACCCTCCGCGCGCCACAGCAGACGTACGGCGAGCTCGTCGTGACCGTCGCTGAAGACGTCCGCCTCGACGTCGATGCGGTCGCCGGCGATCCGTTTGATGGCATAGCGGCCACAGTCGATCTGGGGCGCGATGCCTTCGATGACCACGCGCCGGCGCCCGTCCAGGCTCACTCCTCCTCCGGGCCGGAAGGGCCGACGCACCAGCCTGCCGCAGCCACGCGCGCCTTCGTCTCTTCAGCAGTCATCAGCCGCTCGGCCGCTCGGCCGGCGTCGCTCTCCGCCGCGTCCAGGATGTCACGGGCGGCCAGGGCGTCGACGAAGCTCTCGAACGCGTCGCGCTCCACGTACGTCTTGGACTGCCACTGGGTGACGCCCAACGACTTGCGGACCTCAGCCTCGGACAGCCAAGCGGCGGGGACGAGCGCTTTCTCCGCAGGCGGGTGCCCCTCGTCGGCGTCCTCTTCGGCAGGTAGTGCGGCCAGGGCACGCGCCAGACGGACGCCGCTCATGGCCGCCTCATCAGCCAGCTCCAGCGCGCCAGCCGAACGTGACAAAAGTGGCTCGATGCCCCAGCTCTCCCTCCAGGCCGAACCCTCGCCTTCGGCGCCCAGCGTCGTGCGCAACGCGTCGAGATACACCCAACCGAGGAGTGCCAGCCAGCGCGACCGGTCAGCGCCCAGCCAGTCGGCCACGCTGGTCGACTCGGTCGCTGCCTCAGGTCGCCGGGCGGCCACTGCCAGCGGGCTGAGACGGCGCAGCCGCCGCTCCAGCGTTCGAGTCGCGGCCTCGCTCGCCTCCGCGTTGCTCTCGACGTCCGTGCCCGCCGCGACGCCAAGCGTGGCCAGGCCCTCCGAGGCACGGGCCATCTCGCGCTCCAGCGCAGACTGCGCTTCGACCTCATCCCGCCCCAGCGCACCATCGACGATGCGCCGGAATGCCTGCTCATCGAGCAGCGTGGCCATCGCCTCACGGGCCGGTTCGCGCACCAGATCGCGCAGGGCGTCTGCCACGCTGGCCACGGAGCTGCCCGCCAGCCGCGCCGCCAGTCGGGCGTGGTCGCGGGTCGGTCCGTCACGCACCACGACAGGATCGATGAAGACGCGGCATTCGTAGGCCCGCAGCTCGATGTCCAGGCCCCGCTGATGGATCCCGGCGCAGTCCTGCAGCCACTCCCGGCCCGACCGGACGTCACGCAGGATCAGCCAGGCGTCCTCGTCGCTGGGCAAGCCCAGGCCCTCGGCCAGCGTCCGGCTGTGGAGCTCCCGATCTCCGCCATCGCCTCCCATAGCTGCCGGCACGGAAGTGTGGATCCGTCCGCGCACCTCGGCGTATCGATCGTGGAAGAGGACGAGGGCCCGCCGCTGGCCCTCCCCGTTGGAGTAGGCGTAGACGTCCTCCTCGACCGACCCATCCTCACCGATGAGGTCGTAGAGCAGGAAGTGCTGGGCATCGGCGAAGAGCGACCGCTGATGCAGGAGCGGAAAGATCTCTCGCTCGTGTCGCTCGATGAGCCCTTGGTTCGGCTGCTCGTCGAGGCGTGCGCGGCGGAACTCCATACCGTAGCGCTCCGCGAAGCCCTCGATCTGGCCGTGCCCCAACATGGGCAGCCCGGGGAGGGTGGACATCACCGTGGCCACGCCGAAGTACTTGTCGCCGTCGCCGAACTGGTCGATGGCCGAGCGCTCGTCGGGGTTGCTCATGAAGTTGACGTAGCGCTTGAGGATCTCGGGATCGAAGGCCAGCGTGTTGCGCAGGACCGTGCGGTAGCCGGCGTTGTCCTCATCACGCAGCATGTGCATGAAGGCGCTGTTGTACACCCGATGCATGCCCAGGGTCCGCACGAAGTAGCCCTCCATCAGCCAAAAGGCCTCGGCCAGCAGGAGCGTGTCGGGTGCCTCGGCGGCCACCCGATCGACCACCTCGCGCCAGAACTCTTCCGGCATGAGACGTGCGAACTCCTCAGCCGCGGTCGCCGCGTCGGCGCGGGAGGGGATCGATTCGCCGGAGCCGGGAAGGGGGTACCAGAGTCGCTGGACATGCCGCCGGGCAAGGGTCATGGCGGCGTCGAAGCGGATGACCGGCGCTCGATGCGCGACGGCCAGGATGGTCTGGATGACCGCCTCGCGCACCTCGGCACGCAGGTAGTCGAGCTGAGCGGTGTCGTTCCAGGGCATGCCCGTGCCGTCGTTGCCGTGGAAGACGTAGCGCTCTTCCCCGCTCCAGCGGTCCACGCGCTTGAAGACCACCGCCGCGTCCGAGTTATCGAGATAGTGATCCTCGAGATAGATGCCCACGCGCTCATCGGAGGAGAGGTTGGGGCCCTCGAAGCTGTAGGCTGGATAGGGGCTGTCCGCCCGTGAGATGAACCGCTCGGGGTGATCGACCACCCAGCGTGAGTCGATGCCCATGTGGTTGGGCACCATGTCGCAGGCCAGCCGGATGCCGCGCACCCAGGCCCGTTCCCGCAGGGCGGCGAAGGCTTCCTCTCCGCCCAGGTCGGCGCTGATGCGGTAGTCCATCAGCGAATACGCTGAGGCCACCGCCTCGGGGTTGCCACGCATCTGCTTGATGCGCTGCGAGGCCGGGCTGCGCTCCCAGACGCCGATCAGCCAGAGACCGCTGAAACCGTTCGCGGAGAGCCGGTCGAGTTCCTCGTCGGGGATGACATCCAGGGTGCGGATGGGCCGGCCGTAGGTGCGGCTCAGTTGGTCCAGCCAGACGTAGGTGCTCTTGGCGAGGAGCACCAGTCGTGGCATCCAGTCGCGGTCGAGACTGTAGCGCTCGGTCTCCGCGTCGAGTCCCGTGAAGCCGGCCAGGACGCTTGCCTGCGTCACCCCGGGGCCGCCGATGCCCGTGACGGGCGTGGCCAGGGCGGCGGTCTCATCGTCGGCGGCCCCCGCGTCGTCGTCGTCGGCACCTTGCTCCAGCGCCGCCAAGCGGTCCAGGTCGGGTCCCATGCTGTCGACGAGCTCGGCCGTATCTGGCCAGTTCTCGCGGATGTAGCGGAGCTGCCCGGCCAAGGAATCGGGCGCTGCACGCGCGGGCGCCATCAGGCGCGCGACCAGGTCCTGACCGCCCTGGCCATCGGCGGCGGGCATCACCACCGAGGCAAGGCTGCGCCGCAGGCCCTCCACGATCTGAGCATAAGGCGATGCGCGCGCCACCGGCCACTCATCGAACAGCTCGCCGTGGCGCACGAGGGCTGGATTCCGATTGGACAGCCAAAGCAGGAGGAGCTCCTCCAGGACCACCTCTCGATGGGGCTGCTGGCCGGTATGCGCGGCAAGGTACCCGTCCACCTCGACCTCACCACGGAATACCGAGGCCACGGGGAACTCGACAGCGTGAGCCCGCAGCGCCTCGTTCAGCGCGTCGGGGCCTAGATCCCGGCTCAGTGCCCGGAGCGCCTCGTCGAAGATCGAGGTGCCGTCGCGGTCGCGGTGCTGGTCGATGACCCGGTGCATCGCCTCGTGGATCGCGGTCATGGCCTGGACCTGTCCGGCGCGCGGTGGTGGTGCCGCGCTCCTACCCCGACGTTCCGCCATGTGCCGCGCCAGGCGACGTGCGCCCCGAGCGGCCATGGCCGGCTGCTCGGTGGGCGGCAGGAGCGGCTCGTCGAAGCCGTAGCGCTCCCGCGCCAGGCGGGCCACGGGCACCTCCCTCGGTCGCTGGATCGAGGCCCGATCGGTCTTGGCACGCGTACGACCAGCCGGGGTATCGACTCGGTCGTCCTGGTCCAGCGCATCCTCCTCAGTGCAGTGCGTCCATCGGACCCCCCTGCTGGGAACGATAGCAAGGTCGCGCACCAACGGCGGCTCGGTATAGGCCGTATGGGTATCGGCACGCGGTCAGCCGTGCGCTAAGCTGCCGTCGTTCGGGCTTCGTGCGTCCAGCCGTTCCGGCGCGCATACCGAATGGGAGGGTATGGAGATGTTCCGACTGCGCCGTCGTGCTGCACTGTCGGGGATGAGTCTGGCGATGATGGCCATGCTCCTGCCCGTGGGGGTGATGGCCGGTTCATCTGGCGACTTGCTGCCGGACCTCCGGATGGCCAAGCCGAGCGACATCCGGCTGACCACCGGCACGACCAAGGACGGGCCCGACCGGAGACTGCTGCGCTTCTCGGCACTCATCCTCAACGTGGGCCAGGGGCCGCTGGTGGTCAAGGGCAAGCGCGACTGCGCCACGAGTGCGTGTCCCAAGATGCGCACTGCCCAGCGCATCAAGCAGGCTGACGGAACGTGGCGCGGTGTCGCCACCGACCGGGCCGGCCGCTTCGACGTCGGTGATGGGCACAACCATTGGCACACGATGCGCTTCCAGGGTTACGAGCTGTTCCAGATGGATCCGCCGCCGGAGGCGCCGGCCGGACCCCTGCTGGGAGCGAAGACCGGCTTCTGCTTCTTCGACACGAACGGTCATCGACTCGACCTGCCCGGTGCTCCACAAAGGCGGGTGTTCAGCGAGTCCGGCTGCGGTCGATCCGGCTCGACGTCCTTCCGCATGGGTATCTCGGTGGGCTGGGGCGATCTGTACGGCTGGTCCCTGCCCCGTCAGTGGATCGACACGACCGGCATCGATGACGGGCGCTACCTGCTCTGCTCGACGGCCAACGCTGAGGGTGACTGGCTGGAAACGAACACGGCCAACAATCAGGCATGGGCGGAGATCCGCCTCTTTGAGAACGACACGGTGCAGGTCCTGCGCCGCGGTCGCTCGGCCTGCTCCAGCCAGTTGGCCGCTCCGCCGGCCGACGTGGGCGAGATGAGTGAGGCCAGCGTGGCGGCCGCATCGACCGTTTCGGCGCAGACAGCGTCAGCCCTGCAGTCAGTGGCGGACGCGGACGCGGACGGGGGCGGCGGAGCGGCCGATCTCGGTTTCCTGTGCCCCATCGACTCGACAGCCACGGCGGGGCTCCTCAACGGGGCCTGACGGCTCGCCTTGCCGGCCCGTCGTGATGGCATTCACCGGCTGATCGCCTAGTCGCCCGGGTGTGACCCGTGGCGCACCTGGAAATCCGCGGCACCGCCGCGAGCGGGTGACCAGCGCAGCTCCACACGTAGCACGGACGCGCCCGGCGGCCCCTGACGGAGCAGGCTCTCCAGCGCGTCCAGCGCCTGTCGCTCGCCCTCGGCCATGACCGTTACCGCGCCGTCGGCTAGGTTGGCCACCCAGCCGACGAGACCAAGGCGGCGCGCGGCGCGAGCCACGAAGACCCGGAAGCCGACGCCCTGCACGCGTCCGTGAACGGTCGCCTCCAGTCGCTCCGGCGGAGAACCCACGGGCTCCATCAAGCGGCTCGGGCGGCGCGCGGCCAGGCCAGCACCAGTGCATCGAGTGCCAGTTCCGGATTGGCATACGCCTCGATGGCGACCGCCAGACCGTCTAGCCGCTCCAGGAAGTCGAGCAGCGCGGCCTCGTCGATGCCGGCAGCGGCCGCGCGCAACTCGTCCAGCAGTGAAAGGTTTCGGACCTCGACGGCACCGCCACGACAGACCACGGCCAGGTCGCGTCCCACCTCGCGCCAAGTGAGGAGGACCCGGATGGCGGCTCGGCGCCGTTCGGCGGGCGCCGCTCGTCCCCCCGAAGCGGTGCCCGGACGCGGCGCTCGTCTGGGGGCGGGTACGGGAGCGGTCTGTGCCGGGAGCGTACTGCCACGAACGGCGGCGTCGAGCAGCGCGGCATCGGCCAGCAGGTCGCTGACCAGCGCCAACCGCCGACGCCGGTCGACGTGGGTCAGATCCAACAGATGGCGACTCAGCCGATCGGCGGCCAGCACGGCGTCGGGGTCAGCCGCCAGACCGAGAGCCAGACCCGGGCGGCCCCCGCTGGCGCGGGCCACGGCAGTGGCTCGCGACGCGTCGAGCGACCCGCGCTCCACGAGCAAGGCCGCGATGTCCGCGACGGGCACGGGCCCCAAGCGCAGACGGGCGGCACGACTGACCACGGTGGGCAGGAGCGCGGCGGGGTCATCCGCGGCCAGGATGATGCAAGCAAAGCCGACCGGCTCCTCCAGGGTCTTGAGAAGCGCATTCTGGGCGTCTGGGTTGAGCCGGTGTGCGGCCTCGATGATGGCCACGCGCCAGCGCCCCTCCATGGGCAGCAGCGAGAGGTCGGCGCTCAGGCGCTGGACCTGGACCAGGCGTATCTGCTCTCCGGCTCCGTCCGGCGCCAGCCGATGCAGGTCCGGATGATTGCCGTGCTCGACCTTACGGCAGCCGGGGCACGTCCGACAGGGCCTCGCCGAAGGGTCTTCATCACGGCACAGGAGGCCCGCCGCCAGGTCGAGCGCCAGGGTGGTCTTGCCGATGCCGCCCGATGCCGCCAGTAGCAGGGCGTGGGGGGGACGTTCCAGCGCGACGGCTCGCGCCACCGCGCTGACTGCGGCGGGATGCCCGCGCGTATGGAAGCCCGTCATCTTCGCGACCGGGATGCTCAGCCTTGGGGAGCGTCCTGATCCCCCGCCGTGCTCGACTCGGAACCATCGGCGGTGCTCGCCGCGGCCTTTCGTGGCGCCCGCTTGCGGGGCTTGGGCGCTTCAGCGCCCGGGGCTTCAGCGTCGAACGCAGGAGCATCCTCCTCGGTCGCAGCCGGAGTGGCGGGGGCAGCCTTGCGGGTCGTCCGGCGCTTGGCTGGCGGAGCGGCTATCCCCGGTGCGGCCTCGTCAGGCACTGTCTGAGGCGCCGCCGGCTCGGCAGCCGATGCCCGACGGGCACGAGTCGCCCGGGGTCGGGCCGGTGCTTTCTCGACCTCGGCCTCGACCACCGCTTCCTCTGCCTCGGGCGTGTCCGAGACTGGGCCGGTGGTGCCAGCCTTGGCTCGGGATGTGGTGCGCGCGGCGCGCTTCCGGGCCGGAGGGGCAGTCGGCGCCTCCGGCGCCGCGGTGGACATCGGCTCGGTGGCTTCGGTCGGCGCCGAGATCTCGACAGAAGGCCCGGCCTCGGCCGCGGACGGTGCCTGCGCCTCCCGGTCTGGTCGACCGCTCGGTGCGTCCGGTCGACTCGAACGCCTGGCCATCTCCGCGCGGAGGAGCGCTTGCACTTCGGCCGGGACCTCACTCCAGGGCTCTGCATCCTGAGCGGGACGCGGCGCCTGCTGCGGCGGTCGCGCCTGCTGCGGCGGTCGCGCCTGCTGCTGCGGTCGCGCCTGCTGCGGTGCAGGTGCCTCACGCATGGGCGGCCGGCCCTGGCGATCGGGCGCCGGCGGCCGCTGCTCGCGGCTACGCTGCCGGTCGGGCGGGCGCGACATGTTGCTGCCCATGTTGCCCGCGGCGGCCCCACCACCACCGAACGATGAGACGCCACTGCGTCCGAAGCGCTCGCGGTCCAGGGCGGTGCGATAGGACCCGCCGCCGCGACCACCACGGTTGCCCTGGCCACCGCCGCTGCGCCCGCCGCGGTTGCGCTGCTGCTGCTGACGCCGCTCGGCAAGGAGATACTCGGGGATCTCCGGCTCGTCGAAGTCCTCTTCGTCCTCGGTCAGGGGCGTGGCCGTGAGCGGTGCGGCAGGCACGCCCATCTGGGAGTCCCAGACCGATCCGAACGTGGAGTGCTGGGGGACGGCCACCGGGCTCTCGTCGAGGAACTCCTCATCATCTTCGGGCGCCTCGGCCGAGCCACTCATGGCGGCCATCTCCGTGATGCCGGCCACGACGGCCGGCTCGATCATCACGGGATCGGCCGTTTCGGGCTGTCCATCCTCTCGACGACCTCGTCCGCGACCGCGCCCGCCGCGACGGCGACGGCGACGGCGACCGTCCGCGTCGGTCTCCATCTCGCTGCCCTCCGCGGTACTCCCGGCAGCCTCAGCCGAGGCGACATCCGGTTCTCCCGACAGTACCTCGTCCCGCTCGTCCTCCTCGGGACCGACCCTGCTCAGGCGTTCGCCCGGCAGCACGATGATGTTGCCCGGCAGCTCCTCGGCTTCCGAGATGTCGGGCGCAGCAGCGACAGGCGCGATGGCGGCCACGCGCTCCGGTGTGCGGCGCGGCGTGCGACGTCGACGGGCGGCTCCCTCGGTCTCCTTGTCGGGCACTTCGGTCATGGACAGATCGCCTTCGGCGGCTACGCGACGCCCGCTGCGCACGCCCTTCTCGACACGCGCCACCTGCGTGATGTCGATGAAGACGTCGGCCACGTCCATCAGGTCGGAGCTGGTGTTGCCACGAAAGCTGATGACCTCCACGCGGACGCCCATCTGCTGCACGGCCCGGATGGCCGGCGCGAAGTCGCCGTCGCCGGAGATGACCACCGCGATGTCGAGGTGGGTGGCCATGCGCATCATGTCGACCACGAGCTCGATGTCCAGGTTCGCCTTGATGCGACCGTCGCCGTACTTGCGGATGTCCTTGGAGATGACCTTGTAGCCGCTGCGCGACAGGAACGAATGGAACTGGCGCTGATTCTCGTTCTCGGGGTCGAGACCGGTATAGGCGTAGGCGCGCACCAGATCGCGCCCGGCTGACGCCGACTTGAGCAGCGTGACGTAATCGATATCCACGCCGGCCGCCTTGGCCGCATAGAAGATGTTCGCCACGTCTACGAAGACGGCCACGTTCTTGCTCACGCAGGACTCCTGTCATCGGTCCGAAGGTGGATGGGTCGCAGCAGCTTCATCGGCCGATGCTGCGCGCGTCGCGGACCTGGGATGCTCCGTCCGTTCGCTTTCCCCTGTGGGTTCCCGGTGCACGCCCCAGGCATGGACCGCGTCTTGACACCGCGTGGATGGACCCGTCGGGTCCGTCTCTCGCCGGTGAAAGGGCACGAATGAGGTCCGGAGCGCGCCGCTCCGAGTGCCCGGGGTTCGTCACCGAACCAGGGCGACCGTTCCGGGGGCGCTCCGGACGTCTTGCATTCGAGACGCCGCTGGTTATGATACGGCATCGCGTCAGCGACCATGTGGACGCGCGCTTCGTTCGTACCATCCACGATCCGGCCCGAGCAGGGGAAGAGGGGTCGCTCCCAGTAGCGACCTGGCGACTGTCACCTGAGGGTGGCACCGCCCCCGAGGAGTCAGCTCGAGCGTACGAATGGCGCATCCACCACGTCGCCCGGCCCTGGTCGGACCGGCACGATGAGGAATCTAGGAGGAGATCAACGGATGAAGTCCATGAAACTAGGCAGCGTCGCCTTCGCGATGATGCTGGCCGCGATGGCCTGCACCCCGGGTGCCGGCACTCCCGGGCCCGGTTCACCGGCGGCCTCGCAGCCGACCAGCTCGGAGCCGGCCGCTTCGGAGCCCAGCAGCTCGGAGCCGGCCGCTTCGGAGCCCAGCGCCTCGCAGCCGACCGGCGAGTTCGGCACCGTCGAGGTTGCGAGCGGTCAGCCCATCAAGCTGGGTACGGCGCTCGTCATCACCACGGCCGATGCCGACCTCGGCACTGACAGCCAGTACGGGGCACAGGTCGCCGCAGAGATCAAGGGCCAGGTCCTCGGCCATGACATCGAGTTCGTCTTCC
>Ga0136625_1000352_pt1 | contig 13918 bp, 10 predicted proteins | sample AntDrymUQ4832306_2_FD_104672 | JGI IMG/M metagenome (GOLD analysis project Ga0136625, IMG submission 104672) | Polar desert sand microbial communities from Dry Valleys, Antarctica - metaG UQ483 (23.06) | ecosystem: Environmental > Terrestrial > Soil > Desert | place: Antarctica: Dry Valley...
CCCCGGCTGACCGCGATCGAGGGACCGGCGGTCAAGGCCATCACGGTTACACGCAAGGATGGCGAGACTATCGTGCTCGCGAAGGAAGGCGAGCGCTGGATGATGCGGGCACCCTATTCGGTGCCCGCGAACCCCGGTCGGGTCCAGTCGATCCTTGGATTTCTGGAAGGCACGAGCCAGGCGTCGTTCCCCGCCCAGGGGCATGACCTCAAGCGCTTCGGCCTCGCCGAACCCAAGATCCGCATGGAGGTGGACGCCGATGCTTTCGCGTTCGGTGACACGAGCCCGATGAACGGCCAGCGCTATGTGCTCTACAAAGACCAGGTGCACCTCACGATGGACGCCTTGTACGACCAGTTGCTCGCAGACCCCGGCGATTTCGTGAGCCCGCGGCTCGTCGAAGAGGGCCGGGAGTTGACCGCGATCGAGTTGCCCGGGGCGACCGTGGAACACCGGGAGAGCGGCTGGGTGCTGCGCCCGGAGGACGCCGCGGTTGCGGACGAAGCCTTGGCGAGACTCGCGGACGACTGGCTATCCGCCCAGGCGCACGCGGTCCGCAAGCGCCGCGACGCGGCATCCCAGGACACCGTCACCCTGGAACTGAAGGACGCCCCGGCGTTGCGCTTCGAGGTCCTGGCCCGCGAGCCTGAGTTGGTCCTCGCGCGGCCGGAGCTGGGACTCGAGTACCGATTGGGCAGCGGGAGGGCGGAGCGGCTGCTCCGGCCCGCGCGCACTGAAAAGAAAGACCCAAGCGCCGGGCAGGAGGCGAGTGGCAACATGGCCCGAGACCCGCTGCCCAGCGACCCGGCGGCCGAGCCATAGACAGCGCCGCTCGGACCAAAAAGCCAAAAAGAGATAATAAGGATAAAAGAGGGTGCCCGAGCTCCCGGAAGTCGAGACCACCCGCCGGGGGATCACCCCTCACCTGCTCGGCAGGTGTGTTACGGCGGTCGTGGTCCGGGAGCCACGCCTGCGCTGGCCCGTTCCCGTGGCGTTGGTGCGAGAGCTACCGGGCCAACCCATAGCCGCCGTGCGCCGGCGCGGCAAGTACCTGTTCATTGAGGCCCGGTCCGGAACGGTGATCCTTCATCTCGGGATGTCGGGGAGCCTGCGCCTGGTGTCGCTCTCCACGGCACCCGGCCCCCACGAGCATCTCGACCTCGTGATCGGTGAGGAGACCTGCCTGCGATTGCGAGACCCGCGTCGCTTCGGGATCGTCTTGTGGACGCGCGAGCCGCCCGAGCACCACCCCCTGCTCGCCGCACTCGGCCCGGAGCCCTGGGATGCGGGCTTCACCGGGGCCTATCTATACGGCCGGGCGCGTGGCAGGCGAGTGGCCGTCAAGAATTTCATCATGGACAGCCACACCGTCGCCGGTATCGGGAACATTTACGCCAACGAGGCCCTGTACGCCGCCGGGATCCGTCCGACCCGGCCGGCAGGTCGGATCTCGCCGAGCCGCTACGAGCGCCTCGGCGAGGCCATCCGCGAGGTGCTGGAACGGGCCATCCGGGACGGTGGGACGACGCTGCGGGACTTTACCGACGCGAGTGGGAGACCGGGCTACTTCGCGCAGCACCTTCGGGTCTATGGCCGCGCCGACGGGGCCTGCGGGCGCTGTGGCGCCCCGGTACGCCAAGTGCGGCTCGGCCAGCGCTCCGCCTACTTCTGTCCGCACTGCCAGCGCTGACGGAAGTGGCGGGACCCCCCTGTGTCGATCTCAGGGTTTTGTCACAAACTCTCAGCCCCACCACACCCCCGGCGAAAGGATCCGCTCCAATCCACGCCGCTTTCGAATGTAGGTCAGCTCGTACAGATCGGCCGTGGCACTGGCGTCCCTCAGGTAGTCGTCGCTCGTGCGCACCGCATCGACGAGCTTGAGATCCAGCGCTTGAAGCCCGTACCAGTGCTCGCCCGTCGAGACCCTTTCGATGTCCACATCGGGACGGTGGGACCTGACGAAGTCCTTGAACAGGGTGTGGGTGATCTCGATGTCTTCGCGGAACTTCTCCCGTCCCTTCTCGGTGTTCTCACCGAACATCGTGAGCGTGCGCTTGTGCTCGCCGGCCGTGATCAGCTCGTAGTCCACATCATGGCTCTTGAGCAGCCGGTTGAAATTCGGCATCTGGCCCACCACGCCAATGGAGCCGAGGATCGCGAACGGGGCCGCGATGATACGCCCGGCGACACAGGCCATGAGATAGCCACCGCTGGCCGCCACCTTATCGACGGCCACCGTCAGCGCGATACCATGGTCTTTGAAGCGCTGTAGCTGGGACGCGGCCAGGCCATAGCCGTGGACCACCCCACCCGGGCTCTCCAGGATCACGACGACCTCATCGTTTTGGGTCGCAACCGTCAAGACCGCGGTCACCTCCTCACGTAGCGCCGCCACCGCTGAAGCGCGAATATCACCCTGGAAGCGCAGGACGAACACCCGCTTTCTGATGCCCGACCCGTTCCCGCCGGCATCCTTTGCCCGGGCCTTACGCTCGGCCTAGAACGCCCTGTGCGCCTGCTTGAACGCGCGCTTGGGTCCCATCGCCGCTCGCAGCGCCAGCGCCATGGCGTCGTACTTGTCATTCAGGCGCTTCACCTCCAAGCGCTCTTCCTGCCCCGCCTTGCCACGCTTGCGAATGAGCACCAGGCCAAACGTCAGCGCCAACAGAAACACCAACACGGTCGCTAGCTTAGCGACGAATAGACCATAATCGGTGATAAAGTCCATCCTGTTCCTAAACGGTCTCCATGCGACCCTGCCGCAGTCTCAAAACGAGAAAGATCACGGCCCCGATGACCATGATCCCTAACCCGATCATGACGTAGAGGCTTGTACCCTGGTTTGGGACGACCTGAATGGGCGCTTTCAGCACCAGTGGCCGGGCGTCGCTCATGGTCAGGACGGCCATGTAGCGCTTTCCGGCCTCGAACTCCGACTCCAGGTTCACGGTCCCCTGGGGATAGACCTTGTTCGGGAGCTGCGCAACCGTCTTGATCGGTCCACCGACCGCGATCTCGCCTCCTTCCCCCATCTCGACGACCCTTAGCTCGACGGGTTTGCTCCGCATCTCCGTATCCGTGAAATCGAAAACCAGGATGGTTTGTCCCGGCGCCGGGAGGTCCCAGCAATGTTCCTCACCGCCCGTGGCCTGCTGATAGGCCGTGAAGTGCATCCGATACTTCCCGATCTCCACGATACACGTATCGAACTCGATCGACGCACCGCCATGGGCGTGTGCGAGTGAAGTGCCCAACAGCGCTGCCCCAGCCGCCACCCACAGGATTATCTTGTATCTCATACGTACCTCGCTTGCTCTGGCTCGCGCTCGCCCAACTGCGGCCCGCGCGTGTATTGGCTTCTCCAAAAAAAAACCGCCCCCACTAGTGGGGGCGGTGGATCTTCACGCGGGCAACCAGCCCCTGGTTGTCGTTATCGGGCTCCGCGTCAGGTCATGAAACCCTGCCGTTCCGTTTAGGTGAAGCGCGGAAGCAGCGGGCCGCCGATCGCGACGACGTGCCGGAACCCGCTGGTATCCAAGAAGAAGAACAAGCCACCGAACCGGGCGTCCGGGTCATAGATGGCGTCAGCCAAGCGCTCGTTCTCCCAAGCGGCGTCCGTGCAGGTGACCGTTATGACTCTCGAGTGACCTGGGAGGATTGGGCTGTTGTCATCCACGCTGAGCCCTTCCGGCGCCAGGAGCTGGGGCGGATAGTTGGTGTCGTCCTTGTAGACCGTCGGGTTCAAGAACCGAATGCCGGCCGTCTCGAACTCGGCTACCTGCACCGGGTTGACACCGCGGTTCGTCACACGGATCTTGATGTTGACGGAGCGACCCGGTACCCGGTAGGTCGCCTGCTCCAACCCAATCTCAACCGCCGGTGCACCTGCCGGGATCGGGTCCATGACGCCGATGACGCCGGCTTGCAACGGGATCGTGACGGGATAGGTGGCGTTGGCGCTCATGTAGCTGACCGCCACGATGACGATCGCGGCGACCCCGAAGCCGAGGCCCACCTTGACGTCCATCGGTGAGACAAGCTCGTCCTCCGGCACGCCTTCCTTCACGGCCAGGTAACGCGGGATGAACAAGGGCTTCATCGCCCAGTACGCGATCCAGGCGCACCCGAACAGGAACCAGAACCAACTCCAGCCCCAGATCCCGGCCGTTCCGACCCGCTCGACATCTTCTGTGCGGCCGGTCAAGGTCTGGACCTCGCTCTTATAATCCGCCATCGTCCCCTCGATCTGCACCCACTTGCCTGGGCCGATGATGGGGCCCGCCGCCTCGACGTTCATCATCGTATGCATGTGCCAGCGACCGGGCCTGCGCGCCTGCAGGACCACCTTGAACGTGTAGTTCTCACCCAGCGTCAGGTTGACGGAACGCGGCACGAACTGACCGCCGATGTAGGACTCCTGCCGGGTGAACACCGGGCCGGGGATACCGATGTTCAGGAACGCCGGCGAATACTGGGGGTTGGCCGTCGTTTCCGGCCAATTCTTGAACACGTGGAACTTACCGCTGACGGTCATCTTTTCGTTGACCTTGAGCTTGTCGGTCGACCACTTGAGATCGTACCAATGGAGGGTGCGCATCCGGAGGAACGCCTGCTGCGACTTCTCACCATGGGCCGATGCCTCCGGGGCATACAGGCCCGTGGCGCCGACCACCATCGCGAGACCCGCGGCGGCCCAGCGCCCGACTCTCTTTATCATTGCTGTCTTACTCATGTCTTAGCCTCATCGCGTTATTAGGTTCGGGTTTCTTCGGACTGCGGTCTAGTACTCGGTCAGGTACTTCGTGGTGCAGAACCAACGGCCGAAGAAGTGCCAGATGAAGTAGATGAGAACGCAGATGAACCCCGAGAAGAAGGCCGAAACCGGCACCACGTCTTTACCGAAGGTCCTCAAGCTGCCCTTCTCGACGAAGCGGATGTACTCTGGCGTACCCGTCCGCACGTAGTGGTAACCCTGGATGTCGGCGAGGGTCATGGCCATCCCGTGGTACTCGACCGGCTGGTGCAGGGGCGCCAGCATGACCCAGTTACCGGGATAGAAGATGAGGCCAAACCCTAGACCGCCCACCACGGCCGTGACGATGTAGCTCTTCGACCACAGCAGGATGACGTCGAGGATGATGGCGCCCGGGACCATGGTCGCGGCCCACACGAAGTTGATGGGGAAGTAGGTCCAGCCCCAGAAGTTGAAGTAACGGTTGACCCACTCGCCAAACAACAACCCCAGGATGGTAATCGTCGCCCCGAAGGGGAGGCGCAGCTTGCCCCACAGGTAGTATTGCACCGCCGCAGGGAAGGTGATGCACATGATCGGCGTCACCGTGACCCACAGACGGCGATCCTTCCAGTCCGACCAGAAGTCCCAGTCGCCCATCGTCAGCATGGCATGGACGTGGAACCCGCCCGTGAACACCAGGAACGTCAAGGTCAGGATCAGCCAGTCGGCCGTCCTGGAAGCCTGAACTATCTCGGCTTTCGTAAATACCGCAGGTGAATAGGAACTCATTGATAGATGCCTCCTCGTTTTATCGATATTATGGTAGCGCGGCAGCGAGAGAGCCTCTGCGCCGGGTACAGCAACCTCCCCCTTTGTCACTATTTGTAGCTCTTGGGGGTAGGAACCGGCCGTTGATTGATGTGATCGCACAACGGCCGGTTTATCCAGCTCACAGTTTCCTTGCTCGACCTCTCTCGTTCCGTGCTACGCGCTTAGCCTGGTTCGCTCTAGTCTGCTTGCTTCAAGCTCGGCCCGACAAGACCGCCGATATCATCGAAGATCTGGCAGAGCAGGCCGCAAAGGCCCAGGGCCATCCAGCCGAAGAACACGAAGCCGTAGTGCAACGGCGCTACGAACAGCTCTTCCATCCACCAGAAGGTGTGACCCCATTCATTGAGGCCGACATTCGGGAGGATCATGAAGGGCCCGACGACCACGATCAGGTACGGCAGGGACACCCCCTTCGCGAAGCAGGGGATCCGGGTCCGAGCATACATGAAGGCGCCCCAACCCGTCAGAATGTAGATCGGGTAGCTCATGTAGAACTCGATGATGTGGCTGGGCGTGAAGTCCGTGTCACGGATGACGGTCTGGTGCCACGTACCATCCTGCTCGGTGTAGAAGCTGGCGCCCCAGTAAATAGCGATGCCATAGGCGACCAACCACACCAAGTGATGGAAGTGACGCTCCAGAATCTCTTGCGACGTCAGGGCATCCATATCCCGGGTCCGGGTCTTCCACAGGGATGCGCCGATGTAGCAGAACAGCACGATCCACGTGACCGACTCAATGTACAACCAGTTCATCCAATAGGTCTTGAACTCCGGCGCAAACGCGTCCAGCCCGGCGGACCAGCCGTAGACTTCTTCATACCACCGCACAAAGAAGTTGAAGAACGTGAACGCGGCGATCATGAGCCACAGGTTCCTCGAGTTGAGGTAGCTATGGGTCTCTCCAGCCGATACATCGTCTTTGCCCGTGATTGCTGCTTTGACACTTGCAACAGCTTGTGATGCTGCCATTTTCTTTGCCTCCTATTTTGGTAAATCAACCCCTCCATCCCGGCGCTGCTCCGGAAATGAAGTCCTCTTACAGAGTCACCCCCTCGCCCCTCTCTTGACGGGAAACGGTGTGGATCCGTAGATGCTCTAAGTCTATCAAGTGACGACGGCATGTCAAGCCCCGGACGGGCTCGTGCCTGCCCTGTCGGGCCCGGCGCCGGCCCGTCCGGGGTATCCTGCCCGATCGATATTCTCGATCTCTCCAATAGATACGGGCCCTGCACGCGCGCAAGCCCGGCGCGAGCATGCCCGGCGGGGTTCCCGGAGATCCGGCGCCGCGGGCAAGGGCGCGGCGACTAACCTCACGCACGGGCCCGACCGGCCATCTGATGCTATGGCTGACGCGCCACTGCTGGCCTTAGCTCATGGTAATGTAGTCGCGCAACGCGCGCGCCTCGGCCTCGATCTCCTCCATCCTGGCCTTGACCGCGTCTCCGATGCTGACGATCCCGCACAAGCGCCCATCGCCATCGGTCACGGGCACGTGCCGCATCCGCCGGTCGGTCATCAAGGCCATCAGCTTCAACAGCGAATCCAATGGGTTGCAGGCGATGATCTCGGCCCGCATGAGGGCCTGGATGGGCATCCCCAGGACCTCTCTCCCATGGCTCGCGAGTCCGTGTACGACATCCCTTTCGGAGAGCACCCCCCGCGGCCGGCCATCCCCGTCGCACACGACCACGGCTCCGATGCGCTGTTCCATCATACGCTTCGCCGCGACCGCAATGCTCTCGTCGGCCGGCAAGGTGAACACCCCGGCGCCCTTGACCCTGACGATGTCTTCTACCTTCATGACACACACCTCCTAGGGTAGAGGATTACGGGTGGGTGGCTTGGCCCGGACGGCGTTCACGCCACCGGCTGGAACGATGGCGCGGAGATCCGAACGGCCCGGCCTTTCCGGACAGACCTCTTCATAGAGCCCCACGAGCTCGGCCACGACTCGGCCCGCCTCGAAGGATTTTACAACCTCGCGGGCACCACCGCCCAAGGCACCCCGCAAGGTGTCATCCGTGAAGAGCCTGCGCATGGCCCGGGCGAGGGCCTCGGGGTCGTCGGGGGCCACGACGCAACCGCTTCTCCCATCGCTCACCAACTCGGGCACCCCGCCCGCCCGCACACCGATGGCGGGAAGGCCGAGCGCCATGGCCTCGAGGAACACCAGCGGTTGGACCTCGGTCGTGGAGGCGGATACGAAGACATCGCACGCCGCGAGCCGCTCGACCAAGGGCGCCCCGTGCAGCATGCCCGTCCACGCGACCCGGTCGGAGATCCCCAAGTGCCTGGCCAGGCCCTCGAGCCTCGGCCGCTCGCGCCCATCCCCGATGATCATGAGGCCCGCATCGAATCCCCCCGAACACAGCCGGGCGAACCCCTCGAGCACGACGTCGACGCGCTTCTGCTCCACGAGCCTCCCGACGTGCACGGCGGTCGGCCGGTCCATCCCGAACCGTGCACGCAGCGCGGCCTTGTGCGCAGTGGTAGAGAAACGCCGCAGGTCGATCGGGTTGGATAAGACGTGGACCGGGCGCCTGAGCCTGTGATCCAAGAGCTCGCGTTCCAGCGCGCGAGCGGGGGTGATCACCACCGAACAGCGGTTGTAGAAGAACGCCAGATAGCGCCGGAGCAGGCGTTTGATCACCGCGTAATCGAGCCGAAAGTTGCTGAGATATTCGGCCAGGAAACCGTGGTGGCTGCCCACCAGGGGGCGGCCCAGGAGCTTGGCGCACGCCACGGCCTCCCAACCGACCGTGAAGATTGTGTGCAGGTGCACGACATCCGGCCGAAAACGCCGGAGCTTCGCGAGTGGGCGCACGATCGTCGGGAAGCGCGCCTGGATGTGCCGGAAGCCGGGCAAGGTGAACGATGGGAATGGGAATACGAGGACGCGTGGGTCCAACTCGCCCTGTGGCCCGCCCTCACCCTCGATCCTACTCGTGTCCATGGTGAACACGGCGACCGCATGCCCACGGCGCACCAACTCGTTGGCGGTGGTCACGACCGAGCGCACGACACCGTTGACTTGCGGGAGGAAGGTATCGGTGAAGAGGGCGATGCGCATGTCTCGATCTCGCCAATGGATCAAGCGGTGCCCGCCTCCAGGCCCGCGTGCAGCGCCTGGCAGGCGCGGTACAGCTCCAGGACCTCGGGCACCACGGCGAAGGACGCGATGACCTTCTCGAACTCACAGCCCGGTTTCAGGAGCTGCGGTAACTCCTGCGACAACTCGAACACATGTACGTCGTGCTTGCGGGCGACGACGAGATAATACAGGTAGTGCAGCGCGCGGATCGCGAGCTTGGGATCGTGATAGGCATCGAGGATCGGGACCAGGAAGGCGAGCTGTAGCGATCGAGAGCGCGCATCGACCACCGCCGTCCCGTCGGAAACCGTGCAGATCATCGGCAATGCGGCGGCGGTCTCGGCGTCCGAAAAGCCGATGCGAGGCCATGGGACCTCGGGTTTCGGCAGGCCGAACAGCCCCGCGAAGGCCTTCTGATAGCACCATGCGAGGCTGCAAGCCACCGGGTCTCTGACCGGGGTCGTGTCCGGGTTCGAGAACAGCCGGAGCTTGGGAAACAGGGCGCGCCGCAAGTCGCCCAAAGATCGGTCGGTACCGCTGTTGAGCAGCACCCGGTAACCCAGACCGGCGATCGCGACCACCCGCGACAAGGGCTCGAAGTGGGCAAGCTCCTCGAGCAGGAGCTGGATGGCGCTCGGGTCCACGGCGGTCTCGGTCCAGGCCAGGAACGCGATCACATTACCACTGATATAGGTGTTCTTGGAGCGCCTCCAGGCCTCCAATACCGACCGCACCTGCCCCTCGCCGATGGTGACGTCGCGAAATCCCTCGCCCGCCATGCGGTAGATGTGAGAATTGAAGGCCGTGACCCCGAAGTCGGCCACGCACCCCCACTTGAGGCACAGGACAAAATATCTGGCGAGCAGGAAGTCCTGCCAGCTCCGATGGATGAAGCGGACCTTGTCCGGGCCGGTCGCGACGAATACCGTGCGCTGCGCGATCGCCGCGCAGGTGGCGCGGAGCCCGACCAGACCGAAACCGAACAAGACATCGCCGCCGCCAGCCGCGAGCGCCGGGTCGGACGTAAGGCCCGCCCGCCAGCGTTCCACCACCTCCCGCGCCTCGGCTAGCAGGGTCTCGGTATCGATCTCGCCACGGTGTTTGTAAAAGAACAGCCAGGCGATCAGGGTGAGGGCATCGAGGACATGGTCGATCTCGACCGTCGCGCCGTCCGCCACAGGCAGGCCGAGCAGATGACTGCGCCGCAGGATGGTGCGTAGCGTCTCGTCCATGATCGTGCCGGCGGTCAGCGGGCGCGCCCCGAAGCCGTGCTCGGTGTCGGGTTCGAAGTTCGACAGGATGAGGGGCGTGAGCACGAGCTCGAGCAGGCGTGGATCGGTGACCCGCGGCAACCAGCGCTTGCAGGCGGGGAAGGTCCGCTCCGCCTGGGGGACCGTGAGGCGCAGGACCTCCAGGACATCGCGCGGATCGCTGGCCAGGCGTTCCAGGCCGTGCAGTCCGCTGCGGACCGCCGCCACGATCGCGAAGCGCGGGTTGTCGCGGTAGCGGATCACGACGCCCCGCAAGGTATCGACGACCGACGACAGGCCCATGGTCGGATGATTGACCAGAAAATCGTCCACCCCGTCGAGGATGACGGTGACGGCCCGGTTGCGGAATACGTCCTCGATCCACTCGGCCCGGGGATCACGACCGGGGTAGAGGTGCGTGACCCACGCCGACCACCACGCCCACAGCGCCTCCCACAAAGGACCCGCGGGCGGTTCCTCGCGAGACAGCGTGACCTGCTGCATCGGGATGAAGAGCGGAAACGGGGTCGCCGGCCCCGGCTGGGCCAGATACCGGCGGCCCAGGCGCCAGGCGAGCATGCGCATCACGGCCGACTTGCCCACCCCGGCGGCGCCGGTGACGACGATCTGGCGCGGCCTTTCTCCGCCCTGCACGAGCCGCTCAGAGACCAGCGCGCAGATGTCCTCCTGGGTACCGAGCGAGGCCGCGTTGGCGGTGGCCACGGCACGGTCCGCGGGCGCCGCTTCTCCGGCCACCTGGTCGATGAGCACCGTCGTGCCGGTCACCCGATTGACCTCCGCGACCCGCACCAGGGTTCGGTCCACCACCTGCAGGGCCGGATCGGCACCGTAGCGCCCGACGAAACCCGCCACGATGCTCACGATGGGCGCATTGGGACGCTTCGGGATCTTCACGGACCCGTGGGTACCGCGGAAATAGATGTCGCGGTCCTGACCGGCGACCTGGATGGGCACCGAGAGGTCGGACTTAGCGTAGATGTCGTGGGTCACGGGTACCGGTAGCCCCAGGCCGTCCACGCCGGCGACGGCCTCCATGAACTCGCGTTCGAGGGTGAGCAGCCACGGGTTGTGCCAGCGCAGGACCGCGATGATCTCGTTCCTGCCCCAGTCCTTGCTCCCTTGGGTGACGAAGCGGACCGTCCGCAGCAGCGGCGCCATGAGCGGATATACCGTCGCGTAGGCCACCTTGCCGAACCCGGCCATGAGCGGATCCCCGCCGCGATGGGGCACGGCGATGTTGATGATATGCCGGGCGCGTAGCCACAGCGACGGCAAGGCGTCTGGATCCGAGTCCGAAGAAAGACCGCGGCCGTCCCGATAGGCACGTCGCAGCATCTCCTTGACCACGAGCCCCCCGGTGCTGTGGGCGACGAACAGGAGGTGGCGATAGCCCTTGAGCTCGGTCTCCAACCAGGTCTTGAGATCATCGGCCGCCGGCGTGATCGCGGTCCGCTCCCAGAGCCGCGACGGATACGAAAAGGAGGCGACATCGAGGTCGAGACCCGCGGCCTCGAGCACCCACTGGGGCATCCGGCCCCAGGTCCGGCGGCAGTCCCCGAACACACCGTGGATGAACAGCACCATCACGTCCGTGCTCCGGCCGGCGGCCTTGTGGACCAGGCCGTACTGGCCCTGGCTGGTCCAGAACTCAGCGCTCATGGGCCGATAGGATAGCCGATAGGAGGGTAGGGTTGGGCGGCGAGGCGCAGGCTACCGGCGAAAAAAAAGGGAGGCGTGAGCCTCCCTTTTTCAATCCCGAGCCGATCGCTGGTTCAGAAGGCGAACCCTAGATAGCCACCGACGGTGTAGAAGGAGAGATCTTTGTCCGTGTCACCGGCAAGCGGAATGAAACCGAGACCCTTTTCCGCGGCCTCCCGGCTGGTGACCTCGACGAAATTGTTCTCCGTGTTGCTGATGTTTGACACCAGGTGGTAACGAGCGTCCAAACCGAACTTGATACCGGGGAGGATCTCGTATTCGGCACCGGCTCCGAACTGCGCCCCGACATCGAGATAGGTCGCCGCATCCGACGGCGGGCTGATGACGTTGAAGTCGAGACCCACCGGGATGATCCAGGGCCGGAACTTGCTGCCTTGCAAGAACTTGATCTTAGGCGAGGCGCTCACGGTAAACATCGTGATGTTCTGGTCGCCCGTGACCAAGCAACCGCCGTCCGCCTCCAAGGCATCGAAGGAGCTCGCGTTGGTCAGCAGCGAGCACTCCGCAGCGGGCACCACGAGGACCGCGTTTTCGCCACCGAAGTTCTTGTATTCCAAGCTGATCTCTCCGAGGAGCTCGGTGGCGTTCAAGAGCCCAAAGAGATTATCCGTCATGCTATGCTCGATCGCGGCCCCGACATACCACGCGCCGTCCGCATCTTGCTCCGGAAATCCCAGGATCTGGCCGGTTCCATCCACATTGTGGGTATCCGTAAACGATTCGAAGCCGCGGGCGTAATCTGCGTAGGCCGCGTAGCCACCTCGGAAGAATATCAAGTTCTTCATCGTCCGCTTGCCGGGTGCTTCCTCGACCTTGGTCACCCGATCCGTGAGCTCCTGGTGCTGGGTCGAGCTCTGGGTCTCCATGCCCTGTATCGATTGCTCCTGCTGGGCTTGCCCGGCGCGCATGCGGTCCAGCTCCTGCTGCAACGCGTTCATCTCCTGCTGCATCTGACGTAGTTTGCTCTCCATGGCCCCGACCCTGTCCTGGGCCAGTGCCTCGGGACACACCGCCGCGAGTGCCGGCAGCGCCAGGCCCACGACGATACCGTGAACCGTCGAAGACATCGTTTTGGGATTCCCCCGCCCTTTTTTCATGATCGACCCCCTCTTGCTGGTTGTGTGGCCGGGGCGCCTCCGGCCGGTGATGTGGCACAAACGACACAATACCTACCCGATAGGACGCCTATTTTTGTAAGACTACGACAGTCCCTGCGTGCTTGTCAATGTTCGCGGAACGCTCTGGCGTATATAAAGGCACATCCAGGGTTGCGCCGTCCAATCCTTGCAAGGCCGGCCATCCGAGACCGTGTCATCCGTGCAACGCCCGCCGAAGGATCCTCACAGTCCCTTGACCCCCTGGATCAGCTCGGAGGCCATCTTCTGACCATCGCCGTAGAGCAGGCGCGTGTTGTCCGCATAGAACAGGGTGTTCTCGACCCCGGAGAAGCCGGTGCCTTTGCCGCGCTTGATCACGATGACGTTCTTGGCCTTGTCCGCATCCAGGATGGGCATGCCGTAGATAGGGCTCGACTTGTTGGTGCGGGCATCGGGGTTCACCACATCGTTCGCCCCGATGATCAGGGCCACGTCGGTCTTCGGGAACTCGGCATTGATGTCCTCCAGATCGTAGATCTTGTCGTAGGGGACGCCGGCCTCGGCGAGGAGCACGTTCATGTGCCCCGGCATGCGCCCGGCCACCGGGTGGATCGCGAACTTCACCATCACGCCCCGCTCCTCCAGGAGCTCGGTCAGCTCCCAGATCTTGTGCTGGGCCTGGGCCACCGCCATCCCATACCCCGGGATGATGATCACCCTCTCCGCGAAGGCCATCATGATGGCCGCGTCGGACCCCTCGATGGCCTTCATGCTACCCTCGATCGATTGTTGATCGATCCGAGCATCCGAGGTACCGACTCCCGCGAACAGGACGTTGGCAAGCGAGCGGTTCATGGCCTTGGCCATCAACTGCGTCAACAGCGTACCGGCCGAGCCGACCACGGTGCCGGCGATGATCATGGCCGCGTTGTCGAGCACGAATCCCTCGAGGCCGACCGCCAGGCCGGTGAGCGCGTTGTAGAGCGAGATCACCACCGGCATGTCGGCACCACCGATGGGCATGGTCATGATCACCCCGAAGCCCAAGGCCAGGACGAAGAACAGGAACACCACCGGGCCGTAGGGATGGATGAACACCATGACGAGTGCGAGGAGCGCGAAGGCCACGAGCCCCCCCATCATGATCGGCTTCTGCATCGCCTTGGGGAACA
>Ga0136625_1000354_pt1 | contig 13893 bp, 10 predicted proteins | sample AntDrymUQ4832306_2_FD_104672 | JGI IMG/M metagenome (GOLD analysis project Ga0136625, IMG submission 104672) | Polar desert sand microbial communities from Dry Valleys, Antarctica - metaG UQ483 (23.06) | ecosystem: Environmental > Terrestrial > Soil > Desert | place: Antarctica: Dry Valley...
TCGTGATCCAGGCGATCATCGGCACGATGGGGGTTTTCGTCGGAATGCTCGTGGTCTACAAGACCGGAGCCATTCGGGTCACTCCTCGACTTCAGCGGTGGGTGATCGGCGCCGGCATCGGCGTTCTCGTACTCATGCTGGTCAACCTGGTCGCCGGCTTCTTCACCGAAGGCGGACTGGGCCTGCGCGAAGGCGGCCCGCTCGCGATCGGGTTCAGCCTGCTGGTCATCGGCATCGCCGCGTTCTTCCTGCTGCTGGACTTCGACATGATCGACCAGGCCATTCGCCGGGGCGCTCCGGAGAACTTCGCCTGGTACTCAGCCTTCGGTCTTCTGGTCACGCTGGTCTGGCTGTACCTGGAGATCCTGCGCTTGCTGAGTTACTTCCGCGAGTAGCCCGCAAGCTACTGACCCAGCACCACGAAGCCCGGCTTTCTCATCGAGAGAGCCGGGCCTTCGTCTGCTCGGTCATGAAACCTGGCGGTTTCCGTCAAGACCGCCAGGATTTCAGCCTTCCCTGGACGTCAGGACATCCGCTCGAGCACCATGGCCATGCCCTGGCCCCCGCCGACGCACATCGTCTCCAGCCCGAATGTCTTGTCCCGCGAGCGCAACCCGTTGAGCAACGTTCCGGTGATCCGAGCGCCGGTCATGCCGAACGGGTGCCCGACCGCGATAGCGCCGCCGTGCACATTGAGCCGGTCCAGGTCGATACCCAGGTCGCGGTAGCTCGGGATGACCTGCGCGGCGAAGGCCTCGTTGATCTCGACCAGGTCCATGTCGCCGATGCTCATGCCGGCCCGGGACAATGCCTGCTCGCTTGCCTGGACCGGGCCGAGGCCCATGATCTCCGGGGACAACGCGCTCACGCCCGTGGAGACCACCCGAGCCAATGGGGTGATGCCGAGTTCCCGCGCTTTGCTGTCGCTCATGACGATGACCGCAGCCGCCCCGTCGTTCAGCGGGCAGCAGTTGCCTGCGGTGACCCGGCCGTCGGGGCGGAATACCGGCTTCAGCTGGGAGACCGCGTCGAGGGTGACTCCCGCGCGCGGGCCGTCGTCAGCGCTGACGACTGTGCCATCGGGGGTGGTGACCGGTGTGATCTCACGTTCCCAGAAGCCGTCGGCGATGGCCTGCTCGGCAAGGTTCTGGCTGCGTACGCCGAACTCGTCCATGTCCTGCCGGCTCACGTTCTTGGTGAGCGCCAGATTCTCCGCCGTCTGGCCCATGGCGATGTAGACGTCGGGCAGGTCGCCCTGGCTACGGGGGTCCGCCCAGGCGTCGGCCCCGCTCTCGGCAACCTTTGTCGTGCGTGTGGTCGCTTGCGCGAAGGCCGGATTCTGGGTGTTCGGCCAGCTGTCGCTGTTGCCGGTGGCGAAGCTGGACACCATCTCGACACCGGCCGAGATGAAGACATCCCCCTCGCCGGCCTTGATCGCGTGCAGCGCCATCCGGGTGGTCTGCAACGACGACGAGCAATAGCGGGTGACAGTCAATCCGGGCAGCTGGTCCTGCCCCAGCAGGATGGCGACCACCCGGCCCAGGTTGAAACCCTGCTGTCCGCCCGGTAGTCCGCAGCCCAGCATCAGGTCGTCGATGTCGGTGGGATCCAGCTCTGGCACCTTGTCCAGGGCCGCCTGCACGATGGTGGCGGCCAGGTCGTCCGGGCGGAGGTCCTTGAGCGATCCCTTGAATGCTCGCCCGATGGGGGAACGGGCGGTGGCGACGATAACGGCTTCGGGCATGAGGGGCTCCAATCGATGTGGCGGATCAGTACGTTGCGGGCGAACCAGCGGCATCGAGGATCATCGGCTCCAAGGCATCGACCCAGATCCGGGCACCGTCCACCGAGGGATGCCAGCCATCCTCGGACAGCAGGCCGGGATCGGCCCGAAAGACCGGGCCGCACTGCTTGGCGAGGTCCACCGGCAGGCCACCGGCTGCCCGAGTGGCGACCAACTGCAGCTTGGCAACCCGCCGGGACCGCCAGCCGGCCACGACCCGGAGCGGCTGGGCCAAACCCCTCGCGGCGGCGAGGTCCGGCGCCGTCCCGACCACCACCGGCACTCCGCTCTCACGCAACCGGCGTACCGCATCGACGACGCCGTAGGACACCGAACTCGACCGGGTCAGGCGCAGCGCATCGTCAGATCCGATGACCAGTACGGCCAGGTCCGGTCGGCCCAACAGTGCTCTGGAGACCTGCGGTCCGAGATCACCGGTACGGGATCCAGCAATGGCGAAGCCGGACAGTTCAACCCGCCAGCCCGCGGCGGCGAGGCGTCCGGCGAGCTGTCCCGGCACGCTCTGCTCGACCGTGCTCACGCCATATCCGGCCGCCGCCGAGTCGCCGAGGACTGCTAATCGCAACGGCGGGTCACCGCTGACTCCGAACGTGCCGGTGATCGGTGGCGGATCGGACAAGGCGGTGGGGTCGCGACGTGTCGCCGCGATCAGCTGGCCGGCCAGGACCGCTCCGGCCGCACCCACGCCACCAGCGATCGCTCCGACGCCCGCCCGCGCAACACGACCGGCAAGCGCGTGCCGCTTTCGGCTCATCGGTGGCTCGCCTCTTCCGGGGAGTCGGTCTTGACGCAGTCCTCGGCCTCGACCATGGCCAGCGGGCGGCGGCGTCGCAGCCGGGCCCAGCCCGAGGACACGGGGGCATCCGCATCGGCCTGGGACACCTCGGTGCCGGCTCGTACGGCCGCTCGGTGTGCCGCGTGTTCGACCGAGGTGACCCTTTCCTTGCCAAAGGCCCGGTCGCGGCGCTCGCCAGCCTCGGGCCACAGCCCGAGAGCGGCAGCCGAGGTGGGCAGCAGCACAGCGGCGGCCGCGGCGTACCCCTCGGCAGAGGGATGGAACTCGTCGGCGCTGAACATGCTGGGTTCGCGGTCGAACGTCGGACCCAGGATCGCCCCGAGAGACACCGTACGACCGCCGGCCTTGACCACAGCCACGGTCTGCAGGGCCGCGAGTTGTCGACTCCATCGACGGGCGATGAACCGCAGTGGTTGGCGCATCGGCCGAATCGTGCCGAGATCAGGGCAGGTCGCCACCACAACCTCGCATCCGGTCTCCCTCAGCCGGGTCACGGCCTGGGACAGGAACCTGACCGACACCGACGGCCGGGTCCGCGAGGTGACGTCATTGGCGCCGATCATGATGATGGCCAGGTCGAGATCCGGAGTCTCGTCGAGGGCCAGCGAGACTTGAATGTCGAGACCGCGAGATTCTGCGCCGATCCAGGCCAATCGGGTGAAGTTGACCGGCCGTGCGGCGAGTTCGCTCAACGCACTGACGATCAGTACGCCGGGTGTCTCATTGGTCGAATCGACGCCCACACCGACCGCACTGGAATCTCCCAGCAGCGCGACGTTGATCGGCCGACCCGGAAAGTCTCCGTAAACGCCGTCGCCGGTCGGGGGACCCAGAATCGGGCTTCGTAGCTCCACGACCCGCCGGGCGGAGCGGGATTGAGTCATGATCAGGCTCATCAGACCACCAGCGACCGCGCCGAAGCTGCCCACGGCGATCGCCGTCCCGAGAGCCGCGCGACGCACGGTGCCGCCGTTCATACCCGTCTCACTGTGTCGAGGTTAGTCCTGCCCGTAGGGTGAGGACCGTGCGTTTCGTCGACAGCGTGGTCGATCTGATCGGGAACACCCCGTTGATCCGATTGCGCCGGATCGGAGCGCCGGCACCCGCCCACCTGGCGGCCAAGGTCGAGTACTTCAACCCCGGTGGCTCGGTCAAGGACCGGATCGCCGTGCGGATGATCGACGCGGCCGAAGCCTCGGGGGCGCTGGTCCCCGGCGGCGTGATCGTGGAACCCACCAGCGGCAATACCGGGGTCGGGCTTGCTCTGGTCGCTCAGCAGCGCGGCTATCGGTGCGTCTTCGTCTGCCCCGACAAGGTGTCCAACGACAAGATCAACGTTCTGCGGGCCTACGGCGCCGAAGTGGTCGTCTGCCCGTCGGCGGTGCCCCCCAAGCACCCGGAGTCCTACTACAAGGTGTCGGATCGCCTGGCCAATGAGACGCCGAAGGCATGGAAGCCCGACCAGTACTCCAACCCGCAGAACGCCCAATCGCACTACGAAACCACCGGCCCGGAACTCTGGCAGCAGACCGAGGGTGAGATCACGCACTTCGTGGCCGGTGTCGGCACCGGCGGAACGATCAGCGGCACCGGGCGCTACCTGAAGGAGGTCTCCGACGGCCGGGTCAGGATCATCGGCGCCGATCCGGAGGGGTCGGTGTACTCCGGTGGAACGGGCCGCCCCTATCTCGTCGAAGGCGTCGGTGAGGACTTCTGGCCGCGCGCCTATGACCCTCGCGTCCCGGACGAGATTCTCGCCGTCTCTGACCGGGCCTCCTTTGCAATGACCCGGCGACTGGCCCGCGAGGAGGGGCTGCTGGTCGGCGGATCCTGCGGCATGGCAGCGGCCGCTGCGCTGCGGGTCGCCCAAGCGGCTGCTCCCGATGACCTGGTCGTCGTGCTGCTTCCCGACTCCGGCCGTGGCTATCTGTCCAAGATCTTCAATGACGACTGGCTGGCCGACTACGGCTTCCTGTCCCGCGGCTCCGAGCAGACGACGATCGGAGACATCCTACTGGCCAAAGCAGGCTCGCTCCCCGAACTCGTGCACGTTCACCCGAACGAAACGGTGCGCGAGGCGGTGGACATCCTGCGCGAGTACGCCGTCTCCCAGGTGCCGGTCGTCTTGTCCGAGCCGCCGGTGATGTCGGCCGAGATCGTCGGCTCGGTGGTGGACAGTGACCTTCTCGACGCGCTGTTCACCGGTCGGGCCAGCCTGGCAGACAAGCTCGAGGCGCACATGGGTCCGCCACTTCCGCAGGTCGGCGCCAATGAGCCGGTGGCCGAACTGCTCGCCGTACTCAAGGGCCGTGATGCCGCCGTCGTGCTCGATGACGGCAAACCACGCGGAGTTCTGACCCGCCAGGATGTGCTCGGCTACCTCGCCAGCGACGTCTAGCACTGGCGCGGCTGGTCTCAGCCAGCCAACCGCTTGCGCAGGTGCCTGCCGGTGAGCGACTCCGGCGCCTCGATCAGGGCCAGCGGAGGACCTTCGAAGACCACTGCGCCACCGTCGTGGCCGGCTCCTGGCCCGAGGTCGATCACCCAGTCCGTCCTGGCGATGACTTCCAGATTGTGCTCGATCACGATGACCGTTGCGCCGCGGTCGACCAGTCGGTCGAGGAGTGCGATCAGGTTGTCGACGTCGTTCATGTGCAGCCCGGTCGTGGGTTCATCCAGGACGTAGATCTCGGTCGAGGACGCCATCTCGATCGCGAGTTTCAGGCGCTGACGCTCCCCGCCGGACAGGGTGCTCAGGGGCTGGCCGAGTGAGATGTAGCCCAAGCCGACGCCGTGCAGGCCCTCGAGCATCGGCCGGACCGCTTTCTCCGAGAAGAAGTCGCAGGCCTCGTCGACCGACATCGCCAGGACGGCGCTGATGTTCTTGTCTCGCAGGCGATAGGTCAGTACCTCTTCGGTGAACCGCTTTCCGTCGCAGGCTTCGCAGTGTGTGGCAACTCCGGCCATGAACGCGAGATCGGTGTAGATCAGGCCGATTCCCTTGCACTCCGGGCAGGCCCCCTCGGAATTGGCGCTGAACAGGGCCGGCTTGACGTTGTTTGCCTTTGCGAAGGCCTTCCGGATCGGTTCTAGGATTCCGGTGTAGGTGGCCGGATTCGATCGGCGCGACCCGCGGATGCCGCCCTGGTCGATGAAGGTCACGTCGGCGTGATCGCGGGGTAGGCATCCGGTGATCAGTGAACTCTTACCGGACCCGGCAACCCCGGTGACCGCGGTGAGCACCCCGCGGGGGATGTCGACGGAAACGTTACGCAGATTGTGCAGATCGGCGTTTTCTATATGCAGGTGACCGGTCGGTGTCCGACTCGTGCTCTTGACCGTCTGGCGGCGGTCGAGGTGCTTGCCGGTCAGGGTGTCGGTCGTGCGCAGCCCGGCCACGTCGCCCTCGTAGACGACCCGACCGCCGTGTTGTCCCGCGCCGGGACCCATGTCGACGACCCGGTCGGCGATCTCGATGACCTCGGCCTCGTGCTCCACGACGAGGACGGTGTTGCCCTTGTCTCGCAGGCGAAGCAGCAGGTCATTCATGTTCTGTACGTCATGCGGGTGCAGACCGATCGTGGGTTCGTCGAAGACGTAGGTGAGGTCGGTCAGGCTGGAGCCGAGGTGGCGAACCATCTTCACCCGCTGGGCCTCGCCCCCTGACAGCGTGCCGGACTCCCGGTTCAGGCTGAGATAGCCCAGCCCGATCCTGACCAGGTTGTCCAGCGCCGCCTGGAGCGTGCCTAGCAAGGGCGCGACCTCGGGGGCGTCGAGGTCGCCGATGAACCGGGCCAGGTCGCTGACCTGCATGGCCGCGCACTCGGCGATGTTGAGGCCGCGGATCCGCGATGACAAGGCGGCCTGATTGAGCCGGGCGCCCTCACAGGCCGGGCATGTCATCGACGTCGCCACTCGCTCGACGGCCGCCCGAAGGGTTGGCTGCATGCTATCGAGGTCCTTGGACCCGTATAGCCGCCGGAACTTGTCGACCAGTCCCTCGTAGGTCAGCGTGAACTGGGTGAGCTTGACCTTGGACTCCGGCCCGTGCAGGAACTGCTCCCACTCGGCCTCGGTGTAATTCCGCAGCAGCTTGTCGACGTCGAAGAAGCCGGAGTCGGCGAAGATCGTCCAGTACCAGGACCCGACGCCGAAGTTCGGAAACGTGATCGCGCCTTGGTTGAGGGAGAGGTCGCGGTCGACCAACCCGTCCACATCGATCGTGGAGACTCGTCCGAGACCCTCGCACTCCGGGCACATGCCTTGCGGGTCGTTGAACCCGTACGCGCCCGAGGCGCCGATGTGCGGATCGCCGAGCCGGCTGAAGATGACTCGGAGCATTGAATAAGTGTCGGTGGCGGTGCCGACCGTGGAACGCGAATTGGCGCCCATCCGCTCCTGGTCGACGATGATCGCCGCCGAGAGATTGGTCAGCGAGTCGACGTCTGGCCGGCCCAGGCTCGGCATGAACGACTGGATGAAAGCCGTGTAGGTCTCGTTGATCAGCCGTTGAGACTCAGCCGCGTTGGTGCCGAAAACCAGCGACGACTTGCCCGATCCGGACACACCGGTGAAGACGGTGAGTTTTCGTTTCGGGATGTCCAGGCAGACGTCCTGGAGGTTGTTCTCACGTGCCCCCCGCACCTCGATCGATCCGTAGATGGTTGGCTCCCGGCTCTATGGTGGCTGGCCCCGGTTCGGCATGGGCGCTGGTGCGTCGGTCTCGGCCCATTCTATGGACAGGCTCTGACGCTTCCGATCGATCTCCTGTTGAGCCGCGAAGGCCGCCGCCACCGCCAGTGCTGCGATGGCGACGGCCACGATCAGCAGTCCGGCGACCGCGGCCGGCCAGATCCGGCGGCGTACCCGCCAGGAGCGCGCCGGGCCGTGTACGAAAGCAGCGCACAATTGCCGCCGCCGCAACGCCGCCGTGTCGAGTAGCAAGCGCTCCGGATCGATACCGAGGCTGTCCGCAACCCCGTGCGAACCGCAGGTGGTACGACTTGGCGCCACTTCGGCGAGAACGTCGGTACCCGAGCGCAGCGGTGTGGTGATGGGGACTGTCATTGCCACCTGTCTGGGTTACTCAGTCGAACAGACCGTGCAGGTGGTGGGTCAGCCGCCCGTAGGAGTCGGCGGACTCATGCGTGCTGGTGATCAGCCGGGAAAAGGCAGACTGCACGGCCGTGTGCAGACGCTCGTACTCCGCCGATGCCTGGGTGAACCCGGCCTGGCCGGCACCGTCCCATTGCCCGAGGGTCTTCTTGGCGACCGAGTCGATCGAGTTCATCACTCCCTGGAACCGGTTGTGGAAGTTTTGTTGCGTGTCGGCCAGGCTCTTCAGCATGCCGACGCTTCCGTACACGTCCCAACTCATCACATTCTCCTAGATCGTCGTGAGTAGCAAAGGGTTTGACTGCTGGCACCACCAAGTCATCCGCGCGACATCCGGGACGTGATTCCATCCAACGCTCCGCCGACGGACGAGAACTGCTCTGAGCCGGCAAGGTCTGTGGCATCGATCTGCGTCTGGGCGGCGTTCAGGTTCACGCCGTTGGCTCGGCAGAACGCCACGAGTTCCTGAAATCGGGCGAACAGCTCTTGCTTCACGTGGGCGAAGGCCTGCAGTGAGCGGCCGCGCATGGCCTGGCCGTCGGATTCCAACTCACTGACGAGTCCCTGCAGGTTGCCGAACAGTTGTTCCGCGCTGCTGTCCAGCTCGGTACCGCCTCGGCCCAGCGCGTTCGCTTGGGCGAGACCGACGAAGTCGTCGCTCATGTGCATCCTCCTTGGTGTGCGGCCATCCGTTGCCGCCTGAGGTGGCGGCTGTGCGGGCGGCCTCGATGAGCGACGAGGCTAGGCGGGTCGAGCGATCCGTCGCAGGGCGAAACCGGGATCTGTGGACAACGGACCGCGCCATGCCGGTCACCGCCGATCTGGCGACCCAGCTGTGGACAACGTCAGCGGCGCATTGCGCCGGTTACCTAGGTTCCATCCAGCGGCAGTGGTGTCGTCCGGAGGGTCAGCTGGCGCATACGGAGGTTTCGGGCATGGGGAACGAGGATCAGATCGGAGTTTCGACCGGCGAAGCCACCCAAGCCGCCGGTAACGCCGCGACGGCGGCCGAGCAATACGAACGCATCGATCTCGATTTCCGGGCGACCATCATGGGGGTCTCCGATGCCGTCGTCGAGCCACCCGTAGTCACCGGCGCCTCCCTGTTCTGCGAGGAACACGTCTACGACCTGGTGCGGCTGCGAGCACATATGCAAGCTCTCGGTGAGAACGCCGTAGCGGGGGGCCGGGCCGCCGGGGAAACCGATCGTGGCAACGCCGAGCGCTTCGGCCCCTGGGCGGTCTGAGCGGTGCGCTGCCCGCAGCACGGTCGTCACCGGAGGTTCGGATGACCACCGTGCTCGTACGCCGACCACCACCGTTGGAACTCGGCGCGCCCGCGCGTGGTCACGATTCCGTCGTCCTGGCCGCGCCTCCCCAGCAGAACGAGCAACAAAGCAGTTCCACCAATCTGGCGATGCTCGTGATGCCGTTGGTCTCCGGATCGGGTTCGCTGCTGATCACGCTGACCAACCAGGACCGACCACTGTTCGCCGCGGCTGGCCTGCTGTTCATGGTGGTCTCGGTGGGACTTGGAATCGTGCTGTTCGTCGGAACGCGGTCCAGTGCCCGTCGCAAGCAGCGCGCCAACCGGGAGCGTTATCTCGACTACCTCGAGGGGATGCGCCGGGAGGCACGCAAGGCCACGGCAAGCCAGCGTGCCCGAGCAGCACTTCGGCATCCCGGACCCGACGAACTCCTCGACATCGCCCGGCTCCCGGCGCGACGATGGGAGCGAAGGCCGGCTGACCCGGACTTCCTGCAGGTGCGGCTGGGCACCGGAATGACCGCTCTGACAACAGGTCTCAGCGTCCAGGTGGACCGGTCCAACCCCTTGGTCACCTACGACCCGGTCTGTCTGTCGGCTGCCGAAGGCTTGGTCGAGCGGTACGCCGTGCTCAGTGATCAACCGATCGCCGTTGCGCTGACCGAGATCGGCTACCTCAGCATCGTAGGAGATCGCTCCCGCGCACGCGCCCTGGCGCGTGGCCTGATCGGTCAGCTCACAACCCTGCACCCACCCGACGATGTCCGGATCGCCATCGTTCGCGCAGCACCGCTCGCAGAGCTTTGGGAGTGGGCGAAGTGGTTGCCACATAGTCGAACTGCGGCGATTGCAGCCGGATCGGCTGGCGCCAGTGGTGTTGCGGGCGACGGTCTGCTGGTGACCACGTCGTTTACTGAGCTGTTGGCCATGATCGGCGAGGACCTGGACATCCGACGGGCCGACGCAGAACGCCGTCGTAATAGGCCAGCTGGGCATGGGTTGCAGCAACTGGTCGTGGTCATCGATGGCGAATTCCAATATGGCGCCCCCCAACTCGATACGGGGTCCAATGGCTCGCCGGCCAACTTCGGGATTTCCGTGGTCAATCTGGTGGCCCACCGGCGCGAGGAACCCGAGCAGGTTGATCTGCGAATCACGCTCGAACCCCATGCCGCTGCCGGACCCCGGGTCGGCGCGACGCTCGAGGGTGATCCCTACGCGGCCGCAGGTCTGGGCGTACGCACCGTCGATGAGGTCGACATCGCGACCGTGACGGCGCTGGCCCGCTCTCTGTGTCCGCTCCGGCTGGCCGAGGACGACGTCTCTGACGTACTCACCTCCGCAGTGGGCCTGAAAGACATTCTCGGTGTTTCCGACGTGGCTGAACTCGATCCTCGGCGTGGCTGGCGACCCGGCTCGGCGCGGGACTTCCTATGTGTGCCGCTCGGCGTCGGAGCGAACGGTCAACCTGTGCACCTGGACCTCAAGGAGAGTGCCCGTGGCGGCATGGGCCCGCACGGACTGGTCGTCGGCGCTACCGGATCGGGCAAGAGCGAGATGCTGCGCACGATGGTGACCTCGTTGGCCATCGGTCACGCGCCGGATCGACTGGCGCTCTTGCTGGTCGACTTCAAGGGGGGCGCCACCTTCGCGGGATTCGCCGGGCTACCGCACATGGCCGGGATGGTGACCAATCTCGCCGCCGATCCGGGTCTGGTGCAACGCTTTCGAGATGCGCTGTACGGCGAGCTGACCCGCCGGCAGCGCATGCTCGCCGACGCCGGCAACCTGCCGAATCTGCAGGCCTACTCCGACCTTGTGGATCAGAGCACCGCCGCAGCCGGAGGGGCCGGTGCCTGCGAGTTCGAGCCGATGCCGCACCTATTGGTCATCATCGACGAATTCACCGAACTGCTCGCCGCGCGACCGGATTTCGCCGAGCTGTTCCTGGCGGTCGGCAGAATAGGACGCTCGATCGGAGTCCATCTCCTGCTGGCCACTCAACGCCTTGACGCCGGAAAGATCCGCGGACTGGAATCGCATCTGTCCTACCGAATCAGCCTTCGTACGTTCAGTGAGTCCGAAAGCCGAGAGGCGCTGGGGGTCCCGGATGCCTACCATCTGCCTCCGGAGCCAGGAGCCGGATATCTCAAGGTCGACACGACGGTCTTCGAACGGTTCAAGGCGGCCCTGGTCTCCACGCCCTATCAAGAACGGGTGGGCGAGGTCCGTACGGTTGCGCCGGTCGTTGTCTTCTCCACGACGGGCGACTGCACCCCGCTGCGCTCTGCCGGGCAGCCGGCGGCAATGCCCGTTCAAGCAGTTCCCGCAACCACGGCCGCACCGACCATCCTGGATGTAGCAGTCCAGCGGCTGTCCGAGGCCGGCGCCGCACGCGTACGCCAGGTGTGGATTGCGCCGCTGCCCCGAGTGCTGAGCCTCGACGCGGTGCCCGGCGGTTCGACACCCGGCAAGGACGGCTCCGTCGGCGACCTGGCAGCGCCTCGGGTCAGCGCGGTTCTCGGCCTTGCAGACATCCCCTCGGAGCAGAGGCAGATCCCGCTTCTCTGGGACTTCGCCGGCTCGCAGGGCAACCTGCTGGTGGTGGGCGGTGCGCTGTCGGGCAAGAGCGTGCTGTTGCGCACGCTGATCTGTTCGCTGGCACTGCGCTATGCGCCTGGGGAGGTGGCCGTCTACTGCGTGGACTTCGGAGGCGGTTCCCTCGCAGCACTGGAGGGGCTGGCTCATGTGGCGGCGGCGTGCACGCGGTCGGATCCAGATCGGGTACGCCGAACCGTCGCCGACGTCGCGGCCATGCTGGATGTCCGTGAACGACTGATGAGCCGGTACGGCTGGGACGGGGCTGACGGACTGCGGCGCGCTCAGCGGGCCGGGTCGCTGCCCAGCGATGTGTTCGGTGACGTGTTCCTGGTCGTTGACGGGTGGGCGGCACTTCGCGAGGCCGAGCCTGACCTCGAGGATCAGGTCATGACCATTGCCAATCGCGGGCCTTCGCTCGGCGTGCATACCGTTCTTTCGGCCTCGACCGGAGCGCAGGTCCGGATCCGCCTGGCAGCAGCACTTCCGGGGCGGATCGAGTTACGGCTGACCGATGCCTTCGACTCCGCGATCGACCGGCGGTTGGCAGAGTCGGTGCCGGCCGACCTCCCCGGCCGTGCGCTGGTACCTGGTGGCCATCTGGTGCAGATCGCGTTGCCCCGTGTCGACGGCGATACCAGCGTCGACGACCTGCCCGTCGGCGTCAGCGCACTCGTGCGGGAGGCCGGCCGGCGTTGGCCGGGCGGCGGGGTGAGTCCGGTCCGGGTCCTTCCCTCCATGCTGGCCCTGGACGATCTGATCGATCGATCCGAGGAAGCCGAGACGGCTGCGCCGGGGACCCGCCGGCGAGGTGGGGTCGCGGTTGGACTGTCCGAGCGGAACCTGGCACCGGTTGAGCTGGATCTGTTCGGAACCGATCCGCACCTGCAGGTATACGGGGAATCTCAGTCCGGAAAGTCGGCGTTCGTGCGGACGCTTCTTCGTCAGCTGCTCCTGGCCCGGGCACCTGAAGAACTCGGGATCGTTCTGGTCGACTACCGCCGCGCCCATCTCGACCTGGTGCCAGCCGAGCACCTGCTCGGCTACTGCACCAGCGCGGCGGGCACTCGACAGGCAATCGCGGAGGTCTGTCATGGCCTGGCCCAGCGGATGCCAGGACCAGAGGTGACCAGCGATCAATTGCGGGCGCGTACCTGGTGGAGTGGCCGCGAGATCCTGATCGTCGTGGACGACTATGACTTGGTCACCGGGGCAGCCGGCAATCCGCTGGCGCCGCTGAGCGAGTACCTGCCGCAGGGCCGAGACGTCGGTCTGCATGTCGTCACGGCACGGCGGACCGGCGGCGCGTCTCGCGCGATGTTCGAGCCGGTCACCCAGGTGCTGAGCGACCTTGCCGGACCGGGATTGTTGTTTTCCGGTGACCGCACCGAGGGCCGGTTGGTGGGAGGTGTGGCCTCCCTGCGTTTGCCGCCCGGCCGGGCGCTGCTCGCCCGTCGCGGTATGGCTGTGGAACAGGTTCAGATCGCCTGGACCGCCCCGGCCTGATCGCTCGCCGCTGCTTTCTGCGTTCGATCAGCGGCGCGCCATGATGTCGGCACCGAGGACCAGGGCCGCGGTCAAGCTCGGGCCGGAGACCAGGCTCAGGTCGATCGGCCGGCCGCGAGCCAGCTCGGCGTCGTGCGCCATCACGTGCCTGGTGGCGTTGTCGGCCAGCAGCCGCTCGACTGGATCGTGGCCTGGCCCGCCGGCACCGGGCCGGGTCCGTACCGGAACCAGGATCAGATGCGTCGCGGCACTGGCCGCCAGTTGTGCATGCCATCGGGCGAGAACCGAGTTCGTCGCCTCGACCGCGTCTACGGACGTGCCGCAGACCAGGACCACCGTGTCGACGAGCTCGGCCACGGAAGCGAGGTCACCGATCCGACTTGCCACCCCGTTGTCGACCACCACACAGGCGTGCCGGGAGGTTGCGACGTCGAGTAGTGCGGCAAGCCCTGATTCGACAACGGTGCTGCCCGGCGGTGGCGCGGACAGCACTCGCAGCCCAGAACCGGTCACCGGAGTGGGTGGGATCTGTCCGTGCCGACGCAATCCCGCAAGGACCTCGCTGACGCTGGGCGCATGCCGAACCCCGAGCCGGGTGGCAGCATCGGAGGCGTCACTGTGCACCGTCAGCAGCAGAGTCTGGTCGTCCCTCGATGCAGCCAGCGCACTTGCCAGAAGCGCCGCCGTAGTAGTCGTCCCGACGCCGCCGTTGGCTCCGATGACCGCGATTCGCCGGGGCCGGATCTGACGTGAGCGAAGGGCAGCAACGGTGGTCTGCTGCTCGTGGGCGACCGCAGCGGCGCCGCA
>Ga0136625_1000362_pt1 | contig 13725 bp, 10 predicted proteins | sample AntDrymUQ4832306_2_FD_104672 | JGI IMG/M metagenome (GOLD analysis project Ga0136625, IMG submission 104672) | Polar desert sand microbial communities from Dry Valleys, Antarctica - metaG UQ483 (23.06) | ecosystem: Environmental > Terrestrial > Soil > Desert | place: Antarctica: Dry Valley...
GATCCACCCACGACGACGACGACCGCGCCACCAACCACGACGACCGCGCCACCAACCACGACGACCTTGCCGCCGACCACGACCACCACCGCACCACCGACCACGACCACGACAGAACCGTCCTCTTCGTCGGCGCCCTGAGAGCGGGCGCGGCGAGCGGGGCGGATCAGATGCTGACGGCGGCGGCCAGCACGTTGGCGAGCAGGCGGTGACCGCCCTGCGAGAGGATGCTCTCGGGATGGAACTGCACGCCTTCCACCGCCAACCGCCGATGACGCACCCCCATCACGGTGCCGTCGGCAGTGCTGGCGGTGACCTCGAGCTCGTCGGGGATCGAGTCGGGCTCGATCGTCAACGAGTGGTAGCGGGTCGCCGTGAGCGGCGAGTCGAGCCCTGCAAACACACCCGTGCCGGTGTGATCGATCTCCGATGTCTTGCCGTGCATCAGCTCGGTCGCCCCCACGATGCGAGCGCCGAACACGTGCCCGATGGCCTGGAGCCCGAGACACACGCCGAACACGGGCACACCGCGCTCACCGAACGATGTGACGGCTTCGCAGCAGATGCCGGCGTCCTCGGGCCGTCCCGGTCCTGGTGAGAGCACCACGGCCTCGGGTGCCAGCGCCACAGCCTCGTCGACGGTCAGGGCGTCGTTGCGGTGCACGATCGGTTCGGCGCCCAACTCGCCGAGGTACTGCACGAGGTTGAACACGAAGCTGTCGTAGTTGTCGATCACCAGCACCCGGGTCACCCCGGCCAACGTAGACTCTGGCGCCGTGGCTCCACCAAAGAGAAAGACCGGCGGTCGGGTGACCGAGAAGGGGACGCGTCCCAGCCTCACTCGCACGTCGGGCAAGTCGTCCACGACGACCAAGTCCGGTAGCACGTCGAGCGCCACGTCGCGGCGGATGGCGACCGGTCCGACGGCCGAGTCGTCACACGCCAGCTCGTCGTCGAGCCGCTACACGCCCCCGGTGCCGGTCTCGGTTCAGCACAGCCGCCCGTGGGTGCCGTTCCTGATGCTGGCGCTGATGGTGACCGGCGGGCTCATGATCATGCTGCGGTACCTGGTGTGGACGGACAGCAACATCCCCACCATCCTCGGTCTGGCGTTCATCCTCGGTGGGCTCTACACGGCCACGAAGTGGCGGTGACGAATGACAACCCTGTCGTTATCGACAGACTTGCTCACAGCCTGTGAATAACTAGGCAACGCACAAGAGTCAACACCCCGGCGCGTCGTCGCCACGTGCGTCAGTCGTACAGCGGGGCGACGACGTCCATCTCCTCCAGGCAGTGCTTCGGAGGCGGCGGATCCTCATCCGGAGCCATCGTCAACCTCAGCTCTACACCGCAGACGTTGCAGCGATACCTGACGTTCACCTTGCGCAACTCGCCGGGCGGTAGTGGCTCGGGTGCAGGCGTCGTCATCGATCGCAACATCGCCGTCCCAATTTTCCACAGGAATAGGCCGAAGACCACGCCAAATCCCACCCAGATGAGCGTGGAGAGCGCCGGCACCGGGTCACTGTACTGCAGATATCCACACCCACGGGGGCCTCTGCCCCGTGGCCCCCGAACAAACCCGTGAGTCGATCAGAGGCGTTCGATGAGGGTGGCATTGGCGAGCCCGCCGCCCTCGCACATTGTCTGCAGCCCGTAGCGGCCGCCGGTGCGCTCCAGCTCGTGCACCAGCGTCGTCATCAGGCGGGTGCCGGAGCAGCCGAGCGGGTGACCGATGGCGATGGCTCCGCCGTTGACGTTGATGCGGTCCGTGTCGGCCTTCAGCTCGTGCTGCCAGGCCAGCACAACGGAAGCGAACGCCTCGTTGATCTCCACCAGGTCGATGTCGTCCATCGTCAAGCCGGCCCTCGCCAGCGCGTTACGGGTCGCCGGGATCGGCGCCGTCAACATCAGCCTCGGGTCTGCACCGGCGACGGCGAACTCCACGAACCGGGCGCGGGGGGTGACTCCCAGCTCCTCGGCCTTCTCCTCGCTCATGATCAGCACCGCCGACGCCCCGTCCGTGATCTGCGACGAGTTGCCTGCGGTGACGCGCCCACCCTCGCCCTCGGCCTTGAAGGACGGCTTCAGCGCCGCAAGCTTCTCGACCGTGGTGTCGCGCAAACCCTCGTCGGTCGTCATCGACTCACCGTTGGCGTCGGTGATCGGCAAGATCTCGCGCTCGAAGCGTCCCTCGGACGTCGCCTGCGCAGCGAGCTGCTGGCTGCGGGCGCCGAACTCGTCCATCTGCTCACGGGAGATGTTCCATTGCTCGGCGATCAGTTCGGCGGAGATGCCCTGGGGCACGAGCCCGCCGGCCGGCGCATAGCGAGCGCCCACCTGCGGCCCGAACGGGTAGCCAAACTTGCCGTCGGCCATCGATGCTCCCATCGGCACCCGCGTCATCACCTCCACGCCCGCCGCGACGACCACGTCATATGCCCCGGCGATCACGCCCTGGGCGGCGAAGTGTGCGGCCTGCTGGCTCGACCCGCACTGACGATCGATCGTCGTGCCGGGCACCGACTCGGGCCATCCGGCGGCCAGCACGGCGTTGCGGGCGATGTTGATGCCCTGCTCGCCGACCTGCATCACGCAGCCCATGATCACGTCGTCGATCTCGGCCGGATCGACGCCGCTGCGCTCCGTCACCGCCTTCAGCGTCTCGGCGGCGAGGTCGACCGGATGCCATTCCTTCAATCGGCCGTTGCGTTTGCCGAGTGGTGTCCGGACGGCTTCCACGATCACTGCGGTGCTCATGTCACGAAGCGTTCCACCTAGCCGCTGCCGAACCGCAATCGTGCGAGAATGTCACCCATGTCCATCCCAATCTCCGAGATCCACGCCGCTGTCGAGGGACTCACCGCACCTCGCCGCTTCTGCGATCTGATCGCCGCCCATGGCGACGCGAAGGCACTGAACACGATGGACGAGGATGGCGGCGGCTGGCAGAGCTGGACGTGGCGAGAAGTCGCCGACCTGGCTGCCACCGCGGCAGGCGGGCTGCGACGGGCGGGCGTGTCGTCCGGCGACCGGGTGCTGCTGATGATGGCCAACCGACCCGACTTCCACTGGTACGACCTGGCCGCCCAGTTCCTGCGGGCGACGCCGGTGAGCATCTACAACTCCTCGTCACCCGAGGAGATCTCCTACCTCGCCGGTCACGCCGAAGCCGACATCGCCATCGTGGAGAACAAGGGCTTCCTCGACCGGATCCTCAAGGTCCGCCACGAGCTACCCACGCTGACCCAGATCTACGTGATCGAGCCGCCCGACGGAGAGCTGCCCCATGGCGTCCGCCCGGCATTCGAGTTGCACGATGCCGACCCCATCGACCTCGACGAAGCCGCCGCCCAAACATCTCCTGACGACATCGCCACGCTGATCTACACGAGCGGCACCACCGGTCCACCGAAGGGCGTGATGATCAGCCAGTACAACGTCGTGTACACCGTGGAACAGCTCCGGCGCTGCATCGGATTCGACGACCACGCCGACAAACGCGTCGTCTCCTACCTGCCGATGGCCCACATCGCCGAGCGGATGACGAGCCACTACCAGGCAATGATCCTTGGCTACAGCGTCTACTGCTGCCCCACCGCCGCTCGCCTCACCGCCTACCTCGTCGAGGTGCACCCAGAGGTGATCTTCGGCGTGCCGCGGGTGTTCGAGAAGATCTACAGCGGCGTCAACGCCGCCCTGGCCGGCGACGCCGCCAAGAAACAACAGTTCGACGATGGCGTCGCCGCTGCAATCGAGATCAAGCGGGCCGAGCGCGACGGCACGATCACCGACGAGCAGCGCCAGACGCTTGAGTTCCTCGATGCCGTGGCGTTCGCCAACGTGCGCCAGCTCGTCGGCCTTGACGCTGTGGAGATCGCAGTGACGGGTGCGGCGCCAATCTCGCCGCCCGTGCTGGAGTGGTTCAACGCCATAGGCGTGCCGCTGTCGGAGATCTATGGCATGAGCGAGTCGAGCGGACCGATGTGCTGGTCGCCACACGCCAACAAGCCTGGCAGCGTCGGGCAGGCCATTCCTGGGTGTGAGGTGGAGCTGGCCGATGACGGCGAGATGATCTGCAAGGGCGGCAACGTCTTCCAGGGGTACCTCAAGCAGCGCGACAAGACGGCCGAGACCATCGTCGACGGGTGGCTGCACTCAGGCGACATTGGCGAGGTCGACGGCGACGGGTACTTTCGCATCGTCGACCGGAAGAAGGAGCTGATCATCACGTCGGGGGGCAAGAACATCAGCCCGGCAAACCTCGAGGCGGCGCTGAAGATGATCCCGCTCGTCGGGCAGGCCGCTGCGATCGGCGACAACCGCAAGTTCGTGACTGCGATCCTGGCGCTCGATCCCGAGTCGGCAGCTGTTTGGGCCGTGGCCCACGGCCGTGACGGTGCCTTGCCCGAAGAGTTGGCGAAGGATCAGGACGTGCTCGACGAAGTGCAGAGCGGTGTCGACGCAGCCAACCAACAGTTCGCCCAGGTGGAGCAGATCAAGAAGTTCACGCTCGTTGGCGAGGAGTGGCTGCCCGACAGCGACGTGCTGACGCCGACCTCGAAGCTCAAGCGTCGCGGCATCAACTCCCGTTACGCCGGCGAGATCGACGCCATGTACGAGTGACCATCATGGTTCGATCTGGCGCAGGACGCGGGTGAGGTCGGCGACATCGGCGTCGGTGAGTCGGGCAGCGAAGCGCTTCTGTACCGAGCGCCGGTAGCTGGCGTTCATCTCCCGCCACAGGTTGCGGCCTCGCGGCGTGAGGTCGACGAGCACGACCCGGTGATCCGACGGCGTCGGCGCCGGCCGGCGCCTGATCCATCCCTCCTCGGCCAGCCGGTCGAGCCGACGGCTCAGGCTCGAGCGGTCGGTGCGCAGCTCGTCAGCCAGTTCGCTTGGCCGGACCCCACTGCCGTGCGCCGCCAACACCGCCAGTACATCGAACCAGCCGAGCGGGATGTCCCATTCGCCCCGCACGTCCGTGTCGACGAGCCGCTCGATCTCGGCCGCCGTGCGCTGCAGCCGGCGCCAGGCGGCGACGCGGGCGGCGTCGAGCCTGGGCACTCAGGCGGTCGCCTTCAGCGCCGCCGCGAACGACTGTAATCCCTCGTCGATCTCATCGGCAGACACCACGAGTGGCGGCATCCAGCGCACGCACCGACCAGCCGTGCCGGCGGTCATCAGGATCATGCGACCCTCCGCCAGGCAGTGGGCGGCGACGGACTTCGCCCGCTCACCGTCATCGAACTCGGTGCCGATCATCAACCCCAACCCCCGCACCTGGCGGATCCCCGACGACTCGTCGCCGGCCAGTTGCTCGAGACCCTCGACGAGCTGGCGTCCGCGCTCGCGCACGTTGTCCATGAACCCAGGTGCCGTCATCACCTCGATCGTGGCCAGCGCCGCCGCACATCCGATCGGGTTGCCGCCGTACGTGCCACCGTGGCTGCCTGTCGGCCAGCGATCGTCGAGCTCACGCCGCGTGCCGAGTGCCGAGAACGGGAAGCCGGAGGCGATCCCCTTGGCCATGCAGATCACGTCGGGCTCGATGCCGTAGTGCTCGACTGCGAACAGTTCACCGGTGCGCCCGAATCCGCTCTGCACCTCGTCGGCCACGAACAGGATGCCGTGCCGGCGGCAGCGCTTCACGAGTCCTTCCACGAACGCTCGCGGGGCCGGCACGTAGCCGCCCTCACCGAGCACCGGTTCGAGGATCATCGCTGCCGTCTCGTCGGGGGCGGTCATCGCCGACAGCAGTTGATCGACGCCGCGCAGCGCCGATTCGACCTCTGCTGCCTCGTCATCGGCCAGCGGATCGGGGAACGGTGCCACGAACACGCCCGACGGCAGCGGGGCGTACCCGGCCCTATAGGAGGTCTTCGACGTCGTCATCGCCATCGTCATGTGCGTCCGACCGTGGAACGATCCCGAGAACACGATGATGTTCGGCCGACCGGTCGCCTGCTTTGCCAGCTTCACGGCGGCCTCGGTGATCTCAGCGCCGGAGTTGGCGAAGAAGAACGTGTCGATGGCGCCAGGGGCCAGGTCCGCCAGGCGGGTGGCCAACGGTTCGAGCAGGTCGTGGGTGTACACGTTGACTTGGGCGTGGATCGACCGCGCCGCCTGGTCGGCGATCGCCTTTACCACCTTCGGGTGCGAGTGGCCGGTGGAGTTCACGGCGATGCCGGCGGCGAAGTCGAGGTAGTCCTCGCCGTCGACCGTCGTCACGCGGCACCCCTGACCGCTGGCGATGCGCAAGTCGGTGACCTTGAACCACACCTGGGAGAGGTGACTCCCGACCGTCGGCTGCGGCGTCTGTTCTGCCATGAACCGATGCTACGACGTCACCTCAGCTACCCGGTCACAGATGTCTCGACTCGTAGCCATCTGGGCGTGGTTCCCTCCAGCAGTTGAGAGAGATCCCGCCCGGAAGGTGATTTGAAAGAGATCACGCCCAGATGGAGGCGGGGTGAGTCAGGTGGCGGTGGTAGCGGCGGTGATCGTGAATGCCACGGCGGCGACGTCGCGGTAGTTCTCCGCGAGGTGGAACGTCATCTGGTCGCGGACCTTCTCGGGCACGTCGTCGATGTCGGGGCCGTTGCGCTTGGGCAGCACCACCTCGGTGAGACCGGCCCGGTGGGCGGCGAGCACCTTCTGCTTCACCCCACCGATGGGGAGCACCGCGCCCTGCAGCGTGATCTCGCCGGTCATCCCGACGGTGTCGTTCACCGGTTGATCGGTGAGCAGGCTGACCAGCGCGGTTGCGATGGTGATCCCGGCGGACGGGCCATCCTTCGGGATGGCGCCGGCCGGCACATGCACGTGGAACCTGCGCTGCAGGTCGGCGGGGTCGATACCGAGCTCCGCGGCATGCGATCGCACGTAGTTGAGCGCTATCTGTGCTGACTCCTTCATCACATCGCCGAGTTGACCGGTGAGCGTCAGGCTCGGCTCGGCCTCGGCGCCCGTCGGGAACGCCGTCGACTCGATGAACAGAACGTCTCCACCGGCGCCGGTGACGGCGAGGCCGGTGGCGACGCCCGGCAGCTCGGTGCGCTCGGGCACCTCGTCGCGCACCTTGGCCCGCCCGAGGATCTCGCCGACGGCGCCGACATCGATGGCGACGGGGGTGTCCCCGCCCCTGGCCACCTTGGCGGCCAGCTTCTTCACCAGCCTTCCGAACTCGCGCTCGAGCGTGCGCACACCGGCCTCACGTGTGTAGCCGCGGATGATGGACGTGATGGCCTCGTCGGTCACCGACACCTCGTCGTCGCGCAGCCCCGACCGACGGAGCTGACGCGGCCACAGGTAGCGGCGACCGATGTGCAGCTTCTCGTCGTCGGTGTACCCGTCGAGCGGGACGATGTCCATGCGGTCGATCAGCGGAGCCGGGATCGTGTCGAGCACGTTGGCGGTGGCGATGAACAGCACCTCGGAGAGGTCGAGGTCGACTTCGAGGTAGTGATCGCGGAACGTGTGGTTCTGCGCCGGATCGAGCACCTCCAGCAAAGCCGCCGACGGGTCGCCCGACCAGCCGCCTGCCGACATCTTGTCGACTTCGTCGAGCAGGATCACCGGGTTCATGGTGCCGGCCTCGGTGAGGGCCCTGGCGATGCGACCAGGGCGCGAACCGACGTAGGTGCGCCGATGTCCACGGATCTCGGCCTCGTCACGGACACCGCCGAGGGCGATGCGAACGAACTTGCGGCCGGTGGCTCTGGCCACCGATTCTCCGAGGCTGGTCTTGCCGACACCTGGCGGGCCGACCAGGGTCATGATCGCCCCGAGCCCGCGCTGCGACGGCGTGACGTTGCCGGTCTCGGATGCATCGTCGTCTGTCTTGCGCTGTGCCGTGAGTGCACGGACCGCCAGGTACTCGATGATGCGATCCTTGACGTCGACGAGGCCGGCGTGGTCTTCGTCGAGTATCTGCTGCGCCTCGTCGAGGTCGACGGTGTCGTCGGTTCGGCGTCCCCACGGCAGCTCGAACATCCGGTCGAGCCAGCTGATGATCCAGCCGTGCTCCGGTGCCTGGGCGCTGGTGCGCTCGAGGCGATCGAGCTCCTTCGAGATCGCCAGGTTGATCGGTTCGGCAACGTCGAGCTCGTCGAGCTTGGCGCGGTAGTCGTCGACCATGTCGCCGTCGCCCTCGCCGAGCTCCTTGCGGATCGCCGCCAGTTGCTGGCGCAGCAAGAACTCCCGATGCTGGCGGTCGACGCCTTCTGTGACGTCGTCACGGATCGTCTGGTTGACACGCAGCTCGGCGAGGTGCTGACGCGCCCACTCGAGCACGACGTCGAGTCGGTGGCCGACGTCGACGGCCTCGAGGACGACGCGTTTGTGCTCGGTGTCGAAGTCCGCCCATGACGCCACGCCATCGGCGAGCGACCCGGGAGTCGACGCCGAGCTCAGCAACTCGGGTAGGCGACGCGAGCGCCGAACCTCGGCGATCTCGGCCAGCACTGTGCGCAGCTCGCGGGTCGTCGCCTCGAGACGCGGAGTCGGCCGAGCCTCATCGATGGCGACGATGTCGGCGAACGTCGCGCCGCGCTCGGCCTCGTGCACCGACTCGATGCGCGCTCGGCTGTCGATGCTGAGGATGGCGACAGGTTCCCCTGTCGGCAGGTTCCCGATGTCGGGCACACGGGCGAGGACGCCGAGCTCGGAGTGGTCGCTGCGCAGGGCGATTCGACGATCACCGGCAGCGGCGGCCTCGACCGCCCGCCGCAGTGGCGAGTCGGCGAGGGCGAGCGTGATGACGCTACCCGGCAGCACGATGTCGGGCAGGGTGGCGACGGGAAGGCGAAGGGCGACAGCGGCTTCGGTCATTTCATCAGGATAGTGCCGGTTCTTAAGTCGCTCCGTATCAAGTTTTGTGACGAACCTCACATCACCGCGCCTGATGGGCTGCCTGGCCGTGGATCTCGATCGGCGTGATCTGCTCAGCGGCTGGCAGATCGAAGCCGAAGATCTGGGCGTAGAACGACAACTCTCCGTCGAGCGCAGCGCGGATGTTGGCCGCGATGCGGAACCCGTGCTGCTCACCTGGGAAGTACACCGCTGCGTGCGGCACGCCGTTGCGCTCGAGGGCGGCGACGATCAGCTCGGCCTGCTCGGGAGGGACCACCTCGTCCTCGAGGCCCTGGAACACCGCCAGCGGCGTCGTCAGCCGGTCCGCGTGTTTGATCGGAGAACGCTCGTCGTACACGGATCGGGCCTCGGGCAGTGGTCCGATCATCCCGTCGAGATACCGACTCTCGAACTTGTGCGTGTGTTCGGCGAGCAGCATCAGGTCGGCGACGCCGTAGTGACTCGCCCCGGCGGCGAACACGCCAGGGCGGAAGGCGTGCACGGCGAGCGTCGTGTAGCCGCCGGCACTTCCGCCGGTGATCGCCATCCGTTCGCGATCCACCCTTCCCGACTGGGCGAGGAACTCGGCACAGGCGACGCAATCTTCGACGTCGACGACACCCCACTTGCCTCGCAGGCGATCGCGGTACTCGCGCCCGTACCCGCTCGACCCGCCGTAGTTGACGTCGGCCACCGTGAACCCGCGGCTGGTCCAGTACTGCACAGCCAGGTTGAGCACTGGAACACACATCGACGTCGGGCCGCCGTGGATCGTCACCAGCAACGGTGGCCGCTCGCCGTCGGGGGCGACGACGGTCGGATTGGTCGGCGGATAGACGAGCGCGTGTGCCGAGCGGCCGTCCGTGGTGGGGAACGACACCGATTCAGGCACGGAGATCCACTCGCTCCCGAGCCCGAGGTCCCTCGCAGGGCGCAACACCTCGACTTGATCGCTGTCGAGATCGATGCGCACGACCTGTGGCTCGGCGGTGGGCGAGCCGGCCACGCACACGATGCCGTCGCCGAGAGCCCGCAGTCGCTCGTACGTGCTGAACGGCAGGTCGACGTGACGCCTCCTGCCATCGCGCTCCACGACGTACAGCCGATCGAAGCCGTCATTGGTCGCAGCGACTGCGATCCGACCGTCATCGAGCACGGCGTAGCGAGGTCGCGTGAACACCCACGGCGGCTGTCCGATCTCGGCATCCAACGTCATCACCTGCTCGACCATCTCCGCGCCCGGTTGCCATCGGTACAGGTTCCACCAGCCGGTCCGATCGGTCAGGAAGTACAGCGTCCCGCTCGTACTCCACGACGGACCGATGACCGACTCGTCGGGGCCTCCGGCGACGACTTGATCTGCGCCATCGGACGAGCGGACGATGAGCTGGGTGCCGTCCCATGGCATGTTCGGGTGGTTCCATTGCACCCAGCACAAGCTCGAACCGTCCGGCGACCAGCGCGGATCGGACACGAAGTCGGGGCCGGAGACGAGCACCTCGACGTCACCGGCCCGACTGATCTGCACGATCTCGTTGTCGACCCGTCCGTCGGCAGCGTGGCGCTCGCGCACACAGGTGACGCCCGCTCCTGCAGGAGCCGCCGCCCCGTCCGCGAAGCGGTCGCCCGCCGGGATCTCCGGTTCATCGGTGACGGCAACCGGGTCCGCGCCTGCACTCGACCGGTACAGGCGTTGATCGGCATACTCCGTGAACCACAGCTCGTCGCCGCCTGCGGTTCCCACCAACCACCAGGCGCCACCGCCGTACTCGTGCACCCGCGTGCGGACGTTGACCCCCGCTGGCACGACGTCGGACACGACGCCATCTGGCGAGCGTCGGACGACGACCGACCGGCCCATCTCGCTCGGTCGGGCCTCGGCCCACCACACCGAGCCGTCGGTGCCCACGGCGACCTCCCCGAGCCTGGCTGCCAACTCGACCAGGCGGGTGGACGTGATCTCCGTAGGCCAGGAGCCGAAGGGCACCACTGATCGGTCGCTCATCCCAGCAACCGTAGATGCGCCACCGGGAACTGCGTTGCCGTGCCTGCGAGCAGTTGCGTTCTGGCCGTCGTGGTCGAAGCTGACATCGACGGCTTGGAAGCCCTTGAAACCCTGGGCCGTCGCCGCATCCGAGTATGCCCTTTGGTCGGCGCCCGTCAGGTTGACGTTGTCGGTGAACGGGGTCAGCAGCGAGCGCGGGTAGAGGCGCTTCGTGTGCACGACGTTGATCTCGACGCACAGCACGAGCGCCGCAGCGGCGAAGAAGATCCACGCCAGCAGGCCGAGCACGAGCGCGAACACGCCATAGGTGGTGCCGGCACCCTTGAACACGCTGCCGAGGTACGCCGTCCCGGACAGTTGTAGGAGTTGCCACAGCACGGCGGCGAGGAGGGCGCCGGGCGCCACTTCGCGAACGGTGAGCTGCTGTGCGGTCGAGATGCGGAAGGCGAGCACGAACACGGCCGCGTTCACCAGCACAGCCGACACCATGGCGGCCAGAGCGACACCGTTGCTCAGGTCGGCGCCGAAGGCGCTGGCGCTGCCGCCGAGGGCCGACAGCACCGTCGTCAGCATGACGGCGAGCCCCGCAGTGGCGATGATCCGCATGCTCCGCATCCGCATCCTCAACGGGTTCGGTCGCCGGTGGCGCGGCACGGCCCATGCGATGTTCATCGCGTTCTGCAGCGCCTGCGCCACACCGAGCGCACCGTAGATGGCGACAAGGCCGCCGACAACCAAGGCAATCCCGCTACCTCGCAGTCCCTGCGGATCACTCAGCTCGTCGCCGATGATCGGGAACTGGCTCAGCGTGGAGTCGAGGATCCGCTGCTGCAACTCCGGGTTGCCCTGCAGCACGAAGCCGAGCACGGACGCCAACAGCAACAGCAGCGGGAACAGCGACAAGAACCCGTAGTAGGTGATCAACGCGGCCAGGTAGGTGCCCTGGTCATCGTAGAACTTGTAGACCACGGCGATCGGAAACCCCGCCCAACGGTGCTGTCGCTGGTACTGATCGAGCCGTTCCGTCACGCTCATGGTCGCAGTGAGTCTGCCTGTTCGCCGGCCAGCACCAGTGCGTCCGCAAACGCGGCACCCTCGGCGATCAACTTGCGGTGGCGCATCACGAGCCGCGGCAGGTTCAGTCCGGCGGCGGCTCGCAACCGTCCGTCGCGCTGGTACAGGGCGACGAACTTGCGTGCTTGCGGCGTGCCAACGGCGATCACGACGTCGTCGTGCGCCGACGAGTGGCCGACATATTGGATACGGTGGCGGTACTGGTCACTCCAAACGAATGGCACCGATCGATACGGCGTCAACGGCACGCCGTTGAACCCGGCCAGCACGTTGCCAGCGGCGTGCGCGCCCTGTTCTGCGGCGTTCGTCCAATGCTCGATGCGCATCTGCTCCCCGCCGAATTGCCCGTTGGGCCAGCGGGCGACATCCCCGGCAGCGAACACGCCGGGCGCCGCTCGCAGCATCTCATCAACGACGACACCGTCGCCGAGCGTGAGACCGCTGCCGGCGAGCCAGTCGACCACCGGCTCGGCGCCGATGCCGACGAGGATCACGTCGGCGGCAACCAGGTCGCCGCCGCTCAGCAGCACACCGTCGTCGGTGAACGCCTCCACCGTCACGCCGCAGCGAATGTCGACGCCCTCGTCCTCGTGCACAGCGGCCATCGCCGCACCAACGGCTGGACCGAACGCCCGCAGCATGGGGGCCGGGAGCGCCTCCAGCACCGTGACCTCGTTGCCGGCCATCCGCGCCGCTGCCGCAGCCTCGAGACCGATGAACCCGGCACCGATGAGGCACACCCGCCGGTCGCCGGCGGCAAACTCGCCGCGCAGCGCCATCGAGTCCTCGATGGTGCGCAGCACGTGCGCGCCGCTCGGCTGGTGACGCAGCGTGCGTGGTCGCGATCCGGTGGCGATGATGACGGCTTCACCGACTATGGACATGCCGTCGGCCAACGTCACCGTGCCGCCGCGCCCTGCCGGCGACAACTCCAACGCAGCAGCCGGCACGCCGAGACGCAGCTCCAGCTCGAGCTCTTTGAGGGCCTCGGCAGAACGCAGCGCGATCCGATCCAGCTCCCACTCACCCTGCAGCACCTTCTTCGACAGTGGCGGACGGTCGTAGGGCACGTGCTGCTCGGCCCCGACGAGCGTGATCCGACCGTTGAATCCGCCCGTGCGCAGCCCCTCGCAGGCCCTCAGACCGGCGAGCGAGGCACCGACGACGACGAAGTGGCCGGGCTCGGGCATCGGCTCACCATACGTGCCCAGACCACGGGCCGATCGGAGGCGGAGTTGGCCCGGCCCGGTCGCTCGCCTACCGTCATGGCATGAGTTCCACCGAGGCACTCACGTTGCCGTCACCCGACGAGATCAACGAGATGGCTCGCGAGTCGTTCCCCGGCTCGCCCAACACCTGCCTCGAGCTCGGCGAGGACTACGCCGTCGCCGAGATGATCGTGACGCCTGACATGATCCGTCCCGGCGGGTTCGTGTCGGGACCGGGACAGTTCGGCCTGGCCGACGCCGCCCTGTGGTATCTCGTGTTCGCCGCCATCGGCCGGGTCGAACCGATGGCACTCACATCGGAGTTGTCGATTCGCTTCCTGCGCCCGGCGGTCGGTGATCGCATGCGGGCCCGGGCTGCATTGGAGGCCCGCAGCCGGCGAAGCGTCGTCGGGTCGGTGCGGGTGTGGGCAGGCGATCTGGAGCACAAGCCGACGGCAGTCGCCCAAGGCACCTACGCTCTCCCGCTGGAGATGGCATCGGGGTAGCGACACCTATTCGAACACAACCAACCGGCGGCGGACGAAGGAGCACCACCACATGAGCCATCACACCCACCACACC
>Ga0136625_1000363_pt1 | contig 13713 bp, 13 predicted proteins | sample AntDrymUQ4832306_2_FD_104672 | JGI IMG/M metagenome (GOLD analysis project Ga0136625, IMG submission 104672) | Polar desert sand microbial communities from Dry Valleys, Antarctica - metaG UQ483 (23.06) | ecosystem: Environmental > Terrestrial > Soil > Desert | place: Antarctica: Dry Valley...
CCTTACTCCCACCCGTCCTTACCCGCTATCTATTGCTGTGGGGTGGGGCCGTGCCGATCCTGCATGGATGTTGAGATTATTTCTGGCTTTCCATGCCCTTCACCCCGTTGGGGCGAGCCTACGGCTGTTCAAAATCGCCCCCGGCGATTTGTGACCGGCGGATCCGAAATGCTGGATGAGCGTGACGGCGCCGGTCTCCTCGGTGCGTTGGAGCTCCGTTTGTTGGATCAGAAATGTGGCAATGACGCGGTGGACGATCTGCAAGACGCCGGCGAGCAGCTGGGGAGGTGCAGCGAAGAGGCAACGGGCCAGCCATTGGAGCCACCCACGCACGGTGGTGGGCATACGCCAGCGGATCGATCTACGCCCACAGGCCAGGGGCAAAACGCTGAGCTTGTTTGCTGCGATCCCCAGTGAGGGCAGTACCGTTACGGAGTGCTCACCACCACCTGACTCCCAGGGCGAGACAGGCCCGGTCGCCCAGGGAAAGGCCCAAGTCTTTGGACATAGGGCGCAACCTGGCGATAGCGGCGCATTCCTCCGGCAGGAGCGGCGTCACCTCAAGCATCCCCCCGAGCAAGCCCCGATTCATCATCTCGATATACGCTTGCTCCGGATCCCGTCCCCATTCGACCAGCTTCGAGAGCACTTCCGCGAGGTTGACCGCGCTGATGTATGCACCGTGTGTCAGGACTTCAGCCACGACCTCGGCACCGGCCTCCCGCTGCAGATAGGCGACGCAAGCCGACGCGTCCAGTACCGCACTCATTCCCGATGCGTTGAGGATGCGTCGCCGCCCGGTCGTTTCCTATGTGCGTCCGCGTCCTGGCGACCCTCCGCGTGTCGGTCGGCAATCAACTCATCGGCGAGATCCACGCCCGGGGCTACCTCGGCGAACATCCCCTGAAGCCTCTGTGCGAGCACCCGCGCACCCTGCAGGAGAAGGGCCCCGTCCGCTTCTACGCTCAGGATCAGCCGATCCCCCTGCTTCAGATCCAGCCGGTGCCGTACCTCCGCCGGCAGAACGATCCGCCCCCGGTTTCCGAGCTGGAGGGTATGACGCTCCTGAGCGAGCGGTCTAGTGTGGGCCATCTCGAAAATATACCACACTCGAAACCAGTACCCACGGTCTATAACTGTGGGGTCACTGTGGGGTGGCGCGTGCGGTAACCCTGCATTGAGGACTACCCGGCTGATAGAATACGCCGCGCCCGCGCCCGGGTTGAACGGCCTCCAGCCGCACTATGTCCGGCCCCGGGCTTGGGCGTCATTGAGGCATCACCGTCATGCTCGCAACAGGTTTGGAAGGGGTCGTCGCGGCCGAGACCGCGATCGCGACCGTGGGGCAGGAGTCGCTCGGGCTCCGTTACCGCGGCTATTCGGTCGTGGACCTCGCCGAAGGTGCGAGCTTCGAGGAAGTGGCCTATCTCCTCGTGTATGGCGATCTGCCGGGGCGCCAGGCACTGGACGCGTATCGCGAGCGTCTGGCAGCGCTGAGGCCATTGCCCGAGGCGCTCTACGCGATCCTGCGGCTCCTCCCGGCCGACGCACAACCCATGGACGTCCTGCGTACCGGTTGCTCGGCGCTCGGCACCCTCGAGCCGGAAGGCGCGGGCCGCGATCAGTACGCGATTGCCGACCGGCTCGTCGCCGCCTTGCCCACGATGCTGCTCGCCTGGCATCATGCCGGCCGATCCTGGGCGCCGCACGCCGAACCTTCGGGGCTTGCGCACTCGTTCCTACTCGCCTTGCACGAACGGGAACCCGATCCCCTCTCCGTGCGCATGCTCGATGCCTCGTTGATCCTCTATGCCGAGCACGAGCTGAACGCCTCGACCTTCGCCGCGCGCGTCACGGCCTCGACGCTGTCGGATTTCTATTCGGCGGTGTGCTCCGCCATCGGGGCCCTGCGCGGACCGCTGCACGGCGGCGCCAACGAAGAGGCCATGCGGCTCATCGAGCGCTTTCCCGATCCGGACAGCGCCGAGCGCGGGATCACTGAGATGCTCCGGCGCCGCGAGCGCATCATGGGTTTCGGACACCGCATCTACAAGCACGGCGATCCGCGCTCGCCGCTCATGAAGGCCTGGTCGCGAAGGCTCGCCGAGGCGTGCGGGGACCGGGTGTTGTTTCCCGTCTCGGAACGCATCGAGGCGCTCATGTGGCGCGAAAAGGGCCTGCACACCAACCTCGATTTCTACAGCGCCTCGGCCTATCGCCTGGCCGGGATCCCGAGCCCTTTGTTCACGCCGCTCTTCGTCCTGTCGCGTATTAGCGGTTGGGCCGCCCATATCATCGAACAGCGCGCGCATAACCGTTTGATCCGGCCGAGCGCGGCCTACGCGGGACCCAAGCCGCGCGCCTTCGTGCCGATCGAGGAACGCGGGTGACGGCCCTCGCCGAGACCGGGCAATTCGACCCCGAGATCGAGGCCATCGCCGATTACGTCATCGAAGGGGAGGGCGCGGGTGACGAGGCCTATCGAATGGCGCGCTACTGCCTCATGGACGCCTTGGGCTGCGCGGTCCTCGCGCTCGGCCACCCCGAATGTACCCGCCATCTCGGCCCCATCGTGGCCGGGACCCGGGTGCCCAATGGGGCGCGCGTGCCGGGCACGGGCCTCTGCCTCGACCCCGTCTCGGCCGCCTTCGACATCGGGATGCTGATCCGCTGGCTCGACTACAACGACACCTTCCTGGCCGCCGAGTGGGGGCATCCCTCGGATAACCTCGGCGGGCTGCTCGCGGTCGCCGACTGGCAGAGCCGCACGCGGCGCGCCGAGGGACTGGCGCCGATCCAGGTGCACGAGTTGCTCGACGCGCTCATCCGGGCCTACGAGGTGCAGGGTTGCCTGGCGATCGAGAACGGCTTCAACCGCGTGGGGCTCGATCATGTCTTGCTCGTCAAGCTGGCCACGGCCGCGGTCGCGACCCGTTTACTGGGTGGTGACAAGAACGCCGTCATGCGCGCCGTCTCGCAGGTGTTCGTGGATGGGCATAGCCTGCGCACCTACCGCCAGGCGCCGAACGTGGGGCCGCGAAAGTCGTGGGCGGCGGGCGATGCCACGAGCCGCGGGGTGTGGCTGGCCTTGATGTCGCTGAAGGGGGACCCCGGCTGTCCGAGCGCGCTCTCGGCGAAAGGTTTCGGTTTTTACGATGTCCTCTTCGGTGGCCGGCCCTTCCGGATGCAGCGCGAGTACGGGACCTACATCGTCGAGCACATCCTGTTCAAGGTCGCCTTTCCGGCCGAGTTCCACGCCCAGACCGCCGCCGAGTGTGCCCTGCGCCTACACCCGGAGGTGCGCGGGCGGGTCTCCGAGGTCGAGCGCATCGAGATCGCCACCCAGGCGCCCGCGATGCGCATCATCAGCAAGAAGGGCCGCTTGGAGAACGCGGCGGACCGCGACCATTGCCTGGAATACATCGTGGCCGTCTGCCTCCTCTACGGCGAGCTGTCGGCCCGCCATTACGAGGACGAGGTAGCCGCCGATGCGCGCATCGACGCGCTTCGAGATCGCATGGTGGTGGTGGAGGACCCGCGCTACAGCCGCGATTATCTGGATCCCGAAAAACGCGCCATCCCCAATGCCGTGCAGATGTTCTTCCGCGACGGGGGCAACACAGCACGGGTCGAGATCGAGGTCCCCCTGGGACACCCGCGGCGCCGCGCCGAGGCGCTTCCACGGCTCGTCGAGAAGTTTCGCACCAACGTGGCGACCCGTTTCCCGTGCGAGCGTGTCGATCCGCTCACCGCGATCTTCGAAGACCCGGAGCGCCTGGCGGCGCTGGCCGTCGACGAGCTGGTCGATCGCTTCCTGAGCCCCGCGTAGTTTCTTCAGGGAGAAGAGAATGAGGGGAATCAAATCAAACCCTTTCGTCGATGATTTTGATCCCCTCACCCCAACCCTCTCCCGGAGGGCGAGGGAGAGAAAACGGTGCCTCTCCCGGAGGGCGAGGTAACTCCGCAGATGTACTCGACATTTCAAAAATGTTTGGCTAGCATGTTGGCTGTATCCTGATTTTTGACAGGCGCCGACCGTTCGTCTATTTTTCCTCGAGAAACGTTGACCGTGACTTCGCGAATTCAGGAGCGCCTCCGATGGCTCCAAGACGCCGATCTGGGACCCTTGCTCACCCGTGGTCGCAAGGGGATTGAAAAGGAATGTCTGCGCGTGACCCGAACGGGCGACATCGCGCGCACGCCTCACCCGCGGGTCCTGGGATCGGCCCTCACCCATCCCGATATCACGACCGACTACTCCGAGGCGCTGCTCGAGTTTCGCACCCCGCCCTGCGCCGATGTCGAAGAGACCGTCGGGTTTCTGGACGACATCCATCGCTACGTCTACGGCCGCCTGGAAGACGAAATTTTATGGGCCGCGAGCATGCCGTGCCGGCTGCGCGGCGACGAGGATATCCCCATCGCCCGATACGGGCATTCCAACGTCGCGAGGATGAAACACATCTACCGGCGCGGCCTCGGATACCGTTATGGCCGCGCCATGCAGGCGATTGCCGGTGTGCATTTCAATTACTCCCTCCCCGAGGAATTCTGGCCTGCCTACCAGGTCCAGGAGGGCGACAGCGAACCGCTGCGCGAGTTCGTCGATCGGAGCTATTTCGGGCTCGTGCGCAACATCCAGCGCTATGGCTGGCTCGTGCTGTATCTCTTCGGTGCCTCACCGGCCGTCTGCAAGTCATTCGTGGGCCTACGGGATACGGACTTCGAGTCCCTGGATGCCGAGACGTCCTATGCCCCGTTCGCCACCTCGCTCCGCATGAGCGACATAGGCTACCAGAACAAGAACCAGCGCGGACTGAACATCTCCTACAACGGCCTTTCCGAATATGTCGCGGGGCTGTGCCGGGCGATCGAGACACCCTACGCGCCCTATCGCGAGATAGGGGTGAAGGTGGACGGCGAGTACCGCCAGCTCAACGACCACATCCTCCAGATCGAGAACGAGTATTACAGCTTCGTGCGCCCCAAGCAGCTAGCGCGCTCGGGCGAGCGGCCGACCCTGGCGCTCCAGCGTCGCGGCGTCCAATACGTCGAGCTCAGAGCCCTGGACCTCGGTTGCTTCCATCCGAGCGGCCTCGATGCGGGCGAGATCCGGTTCCTGGAGGTTTTCATGCTTTTTTGCCTCTTCACCGAAAGTCCGCCCTTGACGGGGGAGGAGTCCCGTGAAATCGAGCACAATCAACTCGCCGTCGCGCGCCATGGCCGCGATCCGCACGTGACCCTGCAGGAACGCGGGATTTCGCGGCCCTTCGCGGAGTTTGCCCTGGACCTCTGCGAGCGCATGGAGGCGATCTGCGCCCTGCTCGATGGCGCCGCGCCGGAACGCCCGTATGGCAGTGTCCTCAACCGGCAGCGGGCCGCCATCCATGATCCGAGCTTGCTGCCCTCGGCGCGCATGCTCGCGGAGATGCGCGATGGCCGCGAGTCGTTCGTCGCCTTCGCGCTCAGGCTCTCCGAAGAGCACGCGCGTTATTTCAGGGACCGCCCCTTATCCAAAGCGCGCGCGGCGCATTTCGCCGAGGCCGCCGAGGCATCGCTCGCCAAGCAGGCGGAGATCGAGCATACGGACGATCTATCGTTCGAAGACTACCTCAAGCGCTACTACGCGAATTGCTGAGCGGCAGGAGGACGGAAGCGGGACGGAAGCGGGTGCGGGAATTGACACCCGGAACGGCCTTGCCTACAGTGCCTACAGCGAGGGTACCGGAATCATGGCTGTCTTGAACATTCGCAATCTACCGGCGGAAGTCCACGCCCGGCTCAGGATGCGGGCCGCCGAGGCCCATCGCAGCATGGAGGCCGAGGGGCGGGCGGCGAACACGGCGGATACCGCGGGCAGATACATATCAGGAAAAGTCGTCCGGCAGCCGTTGCCGATAGTGAATGATCGTGAGTATGTCGATCCGGTCGGAATGGATGAGATAGATGATCCGATACGGATCTTCCAGGACCTCGCGCAGATCGGCGCGCCGCAGTTCCGGCACGCTGCGACCCGCACGGGGCAACTGGGCGATCTGCCTGGAGCGGCGAACCAATCTCGCAATCAATGCCGAGGCAGCAGCCGGAGCGTCTTTGGCGACATGGTCGTGGATCTCACCGAGGCGCCGAACGGCGCGTTCGGTCCAAACCACCCTCATTCCGCCAGATTGAAGCGTTTGATGACTTCTTCAATCGTAAGCACGCGTCCTGCCGCGGAATCCTTGAGGCCCTCTTCGATCTCGCAGCGCACCGCCATTTCGTAGAGGACATCATCCCATGTGGCCGTCTCCGGCAACTGGTCGATCAGGGCGTGTGCTTGGCTCTTGAGGTGAGTCGCGGTCATGGGTGCGTATCGGTAGGCTCCGTCAGCGTATTCTACGGGTGCGGCGCATGGTGCGTCTATGACTCATTCAACGCTGTTCGCCACCACGTCGAAGGGCCGAAGGGCATGGAAGCGCTCCTCGCGCGCGAGCCCCGCGCGCTCGGGGCGCTTCGGGTGCGCCCGGGGCGTGCCGGGGTGTACTAGGGCTCGCCCACCGCCTGCGCGCCGCGCCCGAGCGGACCCCTGTACTCTACTACGTCGCGCTGCGTTGCCGGCGTGCGCTTGGTTCTTCGCGAAGAGCGATGCCCTCGTCGCCAAGGTCCGCGAAGCGATCGACCGCCTCGAGGAACTCCGCACCGCGCTCATGTCCGCCGCAGTGACGGGCACGATCGACGTGCGGGAGGAGGTCCGGTGAGCTTCGCGCCGCGTTTCGCGGTCACCCACCCGATCACCGCGGCGCTCACGCGCATCGAGCGGGCGCGCGGGTTTCTTGAAGCGGCAAAGCTGTCGGAGGACTGGATTCGCCGCATGGGCGAGCGAGCGCTCATGCTCGAGGCGCACCATACGACGCACATCGAGGGCACGCGGCTCACGCTCGAGCAGTCCGAGCGCCTGCTCGCCGGCGAGACCGTTCCTGAAGCCGACCCCAATGACGTGCGGGAGCTTCTGAACTACCGCCGCGCGTTCGGTTTCGTGTCGACCTACCTTGGCGATGGCGGACCGATCACCGAGGGGCTCATCCGCGAGATCCACAGGCGCTTGGTTGAGGGGGTGCGCGGCGGCTCGGCCGCGCCGGGCGAGTACCGCCGGGTGCAGAACTATGTCGTCAACTCGGCAACAGGAGAGATCATATACACGCCGCCGCCGGCCCACGACGTGCCGATCCTCGTGCAGGAGCTGGTCACGTGGCTGAACGACCCCCGCGACGTGCATCCCGTCCTGGCGAGCGGCGCGGCGCAGTTCCAGCTCGTCCACATTAACCCGTTCCTGGACGGAAACGGACGCACCTCGCGCCTGCTCTCGACATTGTGCCTTTACCGCGCGGGCTACGATTTCAAGAGGTTGTTCACGATCAGCGAGTACTACGACCGCGACCGCTCCACCTTCTACCGCGCGATCCAGAGTGTGCGCGAGCGGGGCTCGGACCTGACCGGGTGGCTCGAGTTCTTCACGGAAGCGCTCGCGACCCAGCTCGACGAGGTGAAGGCTCGGGGGGGGCGCGCCATCCGCAGCGACGTTCTGGCTCTCCAGTACCGCCTCTCGGACCGCCAGGCGCGCGCCCTCGGCCAGGTGCTCGACGAAGGACGGGCTCACGATCCAGGCATTCGAGGCGCTTTGTCCCGGGGTGAACCGCCGGACGCTCCAGCGGGACCTCAAAGCCATGGTGGAAAAGGGGTTGATTGTCGAAAGGGGCAGTGGGCCGACGGATCCGACCCGGCACTATCGCCTTGCCGAGTCGATTGCGGGACCAGAAAACGAGCTATGACAAGGTGTGGCATCGAGCTGTGACGAGCTGCGACAGGCGGCTGTGGCGCTGATACCCGCCCAGCACCTCGGCTCCCCCGGCACCGGGGTTCCGGGGCGTTGCAGGAAGCAGAGGGCTCGTTGGCGCCGCTATTCAAAGTTCATCCGGGAACATTGAATAAGCGCGCAAGTTGCTCATTCACGTTTGTTGAACAAGGCGTCCGAACCATGAGCCCCGAGATCTCCGAGCGCAGCTTCGAGCAGCAGGCCATCGAGTGCGGCCTGCTCCAGCACGGCCCCGATGCTCCCTGGCGACACAACCGCCGGGCGCCCCTGTGTCTGGCAGCGGAACTATTTTGAGCGCGTCGTTCGCAACCAGGCGGAGTTGATGCGCATCCGTGAGTACGTTGCCACCAACCCGCCCCGCTGGGACCTCGACCGGGAGAATCCGGATTTCCACCGAGGTGTTTCCGTATAAAGGGGTCGAGACCCAGCCGCGATGCGGGCCACTCCGTGAGTCGGCTCCGGCTCCAGCGTGGTGGCGTAACGAAGCTGTAACGGAAGGTTGCGAGCAGCAGTGCGGCGATCAGTCCCGTCCGAACGCCGAACAGCCTTGCCGCGATCAACGCCAGCAACACCACCGAGAGCGACGATGCGAAGAGCGGTACGGTGATCGTGCTCCACTCGCTCACGCCGATCAGCCCGTAAAGCAGTCCCGCCGGCAGGATCAGGCCATAGCGGATCGCGACATGGTGGTATTTCGGAGCGTACCGTCCTTCCGCGATCAGCTGCGCATAAGCGGAGTAGTCCAGGTCATCGGACGCGATCAGCCCGGTGAAGCACGCCAGGCGAAGCAGCAGCGCGAGAAGGAACAGTCCGAAGCCGAACAACCAGTCGGGTACCGGATCGGCAAGGCCAACGGGGCGGACCTCGGCTTTGGTCATATTACTCAACACCGTGGTTCGCATTGGTGAATCCACTACAGAAAAACCCTGTCTCTGTCGGAACCTTGTTCGTCTTTCATCAGCGCCAGGATGGTGGAGAGGATATGAATGTCGCCCGTAGCAAGGAGCGCGGGGATGAGCGCCACGCCCGTGGCGGACACGAGACGGCAAAAGCCTCGGGCGCGCGTCCACCGGTCGCCGCGCACGTTTGTGGCCGGCGCTTCCAGAAAACCGCGAGCGGGACGCGCCGCCGGCGCCGCGCTTACTCGTCCCGCAAGGCCCTTCGCAGCACCTTGCCGACGTTGGACTTCGGAAGTGCTGTGCGCAGCACGATCTGCCGGGGGACCTTGTAGGCCACGAGTTGCTCCTTGCAGTGCTCCCGCAACTCCTCGGGATCGATACTGCTACCCGGGCGTGGGACCACGAACAGCCTCACCGCCTCACCGGTGTCGGGGTCCGGGACCCCGATCACCGCGGCCTCCAGGACCGAAGGGTGTGAGGCCACCACCTCCTCCACCTCGTTCGGGTACACCTTGAAGCCCGACACCGAGATCATGTCCTTGACGCGATCGACCAGCTTGATGTACCCGCGTTCGTCCATCTGGGCGATGTCCCCGGTCCTGAGCCATCCATCAGGCCCCAGCACCTCCGCGGTCTCCTCGGGCCGGTGCCAGTAGCCCTTCATCACCTGCGGACCGCGGATCCAGAGCTCGCCCGAGGTCCCGTGGGCGACGGCCCGGCCCTCCTCGTCGCGGATACTACACTCGGTCGAGGGTACGGGGATGCCCGCGTAGCCGCTGTACTCGCGTGCATCCAGCGGGTTCGCGCATACCAAGGGCGAGCACTCGGTAAGACCGTAGCCTTCCAGGATCGGCCGGCCGGTGAGCACCTGCCAGCGTTCCGCGACCGGCCGCTGCACCGCCGTTCCCCCGCCCATCGTGAGCTTGAGCGTCGAGAAATCGAGGTCGGCGAAACCGGGGGTGTTCATCAAATAGGTGAAGAGCGTGTTGACTCCCGTCATGCAACTGAACCGCAGCTTGCGCAGTTCCGCGACGAAGCCCTTGAGGTTGCGGGGATCGGTGATCAGGTGATTGAGCCCTCCGAGCTCCATGAAGCTCAGGCAATTGATCGTGAACGCGAAGATATGATAGAGGGGCAATGCCGTGATCACGATCTCGCCCTGGTCGCCGATCACCGCGCCGTGCCAGGCCGCGCCCTGGAGGACATTGGCCACGATGTTACCGTGGCTCAGCATCGCGCCCTTCGACCCACCCGTGGTGCCGCCGGTGTACTGGAGCATGGCGATATCGTCGTGGCCCAGGACCACCGCGCGGGGGTGCCGGCGCGCCCCGCGTTTGATCGCGTCCCGAAACCCGAGCGCATGGGATATATTGAACGGTGGCACCAGGCGCTTCACGTGGGCGACCACCGAATTGACGATGAAGGCACGCGGCTGTGGCAACATGTCCCCTATCTTGGTCACGATGACGTGCTTGATGGGCGTGTGCGCCAGCACCTGGGCGAGGACATGGGCGTAGTTCTCCAGGATCACGATGACCGAGGCCCCCGAGTCCGCCAGTTGGTTCTGCAGCTCGCGCCCGGTATAGAGGGGGTTGGTGTTCACCAGGGTGAGACCGGCCCGCAAGGCCCCGAAGGCGGCCACCGGATACTGCAGGAGGTTCGGCATCATGATGGCGATGCGATCACCCTGGCTGAGATGCCATTGGTGCTGCAGGAAGGCGGCGAAGGCGCGACTCTTGTCCGCCAGGGTCCGATAGCTCAGGGTGACGCCCATATTGGAGAACGCGGGGCGATCGGCGTAGCGGGCCGCGCAGCGGTCCAGGAGATCGACCAGCGAGGAATACTTGCTAGGATCTATCTCGCTCGGCACGCCCTCCGGGTAATGTCGCAACCAGGGTCGGGTCGGCGGCGGATCGAAGCGCGCACGGCGCTCGGGACCCGGGGCGACGCTGGGGCTCAGGGCGGTTGCATCCATATCGCTGCCTCTCATAGGGTCGTGATCGGTTGGGACACCGGAACTGCACGGGGCAAGGGCCACTCCAAGGGCCACCAGAGGCCCCGGCCCAAGCCTATGCCAACGGCCTGAGATGAACAAGTCCAAGCTCTGCTTCGCGATCGCGGTCCTCTCCTGCCTGCTGCTCTTTTTCGTGCTCGATCTGGATGCCTATTTCACGCTCGAATACTTCAACACCAAGCGCGACGCGATCCATGCTTATTGCACTGCACATCCGTGGCAGAGCGCGGTATTCTTCGTCGCCATCTACCTCGCCTTGGCCGCCTTGTCCCTGCCCGGCATCCTGCTCATGACCGTCGTCGCCGGGGACCTGTTCGGGCTCTTGTTGGGTTCGGCGCTGGTGTCTTCGGCCTCCACGCTGGCCGCGACGCTCCCGTTCCTGGCCGCGCGTTATCTCTGGCGTGATGCGGTGCAAGAGCGGTTCGGACGGCACCTCGCCAGCATCGATGCCGGCGTGGAGAAGAATGGGGCTTATTACCTCTTCAGCCTCAGGCTCCTGCCGATCTCGCCGTTTTTCGTGATCAATCTGGTGATGGGGCTGACCTCGATCTCGACCGCCACCTATATGCTGGTCAGCCAGCTCGGGATGCTGTTGGGGACCATCGTGTTGGTCAATGCCGGGACCCACATCGGCCGCATCACGTCGCTCGCGGACCTCCTGTCCGGCGAGGTCATCGCATCGCTCGTGCTGCTCGCGGTCTTTCCACTCTGCGTGAAACGCCTGGTGGATTTCGTGCGCGCCCGCATGGCGCTCGGCACCAGCGGGCACTCGCCCTGACGAGAGACCTGACGGGAGGCCTGACGAGAGAAAGAGGGGGCCAGGCGCCTGTTCCGGGTCGCGATCGCGGCAGCCGCGCTCGTCCTGTGCGGGCTCGGGCTCTTGTGGGCGCTCGTCGCCGCCTCGCTGCCCCCGCGCTCGGGCGAGCTGGACCTAGCCGGCCTGCGAGCCGAGGTCAGGATCCGCTTCGACGACATCGGCGTCCCCATCATCGAGGCCGGCAGCCGCGAGGACGCCTTTCTGGCGCTCGGCTACGTCACCGCAGGGGAGCGCCTGTTTCAAATGGACCTCCTGCGGCGCAAGGTCGGCGGCCGCCTGGCCGAGGTGTTCGGCGAACCCGCCCTCGACAACGACCGCCAGCAGCGCGTGCTAGGTCTCGGACGGGTGGCCGAGGCGGTGCTGGCGCGTCTGCCCGAGACGGAGCGCGCGGTGCTCTCGGCCTACGCGGCCGGAGTCAATGCGGCCATCGACGGCAGCACCGTGCTCCCCTTCGAGTTCCTGCTGGCCGGTTACCGCCCCGAGCCCTGGACACCGGCCGACAGCCTGCGGGCGATCCTCGGCATGGTCCAGCTCCTGACCTATACCGAAGCATCGGAGCGCATGCTGAGCGTCATGCAAGCCGCCCTGCCGCCCGAGGTCGTGGCGTTCCTGACCCCCGATACCGACCGCTACACCGAGCCGCTCCTGGGCGGCGTACGCTCGCGCCGGCCACCCACGGGCATACCGGCCCAGGCGCTCGCGGCCCTGCGGGTCGCCCCACCCCGGAACGGATCGGCCGGACTGGTGCGGGCCGATCCCGTGCCGATCGGGTCGAACAGTTGGGCGCTCGCCGGCCGCCGCACGCGCGACGGACGCGCCCTCCTCGCGAACGACATGCACCTGCCGCTCGCGGTCCCGGTGATCTGGTATCGCGCCGCCTTGCGCTACGCCGGGCACCGCCTCACGGGCCTCACGCTGCCGGGCATTCCCGGGGTGGTGGCCGGGAGCAACGGCCGGGTCGCCTGGGGATTCACCAACATCAATGCTGACGTGCTTGACCTCGTGCGCCTCGATCTCGACCCGGAGGACCGAACCGCTACCGCACCCCCGCGGGTTGGCAGGCGTTTTCGACCGCTTCTGAACGCATCGCGGTCAAGGGCGGGCCCGAGGTCGTGGTCGAGGTAAAGCGGAGCATCTGGGGCCCCGTGCTGGAGCAGCCGCTGCTCGGGGCGCCGGTGGCGTTGCGTTGGACGGCGCTCGAGCCCGAGGGCACCAACCTGGCGCTGCTCGACCTGGACCGGGCTACGAACGTCGAGGATGCGGCGCGCGTCATGAACCGCGCCGGTGGGCCGCCCCAAAACGCGCTGCTCGCGGATGCCGGCGGGCGGATCGGCTGGACCTATACGGGGCGGTTCCCCAGGCGCCGCGGTCTCGACGGCGCCACGGCCACCGACTGGGCGGATGGGTCGCGCGGCTGGGAGGGTCTCATCCCCGAGGGCGCACTGCCGCGTGTCTTCGACCCCCCGCAAGGCCTCCTCGTCACCGCCAACGACCGCATGCTGGGGGCCGACTACCCCTACCCCATCGGCCATGACTATGCCCACGGTTATCGGGGCCATCGCATCCGCACGCGCCTCAAGGGGCTCTCGGCTGCCACCGAGCCCGATATGCTGGCGCTGCAGCTCGATACCCGCGCCGGCTTCTACGACTTCTATCGGGACCTCGCCCTCGGGGTGCTGCGCGAGATCGATGCCACCCGGGACTGGCCGGAGGCCGGCGCGGCGCGGCGGGCGCTGGAACGCTGGGACGGTCGGGCGGACGCACGGAGTCTAGGATTCGCCCTCCTCCTCGAGTTTCGCCGGCGCCTCACGAGCGAGGTATTCGCACCGTTTCTGGGGGCCTGCCGCGCGCTCGATCCCGGCTTCTCCTATACCTGGCACAAGCTCGACGTGCCGCTCCGCAAGCTCCTCGCGGCGCGCCTGCCGGAGACCTTACCCGATCCGGTCCGCTATCCCGATTGGCAGGCGTTTCTCCTCGAGGTGCTCAAAGAGAGCGCCGCGAGCCTACGCGAGGAGCATCCCGAGGTACCGCTCGACCGTCTGAGTTGGGGCGAGGTGAGCCGATCGCGGATCATCCACCCGTTTTCCGCCCGCCTGCCCTGGCTGGCCGATCTCCTCAATATGCCGCACGA
>Ga0136625_1000364_pt1 | contig 13711 bp, 14 predicted proteins | sample AntDrymUQ4832306_2_FD_104672 | JGI IMG/M metagenome (GOLD analysis project Ga0136625, IMG submission 104672) | Polar desert sand microbial communities from Dry Valleys, Antarctica - metaG UQ483 (23.06) | ecosystem: Environmental > Terrestrial > Soil > Desert | place: Antarctica: Dry Valley...
CGCCTCCACCATTGCCAGGCGGTCGAGCGCGGATGTGATGTCGCGTGTTCCACCCTTCTGCCACGGGTTGTTCGCCACCATCAGGATCATGACATCGAGTGACAGCACATGGCTGACGTTGACGGCCGTCACAAGGTGGCCCACGTGGGGCGGATCGAACGTGCCGCCAAACACGCCGACCCGGTGCACCGGGGTCGGCGATGGGGCGGCTGGCACGGCTGGCGAGTTTACGCAGCAGGAGCCGGACGGCGTCGAATGTCCCCGGCCCGGGTTGACACGTTTGGTACCATGGGATTTCCTCCCATCCGCACTACTCGAGCTATCCCCCACAGTTGCACTTCGACGATCAATTGAGCGCCTCCGGCCTCCGGGCGTCGATCGCCGGCTCGAGTGTTTTCTCGCCTGTTGTGTCGCAGGGCACACCACAGGCCGGAAGAAAACGAACACATGAACGGTTGTACCACTTGTCATGAATGATTCCATTGGCTTGTACCTGAACGACATCGGCAAGGTCCCCTTGCTCACCGCTGAAGACGAGCGCGAGCTGTCGCGCTCGATCGAGGCGGGGCGTGAAGCGGCCGAGCAGCTCGAAGCCGGCAAGAAGGGCGCAGACCTGAAGGCTTCGGTGGTCAAAGCTGCCAAGGCGAAGGACCGTTTCATCCGCTCCAACCTGCGGCTCGTCGTGAGCATCGCTCGCCGTTATCCCCTCCCCCAGGGTATGGACCTGCTCGACCTCATCCAGGAGGGGAACCTCGGGCTCGAGCACGCTGTCGACAAGTTCGACTGGCGCCGCGGCTTCAAGTTCTCCACCTACGCCACCTTCTGGATCCGCCAGGCCATCGGCCGGGCACTCGACCAGAAGGCCAGCCTCATCCGCATCCCTGGTGATCGCTCTGCCAGTCTGCGTGCCGCGCTGCGACAGGCGTCGGGTGACGGTGAGACCCTCGATCAGACCAATGCCGAACTGCACCGGCTGACCACGCCGGTGTCGCTCGACAAGACGGTCGGTGACGATGGCGACGCCACGCTCGGTGACCTGATGGCCAACGACGACGGCACACCCGAAGACCACGTGATGACGATCATCGACAGCGATTTGCTCGACGAGCTGCTGTCGACGCTCGATGATCGCGCCCGCTTCGCCGTCGAGGCCCGCTTCGGTCTGCTCGATGGTGAGCGCAAGAGCTTCCGCGAGGTCGGTGAGAGCCTGGGCGTCACCGCCGAGGCCGCCCGCCGTCTCGTCAGCCGGGCCGTCGTCGGCCTGCGCGACGATGCCGAGCGCATCCTCGCCGTCTGACGAAGTCGCACTCCTCGTTTATAGGCTTGCATCATGACGCAGACATGGGCGCCGTCGTCGTGGCGGGACCGCCCCGCCGGGCAGCAGCCCGAGTGGCCCGACGCCGACGGCCTCGACCGGGCGTTGAAGCAGATCGAGAGCTATCCGCCGCTCGTGTTCGCCGGGGAGGCCCGTTCGCTGCAGGCGTCCCTCGCCGAGGTGGCCGTCGGCAACGCCTTCCTGCTGCAGGCCGGCGACTGCGCCGAGAGCTTCGAGGAATTCTCGGCCGTCAACATCCGCGAGAAGCTGCGCGTCATCCTGCAGATGGCGGTCGTGCTCACGTACTCGATGGGCGTGCCGGTGGTGAAGGTCGGGCGCATGGCCGGCCAGTTCGCCAAGCCCCGATCGAGTGCCAACGAGCGCGTCGGCGACGAGGACATCCCGTCGTTCCGGGGCCACATGATCAACGACGCCGCGCCCAACCCGCTGGCCCGTGTGCCGAACCCCGAACGCCTCGTGCAGGCCTACAACCAGTCGGCGTCCACGATGAACCTGCTACGCGCGTTCACGAAGGGCGGTTTCGCCGACCTCAACCGGGTGCACGCCTGGACCCAGGAGTTCGTCTCGTCGAGCCCATCCGGCCGCCGCTACGAGCGGGTCGCCGCAGAGATCGCCAGGGCGATGCGCTTCATGCGTGCCGCCGGGATCGATACCGAGTCGAACCCGAACCTCAGTACCGTCGATGTGTTCACCAGCCACGAGGCCCTGCTACTCGGCTACGAGGAGGCGCTGACGCGCCAGGACTCGCTCACCGGTGGATGGTACGACTGCTCGGCGCACATGCTGTGGATCGGCGAACGCACACGTCAGCTCGACGGCGCCCACGTGGAGTTCCTCCGCGGCGTCGGTAACCCGATCGGCTGCAAGATCGGTCCGACGACGACGGTCAGAGAGGTGCTCGAGCTGTGCCAGGCACTCAACCCGGCGCATCAACCCGGCCGGCTCACCCTGATCTCCCGCATGGGTGCAGGCAACGTCGAGCGGGTGCTGCCGCCGCTGCTGCGAGCCGTCACCGACGCCGGTTACCCCGTCGTGTGGGCCTGCGACCCGATGCACGGCAACACGTATTCCGCTCCCAACGGGCGCAAGACCCGGCACTTCGATTCCGTCGTCGCCGAGATCGACGGCTTCGTGCGCGCCCATCGGGCCGAGGGCACCTGGCCGGGCGGCATTCATGTGGAGCTCACGGGCGACGCTGTCACCGAGTGCCTCGGCGGCTCCGATGCCGTGTCCGAGGACCAGCTCGACCACCGCTACGAGACCATGTGCGATCCCCGGCTCAACGGTCGCCAGAGCCTCGACCTGGCGTTTCGCGTTGCCGAGCTGATCACCAACGACCAGCGCTGACCGGCCTCGATGGGGGGCGATGCGAGGCCCCACGGGAGCGCCCTCGACGTGGTCGGTGCATGGCCCGTGCCGACGGCGGCGGCTGCCATCGTCGACGCCGGCGGACGGGTGGTGGCCTCGTTCGGACCGGTCGACGAGCCGTTCCGACTCGCCTCGATCACAAAGGTGTTCGCCGGTTGGGCGGCCATGATCGCCGTGGAGGAGGGCACGGTGACGCTCGATCATGCCGTTGGACAGCCGGGATGCACGATCGAGCACCTGCTGAGTCACGCCGGCGGCTACCCGTTCGAGGGCGACGATCCGATCAGCCCGCCCGAACAGCGACGCATCTATTCCAACACGGGGATCGAGCTGGCGGCCGCAGCGATCGCCTCTCAGACTGGGATCGGTTTCGACACCTACCTGACCGAGGGCGTGCTGGCGCCGCTCGGGCTCACGTCGAGCGATCTGCGCGGACCGGTGGCCCACGGGCTGTGGAGCACCGTCACCGACGTGGCGTCGTTCCTCGGCGAGCTGCAGCGCCCGACGTTGATCAGCGCCGAGTCGGCGGCAGCCGTGCGTCGTCCGCACTACGCCGATCTCGGCGGTATCGTTCCCGGCGTGGGACGCTTCGAAAAGTGTCCGTGGGGGCTTGGGACCGAAGTCCGGGGGGACAAATGGCCCCACTGGACCGGCCGCGGCAACAGCGAGCGCACATTCGGCCACTTCGGTGGCGCCGGAACCATGATGTGGGTCGACCCGGACGCCGGTGGCGCGCTCGTCGCGCTCACCGATCTGCCGTTCGACAACTGGTCCGAGACCGTCGTCCGCTCGTGGTCGGAGCTGTCCGACGCCGTGGTCGAGGAACTGAGGACTGCGTGACGTTCGTGCCCGGTGACCGCGTCCGCTGGCTGTGCGAGGGCGACGACGGGTTGCCGCAGGTGAAGTACGGGTTCATCGGCGACGAGCCAATGCCGACGGGCGAGGTACAGGTCGTGTTCGACGACGAGTTGGGCGGCCAGTACGTGGCGCTCGGTCACCTGGATCCGGTGTCGATCACGTCGATCGTGCTCAGCCTGCACGGCAGCGACCTGATCGAGGACCCCGAGCTGCGCCGCGGGCTCGTAGGCCTGTGGCGTGCCGAGGCGGAATCGGCTGGGCTTGAGGTGAGTGGCATGCTGGGTCTCGGTGCCGGCGTGCGCGAATCCGTGATGAGTTGGGCTCTCGCCGAGGTCACGAGCGGCGGAGAGCGCTACGTCGTGCGGGCCTGGGAGACCACGGGCGAGCTGCCGACGGTGCAGGTGCGAGCCGAGTCACCCCAGACGAATCACTTCTAGTGGTCTCGTTCGCTGCGCTCACGCCGCGACCAAGCCGCGCTCGAGCCACGGGGTGCGGTGATCGTCGTCGATCACACCGATCTCGGTGAGGAAGGACGTGAGCTTCGACAGCCCGGCGACGACGTTGTCGCGGTAATGCGGATTGGACGCGGCGATCATCAAGCCACCGTCGATGCCGAGCTGCTCGAACACGTCCGGATTGAGGCTCAGCGCCACGATCTCGTTCACGAGCACCGGCGCAGCCTCCCGGACCGTCGTCGAGTGGCGGCACTCATCGGCCACCTCGACGAGCAAGTAGCGATGCATCGGATCGGTGACCGGGATGTCGACCAGGTGGCGCAGCACGATCTGCATCAGCGCGTTCTCGAACCAGATGCCGGCGCCGAGCAGCGCCACGGTCTCGTGGCGGCTGTAGGCGATGCGCTCTGGCTCGGTCATCTCATCCCACGCAGTCGTGCCGTACAACGACAGCAGCTCAGGCGGCAAGTGAAACGCCGAGTCGTCGACGGGGAGGCCGTCCCAGTCGATCTCCTCGAACGGATCGTGCGTCGACCGCTCCGACGCCTTGACGAGCTGGGTGGACCGGGCAGCGGTCCTCGGAAGATCAAGCGTTGCACTCATGACATCAGTATGACTGTGACAGTGTTCACTGACAACATACGGTGACAGTGTTCGATGTCACAATCGCTCGGATGTGGTTGACTGGTGCCGTGAGCACGACTGGCGATGAGCCATCCTGCGCCCGCAACGGCACCACATACGGCCTGGCTGAGCTGGCGGCGGTCAGCGGCGTTCCCGAGCGAACGATTCGTTACTACCAGGCCGAGAAGCTGCTGGCGCGCCCCTCCAAGCATGGGCGCGACGCCGTCTACGGCGACGGCCATGTCGAGCGCCTGCGCCTGATCGGTGAGCTCCGCGATCGGGGCCTCAAGCTGCAGACCATCCGCGATCTGGTGGCCACCGACAACCCGACACGCACCGTCTCCCAGTGGCTCGGCGTCGACGCCACGCTCAGCGCCCCATGGTCCGACGACCGGCCGCGGCTGATGGACCACGACGAGTTGGTCGAGCTGGTGGAACGTCACGGCGACCGGCCAAGCGGGCTGTTCGGCGAGCTGACCGACGCCGGATACGTCGTCGCCCGCGACGACGGCAGCTGGGACGTCCCGAGTCCGACGCTGCTCGACTTGGCGATGCGCCTGCGCAGCGCCGGCATCGACCTCGAGATCTCGGGCACGATGCGCGACCTGCTGAGCCGCCGCCTGGCGAAGGCCGTCGACGACACGGTGAAGTTGCTCGTCGAGCGTGCCGGCGCCGGGTTCGCCGGGGGCGGCTCGCCAGAGGAACTGGCCACCGCCCTTGGCGCCCTGCGCCCGATCGCTCGCGAGACGACGAGCCTGATCCTCGCCCAGGAGGTGGAGCGCGCTCTGCGACGACTCGTCGAGTCCGGCCCCCGGCGCGCCCGCCGTTGAGCCGGGATCAGGCACTTCTGGGGGAGCGAGTTGCTGTATGCCCCGAGGATTCTGACCAGGACGGGCGACACGTCGACTTCCTCTGGCCGATCTGGGGTGTGCTCGATGTGACGCCCGACGGCCAAGGGGCAGCGTCGGCTCTGAGCCGTCGACGTCAGGCCACTGCGCGAGCTCTACCGCTGGCTCGACCGCTACAGAGCGTTCTGGGACCAGCACCTCGATGCCCTCGACACAGAGCTGCACAGAGGTCGGCGGGCAGGCACCACCACCAACGATCTTCAGAAGGACACGTCGACATGAACCGTTCACCCGACATCGCCCACGTCGCCGGCCTGACAAAGCGTCGCGTCGTAACCGCCAGGGGCACCACACGATCGGGATGGAGCGCACGTACTCGTTCGATGTCGATGACGTGTGGCACGCCTGGACCGACCCCGAGCGCGTCGCCCGCTGGCTCGGCACGGCGAGTGGCGAGCTGGCAGAAGGCGGGGTCGTCCATCTGCGCATGTCACCACCCGACGCCGACCCCGCCGATATTGCCACGCTCGTTGTGCTCCGCTGCGACGCCCAGCGGCGGCTGACGGTGCGATGGAGCTGGCCGGGTGAACCAGACTCGATCGTCGATCTGACGCTGGCACCCGAAGGGGCCGGAACGCGTCTCGTGCTCGAGCACCTACCGCTGACGGACGGGCTGGCAACGGAGTACGGGGCCGGGTGGGAGGACTTCCTCGCCAAGCTCGCCACGACGCTCGCAGGCGGCGAGCACCACGGCAACGACGACGTCGCACGGACGCGACTCGATCTGGCGCAGGTCGGCGTCTGCGGTCCTCCTAACGGCCATGCCGCTGGGTGGTACGCCTACGAGCTCGCCCTTGCGGGGCATCTGGGCGGCATGGCTCACTCCGAGGCCGAGTGGCAGGTCGACTGGGAGCTGGCGATGGCGATCCTGCGCGACTGAAGATCAGTTGAGGCGTTCGATGACCATGGCCATGCCCTGACCGCCGCCGACGCACATGGTCTCCAGGCCGAACTGCTTGTCGTCGGCTTGCAGGCCGTGGATCAGCGTGGTCATGATCCGGGCGCCCGTCATCCCGAACGGGTGGCCGAGGGCAATACCGCCGCCGTTTACGTTCAGCTTGTCCCACGGGATGCCGAGATATCTGGCGGATGGGATCACCTGTGCGGCGAACGCCTCGTTGATCTCCACCAGGTCGATGTCGTCGATCTTCATGCCGGCGCGGTCCAGCGCCTGGCGGCTGGCCTCGATCGGTCCGAGACCCATGATCTCCGGGTTGAGGCCGGTGACAGCGGAGGAGACGATGCGCGCCAGCGGGGTCAGACCCAACTCAGCGGCCTTGCTCTCACTCATCACCAGCACCGCGGCAGCGCCGTCGTTGAGCGGGCAGGCGTTACCAGCCGTGACCTTGCCGTCTGGACGGAACACCGGTTGCAGCGACGCCAGCTTCTCGAGCGTGGTGCCTGCTCGCGGCCCGTCGTCCTTGGCGATCTCGGATCCGTCGGGCAGCGTCACCGGCGTGATCTCGTCGGCGAAGAACCCGTTCTCGACGTTGGCACTCGCCCGGTCCTGGCTGAGCTTGGCGAACTCATCCATCTCCTCGCGGGTGACGCCTTCGAGCTCGACCACGTTCTCGGCCGTCTGGCCCATGGCGACGTAGATGTCGGGAAGACCTGCCGGGGGCGACCACGGCTCCTGGCCACCCTGCGCGCGGGCGGCAGTGCGCTGACCTGCGTCCTTGAAGATCGGGTTTGGCGCCGTGTCAGCGGCGCCGTTCCCGTAACGGCTGACAGCTTCGACTCCAGCGGCGATGAAGCAGTCGCCCTCGCCGGCACGGATCGCGTGAGCGGCCATGCGGATGGTCTGAAGGCTCGACGAGCAGTATCGGTTGACGGTGACTCCCGGGACGTCGTCGAGCCCGGCGAGCACGGCGACGACCCGACCGAGGTTGAAACCGGCCTCGCCGCCGGGCTGCCCGTTACCCATGATCAGATCCTCGATGTCGTTGGGTCCGATCGACGGAGCCTTCTTCAGCAGCGCCTCGACGATCTGGGCCGCCATGTCGTCGGGTCGGAGGTCGACCAGCGAACCCTTCATGGCGCGCCCGATCGGGCTGCGTGCGGTGGCGACGATGACGGCTTCAGGCATGCCGTCACGCTACCGCCGCGCCTACCGGGGGGTAACAGTCGGCCGCAGGGTGTGTCATCACGCACGGCCTTGGCGTGCCACACTTCGGCTCGTGGATGAACAACTCACTCGAAAGCTCACGCTCGTCGGTTGGCTGGCGCTCGCCGGCTACGAGGCCTTCGCCCTCGCTGCCGTCATCGGCGCGTTGACACTCGGGAAGGAAGGCGACGAGGTGGCCAAACGTGACCGCCTTTATCAGCTGGCCGGGCTTGCGAACCCGATCTTCGTCGGCCTCGTGCTGCTCGCCGCGCTCATCGGGATCGTCGTGCTCACCCGACTGTCGCCATCGGACGCCCAGGCGAAGGCGCTCGTGACGGCGGCCAAGGTCACCGCCGCCGCAGCTGCGCTGCTGGCGATCGCCCTTGCCATTTCCTTCGCCACCGACGATCGGCGCGACGATCGTTGGTCACAGATGGTCGCGGCGCTCGCCGGCCTGCCTGTGTCGGCCGCGGTGCTGCTGCTGCCGCTGCGCAACACGTCACCATCCCCATCACCAGTCCGCCATACCACGCCTCCACCTCCGCCGGGTCCGCCGTCGTCATGAACCCACGTCGCCGAGCTGGAAGTGCCGGCGACACAGCAGCTCGTACCGGACGGCCTCGCCGAACAGCAGCTGATCGGCGTCCTCGGTGTCGCCGACCACCACGACCTCGCCCTCGAACGTCACCTCGCCGTTGACGACGCGCGCATTGTGGGTAGCGCGCGACCCGCACCAGCACCGCGCTTCGACTTGCAACGCCATGCGTTCGTCGGCGATCTCCAGCATCCGCTTGGTGCCCTCGAACAGCAGACCGCGGAAGTCGGTGATCAACCCGAACGCGTACACGTCGACGTCGAGCTCGTCGACCGCTCTCGCCAGCTGCTCGCACTGGGGGACGCTGTAGAACTGCACCTCGTCGCACACCATGTAGTGGATCGGCCAATGCTGAACGGCCAGCGCATGCAGGTCCAGGTCGGGCGTCACCTCGATGGCCGGAGCGGCAACGCCGAGTCGGCTGGTGACCTGACGACCATGACGGTCGAAGGCGGTCAGCACGAGGCCGTACAGCTGGCGCGTGGACAGGTTGTGGTGGATCTGCAGCGCCAACGTGCTCTTGCCAGAGCCCATCGTGCCAAAGCTGAATCGCAGATTCGCCATGCGGGCGCCGACGCTAGTGGAGCCTCGTCGGGAACTGGTGCGACACGATGATCGTCTCAAGGTCATGCACGTCATACGACGCAACCCGTTCGCAGTCACGGTCGCCGTGCTCTCACTGTTCGCATCATCCTGCGGCGACTCCGAGACCGATCCGACGACGACCGGGAGCGACGATACGTCCACGCCTGCACGCGAGCTGATCGAACACCCGAGCGAAGCGGACACCGCGGTGGTGCGAATCGCCGTAGGGCAACCACATCCGGGATCGATCCCGGACCTCGTGATCGGTGGAGACGGAAAGATATACGAGCCTGGTGAGAAGCTCGTCGAGGACGGTGGCGGGTTGCGCGGCGTGGCGCACCCCAGGCCGGCGCGCAACCGGTGATCGTGCGCCAGCTGTCATCAGAGGGAATGCAGCTCATCCTCCAGCGCGCCGACGAGCTCGGCCTGCTCGCTGACCCGCCGACATACGAGGACACCGGTGTGACCGACTCGGCGACAACGTACGTGCGGTTCGACGCCGACGGCAGCAGGTTCGACCACGAGGCGTACGCGCTCGGTTTCGACGACCCCGAGATCGACGAGGAACGCCGGCGTCTTGCCGACTTCGTCACCGACCTCGAGGACGTGGAGGCGCTCGTCGGATCCGGCAACATCGGTCCGCCGGATCAGCATGTTCCCGAGCTCTGGTCCGTCTCCGCCGGGGCGGCGTACCCGCCGTTCGATGACGAGGCGCAGCGGTGGCCCAAGGGCATCGAGGTGACAGAGGGCTGTGTGGAGCTCGACGTCGCCGAGTTCCCCGGCGCCATCGCCGGTCGTTACCTGGTGGGCGCCGACACGGAGCGGGTGCAGCTCGTCGCCGTCTCTCCCGACCTGCCTGGCGACGACTGCCGAGCGGTCCGGGGATCGGGTACGCATGGTCAGGCTCTCCCAGGCACGGCCCGGCCTCCGAGTGCTCGCACCGACTCGATCGGGTCGGCTTCACCGGCCGTCTTGTCGGGGCGGTACCGGCGCACCCTGGCGAAACGCAGCGCCACGCCCCCTGGATACCGCGGTGAACGCTGCACGCCATCGACCGCCACCTCGACGACGATCTCCGGGCGCAAGTACACGGTGTACTCGTCGCGCCGCACCTCGTACTTGGGGAACTGTTCGGTCTGGAACGCCAACAGCTCGTCGGTCAGACCCTTGAACGTCTTTCCGACCATCACGAAACTGCCGTCTGCGCCGCGGGCGCCGAGATGCAGGTTGGAGAGCCAACCGCGGCGGCGGCCATGGCCCCACTCGGCCGCCAGCACGACGAGGTCGAACGTGTGCACCGGCTTCACCTTGCGCCATGCCCCCCCACGTCGACCGGCGTCGTAACGAGAGTCGAGCGACTTGACCATCACGCCTTCGTGTCCTGCGGCGACGGCCGCCTCGGAGAACGCCGTCGCCTCCTCGGCGTCAGCGGTGGTTATCGCCGGGATCACGTGTCGCTCTGGGACGATCGACAGGAGGATCATCCGGCGCTTCGAAAGCGGCTCGTCGATCACGGTCGCATCGCCGGCGTGGAGCACATCGAAGAAGAAGGCGTTCAGACCCAGGGCTCGCTGGGCGGTGCCATCGGCACTGAAGTCGCCGATCGTGTCCTGGAACGCACGCGGCGATCCACCATCGTCGACGCCGAGCACCTCGCCGTCGAGCACGAGATCGCCGCCTGGAAAGGTCCGAACCACGTCGACGACGCCACCGAGGCGATCGGTCACGTCGTTGAGGTTGCGGGTGAAGATCCGCACTGCGTCACCGCGGCGATGAACCTGCACCCTGGCGCCGTCCAGCTTCCACTCCACCGAGGCCGCTCCGGTGCTGGTGAGCGCGTCGGCACAATTCGGTGCCGATGCCGCCAGCATCGGGGCGATCGGAGAGAGCGGGGTCAGCGTCAGTGCCAGCAATGCCTCCCCGCCACCGGTGAGCGCCGCCACTGCGGCCACACCTGGCGAGCCCGTCACCATGGCGCCTCGCCGCACGTCCGAGAGCGGCACGCCGGCGGCTCTGGCGATGGCATCGAGCATCACGCCTTCCAGTGCTCCGTGGCGCAGCTCACCGCCGATCACCTGCCACAGCAGTCGCTGCTCGGGCTCCGTGGCGTCCGCGAACATCGACTCCAGCCTCGCCCGGCGAGCAGCCATCGAGCCGGGGCCCGAGATCCGGGTCAGCTCCTCGAGCGCCACATCGACATCCGAGATGGACAGCGTCGGCATCTCGGCGGGTGCAACGGAGAGATCGCGCAGTTGCGCCCAGCCGACACCGATGCGACCCTGGCGCACCGTCCCGGTGAGGATGCCGACCGTCGGCTCGATCTCCTCTGGCGCCAGCTGAGCCAGCACGCCGGCCAGGATCGCCGACTTCGCAGAGCGCTTCGATGTGGCCGCCAGTTCCCCCGACGCCGATGCCAGCGCAGCGAACAGCATCTTCCCATTGTGCCCAACCGCCACCGCGTCGTCGTGATCACGGGCCCCGAGCGCTACGGTTGCAGGTGGGAAAGGGGGCGCACATACATGACAGACACCCAGCCAGGTGCGCCAGACATCGACGAGGCTTCGCTGCTCCACCGGTTGGTCGTTCGATTTGCAGGAGACTCCGGCGACGGCATGCAGCTCACCGGTGACCGGTTCACCTCGGTGAGCGCCTCGTACGGCAACGACCTCTCGACCTTCCCGGACTATCCAGCGGAGATCCGTGCCCCGGCCGGCACGGTGCACGGCGTCTCGGCCTTCCAGGTCCACATCTCCGACCACGAGATCACGACGCCAGGCGATCAGCCGAACGTTCTCGTAGCCATGAACCCGGCGGCGCTGATGGCCGATCTCGGCCGGCTGGAGCGCGGCGGCACCTTGATCGTCAACGAGGACGCCTTCGACGAGCGCAACCTCCAAAAGGCCGGCTACGCCACCGACCCGCTCGGTGACGGCAGCCTCGACACGTACCGCGTCATTCACGTGCCGATGACCTCGCTGACGAAGGAGGCCACGGCCTCACTCGGGGTCAAGCCACGCGACGCCGAGCGCTCCAAGAACTTCTTCGCCCTCGGCCTCGTGTCGTGGATGTACACCCGCCCGATCGATCCCACGCTCGAGTGGATCGAGACGAAATTCGGCACCAACGAGCTCGTGGCGGGCGCCAACCGCGAGGCATTCCTTGCCGGGTACAACTTCGGCGAGACCACCGAGGCCGTCGGGCACCGTTATGAGGTGCGTCCGGCGCAGCTGCCCGGCGGCGAGTACACGTCGGTCACTGGCAACACGGCGCTGGCGTGGGGCATCGTCGCCGCCGGCCAACTGGCCAAGCTGCCGGTGACGCTCGGGTCGTACCCGATCACGCCGGCGTCCGACATCCTCCACGAGCTGTCCAAGCACAAGCAGTTCGGTGTTCGCACGGTGCAGGCCGAGGACGAGATCGCCGCCATCGGCATGGCGCTCGGCGCGGCGTTCGCCGGCCACCTCGGCGTCACCGCAACGAGTGGTCCCGGCGTGGCATTGAAGAGCGAGACGACGTCACTCGCGGTGTCCGTCGAACTGCCATTGCTGATCGTCGACATCCAGCGCGGCGGGCCGTCCACCGGTCTCCCCACGAAGACCGAGGCCGCCGACCTCAACATCGCCATGTACGGCCGCCACAGCGAGGCGCCACTGCCGATCGTCGCCGCCTACTCCCCCACCCACTGCTTCGCCGCCGCCATCGAGGCTGTGCGCATCGCCGTCAAGTACCGCACGCCGGTGATCCTGCTGTCCGACGGCTTCCTGGCCAACGGCTCCGAGCCGTGGCGACTGCCCGATGTCGACACGCTTCCCGACATATCGGTGCCGTTCGCCACCGCCTACAACGGCACCGACTCCGACGGTGAGGACGTCTTCTACCCGTTCCAGCGCGACCCCGAGACGCTCGCTCGACCGTGGGCGATCCCCGGCACGCGCGACCTGATGCATCGCATCGGCGGACTGGAGAAGGCCGACGTGACGGGCAACATCTCCTACGACTCGGAGAACCACGAGCGGATGGTGAAGCTCAGGGCGGCCAAAGTGGCACGCATCGCCGACGACCTGCCGCCGATCGAGCTCGTGGGCGATCTCGACGCTGACGTGTGCGTGCTCGGCTGGGGCTCCACGTGGGCGGCCATCGACGCCGGAGTGCAGCGACGCCGCCGCGAGGGCCACAAGGTGGCATGGGTCCACCTGACCCACCTGAGCCCGCTGCCCAACGACCTCGGCGACATCTTGCGCCGCTTCGAGCGCGTCGTGGTACCGGAGCTGAACATGGGCCAGCTGTGCCGCATCGTGCGCGCCGAATACCTCGTCGACGCGACGGCGGTGACGAAGATGCAGGGTCTGCCGTTCACCACGGCCGAGATCGAAGCCGCCATCGACACCGCGCTGGACGCCGTCGCCAGCAACGGCGGGACGCCAACGACCACCACGGACAACCACGGACAAGGACGACCATGAGTGACACAGCGGTCAACGTGACCTCGAAGAAAGACTGGGCCAGCGACCAGGAGGTGCGCTGGTGTCCGGGTTGTGGCGACTACGGCATCCTGCTTGCCGTCCAGCAGCTGATGCCCGAGCTCGGTGTGGCTCCCGAGAACACGGTGTTCATCTCCGGCATCGGGTGCTCCAGCCGATTCCCGTACTACATGAACACGTACGGCGTGCACTCGATCCATGGCCGGGCACCGGCCATCGCCACCGGTGTCGCAATCGCCAGGCCAGACCTCGACGTCTGGGTCGTCACCGGCGACGGCGACGGGCTGTCGATCGGCGGCAATCATCTCATCCACGCCCTGCGCCGCAACGTCGATCTGACGATCCTGCTGTTCAACAACCGCATCTATGGCCTGACGAAGGGCCAGTACTCACCGAC
>Ga0136625_1000365_pt1 | contig 13702 bp, 8 predicted proteins | sample AntDrymUQ4832306_2_FD_104672 | JGI IMG/M metagenome (GOLD analysis project Ga0136625, IMG submission 104672) | Polar desert sand microbial communities from Dry Valleys, Antarctica - metaG UQ483 (23.06) | ecosystem: Environmental > Terrestrial > Soil > Desert | place: Antarctica: Dry Valley...
AGGAGATCGTCGACCTGTTGCTCGAGGCCGAGGCCTCGGTGCCGCGCGCCGTGGCTGGTGCGCGCGCCGGGCTGGCTGACGCCGTACGCCTGGTGGCGACCGCGTTCGACTCAGGTGGCAGGCTCGTCTACGTCGGCGCCGGAACCCCTGGTCGCCTCGCCGCCGTCGACGCCGCTGAGTGCCCGCCGACGTTCGGGACCTCACCTGAGCAGGTCATGGCGGTGCTCGCCGGCGGGCAGCAGGCGACGACAGCCGCGGTGGAGGGTGCCGAGGACGACGCGGCGGCGGGGGCCGCGGACGTGGCTGCCGTCCACCTCACGCCCGCCGACGTCGTCGTGGGGATCACCGCCTCGGGCCGGACGCCGTACGTGCTCGGGGCCCTCGAGCGCGCGCGTGACGCGGGGGCCAAGACCGTCGCCGTGGTCAACAACGGCGGCAGCGCCGCCGGAGCCCGGGCCGACGTGACGATCGAGCTGCTGACCGGCCCGGAGGTGCTGTCCGGCTCCACCAGGCTGAAGGCCGGTACGTCGGAGAAGATCACCCTCAACGCCTTGTCGACGAGCGCGATGATCCTCGCCGGCAAGTCCTACGGCGCCTGGATGGTCGACCTGCGGGCCTCCAACGAGAAGCTGCGGCTGCGGGCGCGACGCATCATCAGGCAGTCGACCGGCGTCGACGACGCCGAGGCTGTGCGGGTCCTCGAGCTCTGCGACTGGCACACCAAGCTCGCCCTGGTGAGCATTCTCGGCGCCTGCGACGTCGACACAGCCAGCGCACGACTCGAAGCCGCCCGCGGCCACGTCCGTGCGGCTGTCGACGTGCAGGAGCAGGGGTGATCGTCATGGCCCTGGCCTCCGGCACGTCCGCCGACGGCATCGACGTCGGGGTGATCGACCTCGAGTGGGGCGCCGGCGCCGAGGTCACGCTGCGTGTGATGGCGGCTGACTGCCAGCAGTGGCCGACCGGGCTCCGCGACACGATCCTGGACCTCCTGCCGCCACGGACGACGACCGCCGCCCGGTTGTGTGAGATCGACACCGCGATCGGGCAGGCGCTGGCAGCGGTCGCTCGGCAGGCCATGGCCGGCGGCGGGACCGACGAGGTGGAGCTGATCGTCTCGCCTGGTCAGACCGTGCACCACGAGGTGCGTGACGGGCAATGCCTCGGCACGCTCCAGCTCGGACAGCCGGCCTGGGTCGCCGAGGGAACCGGGCTGCCGGTCGTCTCCGACCTGCGCGCTCGCGACGTGAGCGCCGGCGGCCACGGCGCCCCGCTGGCGTGCACGCTCGACGCGCTCTGGCTGGCAGGTCCCGATGGTCCTCGCGCGGCACTCAACCTCGGCGGGATCGCCAACGTCACGGTCGTGGGTGACGCCGGCGATGATGTCGTGGCCTGGGACACCGGTCCCGCCAACTGTCTTCTCGACGTCGCGGCCGCCCGCGCGACGAGCGGCGCGCAACGCTACGACCGTGACGGGCGGCTCGCCGCCGCCGGGCAGGTGCGTCCGGACCTGCTGCACCGCCTGCTCGGGCACCCGTACTTCCGCGAGACACCGCCTGCCTCGACCGGCCGTGAGACCTTCTCCGCCGCCTATCCCGACGGCGAGCTCGACGCCCTACCCGTGGTGGAGCCGGCCGACCTGGTCGCGACTTTGACCGAGCTCACTGCGGTCACCGTCGCCGATGCGCTTCGACCGCACAGCGTCCGACTCCAACCCCGACTCAACGGCTGCGATAGTGGGCAGCGATGACGTTCGAGCAGATGTCGCGAGACCTGCGGCCGATCGGCCGCGACCCTCGCTCCGGCGGCTACGTCCGCTCGCCCTTCGCGGCCGCGGAGCGCGAGTGCGCTGCCTGGTACGTCGAGCAGGCGACCCGTCGCGGCCTCGCCGTCGAGCAGGACGGACAGGGCAACGCTGTCGCCTGGTGGCGACCCGAGGGTGCGACAGGCTCAGGGATCCTGGTGGGGTCACACCTCGACTCCGTCGACGACGGAGGCGCCTTCGACGGCCCGTTGGGAGTGGTGTCGTCGTTCGCCGCCATCGACGCCCTGCGCGACAGTGGTTTCTCTCCTCAGCGGCCTATCGGCGTCGCGATGTTCGTTGCGGAGGAGGGGTCCCGGTTCGGCCTTGCCTGCTTGGGTTCTCGCCTGGCGACAGGCCTGACGGACCCTGACGACGCACGGGAGCTGCGCGGCCCTGACGGCGTGTTCCTGCTCGACGCAATGACAGCGGCAGGTCTTGAGCCACGGCTTGGCCGGTCTGGCCTGCTCGATCAGGTCGGCCTCTTCGTCGAGCTGCACGTCGAGCAGGGTCGCGACCTCGTCGAACGGGACCGAGCCGTCGCTGTCGCCTCGGCCAGTTGGGCGCACGGGCGCTGGAAGTTCGACTTCACCGGCGAGCCAAACCATGCGGGAGCGACGCGGATGGAGGACCGCCGCGACCCGATGCTCACGTACGCGATGACGGTCCTCGCAGCCAACAAGCAGGCCAGGTTGGTCGACGCTCGCGCGACCTTTGGGCGGCTGACGTCCCGGCCCAACATCACCAATGCGATCCCTTCGCACGTGGCTGCCTGGCTCGACGCGCGCGGCGCCGACTCCGGTGTCCTCGTTGAGCTGGTCGAGACGATCATCCGACAATCCTTCGAGCGCGCTGAGCGAGACGGGACAGCCGTCGAGGTGACAGCCGAGTCTGTCTCGCCGACCGTCGACTTCGACGTGCCGCTGGCGCACCGGCTCGCTGCCGTGCTCGACGATGCGCCGGTGATCCCGACGGCCGCCGGTCACGACGCCGGGATCCTGCAGCTCGCCGGCGTCCCGTCGGCGATGCTCTTCGTCCGCAACCCCACGGGTGTCTCGCACTCGCCCGCCGAGCATGCCGAGACGGCCGACTGCCTGGCAGGGGTGGACGCCTTGACCCGAGTGCTGCGAGAGCTGGCGGCATGACGGCGTACTGGTGTGAGCGGGCGTGGCTGGGCGACGAGGGTTTCGTCGACGGCGTCATCGTCGAGGTCGAAGGCACGCACATCGCCGCTGTGGATCGTGGTGAGCCTCCCTTTGGGGCGGAAAGCCTTGGGGGGCTGACGATTCCCGGCTTCGCCAACAGTCACAGCCACGCCTTCCACCGGACCCTGCGTGGTCGCACCCAACGTGAGCGCGGATCGTTCTGGACGTGGCGGGACACGATGTACGACGTGGGGGAGCGCCTCGACCCTGACCGCTACCACGCGCTGGCGCTGGCGACATACCAGGAGATGGCGCTGACCGGGATCACCGCGGTCGGTGAGTTCCACTACCTGCACCACGAGTCGAGCGGGTCGCCGTACGACGACCCGAACGCGATGGGCGAGGCACTCGTCGCCGCCGCCCGCGAGGCGGGGCTGCGCATCACGTTGCTCGACGCGTGCTACCTCTCGGCGGGCTTCGATGCGCCCGCCGAGGGCGTGCAGCGTCGCTTCAGCGACGGCAACGCGGACCGGTGGGCGACGCGAGTCCAGGCGCTGGCCTTCGACGACCCGGGCGTGGTCGTGGGAGCGGCGATCCACTCCGTGCGGGCGGTGCCGCGCGACCAGCTCGCCACCGTCGCCAATGCGCTGCCGGGCAGTCCACTGCACATCCACCTCTCAGAACAGTCCGCCGAGAACGCAGCCTGTCACGATGCCTACGGGCTCACCCCGACAGGGCTGATCGCCGACGCCGGCGTGCTCAGCGACCGGCTGTCGGTCGTCCACGCGACCCACCTCACCGACAGCGACATCCTCACGCTGGCCGCGGCGCAGGTATACGCCGGCTTCTGCCCGACGACCGAGCGGGACCTCGCCGACGGGGTCGGTCCGGCTCGTGAGCTCGTCGATGCCGGCGCCCGGCTGACGCTGGGGTCCGACAGCCACGCGGTCATCGACATGCACGAGGAGATGCGCGCCGTCGAGCTCGACACCAGGCTGCAGACGCAGCTGCGTGGGCACTTCCGGGCGGCCGAGCTGATCGCCGCGGCGACCTCGAACGGCCATGCGTCGTTGGGCTTTCCCGACGGTGGACGCATCGCGGCAGGTGCCTGGGCAGACCTCGTCACGATCGATCCAGCCAGCCTGCGGACCGCAGGCACGGGCGGTGGGGAGGAGACGGTCGTCTTCGCCGCCACCGCAGCCGACATCGTCTCGGTCATCGCGTCAGGGCGCCGGGTCGCGCTCGACCGTGCGGAGGTGGCGGACCGGCTCGCGGCCTCGATCGGGGCCGTGGTGTCGTGACGGTCTCGCTGCTGGTCGACAACATCGGCGAGCTCGTCACCAACGACCCTGCCATCGGTGCCGGGTCACGGCTCGGTCTGCTCGAGGACGCCGCGGTCGTCGTGGAGGGACACCGAGTCGCGTGGGTCGGTCGGCGGGCCGAGGCGCCGGCCGCCGACGCCAGTGTGGACGCCGCGGGCGCCGCCGTGGTGCCCGGCTTCGTCGACAGTCACTCCCACCTGGTATTCGCCGGCGACCGAGCGCAGGAGTTCGCGGCCCGGATGGAGGGGCGGGCCTACTCCGCGGGCGGGATCCAGACCACCGTGGCCGCGACCCGGCACGCCAGCGACGACGAGCTCGCCGCGAACCTGGCGCGGCTGGTGGCCGAGATGGCGCGGCAGGGGACGACCACCGTCGAGGTCAAGTCCGGCTACGGCCTGACCGTCGCCGACGAGACCCGCTCGCTGGCCATCGCGGCGCAGGTGACGAGCGAGACGACATACCTGGGCGCGCACGTCGTGCCACCTGACTATGCCGACGAGCCGGCGGCGTACGTCGACCTCGTCACCGGGCCGATGCTCACCGGCGCAGCGCCGCACGCCAGGTGGGTCGATGTCTTCTGCGAGCGCGGCGCCTTCGACGCCGAGCAGGCGCGGGCGGTCCTGCGGGCGGGTCAGGCCGCCGGACTCCAGGCCCGGATCCACGCCAACCAGCTGGGCCACGGACCCGGGATCGAGGTGGCGTGCGACGTCGGGGCGGCATCCGCCGACCACTGCACCTTCGCCACCGCCGACGACCTCGCCAACCTCGCGGCGGCCGGTGTCGCGGCGACTCTGCTGCCTGGGGTCGAGTTCTCCACCCGGTCGCCATACCCCGACGCGCGTGCGATGCTGGCCGCCGGAGTCACGGTCGCGCTGGCCACCGACTGCAACCCGGGGTCGTCCTACACCTCGTCGATGCCGCTGTGCATCGCACTGGCTGTCCGGGAGATGGCGATGACGCCGGCCGAGGCGCTGTGGTCCGCAACCGCCGGTGGGGCGGCAGCGCTGCGCCGCGACGACGTGGGCCGGCTCACCGTCGGTGCCCCCGCCGACTTCATGGTGCTGGCGGCGCCGTCATACGTGCACCTGGCCTACCGCCCCGGTGTCCCGTTGGTGGGCGCCGTGTACCGCCGCGGCCAGCGCCTCAGCTGACCACTTCTCGATTCGTCCGAGTGGGTCGGGCTTGAACTACCCGCGTCTGCCCGGACGAATCGGTGGGGGCGGGTCGCGGCGTCAGGAGGTCCAGTACCAGGACTGGGAGCCGTAGGGGTACTCGACCCGGCTGTCGACGTGGGTGAACGAGCTGTACCGGATGATCCCTGAGAAGCCGGAGGTCTTGGCGTAGCCCATCACCGTCGAGACCGAGCGGCCAGACACCACGATGTCGGCGGCGACGCCGTACATGTGCAGACTGTTGCTCGCCCCACCCACATTGGCGTTGTGGTTGATGCTGCGGAAGCCGGAGTTGATGCTGATGGGGGCGTTGCCGGCCTTCTTCCGGACCGCCTCCAGCTTGTACATCAGTCGTCTCACGTTCTCCCTGACCTGGGTCGACGACACCTTCCCTCCGGAGAAGCCTGAGCCGTCCTTGGAGTAGAACTCGCTCCAGGCGAAGTTCCGGGTCGACCCGTCGGAGTCCTCCAGGGCGTTGAGCTGCGCCTGGGTCTGCGGCCCGGCGACCCCGTCGGCGGAGAGCCCGTAGGCGCGCTGGAAGCGGATGACCGCGGCCTTCGTCCCGGGTCCGAAGTCGCCGTCGACCGCGACGTAGGTCTGCGAAGCACTGTCAGCGGCCCAGCCGGCGACGCGGATCTGTAGCTCGCGAACGTCGGAGCCCGACATCCCCTGGCTCAGCGTGCGAGACCAGGGGTACGCCGCGGCCTCCGGCGGCGCGGCGGCATTGACGGCGACCAGGCCGCCGAAGGTGAGGCAGGTGGCAAACAGCAGTCGTACGATCATCTTGGCCATCGGAGGATGTCCCTTCGGGTGCGGAGATGGGATGACCCGATCCTGCCAACCCGAGGGGTCACCTGTCACCAGCCTGTTGAGCTGCATCCGCGGGTCGCCGATTCGTCCGCCTCGGACAAGCTCACAAGATCCGCTCTGAGTCGGACGAATCCCTGGGAGAGGTCAGCCTCCGACGAGCACCCGGTCGCTGTCTCGCCGGACGTCGGACTCGACGTCGTGCTTGTGGCCGAGGGCGCTGGGCCACCACATGTGGCGGCCGACGTCGAGGTTCAGAGCCGTGACGAGCACTGCCCGCACCACGATCGTGTCGAGCAGCACGCCGAAGGCGACGGCGAAGCCGAGCTCGGCCAAGAACACGAGCGGCAGGGTGCCGAGCACCGCGAACGTGCCGGCCAGCACCAGCCCGGCCGAGGTGATCACGCCGCCGGTGGCGCCGAGGCCGATCAGTGCGCCGCGTCTGGTGCCGTACTTGAGCGACTCCTCGCGGACCCGCGTCATCAAGAAGATGTTGTAGTCGATGCCGAGGGCCACGAGGAACACGAACACGAACAGCGGGAACGACGTATCGGCCCCGCCGAAGCCGAAGATGTAACGGAACACGAGAGCGCTCACCCCGAGTGCGGCGCCGAACGACAGCACGACCGTGGCGATGAGCAGCAGCGGCGCGACGACCGACCGCAGCAGCACCATCAAGATCAGCAGCACGACCACCAAAATGACGGGGATCAGCACCAGGTTGTCGCGGTCGGACGCGGCGCGCACGTCGAAGTTGATCGCGGTGGTCCCGCCGACGAGCGCGTCTGACGTCACGGCGTCGAGCGCCGTACGCAGCCGTTCCACGGTGTCGAACGCAGCCTGGCTGTCAGGCGCGTCGCTCAGCTGTGCCTGGATGTACGTCGTCCCGCCGTTGCTGGCGATGACCTCAGCCCCCTCGATGCCGTCGGTCCCCCCGGCGACCTGAGCGACCTGCTCGGCCGAGGAATCGGCGGTGACGATGGCCAGCGGGCTGCCCGCGTCCGCGAGGCCGTGCTCGACCAGCACCTCTTCGCCGACAACGGAGTCGACTGTCGTCGTGTACTGCTCGTCGTTGCTGAGCCCGTTCGCGTCGAGCTGGACGACACCGATGCAGGCAACGCCCAAGATGACCGCCGTGACTGCCCAGACCGACCGCGGACGGGTGGAGATCCGGTTTCCGATCCTGGCCCAGAATCCCGACGCCGTCGGCTCGGCGCTTCCCTCTGCCGGCCGCTTCGGCCAGAAGATCCAGCGGCCGAAGATCACCAGCAACGCGGGCAGGAGCGTCACCATCGCCAGCAGGGCGACGCCGACGCCGATGGCCGCAACAGGTCCGAGACCCTGGGTCGAGTTCATGTCGGCGAAGACGAGGCACAGCATGCCCAAGATGACGGTGCCCGCACTGGCGAAGATCGCCGGCCCAGCGCGGTGCAGGGCCACCGCCATCGCCTCGTGCTTGTCGTGGTGTCGACGGAGCTCTTCTCGGTAGCGCGCGACCAGGAGCAGCGCGTAGTCCGTCCCGGCTCCGACGACCAGCACGGTGAGGATTCCTGCGCTCTGACCGTTCACCACCAGTCCGGCGTCTCTGGCGAGGAAGTAGATGACAGCCTGGGACGTGAACAGAGCGACGACCGCCGTGAACAGCGGGAAGATCCACAGCACGGGGCTGCGGTAGGTGAGCAGCAGCAGCACGATGACCACGGCGAGCGTGGCCGCCAGCAGCGTGGTGTCGATGCCCCCGAATGCCGCAGCCGAGTCCGACGCCATGCCGAGCGGCCCGGAGATGTGCACCGTCATGTCGCCATCGGCTTCGGCGATGGCACGGATGTCGTCGGCGAAGTCGGGCGCCCTGTCCCAGCCCTCCGACCCGAGGTCGAGCGGAACGACGGTCTGGAGCGCCTGGTTGTCTGACGACGGGAGCGGGCCCTGCACCTTGCCGTCCAGGTCGTCGAACGCCGCGAACTCCTGCGCATCCGCCGTCGCCTTGGCGAGGTCGTCCTCAGTGAGTCCGTCCGTCCGCTCGTAGACCACGACTGCTGGGATCGTGTCGCTCGACTGGAACTGTTCTTGTTGCTGCAGGGCCCTCGTCGACTCTGCCTCGCCCGGCAACCACGAGATGGCATCGTTCTGCTGGACGTCGGTCAGCTTCGCCGCGAGCGGCGCGGCGAACGCCAGCACAGCGATCCAGAAGACCACCACCACCCACTTGGTGATGCGCCCTGCCAAGACACCTGCAATGTTCCTGCTCATGGGGTTTCCTCCCGTGGCCCCTCGTTCCCGGACCGTCGTCGTTGCCTTGTAGACCGGTCGCCCGGTCGAAACTGATCGGTGACCTATCCCTGCGCCTGTATGCGCAGCCGGACAGGGAGCTGAACGCCGACCGCTCGATGCGGGCGAGGATCGACGACGGGCACGGTTGGTGGAGCCGGGCGGGCAATGGGTCGAATGCTCATGGCATCATCCTGTGTCGCGCGGTGGAGCGCCGGCATCGGCCCGTGGGCGAGGCTCCTGGCCAGACCGTGGTCGGACGTCGTCAGGATGGCCCGACTCCTCGCGGGGCAAGCGGCGAGGGCTCCACTCGCAAGATGCGCGCGAGCCAGGCAGGGAGCCACCAGTTCCATCGACCGAAGGTGGAGACGAGTGCCGGCACGAGCAGGGCGCGAACGATCGTGGCGTCGATGAGGATGCCGACCCCGAGGGCCGTCCCGAGCACCTTGATGTCGGTCCCAGGGGAGGATGCGAGTGCCGAGAAAGCGAAGAAGAGGATCAGAGCCGCCGACGTCACGAGTCGCCCGGTCCGACCGATCCCGGCGATGACGGCCATTCCGGTGTCTCCGGTGCGGTCATACTCCTCCCGCATCCGAGCCAGGATGAAGACCTCATAGTCCATCGACAGCCCAAAGAGGAAGGCGAAGATCAGCACGGGCAGCCAGAAGGTGATGGCGCCGGTCTCAGAGACGCTGAAGATCGCGTCAGACCCGTTGCCCATCTGCCAGAAGAACACCACCGACCCGAACACGGCCGCGAGCGAGAGCAGGTTGAGGAGAACGGCCTTGAAGGGCAGGAGCACGGAGCGGAACGTGCGGACCAGGAGCACGAAGGTGATCAGCGAGATCAGCGCCAGCACGTACGGGAACTTGTCGTACACCGCGCTCGAGTAGTCCTGGACGGTTGCTCCTAGGCCGGCCACGCCGACCTCGCCGTCAACAGCCCCCTCGACGGCTGCCCTGATGTCGTCGACCACAGCCACGCCGGAGCTGTCGACCGTGACGTCGGTCGGCAGCACGTCGACGACGGACGTTTCACCTTCGGTGCTGCCGACGACGGCCAGCTGAACGCCGTCAACCCCACCCGCGGCCTCAGCCGCCGCCTCGGCCTCGTCCACGGGCACCAAGACCTCGACGGGGGTGAGGAGCCCACCGCCGATACCGCCGTCACTCAGGGTCTGCACAGCGTCGTACCGTGGGCCACTTCGCGCCTGCGACGCGAGGCCCGACTGGCCGATCTTGAGACTGAACACCGGGATGATGAGGAGTGCGAGGATCACCAGTGCTACTGCGGTGGCGACGAAGCGGTGCGCGACGATGACCCGCGCCCAAGCCGACCAGCCGCGCGATGCCTTGCCTTCATGACGGATGCGCGGGTAGTCGATGCGGGGACCGACACTCGACAACAGGGCCGGCAGCAACGTGAGGACAACGGACACGGACACGAGCGGAATCAACATGCCGCCGATTCCCATGCTGCGAAGGAACGGGACGGGGACGACGAGGAGCGCTATCAGACTGATGGCCACGGTCACTCCCGAGGCGAGCACGGAGTGCCCAGCGGTCTTCATCGCGACGATCACGGCTTCCTCGTCGCTACGGCCGTGCGCTCGCTCCTCACGCCACCGTGACACCAGGAGCAGCGAGTAGTCGATCGCCACCCCGAGTCCGATCAGGGCGATCAGGAACTGGACGATGACGCTGACGTCGCTGAAGGTCGTCAGCAGGAGCACGAGCATGAATGTCGTCAGGATGGACACGGCGGCGATCAGCATCGGGAGCAGTGCCAGGAAGGACGCGTACACGAAGATCAACACCAGGAGCGCTCCGGCTGCGCCGAAGAGCGTCTCGGCCAGAACGCTCGGTCCTTCCGTGTCGCCCCCTGCCGCCAGCAGCCCGTACGACGTCAGGCCACTCTCGAAGCCCTGCGCCTCGGCTGCCCCGCTGAGTGCAGGCTCGAGCGGGACCTCGATGTACGGACCGAACGTGACTGGGATCGGAGCCTGCAGGAGGGCGTACGTCGACCGCCCGTCATCGGTGATGAATCCCTCATCGCCGGTGCTCGCGAAAGTAACGACACGCAGCTCCACGTCTTTCAGACTTGCCACGGCCGCGTCGAAGACCTGCGCAATGGCGTCCTGGTTCTCCTCGACGGTCTCGCCCTCAGGCACCGTGACGACCGCGACGTACGTGTCGAAGGTGCTGACGCCGAAGGTTTCGATGAGCTGCACTTCTGCGTCGTCGCCGGGCTGGCCGGGCAACGAGAAGTCGAGCGACAGCCGGTCGCTGAGCTGGCCGGCGGAGAACCCGCCGCCGAGGAACAGCACCAGCCAGAACACGCTGACGATGCGACGGTGATGCATGACGAGACGAGCCAAACGCTCCACGATGAACTCCTACGTCTCGGATAGCCTGACAGCAAGTTCGAAATCGAAGGTACTCACGGTGGCGCGAAATCGTCAACATGGTTAATGATCAATCTGCTGAAACCATGGATAATTCAGGGTGAACCCTGAGGCCGTGAGGGAGGGAAGTCCTGATGAGTGATCAGTCGCCGGCCCGGGACGGGCCGCCACCGGGTCTCCCGCAGCTGACCGGGTTCCTCCTGCGCCGCGCGTACGCGCGAGCTGCCGACTGCGCCCAGGCCTGCCTCAGTGACGACGACACCCAGGTCCGCGATGTGGTACATCTCGCACTGCTTGCCGAGCGCGGCGCCATGTCCCAGCGACAGCTGGCCGACATCACGCATGTCAACCCGACGACCATGGTGAAGCTTGTCGACTGCCTCGAGGAGCGCGGCTGGGTCGCCCGCGAGCGCAACCCCGAGGACCGTCGCTCCTACGCCCTGCGGTTGACCGAGCTGGGCGAGAAGATGCTGTCGACTCTGCGCCACGAGCTCGATGACGGAGAGCGGATCCTGACCCAGACGCTGGCCAGCAGGCAGCGGGATCGGCTGCGGCACCAACTGCGCGCGCTGCTGCAGGGCGAGGGCTGGATGGTCATCGAGTCCCTCGCCGCTCACAACGGCTTCCTCATCGCCCAGGCCCATCGGCAGGTCCGGGGGTGGGCAGTCGCAGAGCTCTCACCGCTGCGGCTCGACCCACGCGACTTCGGGGTCTTGTCGACGTTGGATCGCGAGCAGCCGTGCTCGCAGACCCGGCTCGCCCAGGCGCTGGGTGTCAGCCCACCCGCCGCTCTGTCGTTCGTCGACGAGCTGGAGGAGGCGGGTCTGGTACGCCGGGAGCGCAACGTCGCCGACCGCCGCTTCTACGACCTGACCCTCACCCCAGCTGGCAAGGGGCGACTCGCCGACGCACTGAAGGCTGCCGCAAGAGTCCAGGCACGGGTCGTGGACCGGCTCGGCGTCGATGGCGACGCGGAGCTCCAGCGCCTGCTGATGTGCGTGATCTCCGCGCACTAGACCGCTCGAGGCGTGGGACCGAAGCAGGAACAAAACGGCAGGCCAGGCGTTGTACCCGACGTACAACCTGAGCGCGACCGGCTCAACCTTTGCAATCCAGCCGCGCGACGGGTAGAACTTGAGTCGTACAGACTCAATCTTCGTTTGAAAGTGAGAAACCACCATGGCTCGTGCGGTCGGAATCGACCTCGGTACGACGAACTCCGTCGTCGCCGTCCTCGAAGGTGGAGAACCCACCGTCATCGCCAACGCAGAGGGGGCCCGTACCACTCCGTCGGTTGTCGCCTTCGCCAAGAACGGCGAGGTACTCGTCGGCGAGGTCGCCAAGCGACAGGCAGTCACGAACGTCGACAGGACCATCCGGTCTGTCAAGCGCCAGATGGGCACCGACTGGAGCCAGCGGATCGATGAGAAGACGTTCACCGCGCAGCAGATCTCGGCGTTCATCCTGCAGAAGCTCAAGCGTGACGCCGAGTCCTACCTCGGTGAGTCCGTGACCGACGCGGTGATCACCGTGCCGGCGTACTTCAGCGACTCCCAGCGACAGGCCACCAAGGAGGCCGGCGAGATCGCGGGCCTCAATGTGCAGCGCATCGTCAATGAGCCCACCGCGGCGGCGCTCGCGTACGGGCTGGACAAGGAGTCAGACCAGCGGATCCTCGTCTTCGACCTCGGTGGCGGCACGTTCGACGTGTCCCTGCTCGAGATCGGCGAGGGCGTCGTCGAGGTCAAGGCGACCAGCGGCGACAACCACCTCGGTGGTGATGACTGGGACACCCGCGTCGTCGAGTGGATGGTCGAGAAGTTCAAGAACGCCCACGGCACGAACCTCGGCGCCGACAAGATCGCCCGCCAGCGGCTGCAGGAAGCCGCCGAGAAGGCAAAGATCGAGCTCTCGGCATCGTCCGAGACGACGATCCACCTGCCCTACATCACGCTGAGCGAGACGGGGCCGCTGCACTTCGAGGAGAAGCTCACCCGCAGCGAGTTCCAGAAGCTCACGTCAAGCCTGCTCGACCGCACCAAGCAACCGTTCCAGCAGGTCATCAAGGATGCCGGGGTGACCGTGGAGCAGATCGACTCCGTCCTCCTCGTGGGGGGGTCGACCCGGATGCCCGCGGTCACCGCGCTCGTCAAGGAGATGACCAAGGGCAAGGAGCCGAACAAGGGCGTCAACCCCGACGAGGTCGTCGCGGTCGGTGCGGCGCTCCAGTCCGGTGTGCTCAAAGGTGAGGTCAAGGACGTGCTGCTCCTCGACGTGACGCCGCTGAGCCTCGGCATCGAGACCAAGGGTGGCGTGATGACCACCTTGATCGAGCGCAACACGACCATCCCCACCAAGCGGTCCGAGGTGTTCAGCACTGCTGCGGACAACCAGCCGTCGGTGGGCATCCAGGTCTATCAGGGCGAGCGTCAGATGGCTGCCCACAACCAGATGTTGGGCAACTTCGAGCTGACCGGCCTGCCGCCGGCGCCACGAGGGATCCCGCAGATCGAGGTGACGTTCGACATCGACGCCAACGGCATCGTGCACGTATCAGCCAAGGACCGCGGCACCGGCCGTGAGCAGTCGATGACGATCACCGGCGGCTCCGCGCTGTCGAAGGAAGACATCGACAAGATGATCCACGACGCCGAGCAGTACGCCGAGGAGGACCGCACCCGCAAGGAGGCGGTCGAGCTGCGCAACCAGGCAGACTCGGCCGTCTACTCGACCGAGAAGTTCCTCAGCGAGAGCGCCGACAAGATCCCCGACGACATCAAGTC
>Ga0136625_1000368_pt1 | contig 13652 bp, 10 predicted proteins | sample AntDrymUQ4832306_2_FD_104672 | JGI IMG/M metagenome (GOLD analysis project Ga0136625, IMG submission 104672) | Polar desert sand microbial communities from Dry Valleys, Antarctica - metaG UQ483 (23.06) | ecosystem: Environmental > Terrestrial > Soil > Desert | place: Antarctica: Dry Valley...
CGGGTGCTGGCGGTGCTGCTGGGGGTCCTCACCGTTGGCGCGCTCATCATCTGGCAGGGCACGGAATTCGGCAGCTGACGGAGGGCATCGTCGAGGCGTGGGGGAGGTCGGAGTCCAACCCGCTCGGCGGCTGGTACGGGCTGAACAGCAAGAGCGTCACCGTCGTCAGGCCCTACTCGGTCAAGATCGCGTGGATCGTCACCCCCCCGGTCACGAGTCCCCCTTTCGTGCGCTGCACCACCTCGATCGTCTGCACGGCGCCCAGCTCGTCCGAGGAGGCGAACTGCGCTTGGACGGCGATCGGCAGTCGTGCGCCCGGTTCGAAGTTGCCAGACACCCAGCGTCCGGCGCCGAGCATCCGATTCGAGAGCTCGAGCTCGACGCCGCCAATCGCGCGGTGGATTTCGAACGCCTCCTCGAAGCCGGCGAGCTTGAGCCTCGCGGAAGCGGGGAGCACCTTGAGGATCGTTTCGTCGACGATCGGGTCGAACGGCGGCGCGACCTCGTCGATGGGCGGGTCGGTGCCGCCGGGGTCGACGCCATTGACGACCTCGACGTGCGGCGAGGTCGCGAACAGTGTGCGCTCGAGGACGCCCATCTCCAGCTCGCCCTGCAGCGGGTTCACCTCGACGGTGAGCTCGTCGGTCTCCTCGGTGCCTGGGTTCATCGCCTCGACCATCAGCTCCAGGTTCCCCGCCGGCGCAGCCACAACCGCGACGTTGCGCTGCGCCAGATGCGAGTCGCAGCACAGGCGCTGCGTTTTTCCGTCGGCGGCGATGTAGGTAAGCGGGGGGACCGGCCGGCCGGTGTCCGGCGCGTCGCCGTGGCAGTTGACGGCGATGCAGACGTGCCCGGCGCTGACCACGGTGTCGGATGCAACCGGCGTCCACGGGCCGCAGCGCGCGACGGCCGATCCGCCGGCGGGCACCGACGCGACGAAGCCGCTCAGCCCTTGGGTGCCGCCTGCGGACGGCAGGCCTGCATGCGGCCCGATGCCGATCGCCAGGTTCGAGACCCAGACCTGCACATTGACGTTCTCGATCGCCGTCGCTCCGCCGGGCAGGTTCGCCATCGCGTTGACGCGTACGCAGATGGTCTGCGCGCGGCCGGCCTGCGCGGTGCTGGCGTCGACGCCGCCCTCGATCCACACGGTGGGACATTCCCAGAAGCGCCCGCAGCCCACGTTCGCGCGCAAGCCGTTGTCGCCGTCGTTCTTCTTGAGAAAGAGCGGACCTTCCTTGATTTCGCCTGGAGCGCACGCCATGACTACGCCAGAATCGCGTGGATCGTCGCCCCGCCGACGACCTGGCCGGCGGCCGTCCGCTGCACAATCTCAAAAGACCTCATCGTCCCCTTCTTGTCTCGTTTGTTGAAACCGATCTGCAAACCCAGCGGGATCGACTTGCCGGGTCCGATCTTGCCGACGATCTTCGGCCCTTCGCCGAACTTGCTGTCGAGTGAGAACGGCGCTTTGGTGCGCGCGCGGTGCAGCGCAATCTCCTGTCGCTCGCCCGCGAGCCCGAGGCGGACCGGCCCGCGCGCCTCGAGGTGGCGGATCTCGTGCGGCTCGAGCTCGCGCCGCAGACGGTCGTCGATACGCGGGACTTCATGGCCCCGGACCGGGAGCCGCTGGATGAACGGCGAGGTCAGCAGGAGCTCGCGTTCGAGCACGGGGAAGCGCAGCGCGCCGCGCACGGCGCTCATCGTCACGACGAACTCTCGCGGTTCCTGTTCGTCGAGGTTGTTGATAAACATGTTGAATCGAAGGTTGCCGTCGGTCTGGCGCACTGCGATGTTGCGCTGGGCGAGGTGGGAGTCGCAGCAGACCTTCGATGAGCCGTCGACGGCCTGGAAGCTGTTCGGCGGCACCTGGACGCCGTTGTCGGGCGGGTCGGCGTGGCAGTTGGCGGCGATGCAGACGTGGCCGCCGTTCAGCTGGGAATCCGATTGGACCGGTGTCCACGGGCCGCAGCCCGCGACGTTGGAACCGCCGGCCGAGATCGACGCGATGTAGCCGGTCAGGCCGACGGCGCCGCCTGCGGATGGCAGGCCGGAATTCGGGCCGACGCCGAGGGTGAAGTCCGAGACCCAGACCTGAACGTTGACGTTCTCGACCGCGGATGCGCCGCCGGGCAGCGACGGGAGCGCACGCACCCGCACCTTGATCGTGTTCGGCACGCCGACGCGAGCGGTGCCGGCGTCGACGCCGCCCTCGATCCAGACGTCCGGGCTCGACCAGAACCCGGTGCACGGCTCGATCGCGCGCGATCCCCCATCGGCGGCGTTGTACTTGACGTAGAGCGGGCCGCTCTTGATCTCGTTCTGCTGGCAGGCCATCGGTCCTCCTTCAGGTTCCCTGGTACGTGATTTGCACCGCGTGCAGACGAACCTCGTCGGCGCCGCCGGCGTTGTCGAGCTGGGCGAGCAGGTAGTACTTGAAGCCGTCGTTGTCGATGCGCGCCTTCAGGTCGTCGGGTATCGGCGTGTTCGTGTCGAGCTGGGTCGCTTGGACGATCCGGTCGGGCGCCGCGGTCGGGTCGAGCGCCTGCCGGAAGAGCGCTACGCGCAGGTTGCCGACGCCGTTGTTGACGCCGATCGTGCGCAGGCCCTGGAGCTTGGCGGCCTGCGGGAACGCCACCGCCATCATCCCGTGGGCGGCCGTCGCGCCGGCCGGCTTGACGGCGTTGCCCGGCGCGTGGTCCCAGCGGGTGGCCGCCGTCGCGACAAGCGTCGGCACGAGCGACAGCCGCCGCGTGGTCGGCGTTGGCGCCGTCGACAACGAGGCGATCGCGGCGGCAATCTCGCCAACGACGGTCGCGATCCCGTCGAACTCCGTCTCGAGCCCATGGAAGCGGGCGTTGAACCCGTTGTCGCCACCAGCCTGAACGCGGTCGACGTTGTCGATCCATTCGCGGTGCGCGAACGTGCGCGTGTAGGCGATCGCCATGTCAGCTCCTTGTCTCTCGCAGATCCAGGTCCGCGGGCGCGACCGAGCCCGTGCGGAAGTTCGGGTACGTGTAGCCGGGGAACGCGTCGATCAGGCCGTCGCGAACCTCGATTACGTGCGCGCGGACATTCTCGGTACGTATCTCGACGCCTATCGGGTGCAGCGCGTTGAGGACGTTCATCACGATGTCGTACTGGTCCTTGCGGATCACGACGTCGGGGTGGTCGAGCTCGGGACGCAGTCGCAGCTCGAGCTCGTAGGGGTTGGTCTTGCCTGGGTGCGCGTAGATCGCACGTACGAACAGGTGCCCGGGCCGCTCGCCGGTCGCGTCGGTTTCAGGCGCCACCGTCGACGAGAGCCGCGCGTCGCCGCGATCGGCGGGCAGTGTCGCCCACTGGAGCCGCTCGCCGGCGCCCGCGCCGAGCTGGACCGTGAGCGCGATCGGCGAGCGTGGCGTGCCGATGGCAGCCGGGTCCAGCACCGCGATCTGGCCGACCGCATCGCTGCAGACGAGTGCGGCCGCCGGCGCGTTCGGCGCCGCCGCCCGCGCGGCGAGCGCGGACGGGCGCCGGCCGGGCGGCACCCGCGCCGGATCGAGCTTTCCCGTGGCGATCCGCAGCGCGCGCACGACATCGTCCTCGCCCGCGGCGATCCAGAGCAGCTCACCATCGGCGCTCAAGACGACGCGGCTCGCGCGTGACTGGACGTCGACAGGCGCCGCGAGCGCGCGCGTCGCGGCCGTGATTGCCTGCACCTGGCGCTGGGCAGGCAAGGCGACCCAGGCGGTGGCGCCGTCGGGCGAAATCGCGATGTCGGCGGCGCCCGGCAGCACGATCGGTGCGCCGGAGACGGCGTTTCCGGCGAGATCGACCACGACGACGCCCGTCGCGCAGGCGACCCAGGCCTGCGCGCCGTTCGGCGTCACGGCGACCGCCGCCGGGGGCGCCCCCAACGCGACGGACGCGACCTGCGCACCGCTCCCAGCGTTGTGCACGCGCAGCGTGGCGTCGCCGGCGCAGGCGGCATAGAGGCGGCTGCCATCGGGTCGCACGGCGAGGTCGACTGGGCGCGGGCCGGTGGCGAAGCTGCCCGAGGGCGAGAGCGTGGGCTGCGTCGCGACGACGCTCACCGTCCCATGCTCTGCGCTCGTCGTCCACAGCCGCTGGCCGTTCGGCGCGACTGCGAGCGCGACCGGCGCGCGGTCGACGAGCGCCACGCCGCTGACAGGCAGCGTCCGTAGCTGCGCGACCTCGCCGGTCGGGATCGCAAGTGCGGTGACGCTGGAGCTGCCGCGGTTCGCGACGTAGGCCGTCGCGCCGTCCGGTGCGAACGCCACCGCGCCGGGCGTCGCCTGCGGCCAGACGCGGCAGCGGGCGGCCGCGTCGACGCGGACGACGTCGCCGGACGCGTCGTCGAGCTCGATCTGAGCGAGCTCTCCCGCCCGCATCGAGACGTGCACGCGGTCGTTCACCAGCCGCTGGACGAAGTCGAAGCCGGCGGCGAACGCGGCCGCTGCGAGCGCGCGCCCGTCGAGCGCCGAGTGCGAGAGCTGGAGCGCGCGGCCCTCGCGGTGGAGGTCGGTTTCTGCCGGGTCGTAGGCGCGCTCGACGCGCAGCGTGCCGCCCCCCAGGAACCCGATCATGCGGTCGAGCGCGCGCGCGACGCGGCGCTGCATGCGGCGGTTGAGCGGGTTGGCACCGTAGTCGACGCCGGCAACCGCGTGCGCGTCGAGGTAGACGGGATGAAAGAACGACGAGGGTCCGCCGCTCGCCACGGACTCGGTGACGGCGAGGCGACCGTCGCCGCCGATCGACGCGCTGGTGGCGAGCGCGCCGGCGCCCGTCCGCGGCAGCCCGATCCGCAGCCCGCGCGTGCCTTCCGCGCGGCGCTCGCGCAGCGTCGCGGACACCCGCACGACGACGTTGCCCGCGGCGCCCGCGCGCAGGCGCGCCTGCTGGCCGGCCGCGTGTGGCGACAGGTCGCCGGCCGCGGTCAGGAAGGCGGCGTCGCCCTCGCCGCAGGCGACGATCGACCACGTCACCTGCGCCGCCAGCGGCAACGGAAAGGGGAGGACGCTCAGCACGAGCTCGTCGCCGGGCCCGGCGTCCGACCCCGCCGGCGGGACGACGCCGGGGTCGGCCTGCGTGCGGACGCCGAGCGCCTCGCTGGCGCGCTGGGCGACGCGCACGCGGTCGTCGACGGTGCGGCAGACCGAGTCGAAGCCGGCGCTGAGCGCGTCGCCGGCGAGCGTCTCGGCGCTGCGGCCGTCGGCCGTCAGCACAAGCGCACGGCCGACCGCGCGCAGGTCGTCCCCGGCGGCGGGGTCGTAGCCCGCGCGGACGCGCACCATGATGCCGGGGATCCTCGCGAGCAGGGCGTCGAGCGAGGCGGCGAGCGAGCGCTGCATACGGCGCTGCTCCTCGGCGCCGTAGATGACCTGCGGCGAGTCGTGGCGCACGAGCCAGGCCGGGTCGAAGTCCGGGTCGTCGGCAGGCGTCCCGGCGACCTCGGGCTCGGAGACGCGCAACCGGCCGTCGCCCGCGACGCAGCCGCCGCGGGCGAGGGTGCGCGGTACGACCCGCAGCGCGCGTGTCGCGAGCGCAAGATCCTTGTCGTCCTCGACAACCTTGAACGACTCGCTGTGGGTGATCCCGAGCCGGCTGAGCTGCACGAGCTCGTTGATCGCGCGCTCGAGGCCCGAGGGCGACGGGAGTTGCCAGCGCTCGAAGATCCCCAGCCGGCGACGGTACTCGTCGTCCCCCTCGCCGACGACCGGGTGAAAGCTGCCACGCGCCAGACGCGACACGCGCACCTCGTCTACCGCGCCGTCGAACTCGGCGGCCTTCAACGGCGCGCCGCCCGCGGGCTGCTCGCGACCGTTGCCGATCTGCAACGGGGCTGCCGTCGTCAGCGCGCCGAGCGCCGGCATCCGCCGCTCGGCGACGATCCGCCCATCCAGCCACAGGCGCACCATGGCGCCCCCGCCGCGCCGCTCGACGGTGCCGGCGACATGGTGAAACGCGCCGTCGCCGAGGTCGTGGTCGGCGTACAGCGCAACGTCCTCCGTCCCATCGGAGACGGTCAGGCGAAGGTTGTTGTCGAACGCCCGGAACGAGCCGACCGCGAGCGCCCACCCCGCCTCGGCGGGGTCGTTGAGGACTGCGCGCTTGGCGACGATCGTGCCGGGCACCGGCGCTTCCCCACGCGGCGACGGGCGCACCGTCGCCTCGGCCGTCATCCCCGCGTCCGGTGGCACGGCAAAATCGGCGTGGTCAGGGGCATAGAGCACACCCCCGGCGCCGGCGCGGAAGCCGAAGCCCGATTTGAAGCGCCCGGCTTGGCGGCTGCGCGCGACCTGCCCCACGTTGGCCGCCGGGTGGCCGCCGCCGGGCCGGTGGCGCTCGACCTCGTCGAACGCGGTCGGTGGCTCGAGCTGCCCGGCCGGCGGGACGTCGTCGAGGTGGTAGAGCGCGACGGTGTCGGCATCGACGGAGTAGGCGGTGGCCGGGAAGCGCGCGACGCCGAGATCCGCGCCGAGCAGGTCGAGGCTCGCCCGGCGCGCTCGGGAGCGCGCGCGCTGGGCCGCAACCTCGGTGGCCTGCGCGAGCAGTTCCTCGTGCTCGGCGCCGACCGTCCACATGAGCTTTGCGAGGTTGCCGAGCAGAACGACGATCCGCCATGCGTCGGCGGGCGCGCCGGCTGGCGGGTCGGGCGCCGCGCTGAGCTTCGTCAGCCGAAGCTCGGCGTCGACGGCTCCGCCGATCGGAATCGCGTGTGCCCGCCCAGCCAGGGGAGTGCGGTCGATCCACACGACCGCCGTCTCCTCAGCGCTCGCCGGTGTGCGCGTGAAGCTGAGCGTCACCTCGAGCGGCTCCTCTGGCGCGAAGCGCGCCACGAGCAGGTACGCGGGCGCTTGGGGGAACCGGCCGTAGCGGTCGAGGTAGTCCTGGTGGTCGTACTGGCCGAGCGCGATCGAGCCGTCGGGCGCGACCGGGCCGAGCGGCACCTCGCGCGTCTCCATCCCGCGGCGGTAGGGCGGCGTGAGTGCCTGGCCCATCACCTCCAGTGAGGGGGTCGTCATCGCTCGATCACCGCCACGTCGATCAGGCGCGAGTCGATCTCGAAGCGCGGGATCTCGTCCGGCGCCAGATCGATGTTCTCACCGACGCCCAGCTCGACGGACTGTCCGAACTGCGCGCCGCTCATATTGACCCGCCCGAACACGGGCGGGCAGCGGCGCAGGTGGAGGTCCCGGATGTCGAGCAGGCCGGGGGTTCGGCGCACGAGCACGATGACGTCGGAGTGGAGCACGTCGTTTCCGAGCGTGAGCGACGCGACGTGATCCCGCAGGCCGCCGACGATGTGCGCGAGGATCGCGTCGCGGTCGTGGCCGGCCTGCACGAGGAGCGTGCCGCGCATGCCGACCTCGACCTCGTTCGCGGGAACGAGGTTCGGGAAGATCGATACCGGACGCAGCTCGCGCGTATCCTCGGCGATCCGCTCGTACACGCCGCGCGTCGGGCCGAGTGTCCGCCACGGCCAGCCCGGCTCGGTCGCGACGACGACGTCGAAGAAGTAGGGGGCCGCGAGCCGGCGCTCAAGTGAGAACGCTCGCTGACCGAACAGGAAGATGTTGAAGAAGCTTTGCGACACGTCGACGCCGCCGAGCGGGTCGAAGGCGCGACAGTCGCGCACGCCGTCGATGTCGCGCACCGCGCGTACAAAGCGTTCCAGCGTCCACAGCGAGCGCGGGTAGCCGCGTAGTCGCGAGCGGTAGGCGTTGTCGCCCTCGAGCAGTTCGCCGCCCGCGAACGCCGCCGCGTTCGACGGGGTCACCGTCGCTGTCCCGAGGTTGAGGTAGAAGCGCGCGTGGTCCGGATCGAGCTGGGTGAGCGCGGCGGGCGGGATGTTGCCCCCCGGGCCGCGCTCGAGCGCTTCGGCCCGCACCTCGCCCGGGGGCCCTCCGGCGATGATCGTCGCCGGATTCAGCGTGCGGAAACGCGCACCGGGCGCCGTCTGGACGATTGTGCCCGCCGGCAGTACGTAGCGGCGCTCCGGCTCGCCGGCAGCGAGCGTCAACGTGACGGTCCCGGTCGCGAACAGCTGCCGGCGCTCGAGCCCGACGTCGGCGCCAAGCAGGTCGAGGCTGGGGCCCTCGGCGGTCGTGACGAAATTGGAGTAGTACTGCGACTCGAGGCCCTTCCAGAGGTCGTGCGTCTGCCAGGCGGTGGCGTCGAGGACCTTGCGCAGCGGGCTGCCGGGCGTCAGGTCGACGTCGTCGCCGAACAGCGTCTGCGCACGCGACTGCATGTCGGCGAGGATCTCGTCGAACCCCTTGAGCACGAAGCCGTCCTCGCCGACTCCGTGGCGATCAGGCATCGGGCACCCCCGCGCGCACCGTGAACCGGTCGCCGGCGATCGTCTCGATCTCGATCGTCGCCGTCGCGCGGCGCGAGGCGCTCACGCGACTGCGCTGGCGATCAAGATCGGTGCCGGGGTGCAGCTCCGCGAAGCGCGGGTCGTCGTCGAAGTAGAGCTCGCGAATCTCGCGCACGCGCCGGTCTGACGCGACCGTGCGCACGAGCTGGAGGCGCAGATGCTCCCGCCTCTCGCGGACGCTGAACGGGTTCGCGCCGAGCGCCCGCAGATCGAAGCCGAACGACACGTTGACCGGATCCGAGCCGAGTTGCGTCTCGAGCGCGAGCGTCAGCGCCTGGGCGAGCGCTTCGATCCCGCTCAGCGTGCCGAGTGTCGGCGCGCCGGCCCCCCCGCCGGGGCGCTCGACGACGAGGTCGCCGGCGTCCAGACGCAGGCCGCGGCCGAGAGGGTCGGGCGTCTCGTTCATGTTGCCCCCAGCTTGCCCTGGCCCGGGTCCGCCACCTTCCACGTGCCGGGCGACTGCGCGTTGACGGTCTGGCCGCTCGCCGTGTCGAGCAGCACCGGCGTCTCAGCGACCGCGAGCTTGGTCGCGATCCCACTCGTCGAGGCGAGCGTCGACGTGCAGGGCGACGGCGCGGGTGGGGTTGTCGTTGTCTGGATCGGGCACGGGACGAGCACGCCGGGCGCGCCTGGCACGAACGCGAACCCGGTCTCCATCCCGGTTACGAGCGCGCCGTTGCCGTCGACCGCGAGCTTGGGGCTGCCCGGCTTGACGACCCGTAGCCGACCGCCGTGGCTGCACTCAATGATGGCCCCGGAGACGACTACGCGCGGCATCCGTACCCCCTCACTGGATCGCCACCTTGCCGGATCCGATCTCAACTGTGGTCGAACCGTCGGTGAGCGTCAGCGTCTTCCCACTCGCCGCCTGCACGGTGACCGCGCCGTCGGTGGCGATCTTCACCGTTGCGCCCGACGCGTGTTGAATCTCCAGTTCGTCGGCTGCGCCCTCGCTCGGGCGCTCGCCGACCGCGGTGAGCTTGTCGGCGCCGACCTTCACAAGCAGGCCTTTGCTCTCGACCACGCGGCGCCCGTCGCCGGCGATCAGGTCGTTGGCCCCTTTGCCGGTAGGGCGGCCGTCGCCGCCGAGCTCGGTCGGCAGGCACAGCCACCAGTCGCCCTCCGCAGCCCGCGGGCGCTCCATCTGCGGCTCGTTGGTCCAGAGAAAGCCGCTCGCGACCGCGTCGCGGCGCGAACCGCGAACCTGCGCGAGCAGCGCCCGCATGCCGGGGTAGACGGGCACCGACAGGCCGACCTTGTGCCAGGCGAACGGCGACGCGAGCGGGCGGTTTGGCAGCTGCGGCCCGTCGGCAGGAATGTCAGCGTCGACGCTCGTCGCCGCCTGGCCGGGGACCGGCACCTGGCGGAAGTGCAGCGACGCGGTCCGTCTCGCCGGCTCGGCCGTCGCGACGCGCCCCACATCGATTGCGGGGCGCTCCTCGTCCTCGCGCCGGCTACGGTCGCCGAGCCGGGCCACGATCGACTCCGCCGACGCCGCGCGGGCGGCGTCCGTGCGCTGGCGGTTCGCGAACGGCCTGTCGTCGCTTGCCATCGTCGCCGCGCGCCCGCTGCACGTGTAGCCCTCTCGCGGCGAGTAGCGGTGAGTCACCGACAAGATCCGGAACTTCTGGAAGGGGTTGGCGTACTCCGTCGTCGAGGCGATCACGATCTGACCGGCGCGCAGCGTGGGCTCGCCGAGCGCAACGAAGTCGAACGCGCCGACCGACTGCTCGTCGGGCTTGTCGGACACGACGCGCCGCTCGGGCTGCGGGCCGATCGTCAGCGGCTTGAGCTGCGCGAGCCGGGTCGACTTCGCCCGGTCGACCTCGACGAGCACCTCGTCGCCGGTTGCGAGTGCGACGAGCGCCGCGGGATTCGGCACATCGAGGACGAACGCCGACGCCGGCATCGGACTGCGCAGGGCGACGCCAAAGGCGAGCTTGCCATCCTGGACGAGCCACTCGGCGCCGACTTCCTGGGCGAGCTCGTCGAGCAGTCGCAACGCGTTCGGGGCGGTCAGCGTCTGCGGCTGCAGCAGCGTGTCGTCTGGCGTGGCGAGGCCGTCGAGGCTGACGCCGGCCGCACTCGCGATCCTCGACACGAGCGGGGGAGCCGGCGAGGCCGTGGCCACCTGGAGCGTCGCGGGCGGCGACTCGATTTCGTCAACGCGCGTTCGGCGCAGGAGCTTGAAGAGCGCGGTCTCGTAACCGCTCAGCGTCGTCAGCGGCCGCTCGCGGATCGCGGCGCCGATCTGGCCGACGCGCCCGTCGAGCACCTTGCCGCGCGACCCGTCGAAGTAGCCGAGCTCGATCTCGATCGGAACGCCACCGGTCTCGTCGCTCGGCGAGCCCTCGAGCTGGGCGCCGAGGGCCTTCGAGACGGCGAGCGGCACGTCGCGCAGCTCGACCCGGAACTCCGGCCAGGAACCGATCGCATACTGCACCTCGACGCTCGCCTCGCTCGCGAGCCCGCCCGCGTAGACGTCGTTTGAGAGGACGATGTCGCCGACCTTGATCTTGTGGCGGAGCACTACCCCCATCGCCGCGCCACCCAGACGTCGATCTCGGACCCCAGGCGGCCGGGCCCGTTGATGTTGCCGCGCGCGATCCGGACGCGGTCGACGACGATCGCGAGCTCGGCTGCGTGATGGACGAGCTCGGGGTCCGGCACGACCTTGCGCAGCAGCACCGTGCGGGCGCCGGATGCGTCGCGGCGTTCGACCCGCAGCACCAGGTGGCCGCGCGGCGCGGCGGGTACCCGCGGGTGCTCGACGGGGGCGAAGTCGTGCAGCGTCTCGAGCGATTCGCGCGGGTCGTGGGGCAGGCTGGCGTACAGCGAGAACGCAAACGTCGCCGTGCCGAGAGGGACCTCGAAACGCTGCGGCAGGCCCTGGTCGGGTTCGACGGGCAGGCGGCGGTACTCGAGCGCGGTCGTCACGTGCGCGGCCCTCCGAGCTGGCGCGCGAGGTCGATCTGCCCACTCTGCGACGGGATCGCCGCGGTGCCGACCGCGAGCGCGAGGTCAAGCGCCTCGCCGACGATCGCGGCGATGTTCGAGCGCGGCACGTGCTCGAGCGTGATGCTCGCGTCGATCGTGTCGCGCCTCTGGTTTGACTGCACGAAGCGCAGTGACGTGATCTGCATGTCGAGCGCGATCGTCAGCCCGGACACGACCGGGACCCCGGCGAGCGCCATCAGCGGGGCAGTCGCCGCGACGAACGCGCGCGAGGTCAGCGCCATCGCCTCGAGCCCTTTGCGCAGCAGCTGGCGCTCGCGCCCCACGAGCGTCGCCTCGATCGCGATCGACTTCGTCGTCGGCGAGACGAGCTGCGCGAGGCTCGAGCCCGCGATCCGCTGGACCTGGTAGCCCTCGTTGAGCGTGATGCTCGTGACGGTCGTCAGCGGGACGAGGCCGATCAGGACGGGGACGTTGATCCCGGCAGGCATCTACTGCATCCAGAAGCGCTGGTTGAGGAAGTCGACGATCACTTCGTCGATACGGGCGAGCGTGCCATTCGGCTGCTGAGCCCAGACGCGATAGGCGACCTCGGCCGGGATGCGGCCCTCGTCGGCGTAGCGGACGTAGGCCTGCACGTAGATCTGGCGGCCCGAGGCGAGCCGCTCGGCGAGCATGTTCTCGACGATCTTCATCGAGCTGAGGTTCGCGTCGGCGCTGAACGGGACGATGTTCGCCGCGCGCGGCGCGCCGCCGAAGCGATCTGCGATGAGATGCGCGCCGTGGAGGCCGGGCTGGCCCTGTGTGACGGCCGCCTGCGCCGCCGCCGAGCCGGGCGCGCGGCCGCCGCCGGTCGGCGGGAAGAGCCAGCCCTCGACGAGCAGCGGCCGACCGGACGCATCGACATAGTGGAGGTGCGATCCGGTCGTGACCGCGCGCGCGTCCGGCGGCGCGTGCGGCAGCCGGCCGGGGGTGTCGCTTCCCGTGTGGAGCACCTGCGGCGGCCCCGGCTGCGGCGGCCTGCCGGCGGAGGGCGCTCCCGGCAGACCGCCGGGCGGGCGTCCCCCGGGCGGGGTCCCGCCAGGCGGCGCGGGCGGTGCCGCTGGCGGGGTGCCGCCGGCCGTCGCGCGTGCGGTGCGCGCCTCGTCGAGCGCAAGCCACGCCTGTGGCCTGCCGTCGACGAGGTCGTCCATCAGACGGCGCAGCTCGGTCGCCGTCCCGCGCGTCGTCGCGTTGCGCTGCAGGTCGGCGAGCGTCGCCACATAGGAGTCCAGGTGCTCGGCGTTGCGGCCCGCGCGCGCCCACAGGGCGCGGTAGACGGGGTAGCCGAGCTGCTCGACGGCGGTCATGCGGCTGGGGGTCGCCGCGAGCGCCCGCAGCAGCTCGACGCCCTCGCCGCCGCGCGCGAGCGCCTCTTCAGGCACCGCGCGCAGCGCGTAGGTGAAGCGAACGCCCTCGCCGTTGGGGACCGCGCCGACGACGCGCGCGGCGCCGTCCACGCCAACTGCCCGGTGGCTGGTCAGGCGCGTGGCGGCCTCGATGACCTCGTCTGACAACCCGCCCGCCTTGAGCGAGAGCGACTTCATCACTTCGGCGCGGCGCAGCACCTCGCTGGCCGCGTCGGCCAGCTCGGGATGCGTGCGCCGTAGCGCCGCGAGGGTCGCGCCTTCCGCGACGTCGCTGTCGCGCAGCAGCCTGCCGAGGCGGCCCACGTCCTCCTCGGGGAGGTGGCCGAGGAAGCGCAGCAACTCGTCCTCGTGCTCGAACAGGCGCGACTCGGCGCGCAGCGCGCGACCCAGCCGCGTCATGCGCGTGGCGATCGTCTCCGCGTCGGTGGCATGGCCCAGCCGGCGCAAGATCCCCATCACGCGCGCGAGCGCGGCGACGCGCTCGGTGAGGCCGGCGCCCTTGAGCACCGCTGCGACCTCGCCGACGCCGATGAACCACGAGGCGACCTCCCAGATCAGCGCCCACTTGATCCGGCGAGTGACGTGATCGCCGACGCCAAGCACCCGCGCGCCGCGCAGGCCGAACACGACCTGGCGCCCGATCGAGGTCAGCGTGCTATCCACGAGCTGCTGCGACGGGCGGTGCCCATACTTCGCGAGCTCCATGGCGAGAATCAGCTTGGTCAGCTGCGCGAGACCCTCGACGAGCTGCTGCGGCTGGGTGATGACCAGCTCGATCGCATCGACGATCCCGCCGAGGAAGCGGATGAAGCCGCGCGCCGCCTCGTATGCCTCAGTGGCAAGGTCGGGGCCGATGAGGACCCCGTCCGGCCCGACGGTGATCCCGGCCACGACTGTGCCCC
>Ga0136625_1000371_pt1 | contig 13609 bp, 15 predicted proteins | sample AntDrymUQ4832306_2_FD_104672 | JGI IMG/M metagenome (GOLD analysis project Ga0136625, IMG submission 104672) | Polar desert sand microbial communities from Dry Valleys, Antarctica - metaG UQ483 (23.06) | ecosystem: Environmental > Terrestrial > Soil > Desert | place: Antarctica: Dry Valley...
GCCCACGTACGGGCCGGAGAGGTGCATCAGCCGGCCGAAGTTGTGCGCGAGCGGCAGGTACAACAGCATCGTGTCGTCGTGGCCCATGAGGCTCTCGACGTCGTCGACCACGGCGACCATCGCGTAGTAGTTGCGGTGCGAGATCATGCAACCCTTCGGCGGGCCTGTCGTCCCCGAGGTGTAGATGTAGGTGAAGAGGTCGTCCTCCTCGATCGCGTCGCCTGCCTCGCGGAGAGCCTCGGGGTGCTCGGCGGCGTAGGCGCGGCCACGCGTTGCGAGAGCGTCCAGATCGGCGAACGTCAGCACGTGCTGCAGCCGCTCGATGCCGGCTCGCACAGCCTCGACCTTTTCGCGCTGCACGTCGTCCTCGCAAAGGATCCCGACCGACTCGGAGTGGTCGAGGATGTACCCAACGTCGTTCGTGGAGCTGTTCGCGTAGATGGGCGCTCCGATGGCCCCGATCGACCCGAGAGCGAAGTCGAAGAGCGCCCACTCGAGCCGCGTCGTCGCGAGCGTGGCGAACGCGTCGCCCTTGCGCACGCCGAGCGCCAGCAGGCCGTTGGCGTACGCCTCGACACGATCCGCCGCGTCGGGCCAGGAGATCGCGCGCCACTCTCGACCATGCTGCTCGAGGTAGGCGGGATTCCGACGGTCGGCGGCGACGGCGTCGCGCCACAGCCGGGCGATCGTTCGGCTCCCGCTCATGGGACTCAGCTTACTCACGAGCTCTGATTCCCCAATGCCCGCGTGGGAGGAAATCGGCGGACATGCGGCGAATTCAAGCTGTCACCCGGCCCGATCTCACTAGAATGGTGGACGCATGCGGACCTCCTGGAACGGCTCGCTCAGCTTTGGCCTCGTCTCGATCCCCGTGGGGCTCGCCCCGGCGACCAAGCCGGCTGCGCGGACCTCTGACGTCTCGTTCCGGATGCTGCACCGAGAGTGCGGCACGCCGATCAAGCAGAAGCGCTACTGCCCGAAACACGAGCGCGACCTCGAGCCGGACGAGATCGTCAAGGGTTGGGAAATCGCCAAGGGACAGTTCGTGCTCGTGGAGGAGGCCGAGCTGGAGGCGCTGGCGCAGCACGACGACTCGCGCTCGATCGAGATCACGCGCTTCGTCGACGCGACGGAGGTCGACCCGATCTTCTTCGACCGCACCTACTTCCTCGTCCCCGCGCAGGCGCCGGCCGCGCGCCGGCCCTACGTGCTGCTCCTGAACGCGATGACCGATACGGGCATGGCCGCCCTCGGCCGGTTCGTGCAGCAAGGGAAGGAGAAGTTCTGCCTCATCCGTGCCAAAGGCGACGCGCTTGCACTCGAGACGCTCTTCCTCTCCGCTGACGTCTACTCGCAGGCAGAAATCGGCGAGGCGGTGGAGGAGGTCGCGGTGAAGGATGCGGAGCTCGCGTTGGCGCGGCAGGTGATCTCGAGCCTTGCAGCCGAGTTCGATCCTGCCGACCTGAGCAGCGACTACCGCGGCAACCTGCGGGAGATGCTCGAGGCGAAGGCGGCCGGCCAGGAGATCGCGACGCCCGAGCCGATGGCCGACGAGACCCCGGTGATCGACCTGATGGAGGCGCTTCGCCGGAGCGTCGAGGAAGCGAAGGGAACGAAGCCTCCGCGGGCCTCGACGAAGAAGGCTGCTGCGCGGCCGCCCGCCAAGAAGCGCGCGGCCGCGCGCAAGTAACTGCCCTGCTGGGCCTCGGGAGCTAGTGGGCCTGAGGGAGCGCGTCCAGCGCTTCGAGCTGAGACTGGAAGAGCGTCTTGTCGATCTTGCCCTGGTAGATGGGCACGCCTTCTTCGATGCACAACCGGATCACGTCCTGCCGCTCCATCCCAAGCTCCTTCGAGAGCTCGTCCGGCGTCAGGTGATTCGCCATACGCAGTCCTCCTCCGCGGCACGAAAAAGCCCGCCTGCGCACATTGCTCGTGTGCGCCTAGGCGGGCTCGACTTCCACCGCTCGCTCGTCCCGTTTCCGGGATTGTCGTGTGCGGGAGTCAACGGGCCCGCACCCCCAAGACCTTCATGGACTTCAGAATACTGTGCGCGGATGACGGCTGCAACGACGGTCGAGGGGATCGAAGAGCGCATCGCTGACCTCGCGGGCACGCACCTTCGCTATCTCAGCGGGGGCTCGGGCTCGCCGGTGATTCTGCTTCACGGGCTCGGCGGCTCGTCGTCGAACTGGATCGAGCTTCTCGGCGGAGCGGCTGAGCGCTTCCGGGTGCTCGCTCCCGACCTGCCCGGCCACGGGCGCTCCGCACGGCTGCCGGCTCGGGCGGGCGTGACCGCATTCGCCGACGCGGTCGCGGCGCTCCTCGAGCACGAGCACGCCACGCCTGCTCTCGTTGTCGGTCACTCCTTCGGCGGGCTCGTGGGACTGCGGCTCGCGCACCGGCGGCCCGACCTCGTTCGCGGCCTCCTGCTCGTAGCGCCAGCGGGGATCCGCTCAGGCGCGTCCGCCGTTCGGGCAGCCATCCTCGTGTCGATGCTGGTTCGGCCGGCACGCTTGGCCGCACCCTTTCGGCACCGGTACGCAGCCCGCGCGTGGTACCGGCGCGCGCTCTTCCGTCCGTGGTTCGTCTCCGACCCACTCGCGCTCTCGGCCCGGGCCACGCTCGGCTTCCTCGAGAGCTCCGGAGAGCACGTCGACATCCGGACGGCCGCTCGTGCCCTTGTCCTTGACGATCCGAGGCGTGATCTGGAGCACGTGGGCTGCTCGGTCGTGATCGTCTGGGGCGCTCGCGACCAGCAGTTGCCGCTCGACGACGCCTTCGAGTACACCCGCAGGCTGCGCGCGAAGCTACGCGTCGTCGCCGATTGCGGGCATCTGGTGATCGGCGAGCGCCCGCAGGCGTGTCTCGGCGCCCTTGACGAGCTGGCGCGCGCTACACGGGATTGGGAACCTCGATGAACTCCCAGTCGAGCTCGAAGCGATCGGCCAGGCGCCCGGCGAGCGCCTGAACGCCCAGACGCTCCGTCGCGTAGTGGCCGGCGGCGACGAAGTGGATGCCGAGCTCGCGCGCGATGTGAAGGGACGGCTCCTCGGCCTCGCCCGTCAGGAAGAGGTCGTATCCCTCCTGCGCGGCCTGGATCAGGTCGTTGCCGCCGCCGCCGCTCGTGATCGCGACGCGCTCGATGACCTCAGGGCCTTCGGCGAAGACGAGCGGCTCGCGCTCGACGAGGTCCGCCACCCGTGCGGCTAACTGGTCGACGGTGCTCGGCTCCCTCAGCCGACCACCCTGTCCAACTTCCCCGAACTGGCGCTCCCGCTCGACGCCGAGCTCGGCGGCGAGCAGGGCGTTGTTGCCGATCTCGGGATGCGCATCGAGCGCGAGATGGTACGCCGCGAGCGTGATGTCGGAACGGAACAGCACCTCGAGGCGGCCGCGCTGGCGTTTGTCGATCACGGGTGACTCGTTGCGCCAGAAGAGTCCATGGTGGACGAGCAGGAGCTGGGCCCCGGCCGCCGCGGCGCGCTCGAAGAGCGCGCGCGAGGAGGAGACGCCACAGGCGATCTTCATCACCTCGGCGGCGCCGGCGACCTGGAGGCCGGCGGGCGCGTACTCCGGGAACCGCTGCACGTCCAGCAGTTCGTTCGCGAACGCGATGATCTCGTCGCGGGCTGCCACGGCTCGATTCTACGGGGCGGTCCCGCGTGGCTCGGGGCTCGTTCCGCTCCGGTAACCTGTTCCCGCTCGGGGTGTGGCGCAGCCTGGTAGCGCGCTCCGTTCGGGTCGGAGAGGTCCCCAGTTCGAATCTGGGCACCCCGATAGATCACGGGGGAACCCCTTGGTTCCCCCGTGAGCCCTCCTTCTGGCTACCGCATGCCGCTCTTGGGCTACGGCCGGATGAACCGGCCTCCGCCTGCGACGAGCGGTTAGCTACGGATTTCCTGGGCGTGCACGATTGCGGTGCAAAGGTCTTGGACGTACTCGAGGTCGGCGGCCTCGGCGATCTGACGCGACTCCGCCGAGCAGATTCCCAGTTGGAGCCACAGGGCCCCGGCGCCTGCGGCGACGGCGTCGTCCGCGTGCTGGGGCGTGAGCTCCGCGCGTCGGAAGACGTCGACGATGTCGACCTGCTCCTCGATCTCCGCAACCGTTCTCGCGCAGCGCACGCCGAGCACCTCTTCGCACCCTGACGGTCGCACGGGGATGACGTGGTAGCCCTCGGCGAGGAGGTAGCGCATCACGCGGTGGCTCGGACGCTCGGGCTTCGGTGAGGCTCCGACGAGCGCGATCGTCTTGGCCTCACGCAGGATCTCGGCCGGCGTCCGCACGACGCAACGATACCGTCGGGGTACCCTCGGGAGGTGATCCGGGGGATCCTCTTCGACGTCGACTTCACGCTCGCGCTGCCTGGGCCTGAGCTCGGGCCTGAGGGTTATCGCCGCCTCGGCGAGCGACACGGTCTCGAGCTGGATCCTGCGCGCTACGAGGGCGCGCGTCAGGCGGCGTTGGCGTCGCTCCAACGGCACCCGGAGCTCGAGCACGACGACCAGATCTGGGTCGAGTTCACCGAGCGAATCGTGCGAGGGATGGGGGGCGACGCCGACACCGCCTACGAGTGCGCCGTCGAGCTCGTGGCCGTGTGGGAGTCCCACGACAAGTTCACGCTCTACGAGGACGGGCCGCCGGTCCTCGAGGAGCTGCGCCGGCACGGGCTCCGGATCGGGCTCGTCTCGAACGGGAGCCGCGACCTGGAGGAGTTCGTGCGCCACCACGCGCTCGAGGTCGACTGCGCCATCGGCTCGCGCGCCTTCGGCCGCACGAAGCCACACCCGGAGATCTTCCGCCACGCACTCTCGCTGCTCGAAGTCGAGCCGGCCGAGGCCGCTATGGTCGGCGACTCCTACGAGGACGACATCGAGGGCGCACGAGCGCTCGGGATGCGGGCGTTCCTGCTCGACCGCGACGGCCGGCATGTCGGTGAGCCGGACCGGCTCCCGGACCTGTACGCGTTACCGGCGGCGCTCGGCCTGGGGAGCGCGCCCGCCTGAGGCTAGAAGTGAACCTCGGGTGTGCGCAGTGTCTGGCACACCAGCCGTGCGTGCGTGAATTTCATTGCAGGCCACTTGTAGCGCCACCACGACGATCCTTCGCATCAGCCTCACGAGACGCCCAGCTCCGTGCGCCAGGTCGCTGTGTGCTCACCGACCGCGGCCGAGCGACCGGCCTGGGGTTCGCCGAACTCGGCTGCGGCTTCCGCCAGCGTCGCGACAGGTCCGAGCGCGACGTCCTCCGCGTCGCACAGCTCGAGCCAGTCGGCGAGCCGACGGCTTGCGAAGACGGCCGTGAGCTCCCCCGCAAGCCTCTCCTGCGCCTCGTCGACGAGATGCAGCTCCGCCAGGTCCGGCCTGCCGATCACGTCGCACAGGCGCGCGAAGAACTTCGGCTCGAGCGCGGCGATCGTGACGTGCCGGCCGTCGCCGGTCTCGTAGATCCGGTAGCACGCGGCTCCCCCCGTCAGGAAGCGAGGCAGCGGATCGCCGCCGACGCGGTGGGACACGAGGCGGTGCGAGCCGTGTGTCATCGAGACGGTGAGCCGGACACCGCGACCCGTGCGTCCGCGCTCGAGCAGGGCGGCCAGCACCTCCGTCACCGCCCCGAGCGCGCCCGCGGCGAGATCGGCCGGCTGGAGCGGCGGGAGGTGGGGCGCGGTGTCCTCGAGCATGCCTGCGTAGCCGAGGTAGGTGAGGTCGTGACCTGCGCGCAGCGCATGCGGGCCATCCGTGCCGAAGCCTGTGATCGAGCAGTAGACGAGGCTGTCCGGCAGATCGTCCGGTCCGACGCCGAGGCGCGCCGCGACGCCCGGACGAAATCCCTCGAGGACGACGTCGGCACGCTCACACAGAGCCCGCCCCAGCTGGGGCTCGACCTTCAGGTCGCAAGCGACCGATTCCTTCCCGCCGTTCAGGGCGGCTTCCCAGGCGGGGGCGACCTGCCGCATCGGATCGCCTTCGGGCGGCTCCAGTCGCACGACCCGGGCGCCGAGCCGGAGCAGCTCTCGCGACGCATAGGCGCCCGGGAGGTAGCGCGTCAGGTCGACGACGAGCATCCCAGCCAACGGCTGCATCGGCCCCGACGCTAGCAGCCGTGCCTAGCGGCAGATCGGGAGCCCGCGCCGAGAGAGCCCGAAGCCCCAGAGCCGTTCGTCGAGGACGTAGAAGGACGAGACGGTGTCTTCTCGCCGCAATATGAGCGCGTCGTAGCCGTCGCACACGTGCCGAGAGAGCCGGGGATAGAGGGCTCGCACGCGCGAAACCGGCTCGCCGAGCGAGAGGCCGCTCGGCGTGCTCCAGCCGAGCGGCTGGTGGATGGTGTAGAGCGCAACTGCGCGGCCGCCGCGGAACTCGATACCTGCGCCGCGGGGTTGAAACGCGAAGAAGTTGAAGTACCAGGTGGTGTGCCGGCAGTTCGTGCAGCGCCCGTAGGCTCGCCCCCAGGCTGCTTCGACCTGCGCACCGGTCGCGCCAAGCCGCACCCCGCCCAGGCTCTTGCCCGGCACGAGGACGCCGGGATTGGGCGGCGCTGCCGCAGCCGGCGCCACCACAGCGAGAGCGAGCGCAAGGACGGCGAGGGCGAGCCGGCGAACCATGTTGTGGAAGGATAGGCGGGTGGAGGTCGTCAACCTCTTCGAGGTCGAGGTCGCGCGCGACGACGACGATCCGGCCGGGTACGACACGGGCTACGTTCGGCTTGCGGAGAAGCTGGGGTCGACAAAGCTCGGCGGCACGGTCTACGAGCTGCCGACCGGACAGTCGATCTGCCCCTACCACTACGAGTACGGCAGCGAGGAGTGGCTGATCGTCCTCACCGGTCGACCAACGCTGCGTGTCCCGGAAGGGGAGCGCGAGCTTGGGCCGGGCGAGACCGTGTGCTTCCCCGAGGGGCCCGGGGGCGCGCACAAGGTCACGAATCACGGAGTGGAGGTCGCGCGCGTGCTGATGCTCTCGACCAAGCAGAGCCCCGGGATCGCGGTGTATCCCGATAGCGACAAGATCGGCGTCTACCCGGCGAATCGGAAGGACTCGCACCTCTTCGTGCGCGACTCGGCGGTCGGTTACTGGGAAGGGGAGAGCTAGTCAGCCCGGGTCGCGTGGTGGAGCAGTCGCGGCGCTGACGACGACCGTTTCGGCTTCGAGGATCGCCTCGCTTGGCTCGGCTGCGACGCGGGCTGCTCGAGAGGTTTGGGCTCGGTCGGTGCGGTCGGTGCGGTCGGTGCGGTCGGTGCGGCTCCGGGCTGCAACCACACCGGGCGGATCAGCAGCCATGCGCCGCTGACCGCGATCACTGCAGCCGTGACTGCGATCAACAGCCGGTAGTCGACCACGCCGATCAGCGCTGCCCCGGCGGCGATCGACACCGTCTGCGGGCCGTTCATGGCCAGAACCGTCGCAGCGCTGACACGGCCCTGCAGCCGGGCCGGAGTATGCCGCTGCCGTGCCGTGACGAACCCGACGATCAGCCACGGGATCGCTGCGCCGCCGAGGACGGCGGCGGCGGCGACTACGCCGAGCGAGGTCGAGGCGAACCCGGCGCAGCTCACGGAGAACGTCAGAAGTGCGACGCCGACGGTGCGAGCCTCACCGAGCCGGCGGATGAGCAGGACAGCGGTGAGCCCACCGAGGATGCTGCCGCCGCCCTGCATGCTCATGAGCACGCCGAAGAAGGCCGGCTCGCGGCCAAGTCCTTCGTCGACCACGGCGAAGACGATGCTGTCGTAGGCGCCGATGACGGCGAACGCGATCGCCACGGCGATGACGAGCTGGCGGAGCAGCGGATTGGCGCGGACGTGCCGGAATCCCGCGGTGAACTCGCGCCGGACGCTCTCCCGCGGGTGCTCGTCCGGGTCCGACTCCTCGATCCTGACGCTCAAGAGGGCGACGACAGCGATCAGGAAGGTCGCCGCGGCGAGCAGGGAGAGCGCTCCGCCCCCCACCGCCGCGTAGATACCGGCGCCCACCTAGGGGCTCAAGATCCGCAGGCCCTGATCGATCGTGCTCAGCGCCGCGTTAGCCGCTGCCAAATCCTCGTCGGGCAGCAGGTCCTTCAGCAATCCGGACTGAGCCGCCCCGTTCACCGTGCCGAGCAAGCCGTAGCCGAAGGCCACGGCATAGATCAGCCAGAGATCTGCGGCGGACGAGACCCCAAAGAGCGACAGCACCATTGCGGCCCCGAGCAGGTTGACGACGACCAGCAACGGGCGCCGGCGGACGCGGTCGGCCAGGTGACCGCCCAGAGGGGAGAGGAACACGGGGACTGCGAGAGCGAAGAAGACCAGACCCGCCGCGGAGTTGCTGCCGGTCAGGTCCTTCGCCCAGATCGCCAACGAGAGGTACAGGGCGCTGTCGCCGAAGTTGCTCAGCGACCACCCGACGAGCAGCCGCCGGAACCGCGGCTCCCGCAGTGCGCTCACCCTTCGGGGCTATACAGGCCGACGCTCGTTGCAACGAAGAGCCGCACCGGCTTGTGCTCCTCCGTTCGCGGGTGGCCTCCGCGCAGCCTCTCGACGAAGCGCCGCTCGATGAGCGCGTCAACCTCGTCGCTGATCTCGGCGAGTTCCGCCGTCGTCAGCCAGGCTGTCGCGCCGGCGATGAAGGACGCCTGACGCCACCGGTCGGACTCGTCGCCGCGACGGTGCAGCCAGGCCCGAAGTCGGGCGAACTCATGGCTGAGAAAGAACTCGTCGAAGGCATCGCCGGCGGCGTCAGCGCCGGTGTCGACCTCCTGTCGCAGGCTTGTCAGCCGCCACGGCCTCTGCTTGCCATGGGCCGGCGCCGCCTCGATGAAGCCGTGCTTGGCCAGCGTGCGCAGGTGGAACGAGCAGCTCGCCACGCTCTGCCCGGATACCTCGGCGCAGCGCGTCGCCGTTGCCTGCCGCTCGCTGGCCAGGATCTCCAGCAAGGCGAGCCGCGTGGGATGGGCCAAGGCGCGGATGGCGAGCGGATCGCTGAGCGTGCGTCGAGCTGCGGGATCGGGAAGCGCGCTCGGCAGATACGCACCATATCTTTAGCAACACTCGTTGCGCAAGTGTCTTTGCTTACGGAAGCATGGCTACCGAAACGCGTTCTCGCCTGTCAGCGCTGCGCCGACGACGAGCGTGTGCACCTCGTGCGTGCCCTCGTAGGTGAGCACGGACTCGAGGTTGTTCATGTGACGGATGACGGGGTACTCGAGTGTGATCCCGTTGCCGCCGAGGATTGGGCGAGCGCTGCGGCACACCTCGAGCGCGCCGCGAACGTTCCCCATCTTCCCGAGGCTGACGTGCTCCTGGCGGAGCGTGCCGTCGTCCTTCATCCGGCCGATATGAAGCGCGACGAGGGTGGCGCGGTTCAGCTCGAGCGCCATCTCGGCGAGCTTCTGCTGGGTCAGCTGGTAGGCCGCGATCGGCTTCTCGAAGACGATCCGTTCCTTCGCGTACTCGAGTGCCGCCTCGAAGCAGGCGCGCCCGGCCCCGACGGCGCCCCAGACGATGCCGTACCGCGCCTCGTTCAGGCAGGAGAGTGGTCCGCGCAGCGTGCTGACGTCGGGAAACACGCTCTCGTTAGGCACCCGCACGTCCTGGAGCACGAGCTCGGACGTGACGGAGGCTCGGAGCGAAAGCTTCTTCTTGATCTCGGGGGCGCTGAACCCGGGCGTGCCCCTCTCGACGAGGAAGCCTCTGATCGCGCCGTCGACCGTTCTCGCCCAGACGGTCGCGACGTCGGCGATCGTGCCGTTCGTGATCCACATCTTCGCCCCGTTCAGGATCCAGTCGGTGCCGTCGCGACGGGCGTGCGTGCGCATCGAGCCTGGATCCGAGTCTGCGTCGGGCTCGGTCAGCCCGAAGCAGCCGATCGCCTCCCCGGTGTGCATAGGCGGGAGCCAGCGCTGCTTCTGCTCCTCGGAGCCCCAGCGCCAGATCGAATACATCGCGAGCGAGCCCTGAACGGAGACCGCGCTCCGGATGCCCGAGTCGCCGGCCTCGAGCTCGAGGCAGGTCAGGCCGTAGGCGACCGCGCTCGCACCGGGAAGGCCATAGCCGTCGAGGTGCATGCCGTAGAGGCCGAGCTTGCCGAGCTCCGTCAGGAGCTCGCGCGGAAGGATCCCCTGCTCGAACCACTCGCCCACCTCAGGTAGCACCCGCTCGCGCACGAAGGCGCGAACGGTGTCGCGGATCGCCTTCTCCTCGTCGTCGAGGAGCGCGTCGATCGCGAGGAAGTCCCGCGGGTCGAGCTCGGTCGGCTTCTCGGTGACGGCCACGGTCGAAGGCTACCGTGGGAGTGTGCTCGCCGCGATTGCCCAGGCTCTGACGCTTCTGCTCACCGGATCGGTTGGAGGCGAGGTCGCCGCGATGACACCGCGCGAGAAGGCGGCCGCTCTCGTGGTGGCCGGCATGCCGGCCGAAGGAGGATTCGGCGGCGTTCTCGTCCGGTCCTGGAACACAGAGCTGCCTCGTCCGCGCCGCTCGATCGTCTTCGCGGATCAGGAAGGCGGTCTCGTCAAGACCTTCACCTCGATCGCGCCGTGGCAGGCGGCGTCCGGTTACCGAAGCGCGCACGAGGCCTACCGAGCGGGTCGCGAGACGGCCACAGCGCTGCGGGGCGTCGGCGCCCACGCGACGTTCGCCCCGGTACTCGACCTCGGGGACGGCCCGCTCGGCTCGCGCCACTTCGAGAGCCCTGGGTACGGGGTCGCGTTCGCCCGCGGCCTCGGGCGAGCGGCGTGCCCGAAGCACTTTCCCGGGCTCGGGTCGACGCCCAGATCGACGGACGAAGCCCGCGTCCACGGCTCAGTGCGCCAGCGCGACCTGGCACCGTTCCGTGCAGCAGTGCGCGCAGGGGTGCCCTGCGTGATGGTCGGGCACGCGATCTATCCACAGCTCGGCTCCCGGCGCGCGTCCTTCGAGCCCAAGACGTACCGCCTGCTCCGCCGGCTCGGTTTCCGCGGCGTCGCGATCACCGATTCGCTTGGCGTTCTCGGCAGCCCCTACGCCCCCTTCTGGGCGCGGCTCGCGATCCGCGCCGGAGCAGACCTGGTGCTCACGACGAGCTCGCGCGACGCGGCCCGGATGGTGGAGGCGCTCGTCCCGCTCGCGCGGAGCGGCGCGCTCGATCAGAAGGTGGTCAGGGTGCTCCGCTACCGTCGGACGCTGGGGGTGCGGGCACGTTGACGCCGACGGTCGCGGTCACGATCTTGCGGGGTTTGCCGCTGCCGAGGGCCCGCGCGGTGAGCGTGTGTGGGCCGGGAGGGGCGAGGGAGGAGTTCCAGCCAAGCGTGTAGGGGGCGGCGAGATCAGCGCCGAGCGTGACTCCGTCGACGATGAACTCGACGCGCGCGACGCGGCCTGCGACGAACACGCGCCAGAGCACGAGGCCCTCGACCCTCTGGCCCTCCAGGACGCTCTGCGCGACGATCTCGAGCGGCGGAAGCACCGGCTTGGGCAGAGGCGTCGGCGTCGGCTTCGGGGTTGGCTTTGGCTTCGGGGCAGGCTTCGGCTTTGCGGTCGGCTTGGGCGCCGGCTTCGGGGTCGGCTCGGGCTTCGGCTCCGGCCTTCGCTCGAGCGGGTGGTTTCTGACGACGAGCGGAATGCGATGCGTCGCGACGCGGTCGTCGACCGAACGGGCTGCGAGCTCGAGGACGTGCATGCGATCCCTCAACCGCCGCGTCTTCCAGATGAAGAGAAACGGCGGGCGTGAGTCGGTCGCGACGGTCTCCCCGTTCACGCGCAGGCTCACGCTGCGCGCCTCGGCGCCCGATGGGCGCACGCGGAGACGCACGTTGCCGCGGACGCGCGTCCATTGCCCGGGGCCCGACGTCGTCAGTCGGAAGGCGTCGTTGGCGACGATCACCGTCTGCCGTGTGATGTCGTGCCGGGTGCCATCGCCGTAGGCTCGTAGCTCGAGTTGGTGCGCTCCGTTCCGGAGACGCGTGGTGTTGAGCCCGCGCCCGCCTCCGAAGGCGAACGGCGGACGCCGGTCGGTGGAGGCGACCCGACCGTTGACCACGAACTCGACGGTGTGCACACCGCCGGTCGTCGCCGCTCGCCACGGAACGATGCCGGCGAGGGATCCCGGCCGGAGCTTCGTGACGACGCTCAGCTTCTCCCGGCCGAGGGCGTACCGCCGGACGAGCTCGAGGTAACGGCTCCAGTTCCAGTGGGGGCCGGGATCGGTGTGGTGGCTCGCCCCGCCTCGACCGCCGCGCGGGCCAGGCACGTCGGCGTGGCCGATGATGTGGCGGCGGTCGATCGGCATCAGCGCGCGGCGCGCGAGCCAGGCGGTCAGCCGGGCCGATCGCTCGTACTGGGCGTCGCTGAAGCCGGCGCGGCCGTACGTGAACCCCTCATGCTCGATTCCGACGGAGCCGACGTTCACCTTCCAGTTCCCGGAGTGCCAGGCGATGTCGGATAGGTGAACGAGCTGGACGATCTCGCCGGACCGTGCGACGACGAAGTGCGAGGAAGCATGCGCGCGTGGGTTCTTGAGCCACTGCACGGAACCCCAGAAGGCGCCCTCCGTGACGTGAACGACGATCGAGCGGATTGACGAAGGCGAGCGGTGCGCCTTCGTGAAGTTGCCCTCGCCCTTCAGCCAGGTGACGGGCGGTCGCGCCGAGCCGGAGCCGGCCGCCGGCGCCGCCAGGCACGCGGCGACGACCCAGGCGGCCGCGATCTTGACACCGATGCTGATCCAGACCCGAGGCATCCGCAGGTGACCAGGGTAACGAGCCAAAGTTGGCGAAGTATGAGCACGCTATGCTCCTGAGTGACCAGTCAGTCAACTGGAGGCGAAGCATCGTGGCGACCATCGAGACAGGCGCGGAAACCGGGATCTCGTTTGCGCTGAGTGACGAGCAGAAGGCGCTGCGCGGGCTCGCGCGAGAGTTCGCAGAGAAGGAGATCCGCCCCAAGGCGGCCACGTACGACGAGCATCAGACCCACGCTGCGGACGTCATCGAGCAGGCGCACGAGCTCGGGCTGATGAACCTGCACGTGCCGGAGGCGCTCGGCGGGCTCGGGCTCTCGACGTTCGACGGCATCCTCGTCGGCGAAGAGTTGAATTGGGGTTGCTCCGGCATCGGCACCTCGATCGGCGCCAACAGCCTCGGTGCTGGCCCCGTGATCATCGCCGGGACCGACGAGCAGAAGGCCCGATGGCTCCCACCGCTCCTCGAGGAGCCGATCCTCTGCTCGTTCGGGCTCTCCGAGCCCGAGGCGGGATCCGACGTCGCGAAGCTGAAGACGACGGCGGTGCGGCGCGGCGGCGAGTACGTCCTGAACGGCTCGAAGACGTTCATCACGAACGCGGGCCACGCGGCCTGGACCATCATCTTCGCGAAGACCGACCCGGCGCAGGGCAATCGCGGCATGTCGGCGTTCATCGTCCCGATGGACACGCCCGGCGTGGAGCTCGAGAAGCATCTCGACAAGATGGGGCAGCGCGCCACGGACACCTCCGCGTTCGCGCTCACCGATGTCGTCGTCTCCGCCGAGAATCGACTGGGCGACGAGGGCGAAGGCTTCAAGATCGCGATGAAGACGCTCGACTTCACGCGGCCGGGCACCGCCGGCGGTGCGGTTGGCGTGGCGCAGGCTGCGTTCGAGCACGCGGTCGAGTAC
>Ga0136625_1000372_pt1 | contig 13587 bp, 7 predicted proteins | sample AntDrymUQ4832306_2_FD_104672 | JGI IMG/M metagenome (GOLD analysis project Ga0136625, IMG submission 104672) | Polar desert sand microbial communities from Dry Valleys, Antarctica - metaG UQ483 (23.06) | ecosystem: Environmental > Terrestrial > Soil > Desert | place: Antarctica: Dry Valley...
AGCTCGATCAGCGCGCGCAGGTAGACGGTCTCGGGGTCGACGAGTCCAACCGCTGGGAACAGAAGCTCGCGCAGCTCCTCCTTGAACTCGGCGGCGTCGCCCCAGAGCCGGTCGAACCAGTCGATCGCGGCGCCGCTCGGGCCGACGTTGTAGTCGACGAGGCCCAGCTCGAGGTTCGAGTGCAGGCCCGCGGACGTGAGGTTCGCCGAGGTGACGAGCGCGGCCTGAGGGTCGCCGCCTTCTCCGAACAGGTAGGCCTTGCCGTGGAGGAACCGCGTGGTGTAGCGGCGGACGTCGATCTCTGGACGCTCGAGCCAGTCCTCGACCCGTGCCAGGCGCTGCGCCGCGCGGCTCGGCGGAAAGCGCGAGCGGTCACGCTCGCCGCTCAGCAGCTCCATCTGGTGCTCGAAGCCGGCGAGCGGGAGCTGGGCGCCGAGGCCGGCGTCCGGCTGCGCACCCAGCAGCAGGCGCACTCGCCGCCCGTCGCAGGCGGCAGCTGCGAGCTGGTCGAGGCCGCCGAGGTTGACGTAGCCGACCGCGACCGACAGCGGGTAGTCGCGCGAGTAGTAGCCGGTGAGGTAGGCGAGCCCGTCGGCGTGCGCGGTGTCGACGGCGAGGTTGTCGAGCAGGTCCGGCCGCGACTTCATGCCAGAGCGTCCGCGCCGAGCTCTGCGTAGCGCGTTCGCAGGCGCTGGCGGTAGGCCTCGGGGACCGCGTCGAGCGTGAAGTCCGAGAGGAGGAGCTCGAGCTCGTCGGCGGTCAGCTCCCAGGCGGTTGCCACGAGCGCGTCGATCTCGACCCGCATCCGCTCGCGCTCTTCCGGGTCGATCGGGCCCTGCTCGACGCCGAGTGACGCGGCGAAGTCGGCGTAGCGCTCGTCGACGCAGGAGAGGCGGCCGGCGAGCTCGGCGAGGCGCTCGTAGGTCCCGTCGGAGAGCTCGGGGAGCTGCAGGCCCTCGAGGATGAAGAAGTTGACGTTCGTCTCGACGAAGCGCCGCGCCTGCCAGTCGAACGCGAGGCTGTTCATGAGCGCGAGGCAGGCCATGCGGTCGGACGGACTTACATCGGTGAACGCGAGGTAGGGCGCCTTGTTGGTGAGGAAGGTTCCGGGCGGGACGAGGGCGGCGCGAACGGTGCGAGAGTCTGTCGCCCGCGCGACGTCGCGGAAGGCCACGCGCGGGTGCTCGATCTCGCGCGCCACCGCCGCCGCCCGCTCGGCCACCGTCACCTCCTCGGCCAGCAGCGAGCCCCCTCCCGGCCGCTTCTTGCGCGCCTTCGCCAGCACCGCATCGCTCGCGGAGATCGGTCGCGCGTCGGCGCCGTGCGGGTCGAACTGGTCGAAGCTGCCGCCCTTCCACAGCTCGCGATCTCCCGGACCGCTCCCCCAGAGGCCGGCGTCGTTCGTCTCGTCCAGTTCGCGCACCGGGAAGCAGCGCCAGCGCCGGGTCCCGTAGGGGAACGGCTCGCCGTCGCGCAGCTTGGCCAGGAGGTCGGCCGCGCGCTGGTCGCGCAGCAGCGGCACCTCCAGGATCGGACCGAGCGCCGAGGGGTCGAGTGCGATTCCGGATCGCTGCGACTGAGCGTCGAACTCGGCCGCCGACTCGGCGACTCCCGCGACCTCGATGCGGTGCGCTTCCGCAGGCTGGCGCGCCGTCGCGATCAAGAGCCCGACCGTGTATCTCGGCTCGGCATCGAACGCCCATCGGCCCTTGTTGAGCAGGAAGTCGAGCCGCCGCACGGTCGAGCCCTCGAACAGCCACTCGCGGAAGCCGGTCGAGCCCTTCGCCGAGAACGCGCTGCGCGGCAGCACGACGCCGAGCGCCCCGCCCGGCGCGAGCAGCATGCGGTAACGCTGGCAGAAGTACTTGTAGAGGTCGGGATCGCCGGCGCCGCCCTGGTAGCCCGTGTCCGCCGCGAAGAAGTCGCGCATCGCCTGCGACCGGTCGGCTTCCTGCTCGTAGCGCTCGCCGAGCTCGGGGCGCCGCTCCACCAGCCGCCCGAGCTCGGTCCGCCTCGCCCGCTCCGGAAGCGCGCGCAGCCCCGGCTGGTAGCGCGCGTAGAAGGCGAGCTCCTCGACCGTCACCTCCTCCCACGGTGGGTTGCCGACCACCGCGTCGAAGCCAGAATCCCCTTCCGCGAAGGCCTCCGGGAACTCGAGCGGCCAGTGGAAGACGCCCTCCTCCCAGGCGACTTCCCCTGCCTCGATCACGACCGGCGGAGGCTCCGGAGCAAGGATCGCCTCACCGTCCTGCCAGAGCGCCTTCCGCGCCCCCTCGAGTCCGAGGGCGTCGGCGGCCCACAGGTCGAGCATGCGTCGCGCTCCCGCCACCCGCTCGGTCGCCTCGCGCTGCGCGGCGGCGCTCTCTGCGACCTCGTCGGGCGTTCGGTCGGGCAGGCGCGCGAGCTCCGCCGCGGCGTGGGCGCCCGCAGCGACGTCGTCGCGGACCCGCTGGGCGACCAGGTTGAGCTGTCCCCTCTCCTCGCCCGGCTCGCGGACGGCGTCCGGATCGGCGACGCCGACCAGCGAGTCGCCCACGCGCACGTTGTGGTCGAGGTAGGCGAGCGAGAGACCGGGCACGAACGACGCGAGCCACAGCGAGACCTTCGCGATCTCGGCGCCCATCCGCGAGCGATCGACGCCGTAGGCGCAGCGCTTGAGCACCAGGCGGCGCAGCAGAGCGGCATCCTCGATCCCCACCCCGTAGGTGCGCGCCGCGCCCGCGCGCAGTCCGTCGAGCTCGCGCTGGATCGCGGGAAGCGGCGTATGGGCGAGGAAGCGCGAGACGCGGTCGGCGAGCTCGTCGACGACCGCGACGAGGAAATGGGCGCTGCCGCACGCCGGGTCGAGCACGCGGAAGCGCAGCAGCAGCTCGGCTGCCCCCTCCGGGTCGGTGCGAGCTGTCTGCTCGACCTCTCCGAGGTGGTCCTCGAAGGCCGGCATGACCGCGCCGCGGACGAGGTGGCGCACCAGCGCCTCGGGCGTGTAGTAGACGCCGCCGCCCTTGCGACCACCCTCGTCGGTCAGCCACAGCAGCTCGCCGCGCCGCACCTCGACCTCCTCGGCGTCTTCGGTCGGGAGGTAGCGGTCGCTACCGGCGTCGTAGCGGTAGTCGCGGTCTGCGACCGACAGGCGCAGGGAGAGTAGACCCTCGTAGATGTTGCCGAGGTGGCCGATGTCGAGGCCGGAGTAGTCGAAGCCGGCATCGGACTCGGGGTCGATCCCGAGGGCGGCCAGGGCCGGCCCGAGCGCGGCGTCGGGGAGGGTCGCGCGTTCGAGGGTCCGCGCGCCGTCGAAGCCGTCGGAGGCGAACAGGGCGCCGTTGTAGGGGGGGACGGCCATCGCGTCGTTGCCCGTCCGCATCGCGTCGACGAGCGTGCCGACCCGCCGCCACAGGGTGCTCGAGCGAGCGCCGAGCCGATCGCCCTGCTGCGCCGCGTCGCGGACGATCTGCGACAGCGAGTGCGGTTGATACGCCTGCTGGGCGACCGGCAGATGGCCGGCGCCCTCGGCGTACAGCAAGAACAGCGCACGGAAGACGAACGTGAGCGCGGCCGCCTCGAGGTCGGCGCGCGCGTCGTCGTCTGCGACGTCGACCCCCTCCTCGGAGGCCCAGCGTCCGAGCTCACGACCCAGCACCGGCAGCACGTCCTGGCGGATGGCGCGGTCGAGTCGCTTGCGCAGCTTCACGCCGAAGGCGCGTGCCTCGCCCATCAGCTCCGCGAAGCCGTCCTCGGCGAGATAGGGCGGTGAGAGCAGCGCGAGCAGCGGTCGATCGTCGGCGGACAGCGAGGCGGGGTCGAGCTCGAGGTAGCGCGCGACCGCCGAGCCCGCCGCGGGTTCGGCCTCGAAGAGCCGCAGCCGCGAGCCGGCGGCGAGCAACCCGTAGCGGACCCCCTCGGCGAGGCAGTCGTTGAGCAGGAGGCCCTCGGGCGGCCGACCGCTCTGGTCGAGCTTGGTCAGCGCCGCCGGATCGGCCAGCGGCAGGACCACGGCCACCCGCCGCCCCTCGTGGTGGAGGAGGTAGCCGCGCGAGCGCCTGCGCTCGACCTGGTACCCGAGGCCCTCCATGACGGCGCGCCACTCGCCGTCGACCTCGCGCGCGAGCTCGCTGAGCTCGGCCCAGCGCGACGGGTCGCGCACGCGGCGCGAGTAGAGGTGCTCGGTCCCGAGCCCCTTGACCGAGACGCCCGAGATCCCCGCCTCGTCGAGGCGGTCGAGCTCCTCAGCGAGCTCGCGGACCGCGGCGAGCCTCGACAGCGAGGGCAGCCGCTCGAGCACCTTCAACAGCGCCTCCGCGCCGACGCTGCGGATCGGGTCGCCCGACTCGACCGGGCCGAGCGCCCTGACCCCGTCCGAGCGCTCGGGGTCGTCGACCACGAGCAATAGCGGCACCGGTCCGCCGTCGGCACGCTCGCGCCAGACCCGGCGGAGCGGACGCTCGTCGACCACGCGCGCCTGGGCGATCTCGATGCCGCCCACCAAGCGGCTCTCGGCGATGTCCCCGGATCCTTCGACCCGAGCCGAACGTACCCCGGGCAGCGCCCGGAGAGCGGCGAACAGCTCGCTGGCGTTCACGGGCGACAGGGACCAGCGGCGGACACGTGGCGAGGGTAATCCACGGGGCGGCGGGTGGAGCGCTTGACGAACCCCGCTCGGCATGTCCGAGTAAGGATCTGGGGGCGCGGCTTCGCCCCGCCAGGGCCGCCAACCGCGTCGATCCCTCTCGTCACGATCGACGTCTTCGGCTTACACGGCCAACTAGAGCGACTCCAGCCTAGACGCGGCCATCATCGCCACGTCGCGTCAGGAGCTGTCTGGCAATTTCACAATTTCGTGAGTTCGAATGGACCCGAGAGACTTCCGAGCCCGTCCAGTAAGCAGTCGGGGCGCCCGGATTTGAACCGCGCACGGGACGCGTAGATCTGACCGTCGCCCATCCCTCCGTCCCCGCGTCCCCGCATGCACGACTTATCGGACGTATCGGGCAGGCCACCCGGTACCACGGCCGTACCACGCGGCACTACGCAGGGCGGGGTCGCCAGCAGCGAAGAGCCGCGAGATCCCTCGGGCGAGAGGAGTCGCGCGCCCGTTCCTCGGCGCGGTCGTGCGCCGACTACCTTCCCATCCGTGGACGACAGTCGGGTGCACATCTTCTGGGACAACTCGAACATCTTTATCGGGGCGCGAGACACCTGCAAATCGCGAGAGGGCGAACTCCGCTCAGGGGACGTACGGATCGACTTCCAGGCCTTGCTCGCGTTCGCGGCCGACGGAAGGGTCATCGAGCAAGCGGCCGCCGTGGGCTCCGTTCCACCCGGGATGCGAGCAGTCTGGGACAACCTCGCTCAAGCCGGCGTGGAGATTGCGCTTCAGGAGCGGGGCGCCTACTCGGGCAAGGAACAAGGTGTCGACGAGGCGCTCCGCCTGGCGATGATGCATACCGTGCTCGACTACCCCCCTGCCGTCTGTGTCCTTTTGACCGGCGATGGCGACTTCTTCCCGGAGGTCGACCGGATGCTCAAGAGAGGTTGGGGCGTAGAGGTGCTCTCGTTCGACTGCAACCTCGGACGCACCCTACGCCAGATAAGTACGGGCTATCACGGCCGTGGACGGTTCGTCCGACTCGACGACTGGTACGAACAGATTGTGTTCCTGAAGGGTGGGGCGATCCTGCCCGAGCGACCGTTGCAGCCGCTCGATCGAGCCGGCAGGCCAAGGGTCTGATCACTGTCGACTAGGTAGCACCTCCGCCAGCCCACGGAGGGGCGCCCGACCCGGGTCCCACTCAGAGCCGAACGGCCTCCGTCGCCGCGCCCGCCCGTGCGGTAGGAGAGGTGAGGTCCTCCGCGGCGGTGGGCCAACCAGGTAGCTCCCCTTGAGCAACGAAGCACGCGCAACGAGCCCTCTGCGTTGCGAGCTGCTGTCTCGAGACGACAGCCAGGCTTCGTTTCGTTTGGGATCTGATGCTTGCGAAGTCGAGGGCCCGGCGCCTCGACGAGCAAGCACGCGCGAGCGCGATGCGCGGACGATCACACCTCGACGATCGTCCTCAGAACGGGATGTCGTCGTCGGCACTCCCGATCGACGCTGGCTCAGAGTCGCCGGCGGACGGCGGCGACGAGCGCTCTCCCTCATCCGTCGGCGACACAACGCGGAATGCCCGAAGGTCCTCACCACGTTCGATGCGATCGATCCGGGCCTTCTGCCCGGCGAGATACTCGCTCAGGGCCTTATCGAGCCCCTTACCTTCTGCGAACAGATCGGCCATCCGATCACTGATACCTCCGCTTGGTTGACCTCCTCCGTGATCTCTTGCAGACGGCGATAGCCGTCCTCGTACGTGATGGGCTTCGGGTCGCTCATGGGCTCTGCTCCTCGACGTGGCTGACAACGGTCTTAGCTTGACCGTCCCGGAAGCTCAAAGTGAGCGGCGTACCACGCCGCAGGGCGGCGGCTGACGAGACTGGTCGACGGGCCGCGTCGGCCACCAGCACGAAGCCACGCCGGCGATAGTCCCGCGCGTCGATTAGCGCCGTCGCATGGCGGGCTTCGCGTGCCGCGTCGGTCAGACGGCGGCCGGCGCGTTCCCGAGCGAGGTCGCCGAGGTCGTCGATGCGGTCGCGCTCATCGCCGAGGCGACGGATGATGGTCTCCTTGGTGTGGGCGGTGAGGCGGGCAAGCGCGCGACCGTAGTCGCGCTCATGGTCGGCGAGCTGGCGGAGAATGCCGAGGCCGAGGCGCCGGATCTGCTCGGCCACCTCGGAGGCAGCGCCGCGGATCCTCCCGGTACCCAGGCTGAGCTCCCGACGCGCGCTGCCGAGCTCACGCTCTCGCTCGGAGAGGAGAGCGCCGGCGCGGATGGGAATTGTGCTCATGGCCGCTCGGGCCTCAAGGAGACCGCTCGCCCGCGACGAGAAGAACTGGGTCTCAGCGGACTCGATCCGTTGAGACAGGTCAACCACCTCCCGCGCGCGACCCTCGATGCACTCGGTCGCGCGCAGTCGCCCTTCCATCGCCGCGAGCTGCTCGAGCCTGCGGTCGATACGGAACGGCACCTGGTCAAGGGTCTGACGAGCAAGGGTGAGGTGCTGACGCAGCTCGGCCACCGAGGGAACCGCGAGCTCGGCCGACCGAGAAGGGGTGTAAGCGGCGTGGGTTACGTGGTTGCAGACCGGGGCGTTGTCGCTGTGACCGATCGCTGCCACCACGGGGACATCGCACGCGAAGAGCGCACGGCAGAGGCGCTCATCGTCGAAAGCGACCAGGTCCTGAGTCGAACCCCCGCCCCGGGCGATGATGATCACGTCGACGAATTGGTGCTCCTGTAGGCAGACCAGCGCGTCGATGATGTCGCGGGGAGCTGCTTTTCCCTGTACCACCGCATCGCACGTGACGATGTGGACTGGCGCAAAGCGATCCCGGAGGGCGCGGATGACGTCGCTACGGCCGTCCGAACCCTTGCCCGCGATCAAACCAACCGCTCGCGGGAAGGACGGGAGCGGCTTCCGTCGAGACTCGTCACAGAGGCCCTCGGCCTTGAGTCGCCGGAGGAGCTCGGCGCGCCGGCGCAGAAGCTCCCCTTCGCCGGCTAGTTCTACGTCGGCGACAATCATGTCGAGCTTCCCTCCCGCCGGCCAGAAGTCGGGACGCTCGACGGTGACCTGGACGAGGTCGCCCTCCCCGGGCGTGTGACTGAGGCTGTCGACTTGGCGCCCGAAGACCTTGCAGCAGAGCTTCGCCTCGCCGTCGGTGAGATCAAAGTAGAGGAGACCGCCGGGTGACTTACGCGGCTTCTGGACCTCCCCCTCCACCACCGCTCCGCCGACCTGTCGGACCGCGCGACCGATGCGACCGGCGTAGTCACTGACGCTGACCGGACGAGTGGCGCTAGTCGTAGTCATGGGAGCCGGACAGCGTATGGCGGGGGCCGGACGGAACCGACCGAGTAAGGAGGACGTGTGACGCGGGCTCAACGGAGCGGGCTGTAGCTGCCGGGCGCCGGATCAAGCGGTCGTCCCTGCGGGTCCCGTGTAGAACTCCGGAAGTGTCTCCCTCCCTACGAGCAGATCCGTAGCAAGCGGGGCGCCCGGACTTGAATCCGCGTCGCCCACGCAGCTGCGTCCACTCCCGTCCCACCTCCCCACCGTCCCGAGCGAGTGACGTATTGGGAGCATCGGGCAATGCATACGGAGCCACGGCTGGCACCGCGCGCCCTCTTCGTCAGGTGGGCACACGGACATGGGGACGCGGGGATGAGGGCGACGGACGGGCGCGATCCAGCGCTCCGTATAGCGGGGCCCGATTCGTCCCTCAGAGCGACGCTCTGAGGATCGCGCACGCGTACCGACTAGCCGCGGGCGGGAGATCAGGGCGGAGTGGGGCTGGTGACGAATGCCGGCGGCGAGGAGGAACAGGCGGCTTGAAGGCGCAGGAGGACGTGCGTCCTCCCGCCTAGTGCATCTGAGACACGTGCGGCCCGACCGTCGCGTCGACCCGGGAATTGTCTTAGGCTCCTCGTCCGTGGCCTCCCTCGCTGTCGCACCGGACCCGATGGAGCCTCTCGCTGAGTGGCTCGAGGCCTCACTGCAGGACACCGCGGGCCGCGATCCACTCGGGCTCAACACCATCACGCTCGACCGTGTCCTTCCGCAGCTGATGCCCGGGATTCTCCAGTTGTCCGAGCGGGCGCGCTACTTCTCGATCTACCCGTGGATGTTGTGGCAGTTCGCGGAGCGCAAGCGGCCAGCGACCGGTGAGGAGCTCGACCAGTTCATCCGTCGGCGCGAGTACGAGCTCTGCTTAGCGATGAAACTGTGTTCCCACTGCGAGGTCGCGAGGGCCATCGGGAGTCTGAGTGCTGGGCCGCGCGTGCATGCAGGTGAGGACCCCTTCGCTCGAGGGGTCTCGATCGACAGCACGAAGGGAGGTTTCGGCCTTTACTACCGGAGCCCCTTGGTTGACCTCGGTGCTGTGGCGGCCGTCGGCACCCCACTCGGAGCGGAGGGCAAACCGACTCCCGTTGAGGTGCTCCGCAAGGACGATCGGGCGATGGCGTTGGCGCTGTCTTTCCACGAGGCGATCAAAGGCACCGAGTACTACAAACGCTTTGAGCGGAGCAACGACCCCATACCCCGGGAGGTCCTGGAGGATCTAGCTGAACAGGTTTGCCTGTGTCGGCTGCCGCATCGAGAGGACGAGCGTCACGCAATACGGGAGCTCCTTTTCGAGGCTGGCAGCGAAGACCAAAGCGTGTTGGCCGCCTGTGATGCACGCCGGCGTGGTTTCGCCCTGTTCTTGTCGCTCGTGGACTCCGACCCCGAGGTCGCCTACAGCACCCCCGAGTTCTGGCGCGGGGTGATCGCTCGGTTCGAGGACGCACCTCTTGGAGGAGGCCTCGGCGAGCACACCACTGCTGCCTGGGCAGCGCTTGCCATGAAGGAATGTGCTCAAGACGCGCTTTGCTCGGTCTGGACGGACTTCTGCCGCTCGGGTGTCGACCGTCAGGGACTCGACGGTATGACCGTTGAGCAGCTTCGCGGCATGGTTGACGACCTCACGGAAGGCGAGCTCGAGGTCGACGGCTCTCCGGTCTCCCTCGCGCCGAACGGGACGGCCCGTGACGCACAGGCGCAACTCGTGAACGCCGCGAGGGACATGGACTGGGAGGCTGTCCGATCGTGGACCGCGCAGGAGAACACTGCGGTGAGCGGATTGGCGGCGCTGCTCATCCTCGCCGAGCGGTTGCCGGACCGCGGCGCTGTGCATCCGTTGTGGGGCGAGATCGCCGGCCGACACTCCGAGCATCAAGACGGCCTGTTGGGCCTCATCAGCCTCCTCCGGCACCGCCTCGCGGCGGAGCCAACCCTTGGCGAACTGATCGACTGGCTTATCCGCCGCTTCGTTCTCGGTCCGCACGAGGTCATCGCGTACTCCAAGCTCCCGAAGGCCACCTTTCGGTTCAGCTGGGAGGAGACCGGCCGCTTGCGCTTCTTCACCCCGGGTGGGGGCGGTCTCGACCGCTTCGACCCTTCCGACGATCGGCGCGCCGCTATGGCGTCGCTTACCGAGGACATCGGCTTCTGGGCGCGTGATCCGGCGACGGACATGGCACGCCTAACCGCCGACGGCGAACAGTTCGTCTCCGAGACTCTCGGATGAAGTTCGAGGCGCTCCTCGGACGCACCGTCCGTGGGTTCTGGGCCACCTCCTACTCGTTCGACCTCAAGCTCTTCGACCAGTACCTGCTTCGCCGCCTAGCTCAGAGCCCCCTCAACGCGGTCGTACTTGTTGACCACGACAAGCTCGCCGCCGTGTGGGAGCACCTCCAGGAGGGCCAGCAGTATCTGGCACGGCAGGTAGGGCGTCGCTACCTGCTGCGAGGGGTCCGCCTGGAGGGCGGCGGCGCGTTCCACCCCAAGACATATCTGTTCGCCCGTGCCGGCGACACAACACTGGCCGTTGGCTCGGGCAACCTCACTCGCAGTGGCATCGACCACGGCCGGGAAAGCTTCACGACCTTCACGACCCAGCGAGACGACGATCTTCCGAGTATGCGTGCTTGGGCGGGGTGGATCGGTCGGATAGTCGACCAGCAAGATGACCCGCTCCTTCGCGATCGCTGGATAGCTCTGCGTGAGACCTGTCCGTGGTTCCTCGGCACTACGGAGGGCTCCCGGTTCCTCACCAACGAGCGGCGTCCGCTCCTTAACCAGCTCGTGGACTGGCTTCCCGACACCGTCGTCGACTTGCACGTGACCGCGCCATTCTTCGACCGGGATGCCATAGCGCTTGGGGGGCTCGTCAAGACCTGCGACCCACACCGCCTTACTCTCTACGTCGGAGCCGGAGCCAGCGTCCACGGGCCCTCCCTTGCCGAAGTTCTTTCCAACGCCCGGGAGGTCCGTGTAAGACGCTTCGAGCCGCGGACCTATGTGCACGCGAAGCTGATCGGCGCCGTGGGGGCCGACGGCACGGGAGTAGTCATGAGTGGCTCACCGAATCTTTCGCGCGCCGCGCTCACGATGACCTACGGCGACGTAGGAAGAGGCAACTGTGAGACGGCGGTGGTCCGTCGAGGCGAGGGAGACCAGGTGCTTCAAGTCTTCACGGGCAGCGGGCTGCAGCTGATCGATGTCTCACCAGACTGGTTGAGCGGCCTCGAGTTCAACGACGATCACCCTGCCCTCGCTAGGCCGATCGTTCTCCGCAGCGCACTCTGGCTCAAGGACGGTCGCATACAACTCCATCTCGGGGCGGGGCAGCTTTCCTACGGCCTGCAGGTCGATTGGGAGGGCGCCTCTGCGCCGGCACCCGTGGGCACCGACTGCATCACGCTCGGCGCACTCAACGAACGCAGCCCCCTTCCGATGCTCGTGTCTCTCATCGGCCCAACCGGCGAGCGGGCGTCGAACCGGGTGATCGTCGACGACCCGGCCGCACTGACCGAGGCTCTCACCGGATCTGAGCGCAAAAGCTCAGGGCGCCCCGCGGAGATGAACGGAGTGGAGATGTCTCCGCTCGTCAGGCTCGTGCTTTGGGCGCACGACAAATTCATCTTCGACCCCGAGGAAACGACCGCCTTCCGACGCGCCCAGGACGCCGCCGGCGAAGCTACCGACGCCGAGGACGTGACCGATTTCTGGCAGCGCTACGTCGAAGAGGAGCTTCAGTACGACCCGCGGAGTCAGACCTACAGACCTCTCACCGCCGGGACAGCTGCCGGACCGGTTGACGAGCTGCTGCGGGAGCTACAGATGCTGCTTCACGCAGCGCCCGATGTCCCGGGGAGTGCAGTGCTTCGCATCCTCACCAGCGACGGCGATGGGAATGGAGGCGGAGACTCTGGCGCCCCCGGGACGCCGTGGACGATGGACGCTCGTCAACGTGTCCGAGCGTTCAATCTGCTCGCACGTTGGGCCAACGCTGTGGCCGATCCCAGACATGCGCTGCTGTCTCCCAACGCCCCGGTCGTGAACTACGAGACGCTGCTCGTGGTCTTGGTACTCGCCTGGATCAACGATGCGCTTGAGCCCAAGCGGCTTCGCAAGCTGCTGCTCAGCCTGCTCAACTCGTTCGTGGGTCCGACCGACGGCCAGGGGTTCCTTGGGCGTCTGGGCGAAGCCGAGCGAGCCAGTGCAGTCGCTCGGATCGAGCCTGAGTTGGTCGAGGTCGCCGCGGGACTCGCGTACGTGGTTCTCGACATGCCCGATTGGCGGAGAGACATCTACGACTGGCAGCCAGCTCTTCGGCGTGGGATCGAACTCGGCGTCATCCTCGCAGGGCCCCTCAGCGAGGACGTGGTCGCTCGCATCACGGATGCACCCGTCACACAGGGCACCGTCGACGATCTTCTCCTCCAGCGCGTCGACTGGGTGGACGAGACGACTTGGTGTGCGCGGCTCTCCGAGGAGCTAGAGCTCAGCCGCCTTACGATTGAGCCCTTCAATGCCCCGGGGGTGCGGTTCGTGGCGATCACGGAGGGATGTGCCGATCCGCTCCGGGACACACGCTTGCTGAGCGTCGCGCGGGGGGCGATCGACTTCAAGAGGGCCCCCGCGATCGCGGTGCGAGCGGGGGCGGACACCTTCGTCTTCGAGCCAGGCGCGCGGGCGCGCGCGCTAGTGGCGGGCGAAAGGTTCAGAACAACCGACCCGGTCAATAGCGAGTTGCTGCGTGAGATCGAAGACCAAGGCGGCTGCTGGGCAGACCTACTCGGGCTCGGTGAGGCCGCCGCTGCCTAACGAAGCCGCAGCGCAGTCCTCGCGTGCCGGACCTCGCATCTCCCAGGCCCCTCTGCCACCGGTTGATCGACCTGAAAGCGTCGCTCGGGCGTAGGGGAGGCGCGTCCACCCTCGCTGAGATCGGGGTCCGGCGTAGCGGATCTTCGGCGGTGACGGTAAAGATGAGCTGGGGGCACGATTGACTTCCGACGTCAGCCGCGCACTCGGCTAGGCAGCCGTAAAGGACAGGGCTGTCCCCTCCGATAACAGCAAGGGTGCGGCTCTACTTGGACACGAACGTCCTCGCTTTCATCTGTGAGCGAGGAGAGGAGGATGAGGTCAGCGCGTGGCTCGCCAACGAGGGGCATACCGTCGTTCTTTCGGACGCGCACCTCACCGAGACCCTTCCGACTTCCGACGCGCCTACTCGCAACGCCCGACTCCGGCTCATGCACAGGCTGATGTCTGAGACGCCGCAGTTCGCGCCCTTTCTCCTCGCTCAGGAGCTCCTCGACGAGATCGAGCGATGCCGCCCGCGATGGTTGAAGCAGCGCCCCGACACGAGCCGAGTAAGCGTCTGGCTGAACAGGCATCGCCGACGCTTCCAAGCGCTGCGGCATCCTCCGGCCTGGCTGACCGAGGGCTCAGATCGAGCCCTCTCGATCACCGAACTAGGCATAGAGCAAGACCGCCAAACGCAAAAGCAGCTGCGACGCATACGACATGGCGAGTCGAAGGCGATCCGGTTGGGGGGCCGCGAGTACCGGCTTGACGACATCGACACTACCGACCCTCTCGGCGAGTGCCGGGCAACTTGGCTCGGCCACTGGCACAAAACTCTTTACAGCTGCCATCCCGGATTGAGGG
>Ga0136625_1000373_pt1 | contig 13573 bp, 12 predicted proteins | sample AntDrymUQ4832306_2_FD_104672 | JGI IMG/M metagenome (GOLD analysis project Ga0136625, IMG submission 104672) | Polar desert sand microbial communities from Dry Valleys, Antarctica - metaG UQ483 (23.06) | ecosystem: Environmental > Terrestrial > Soil > Desert | place: Antarctica: Dry Valley...
CCGCTGCTCGCACCGCGGCTGCTCGCTGGCCGGCGGCGTCGTGGACGGTGGCTCTGTCACCTGCCCCTGCCACGGCAGCGTGTTCGACCTGCGCAGTGGAGCCGTCCGTCGCGGGCCCGCGACCGCGCCGCAGCCCGTGCTCGACGCGCGCATGCGCGACGGGCGCATCGAAGTCCGACAACCACAGTGACCGGAGCAGTGCGGATGGCCACCAAGCCGCCGATGGACCCCAACACCGACGAGGCCGACCTCAAGCAGCTGAGTCTCGCGCGCGAGCAGGGGGCCGCCTGCGCTGCGCATCGCCCTGGCCCTGGCTGAGCTCTGCGGTCCGACCCGCGATCATGCGCGCATGCCCGCCCCCCGCAACCTCGTCAATCTCAAGGATGTCTCCAAGGGCTATGGCAGCCGCTCGGTGCTGCGCGACGTCACGCTCGGCGTCGCCGCCGGCGAGCGCGTCGGGATCGTCGGCGCCAACGGCGATGGCAAGTCGACGCTGCTGCGCCTGATCAGGGGCGAGGAGACCCCGGACGACGGGGCGATCACCCGCCCCGGCGGGCTGCACTTGGCCCTGCTCGGCCAGCGCGACGAGCTCGACGACCGGCGCACGATCCGCGAGGAGCTCGTCGGCGGGCGCGCCGACCACGAGTGGGCCGCCGACGCCACCTTCAGGTCGGTCCTCGACGGCCTGCTGGGCGGCGTGGCGGTGAGCCGCTTCCCGGCCGGGATGGACACGCCGGTCGGCCCGCTGTCCGGCGGCGAGCGGCGCCGGATCGCGCTCGCCAAGCTGCTGCTCGACAGCCCCGAGCTGCTGCTGCTCGACGAGCCGACCAACCACCTCGACGTCGAGGGCGTCGCCTGGCTGGCCGCCCACCTGGCCGCGCGGCGCGGCACGATGCTCGTCGTCACCCACGACCGCTGGTTTCTCGACGAGGTCTGCACCGCCACCTGGGAGGTCGCCGACGGCGCGATCCACCAGTACGAGGGCGGCTATGCGGCGTACGTGCTGGCGCGCAACGAGCGCGCGCGCCAGCAGTCATCGCGCGACGCCCGGCGCCGCCAGCTGCTGCGCAAGGAGCTTGCGTGGCTGCGCCGCGGGCCGCCCGCGCGCACGTCCAAGCCGAAGTTCCGCATCGAGGCCGCCAACTCGCTGATCGCCGACGAGCCCGAGCCCCGCGACCGCACGGAGCTCTTGCGCTTCGCCGGCTCGCGCCTGGGCGACAAGGTGCTCGACGCCGTCGACGTGAGCGTGCGCTTCGGCGAGCGCCAGGTCCTGTCGCGCGTCACGTGGCGCCTGGGACCCGGCGACCGCGTCGCGCTCGTCGGCGTCAACGGCTCGGGCAAGTCGACGCTGCTGGCGCTGCTCGGCGGCGAGCTCTCGCCGGGGCGCGGCGAGGTGCAGCGTGGTGAGACCGTGCGCCTGGCGCACCTGACCCAGGACGCGGCCGAGGTCCCCGGGCACCTGCGCGTGCTCGAGGCCCTGGAGGCCGTCAAGGGCGTCGCGACGCTGTCAGACGGTGTCCAGATCACGGCGACGCTGCTGTGCGACCGCTTCGGCTTTCGCGGCGACAAGTCGCGCACGCTCGTGCGCGACCTGTCCGGGGGCGAGCGTCGACGCCTGCAGCTCATGCGCCTGCTGATGGAAGGCCCGAACGTCCTGCTGCTCGACGAGCCGACCAACGACCTGGACATCGACACGCTGACGGCGCTGGAGGACCTGCTGGACGCCTGGCCGGGCACGCTCATCGTCGTCAGCCACGATCGCTACTTCGTCGAGCGCGTTTGCGACGACGTCCATGCGCTGACCGCCGGCGGCGAGCTGCGCCACCTGCCCGGCGGCATCGAGCAATACCTGGCGGTCCGCGAAGAGGCGGAGGTCACGCAGCCCGCGGCCGTGTCGGCGCCGCGCACCGTCGCGCCCACCGGCGGCGCGCTGCGTGCCGCGCGCAAGGAGGCTGCTCGCCTCGAGCGGGCGATCGAGAAGCTCGGCGAGCGCGAGACGGCGCTCTTCGACGAGATGGCCGCCAGCGCGACCGACCACGAGCGGCTGCGCGAGCTTCAGGCGCAGCTGCGAACAGCCGCGGCCGAGCGTGAACAGCTCGAAGCGACGTGGATCGAGACCGCGGAGGCGCTGGAGGCGTGAGCGCTACGCCGCGGCGGCGCGGCGAACGCGCGTCGCGCGGGACTTCTTGTGGGCGCCGTTGTTGCGGTGCAGCGCGCCGCGCTTGACGGCCTTGTCGATCGTGCTCAGCAGCGTCTTGAGCTCGGCGTCGGCAAGCGCGTCGTCTCCGGCGGCGACGGCGGCCTCGAGGCGATGGAAGTACGTGCGGATGGCCGACGTGTAGTGGCGGTTCTCCAGGCGCTCGCGCTCGGTGCGCAGGATCCGCTTCTTCTGTGAGTGAATGTTGGCCATGACGTGAAAGCGCCGCGGGTGCAGGCCGCGGCTGGTCGTAGAGTAGCGCACCGATGTCGACCGAGACACGCGGGCGGACGGGCGGCTCCGGGCGGATCGCCCGCAACACGGTCGTCTTCTCCTTCCTCACGGGACTGTCGCGGATCGCCGGCCTGATCCGCGAGGTCGTCGCGTCGAGCTACTTCGGCACCAGCGGCGCGTTCTCGGCCTTCACGGTCGCCTTCCAGGTGCCCAACCTCGTACGCAGCCTGTTCGCTGACGCGGCGCTCAGCGCGGCGTTCGTGCCGGTCTTCTCCGAGCTGCTCGAGCAGGGCAAGCGGCGCGATGCCTATCGCCTGGCGTCGACGTTCGTCGCATTGATCACCGCGGCGCTGACCGTCGTCTGCGTGTTCTTCATCCTGATCGCGCCGGCGCTGATGCCGCTGGTCACCGGCGATGGCTTCACGCCCGCGCTCGACGAGCTGACGATCGGCCTGGCGCAGGTGCTGTTCCCGATCGTCCTGCTGCTGGGCCTCAACGGGCTGCTCGTCGGGATCCTCAACGCGCACGACCACTTCACGATCCCGGCGCTCGCTCCGCTGGTGTGGAACATCGTGATCATCGCCGTGCTCGTCGTGCTGCGGCCCTACTTCGAGGGTCCGCAGGAGCTCTACGCCTACGCGATCGGCGTGGTCGCCGGCACCGTCGTGCAGCTGGCGATGTGCGTGCCGATCCTGCGCCGGCTGGGGTTCGCCTTCGACTTCAAGGGCATCGACTTCCGCGAGCCGCGCGTGCGCCAGGTGCTGACGCTGATGCTGCCGATCACGCTCAGCCTCGGCCTGATCAACTTCAACCTCTTCATCAACGCGACGCTCGGCTCGACGGTCTCAGACGCCGTGCCGCGCGCGATCGACGCCGCCTTCCGCCTGTACATGCTCCCGCAGGGGATGTTCAGCGTCGCGGTCGCCACGGTCGTCTTCCCGTCGCTGGCGCGGCTCGCCGCGCGGCGGGACTTCGACGGGCTGCGCCGGCTGACGGGCACCGCCACGCGCCAGATCGCGCTGCTGCTGATCCCCGCGGCGGCCTGCACGCTCGTGCTCTCAGAGCCGATCACGCGCCTGGTCTACGAGCGTGGCGCGTTCGGCGCGGACTCGACGGACCTCGTCGCCGAGGCACTGTTCTGGTTCTCCTTCAGCCTGCCGTTCGCCGGCATCAACCTGCTGCTGACGCGGACGTTCTTCTCGTTGCGGCGCCCGTGGCTGCCGACCGGTCTGGGCGCCGCGTCGCTGGTCATCAACGTGGTCTTCGCGGTCGCGCTGGTGGGTCCGTTCGGCATCGGCGGGATCGTCGTCGCATCGGCGATCTCGACCGCGGCGATGACCGCCGGGCAGGCCTACTACCTGCGCCGCGAGCTGGGCGGCCGCCTGGAGGGCGGCGAGACGGCGCGGGCCGTGGCCCGGATGCTCGTCGCGGCGACCGCGCTGGGCGTCGTCGCGTGGCTCGTGTGGCACGGCCTGGATGGTCTGCTTGGACGTTCGCTGCCGGCGCAGGTCGCCTCGGTCGGTGGCGGGCTGGCCGCCGGCAGCGCGCTGTACGGCGTGATCGTGCTGGCGCTGGGAATCCCGGAGGCCGAGCAGATCCGTGCGCTGGTGACCTCCCGGCTGCGCCGCTCGCGCTGAGCGTGCCCGCCGGGCCGGGCTGGCCGGCTCGTACCCTGTAGCGACCTCATGGTCGACCAGGCACACATCCGCAACTTCTCGATCATCGCCCACATCGACCACGGCAAGTCGACGCTGGCCGATCGCATCCTGGAGATGACGCAGACCGTCGATCCGCGCGCGATGCGCGCCCAGGTGCTCGACTCGATGGACCTCGAGCGCGAGCGCGGGATCACGATCAAGGCCCAGGCGGTGCGCGTCCTCTACGACGCGCGCGACGGCGAGACCTATCAGCTGCACCTGATCGACACGCCCGGCCACGTCGACTTCACCTACGAGGTCAGCCGCTCGCTCGCCGCGTGCGAGGGCGCGCTGCTCGTCGTCGACGCCTCGCAGGGCGTCGAGGCGCAGACGCTGGCCAACACCTACCTGGCGATCGAGGGCGGGCTGGAGCTCATCCCCGTGCTCAACAAGATCGACCTGCCTGGCGCCGAGCCCGAGCGCGTCGCCGAGGAGGTCGCCGAGCTGCTGGGCGAGCCGACCGACGGCATCCTGCACATCTCCGGCAAGACCGGCGAGGGCGTCGTCGAGGTGCTCGAGCAGCTCGTCGAGCTGGTCCCGCCGCCGGGCGGCGACCCGGACGCGCCGCCGCGCGCGCTGATCTTCGATTCGGAGTACGACCAGTTTCGTGGCGTGATCGCCTACATCCGCGTCGTCGACGGCACCTTTCGCAAGGGCGACGCGATCAAGGCGATGGTCGGCACGACGCAGGCCGAGATCGACGACATCGGCTTCTTCACGCCCGCGATGGTCGTCACCGAGCAGCTCTCCGCGGGCGAGGTCGGCTTTCTCATCACCGGCATCAAGGAGGTCTCGGCGCTGGCGGTCGGCGACACGCTGACCACCCGCGCCAATCCCGCCGTGGAAGCGCTGCCGGGCTATCGCGACGTGCAGCCGGTCGTCTTCTGCGGCCTGTTTCCGATCGACTCCGACGAGTACCCCGACCTGCGCGACGCGCTGGAGAAGCTCACGCTCAACGACGCGGCGCTGTCATGGGAGCCGGAGGTGTCCGAGGCGCTGGGCTTCGGCTTTCGCTGCGGCTTCCTCGGCCTGCTGCACATGGACATCGTGCGCGAGCGCCTGGAGCGCGAGTACGGCATCGACCTGATGGCGACGATGCCCTCGGTGCGCTTCGACGTCACGCTGACCGACAACACCGAGATCGAGGTCCACATCCCGTCGGACTTCCCCGATCCGGGGCGCATCGCCGAGATCCGCGAGCCGATGATCGAGGCGTCGATCCTCACGCCGAAGGAGTACATCGGCCCGATCATGGAGCTGTGCATCGACCGGCGCGGCACGCACAAGGCGATGCACTACCTGACCGCCGACCGCGTCCAGCTCACCTACGACCTGCCGCTGGCGGAGATCGTCATCGACTTCTTCGACGCGCTGAAGTCGCGCACGCGCGGCTACGCCTCGCTGGACTACGAGCTGGCCGGGATGCAGGCATCGGACATGGGCAAGCTCGACATCCTGCTGGCCGGCGAGCAGGTCGACGCGCTGTCGATGGTCGTGCACCGCGAGAAGGCCTACGAGGTCGGGCGCACGATGGTCGAGAAGCTCAAGGCCAAGATCCCGCGCCAGCAGTACGACGTCCCGATCCAGGCGGCGATCGGCGCGCACATCATCGCCAGGGAGACCGTCAAGGCCTACCGCAAGGACGTCATCGCCGGCTGCTACGGCGGCGACATCTCGCGCAAGCGCAAGCTGCTGGAGAAGCAGAAGGAGGGCAAGAAGCGGATGAAGAAGGTCGGGCGCATCGAGGTGCCCCAGGAGGCGTTCCTCGCGGTGCTCGAGCTCGGCGACTGACCTGAGACGCAGCTACGCGCCGGCCGCGGCGGCCGCGCGGGCTGGGTCTGCGCGCAGGATCCACAGCGCCGGCGCGATGACGAGCGCCGCGCCGCCGATCGCCAGCGACGCCACGCCGATCGCGGTCAGCGCCAGGCCCCCGAGCAGCGCCAGGCCGGCGCCGGTCAATCCGGCGAGCAGGTCGTTGAAGCCCAGCAGCTTGCCGCGCTCGGCGGGTGCGGTGCTGTCGGCGAGCACCGCGGTCGCGGCGACGAAGGAGAAGTTCCAGCCGAGGCCGAGCCCGAACAGCGCGACCGCGGTGGCGACGGGGCTCGTGATCCACAGCAGCGGGATCACCGAGGCCGCCATCAGCAGCAGGCCGCCGGCGAGCGCCGGCGTGCGGCCGACGCGGTCGATGAGACCGCCGACGATGATGATCAGCCCGAACATGCCGATGAAGTGCGCGCCGATGATCGGGAAGACGTTGTCGGCACTGTGATGGTGCTCGCCGACGACGATCGCGCCCGTCAGGGTCATCACCGCGACCATGACCGCGAAGCTCGCCTGCGCGGCGATCAGCGCCGGCACGACGCCGGGGCGGCGCAGTAGCTCGCGCAGCGGCGCCGCCGCGGCGGGCTCGGGCGCCGCGGCTCGGGCTTCGTCGCCCGCCTGCTCGCGCAGCAGCTCGCCGATGCGTTGCGGGTCCGGCCGCACGAAGCAGACGATCGCGAGGCCGGCGAGCATGAATCCGCCAGCGGCGAGCCACAGCGTCGCGAGGGCGTCGCCGTCAAGCTCGCGACCGGCGAGCAGCGGGCCGAAGACCGCCGGTCCGAGGATCGCGCCGAAGACCGAGCCGAACAACACGAGCGCGATGCCCCGCGCCCGGCGCTCCGGCGGGTACATGTCCCCGGCCGCGGTGCGGGCCAGCAGCGCGGTCGCGCTGGCCGCCCCGAGCAGCACCAGCCCGCCCAGCACGGCGCCCGCCCAGTCGTTCGCGCTGCCCACCGACGCCAGCACGCTCCCGGCGATGCCGACCCCGAAGCCCGCCGCGAGCAGCGGCACGCGGCCATAGCGGTCCATCAGCAGTCCCGCGGGCAGCGCCGCGAGCGCCCCTGATGCGAGCACGATCGCCGGGCCGAGCCCGAGCAGCCCCTCGACGTTCAGCACCCGCGCGAGCGTCAGCGAGGCGACCGCCGCGACGAGCTGCAGCATCCCCGAGTTCATCGCCAGCGATCCCGACAGCAACGCGGTGTTGCGGCGGATCGGCAGGCCTTCCACCCGACGATCGTAGCCGTGAGGATGCGCGTCCCGCTACCGTCCGCCGGACATGGATCTCGGACTCCACGACAAGGCATGCATCGTCACCGGCGCGACGCGCGGGATCGGCCTGGCGACCGCGACGCTGCTGTGCGCCGAGGGCGCCCGCGTGCTGCTGGTGGCTCGCGACGCGGACGAGGTCGAGGGCCTGGCCGCGCGGCTCGGCGGCGCGGCGATCGCCGCCGACGTCACGCGACCCGAGGACGCGGAGCGGATCGTCGCGGCGTGCGCGGAGCGCTTTGGCGCCGTCGACGTGCTCGTCAACAATGCCGGCACGAGCTTCGTGCGCCCGCTGGAGGATCTGACCGACGCCGACTGGCAGGCCCAGTGGGAGCTCAACGTCATGGGGCCGATGCGCCTCATGCGCGAGGCCGCTCCGCGCATGGCGCGGGCCGGCTGGGGGCGGATCGTCAACGTCTGCTCCTCCTCTGGCAAGCGCCCGTCGCTGACCAACGCCGCGTACTCCGTGACGAAGTCCGCGCAGCTCTCGCTCTCGCGCCACTACGCCGACAGCTACGTCGCAGACGGCGTGCTCGTCAACGCCGTCGCGCCCGGGCCGGTGACCTCGTCGCTGTGGCTGGACGAGGGCGGGCTCGCCGACCAGGCCGCCGCCGCGCGCGGGATCACGCGCGAGGAGGCGCTGGACGCCCAGCAGGCGAAGGTCCCGCTCGGGCGCTTCGCCGAGCCCGAGGAGATCGCGGCGGTGATCGTCTTCTTGTGCTCGCAACGCGCCAGCACCGTCGCGGGATCCGCCTGGTCGGCCGACGGCGGAACGGTTCCGAGCTTCATCTGACTGGCACACTTCGCGCCCATGGAAGTCAACCTCGACGTCGTCGGCAAGACCTACCCGCCGACCGTCTACGCCGTCGGCCGCGAGAAGGTGCGCGAGTACGCGCGCGCCGTCGGCGAGACCGACCCGCTGTATCTCGACGTGGAGGCGGCGCGTGCCGCCGGCCACGACGACGTCGTCGCGCCGCCGATGTTCGCCGTCGTCTACGCGATGCCGGCGGTCGCGGCCGGGATGTTCGACCCGGAGATCGGGATCGACTTCGCCCGCCTCGTCCACGCCGGGCAGCGGTTCACCTGGGGGCCGCTCGTCGTCGCCGGTGACGAGATCGCCACGACGGTGAGCGTCAAGGACGTCAGCGAGCGGCGCGGCAGCGGCTTCTACGCGTTTGAGTCGGTCTCGACCAATCAGCGCGACGAGACCGTCTGCACGGGCTTGTGGTCGAACATCGTGCGGGGGGCTTGATGCAGCCGGGCGACGAGATCGCGCCGCTGAGCGTCACGCCGGATCGCTATCTGACGGTCCGCTACGCGGGCGCGTCGGGAGACTTCAACCCGATCCACATCGACGAGCAGTTCGCGGTGGAGGTCGGCCTGCCCGGTCGGATCCTGCACGGCCTGTACTCGATGGCGCAGGTCGCGCGCGCGGTCACCGAGGCGGGCGGCGGCCCCGAATCGCTGCGTAGCCTGACCGTGCAGTTTCGCGGCATGGGCCTGCCCGAGCACGAGCTGACCGTGACCGGCACGGTGCGCGAGCTGCGCGACGACGCCATCGCCGTCGTGGAGACCGTCTGCACCCAGCAGGGCAAGGCGATCATCCGCAACGCCGAGGCCGAGATCGAGGTCGGCTAGTGCTGCACTAGCCGCGCGGGGGTGACGCGGAACGGCGCACCCCCCGAGCGTGGCCGCTGCCGTGTCACAGAACAGCACGTCATCGCAACAAAACGGCCCGCCATGTGGCGGGCCGTTTCGCACTGCGCACTGCTAGGGACAGATCAGCTGACGCCGAGTTTGTCGGCGGCCATCTTGGTGCCCTCGACGCGCGACTTGATCTTCTGGAAGGCGACCTCGCGGGCGTAGTCCGGCGAGCCGTGGTTGGGCTTCTCGTCGATCGAGAACGGGGAGAACCCGCAGTCGTCCGTCGAGCCCAAACGCTCCTTCGGGATGAAGTCGGCGGCACGCACCAGGGCGTCGCAGACCTCCTGGGCACTCTCGATGCGCGGGTTGCCGGGGTTGATCACGCCGATGTAGGTCATCTGGTCGTCACGGCTGTGCTTGCCGATCGACTCGTAGACCGGGTCCTTGTCGCGCTCTGATGCAAGCTGGATGAGGAAGTAGCCGGCGTTGATCTTGAACATCTCCGGCAGGAGGTTGTTGTAGGGCACGTCAGCGGAATGCACCGAGTCACGGTCACCGCCCGGGCACGTGTGGACGCCGATCTTCTTGCGCTCCTCCTCGGAGAAGTTCTCCAGCACGCGGTTGTTGAGCTCGATGAAGTGCGGCAGCAGGCCGGCACCGGTCCACGGGTTGCGCGGATCCTCGCGGGTGGCAAGGCGGCCCTCCGTGAAGTCAATAGAGACGCGCGCCGCGCCGACCTCGAAGGCCTTGCGGATGTCCGTCACGCACTCCTGGACGATGTCCTCCTCGAACTCCTCGCGCGTGTAGCCCTCCACCGGATCCTTCAGCGGGTACAGCAGGGCGAGCATCGACGGGGCGATGACGGCCTGCTTCATCGGCTTGGTCGCGTAGCCGATCGACTTCGCCAGCGCGTCGGCGGCGTAGTTGTTGTACTTCAGCGGCCCGCCCGTGAGCTTGGGCAGCTGACGACCGTGGCCGTCGGCGAAGATCGCGAAGAACTGACCACCGGGGCCGAGGTTCGGCGCCAGACCCGTTCCAGCCAGCGTGTCGGCGATCGGGTACGTGGCGAACGAGGACCAGCGCTGCTCACCATCGGAGTTGATCGGCGAGCCGGCGGCCTCCATCTTCTCGATGGAATCCTTGGCCGAGGCGTCCTGCAGGGCCTCCAGATCGTCCTTGGAGATGTTGCCGCCATCGTAGGAGGCATAGGCCTCCTGCAGCTTGGACGGGCGGGGGAGCGAACCGACGGGCTCGGTCGGAATACCCGTATCGGTCCTCGGGTTGTAATCGGACATGTGTGGTCTCCTCGCTGTTGAATCGCCGCATCGGGCGGCAGCCGTCATCGAATCCCCGATGACGGCGAGATGGGAATCTTCGCCGGGACTGCACCCTGACCCTCACCCGTGGAGCGAGCGAGACAGACCCGTCTTCCTCGCAGGCTCGAACATAGCTGCGCGCAGTCGTCCGCGTCAACCTCCATGCCCTTGCCAGGCGGTACCCGGCATGTTATGGCGGCACGCCTGTGGCGCGCCTAAAGGCCTGTGTCGCGCCGTTCGTACAATCTCGGGCGATGCTCACCCCACGCCAGGAGCTGATCCTCCGCAAGGTCGTGCTCGCCCACCAGGCGACCGTGCAGCCGGTGGCATCGCGCACCCTGGCGGCAGACCCCGATCTCATGGCCGGTCCCTCGACGGTCCGCCATGAGCTCGCGATGCTCGAGGAGTACGGGCTGCTGGCGCATCCCCACACGTCGGCGGGCCGCGTGCCGACCGACTCGGGCTACCGCTACTTCGTCGACCGGCTGCTGCCCGAGAGCCGGGCGGGCATGCGGACGGTCGAGCTCGCGCTGACCCGTCGCGAGGTCGACGAGGCGATGCGCGTCACGACCGAGACGCTGTCACAGGTCACAAGCCTCCTGGCGATCGTCTCGGCGCCGCCGCTGGAGACGGCGACGATCCGTCACATCGAGGTCCTGCGCCTGCAACCGCAGATCGTGATGGTCGTGATCATCACCTCGACCGGCGGCGTGTCCAAGCGCGTGATGGCCTTCGACGAGGCCGTCGACCGCGGCCTCGTGGCGTGGGCGTCGGAGTTTCTCAACGAGGAGCTGGTGGGCCTCGGCCTCGGTGCGCGCAAGCTGCGTTCCCGCCTGGCGGACCCGACGATGGGGCCAACCGAGCGCACGTTCCTCGACCGCCTCGTGCCGGTCTTCACCGAGCTCGCGGAGAGCGCGCAGGACACGCTGTACGTCGACGGCGCTGCGCGCCTGATGTCCGAGCACCGCTTCCAGGACATCACGCAGATCAACGAGCTGATGTACATGCTGGAGGGGCGGGTCGTGCTGCTGGACATGCTGCGCAAGGTGCTCGACAAGCGCGAGGTCCTCGTGCGAATCGGCTCGGAGAACACGGCGCCCGCGCTGCGCTCGCTGGCGATGGTGACCTCCGGCTACGGGCTGCCACAGCGCTCGCTGGGCACCGTGTCGCTGATCGGCCCGGTTGCGATGGACTACGCGGCGACGATCGGCATCGTCCGTGACGCCGCACGCCAGCTCTCGCATTTCGTCGAAGACGTCTACGACGCGTGAAGCGCGACGCCTACGAGGTGCTGGGCGTCGGGCGCACGGCCGACGACGCAGAGGTCAAGAAGGCCTTTCGCAAGCTCGCCCGCGAGCTGCATCCGGACGTCAACAACCACGATCCGCAGGCCGAGGAGAAGTTCAAGGAGGCCGCCGAGGCCTACGAGATCCTGTCCGACGCCGATCGCCGTGCGACCTACGACCGCCATGGCCACGACGGCCTCAAGCGCGGTGGCCAGAGCCCGAACTTCGACGGCTTCGGGTCGATCAACGACCTCTTCTCGGCGTTCTTCGGTGGCGGCGGCGGCTTCGGCGGCGCGGCCGGCGGCCCGCGCGGCGGCGGCGACGCGGAGGTCTCGATCGAGGTCGACCTCGAGCAGGCCGCGGCGGGCGCCGCGGTCGACGTCACCTACGAGGTCGTCGACCGCTGCGAGCGCTGCCGGGGCAACGGCGCCGAGCCCGGCACGCCGATCACGACCTGCGATCGCTGCGGCGGAAACGGCGTGCTGCAGGCCGTCAGCCGCACGCCGTTCGGCCAGATGGCGCGCACGGTCACCTGCGACGTCTGCGGCGGCGACGGCAAGCAGGCCCAGACGCCGTGCTCGCGCTGTCAGGGCCGCGGACGCGAGCTGCTGACGCACGCCGTCTCGATCGACGTCCCGGCGGGCATCGCCGAGGGCCAGCGCATCCGCGTCAGCGGCCGCGGCCACGCCGGCGAGGCCGGGGCGCATTCGGGAGACCTCTACGTGCTGGTGGCCGTCAAGCGCCACGAGCACTTCATCCGCGACGAGCACGACCTCGTGACGGTCCTCGACGTGCCGGCACCGCTGGCAGCGCTGGGCTCAAAGCTCGAGGTGCCCACGCTCGAGGGTCCCGAGGACGTCCACGTGCGGCCGGGAACCCAGCCCGGCGAGACGATCGAGCTGCGCGGCCGCGGGATGCCGATCCTGCGCCGGCCCGGTCGCCGCGGCGACCTGCGCGTCGTCGTCAACGTCGTGATCCCGCGCAAGCTGACCGAGGCCCAGCGCGACCTGCTGGGGCAGCTCGCCTCGTCGATGACGGACGCGAACCTCAAGTCCGACGAGTCGATGTTCTCCAAGCTCAAGCGCACGCTGCGCGTGTGATCCGACTCGCGCTGCGAGTGGCGCGCGCGGACGCCGAGATCGCGCTCGCCGAGCTGCTGGAGCTCGTGCCGGCCGGCGTCGAGGAGGTCGATCGCGGCGACAGCATCGAGTACGCCGTCTACGGCGCAGAGGGCGAGCTGCCGGCGCTGCCCACCCTGCGCGCGGCTGCCGGGGGCGCCTTCGTCGACATCACGACGAGCGAGGTCGCCGACGACTGGGCATCGCGCTGGCGCAGCTTCCACGAGCCGGTCACGATCGGCGACCGGCTGCATGTCCGCGCGCCGTGGCACGACCCGCCCGACCCCGCGGATGGCCTGCTCGACATCGCGATCGATCCCGGGCAGGCCTTCGGCACCGGCGCGCACGCCACCACGCGGCTGTGCCTGCAGGCCCTCCTGGACCTGGAGCCCGGGGGCGCCCTCGGCGACCTCGGCTGTGGCTCGGGCGTACTCGCGATCGCGGGCGGGATGCTCGGCTGGACGCCAGTGACGGCGCTTGACCACGAGCACGAATCGGTCGCGGCGACGGAGGAGAACGCCGCCGCAAACGGGGTTTGCGTGAAGGCGCGCCATCACGACCTGCTGCGCGACGGCCCGGCGCCGTCGGCGCCGACCACCGTCGCGAACCTCATGCGCCCGCTGCTGCTGCACGTCGCCGCGGCCGGGTTCGCCGGCGAGCCACCGCGCACGCTCGTGCTCGGCGGCATGCTGGCGCACGAGGCCGACGAGGTCGCCGGCGCCTTCGCCCGCCACGGCCTGCGCGAGTGCGAGCGCCGCCACGGCGGCGAGTGGGTCGCGCTGACGCTGATCGCCTGAGAACCATGGCGCCCAGCAGCTAGCCTCGCTGGATCGCGTGGAATGTGGTCATCGCCGGGGGAGGTTTCGGGGGTTTCTACGCCGCCCGCACGCTGGCGGGCCTGCTGCCGCCCCACAGCGCGCGCATCCGCCTCGTCAACGACGTGAACTTCATGCTCTACGCGCCGCTACTGCCGGGCGCCGCGGCGGTCAAGGCG
>Ga0136625_1000374_pt1 | contig 13525 bp, 9 predicted proteins | sample AntDrymUQ4832306_2_FD_104672 | JGI IMG/M metagenome (GOLD analysis project Ga0136625, IMG submission 104672) | Polar desert sand microbial communities from Dry Valleys, Antarctica - metaG UQ483 (23.06) | ecosystem: Environmental > Terrestrial > Soil > Desert | place: Antarctica: Dry Valley...
CCGCCATACGATCCCTTCTACGATCGCCCGGCGGCGGATCGTCGTGGGCCGCCGGGCGATCGTAGAAGGGATCGTATGGCGGCTCGGAGCTCTCCTGCGGCGGCGGGGCCTGGGGATCGTCGGCCGGCGGGTCGTCGCTCTGCCGGCGCACGCGCAGACGTGACAGCTTGCCCCCGAAGCGGGCCTTCCCGCGCGCGGGGGGTGGCTGGAGCGTTTCGGGCTCGGTCCCCAGGGGATCGTCGTAGCCGGGCTCCTCGAAGCGCGGATCGTCGGGCGGCGGTGGCGGTGAGGTCAGCGAGCGCGGCAGCAGGGGCTCGAACGCCGTCTGCGACGGGGCGGGCTCGTTGTAGAACGCCGGCGGCGCGATCTTCGCAGCCGACTCGGATCGGGGCGGCTCCTCGGCGACCGGGGTGGGCGCAGGCGGCGCAGGGTCGTCCTTCCACGCGGGCTCGGGCGCAGGCTCGTCACGCGGCGCGGGCGCGGGCGCGGGTGGCGGCAGGACGTCGTCGTGCTCATCGCGCGGGGGATCCTCGTGCTCGGCGGGCGAAGGGATCTCGGGCGTGCCGTCTGCCGAGCGACGGATGGGCGCCAGGGCTTCGCTCTCCTCGCGCGAAACCTCACCGGCGTCGGCGCCGCGACGCCGCTTGAGCTCCAGGTGCTCGCGGATGGCTTCGTCCAGCAGTCCCATCTTCACAGAGCCTACCTAGCGTGCACAGACTTGTTCTTTCCGCTGCGCTTGGCCTGGTAGAGCGCCTGGTCGGCGGCCGCGACGAGCGCACCGTGATCGGCCGCCGTCTGCGGCACCGCGGCGACCCCGCAGCTCGCCGTCACGCGGATGGCGCCCGCGCCGTCCAGGCGGGGGATACTCAGCGCCTCGATTCGCTCGCGCACCCGATCGGCGAGATTGACGGCTCCGTCGAGATCGGTCCCGGGGAGGACGAGCGCGAACTCCTCGCCGCCATAGCGGGCCGGATGGTCGATCTCGCGCGAGCTGTCGCGCAGCACGCGCGCGACCTCGCGCAGGACCGCGTCGCCCTGCGGGTGGCCGTAGGTGTCGTTGACGTGCTTGAAGTCGTCGAGGTCGAGGAGCACGAGGCCCAGCGTGCTGCCGAAGCGCTTGGCGCGCTCCACCTCGCCGGCGATCGCATCGTCGAACGCCCGGCGGTTGGAGAGGCCGGTGAGGTCGTCGGTGAGCGATTCGCGCGTCACGGTCTCGTGACGGTCGACGTTCTCCATCGAGCGGCCCGCCTGGCCAGCGAGATAGTGGAACAGCTCGCGCTCGCTTCGGGTGAACGTGCGGCCCGTACGCGCAACGGAGACCACGCCGACGGCACCCGGCGTGCCATCGGTCGAGGGCAGCGGATGGGCCATGGCGTTCGTTTCGCCGGAGGACATCTCGCGCGGGCCGCCCGAGCTCAGCGCCTCGGCCTCGACCGAGCCCACCGCCTCCTGCAGCCCGTTCATGTTGCCGACGATGGCACGCTGCTGCAGCGTGACGCCGTCGGGTCCCTTGACGTACGCGCGGCCGGCGTCGGCCGCGACGCCGTCGACCGCCGTGCGCACGACGATCTCCAGCAGCGCGTCGCGGTCGAGCTTGGAGGCGAGCGCCTCGCCGAGGCGGCGCATCGAATACTGCACGCGCTCGCGCTCCTGCGACAGCTCGACGAGTCGCCGTTCGAGCTCGCGGGACATTTTGTTGAACTCCTCGCCGAGCCCAGCGAACTCGTCCTTGCCGACGACCTGCACCTCCGCGGAGAAGTCGCCGCCGGCGATGCGCCGGGCGGCCTGCAGGAAGTCCGACAGCCGCTGCTGCAGCGAGCGCGACACGAGCACGGCGCAGACGAGCGCGATGACCAGGAACCCGATCAGGATCGCGCCGATGACGATGCGCCCGTCGCGGACGTCGCCCGAGGCTCGCGGCAGGCCCAGCGTGGTGATGCGGATCTTCTGCCCCGGGAAGGCGGAGACCTCGAGCGGGGTCGCCTGGTAGCGCTTGTCATCGAGCTCGAGGCGACCCTGCTCGTCTGAGCTGGGCACCTTGGCGGTGAGCGCATCCGACAGCGTGCTGGCGAGCACCTTGCCGCCGTTTCGCACGACGACCTCCAGGCCGGTGAGCTGCTTGACCTGGCTGGCGTAGGTGCCGGCGTCGATCAGCGACAGGCCGAGCTCGCCGAGCGTGCCGGTCTTGGAGTTGAGCTTCAGGAACGCGGGCGCGATCGCCGTCTTGTCGCCGACGGCGAGCGTCACCTTGTCGCCCGTGCGCACGACGAGGCGCTCGATGCCGCGCGCCTCGACGAGCTTCGCCGCGCGCGCGCTCGCGCGATCTGCTTCGTCGTCGAGCAGCGCCCCGCCATCGGCCGCGCGCACCGACTTCAACGCCTCCTGCGCGGCATTGCGCTGCGCGGTCAGGAGGTTCTGGGCGACCTCCTGCCGAGCCCCCGCGTCAGCTTCGCCCATCGAGTTCTCGCTCTTGCCGACGAGGCCGAACAGCAACACCGCGACCGCCATCATCGGCACGATCACGATCAGGACGAAGAACAGCCCGAGACGATTGCGAAAGCTCACCTGTGCTGAGCGTATCGGCGTGTTACGGCCCGCCCTGTAGCTCTGCGCCCAGTCTCGCGGCTACACTGTGCCGGTCTCGGGGCTATAGCTCAGTTGGGAGAGCGCCTGGATCGCACCCAGGAGGTCAGGGGTTCGAGTCCCCTTAGCTCCATGTATCTATCTATCCACCCCGCCGCTCGCCAGGCGCGGACTCCTCAGCTGGCGGCGTCCCTGTACAGCGGGCGCCCGCTTTCAGAGGTTGCCGGTAGGCGGTGCTTCGATGGGCTATACGTAGGAAATGCGGAGCCCACGCACATGCGCGCGTAGCCCGATCCGCCCGCCGGTCACGCCGCCCGGGCGGGCTCCAGGCGCGCCTGACTGACGGCGATCGCATCGGGGTTTGACTCGATCAGCACGAAGCGGCGGTCCAGCCCGCGGCAGACCGCGCCGAGCGTGCCCGACCCCGCGAACGGATCCAGGCACCACCCGCCCGGGCGCGAGGAGGCCGCGACCATCCGGCGCACGATGCCCTCGGGCTTCTGCGTCGGGTAGCCGGTCTTCTCGCGCGAGTTCGTTGCGACGATCGTGTGCCACCAGCAGTCACTCGGCCGCTTGCCGCGCGCCGCCTTCTCGGGTCCGACGAGCCCCGGCGCCATGTACGGCTCGCGGTCGACCTCGTCGTCGTCGAAGTGGTAGCGGTCGCGGTCGCGGACGTAGACGAGGATCGTGTCGTGCTTGGCCGGCCAGCGGCGCTTGGGCCGCCCGCCGTAGTCGTAGATCCAGATCAGCTCGTTGAGGAAGCACTCGGGACCGAACAGCGCGTCGAGCAGGATCTTCGCGCGGTGCGCCTCGCGGTAGTCCAGGTGCAGGTACAGCGTCCCGTGGGGCGCCAGCAGCTCGCGCACCCGCTCCAGGCGCGGAGCCAGGAAGCCGGCGTAGTCGGCGAACGCGTCGGCGTAGCCCAGCTCGCCGCGCCGGCGCTCGGAGCCCGTGTTGAAGGGCGGATCGAGATAGGCCATGTCGAACGTCGCCTCGGGCAGGAGCGCCATCGCGGCGAGATTCTCGTCGGCGATCAGCAGGTCGTCGTCGAGGATCGCCGGGGCGCCGGCCTGGAGCATGCGCATCGCCGCCCAGCGTACGGGCGGCGGCGGCGCATCAGGATGGGGAAGCTCCCCGGCCTCAGCTGTCCGCGCCGATCACCTCGAGATCGTAGGCGGCGCCAAGCTATTGCGCGCTGGGCATGGTCCTCGCCTTAGCCGGCACGCGGACCGGGGCTTGGTCGGGTTGCGCATGGCATGGGGTGCCAAACCCGCCCAGGCGGCGATCCGCCGCCGCCATCGGCCGCTGGACGGGCTCGCCGCGGCTGCCGCCGCGCCGGCGGGCGCCGCGCCGGCGCGGGGAGTTTGCAAGCCTTCGACGCGGATGTCATCCCTTGCCCGCCGCGCGCTCGCGCTCTTCGTCGTCGTCGCGCTGTCGGTGCTCGCCGTGGTGACGCTGTTCGGCGGCGAGGCGGGCCGTCCGCCGCTGCAACCCGGAGCCGGTGCCGAGGCCGACCCGCTCGCCTACACCGAAGATCGCGAGCCGCAGCTCGCCGCCGCCGCGGCGCGCGGGCACGCGCACATCCTCTACGCGAAGTCGCCCGGCGGCGCCCGCACGAGCGCGGAGCGCACGGCGCGCTTCCGGACGCTCGTCGAAGCGGCGGCCAGGACCGCGGGCATCGAGGCCGACACGCTCGAGGCGATGGTCCTGCTGGAGAGCGCCGGGCGCCCGGACGCGGTCGCCGACGCGCGGCTTGAGGGGGCCGTCGGCCTGACGCAGATCCTCGCCGAGACGGGGCGCAACCTGCTCGGCATGACCGTCGACCCCAAGGGGGCGCGCGAGATCGGCCGCTCGCTGAAGCGCGCGCGGCGCGAGGGCGACGTCGCGCTGATCGCGCGGCTGACCGAGCGCCGGCAGCGCGTCGACGAGCGCTTCGATCCGGCGAAGTCGCTCGCGGCGACCGCGCGCTACCTGCTGATCGCGCGAGGGGAGCTCGAACGCGAGGACCTCTCGGTCGTCAGCTACCACATGGGGATCGGCAACCTGCAGGGAGCCCTGCGCGCCTACGGCGAGGACGACATCTCCTACACGCGCCTGTACTTCGACTCCACGCCGCTGAAGCACGCGACCGCCTACGAGAAGCTCGCCGCGCTCGGCGACGACTCGTCCACCTACCTGTGGCGCGTCGCGGCCGGCCGCGAGATCATGCGCCTGTATCGCGAGGACCCCGACCAGCTGGACCGCATCTCCGAGCTGCAGAACAACAAGAACTCCGCCGAGGAGGTGCTGCATCCACCCGACCGCACCGAGCGTTTCCAGACGCCCGCCGACGTGCGCGCCGCCTACGCCGACGGCAGCCTCGTGGCGCTCTCCCGCGGCGACATCCGCGACAGCGGCCTGGCGATCGACCGCGGCATGGGCGAGCTCGCTCCCCGGATCGGCGCGAGGCTGACGACCTACCGGGGCCTGCGCGAGCCCGCGCTCGCGCTGCTGAAGTACCTCGGCACGGGCGTGCAGGCGATCTCCAAGGTCATGCCGCTGCGGGTCACCAGCAGCGTGCGCGACGAGCGCTACCAGCGGCTGCTCGTGCGCCGCAACCGCGAGGCGACGCGCCGATACTCGCTGCACACGACCGGCTGGACGTTCGACATCCTGCGCAGCTACCAGACGCGGGCGCAGGCGCGCGCCTTCGAGTTCATGCTTCAGCGGCTGCAGTCGCTGAACCTCATCGCGTGGGTGCGCGAGCCGGCCGCGATCCACGTCACGGTGTCCTCCGACGCGCAGCGGCTCGTGCCGCGCGTCGGGTCACCGTAGATCAGGTCAGTCCTCGAGCAGCTCGCGCACCCGCGCGATGACGTTCGCCGGCGTGATGCCGAGCTCCTCGAGCACCGTGGCACCGGGGGCCGACGCGCCGAAGCGGTCGATCGAGACGATCACGTCCGCGTAGCGCTCCCAGCCCTGCCGGATGCCCGCCTCGACCGAGACGGTCGGCAGGTCGACCGGCAGCACGGACTCCTGGTACTCGTCGTCCTGCAGCTCGAAGAGCTCCCAGGAGGGCATCGAGACGACGCGCACCGGCACGTCGAGCTCCTCGCGCGCCGCCAGCGCGACCTCGACCTCGCTGCCCGTGGCGATGATCGTCGCCTCGGCGTCGTCATCCTCGACGAGCACGTAGGCGCCGCGCGCGACGCCGGCCGCCGAGCCGTAGATGGACTGGTCGAGGACCTGCAGGTCCTGACGCGAGAGGATCAGGGCCGCCGGGCCCTCGAGATCCTCCAGGATCAAGCGCCACGCCTCCACGGTCTCGTGCGCGTCGGCGGGACGCAGCACGACGAGTCCCGGGATCGCCCGCAGTGCGGCGACGTGCTCGACCGGCTGGTGGGTGGGGCCGTCCTCGCCCAGGCCGACGGAATCGTGCGTGAAGACCCAGGCGACATGCAATCCCATGAGCGCCGACAGGCGAATAGAGCCGCGCATGTAGTCGGCGAACTGCAGGAACGTCGAGCCGTAGGGGCAGACGATGCCGCCGTGGCCCGCCATGCCGTTGACCGCCCCGCCCATCGCGTGCTCGCGTACGCCGAAGAAGATGTTGCGCCCGGCCTTCTCGCGCGTGAAGCGATCGGAGGCCGGGAAGATCGTCTTCGTCGATTCGGTGAGGTCGCCGGCACCGCCGAGCATCGTCGGCGTGAACGGCTCGAAGGCCTTCATCGCCTGGCCGCCGGCCCCGCGCGTGGCGATCTTCGGCTTCTCGAAGGTCGTCGGCAGGGCGTCGGCCATGCCGGGCAGCGGACGGCCGGGATCAGACCAGGCGAGGTCCCACTCGGCCGCGCGGTCGGCGTCCTCGGCGCGCCAGCCATCGAAGCGCGTCTGCCACTTCGCGTGCGCCTTGGCGCCGGCGTCCTGCATGCCGAAGGCCTCGTAGACGCCGTCGGGCACATGGAAGGTCAGCTCGGGATCGGCGCCCATGACCTTCTTGGTCGCGGCGACCTCGTCGTCGCCCAGGGCGGCGCCGTGCGCTGCGCTCTTACCCTGCTTGTTGGGCGACGGGTAGCCGATGATCGACTTCACGCGGATCAGCGTCGGCTGGTCCTCGTTGGCCTGGCCCTCGCGGATCGCGCCCTCCAGCGCGTCCATGTCGTTGGCGTCGGTGACGTTCAGGACCTGCCAGCCGTAGGCCTCGAAGCGCTGGTCGACGTTCTCGCGATCGAAGCTCAGCGACGTCGGCCCGTCCAGCGAGATGTCGTTGTTGTCGTAGAGGTAGACCAGGCGCCCGAGCCCGGCCTGGCCGGCGAGCGACGCGGCCTCGGACGCGATGCCCTCCATGAGATCGCCGTCGGAGACGATCGCGAACGTGTGGTGGTCGATGACCTGCGAGCCGTAGTGCTCACGCAGGTACTGCTCGGCCATCGCCATGCCGACGCCGTTGGCGAAGCCCTGGCCCAGCGGCCCGGTCGTGACCTCCACGCCGGGCGTGACGACGTGGCGGTCGCGCTCGGGGTGCCCCGCGGTGCGAGAGCCCCACTGGCGAAAGCGCTTGAGCTCGTCCATCGGCAGGTCATAGCCGGTGAGGTGCAGGACGGCGTACAGCAGCATCGAGCCGTGGCCGGCGCTGAGCACGAAGCGGTCGCGGTCGGGCCACTGGGGATCCGCCGGGTCGTGGTTCATGATGCGCCGGAAGAGGACGTACGCTGCGGGCGCCATCGCCATCGGCAGGCCGGGGTGCCCGGAGTTGGCCTTCTGGATCGCATCCATGGACAGCGTTCGAATCGTGTCGACGCAGAGCTGATCGGTCTCGGAAGTCATGGGACCTAGTATCCCGACGAGGATCCTCGCGCGCGTTCTGGAGTTGTCACCGGGGCGCCGACGGCCCGTTGGACCCCGCCTGACCGCGCCCGATCCGGGGTTGCATCACTAGGCTTGCGCCCGTGGCCAGCCGTCAAGAGGAGAAGGAGCAGCGCAAGCGCGAGCGCGAGGAACGCGAGCGCGCCGCTGCCAAGGAGGCCAAGCGCAAGCGCCTCACGCAGATCCTCGCCGCCGTCGCGATCGGCGCGGTGGTCGTGGTCGCCGTGGTCCTGGTCCTCGCCGGTGGCGGCGACGACAAGGCCGGCACGGACGACCTGACGGCGCTTGCGAAGACCGCCGGCTGCACCGTGCGCAACTTTCCCAGCGAGGGCGCCAACCACTTCGACAAGACGTTCAAGCCCTCCGACTACAAGACCAATCCGCCCACCTCCGGCGACCACATCCCGCCCGGCCAGCAGGCCCAGGACGGCGTCTACGCGACCGGCAACGAGCCCGGCATCGGCAACTGGGTCCACACGCTCGAGCACGGCAGGATTCTCTTTCAGTACAAGCCCGGCACCTCCGAGGCGACGATCGCCGAGCTCATGGAGCTCTACAACCGGCCCGTACTCGACAACCCCGCGGGCTATCACTCGGTGCTGATGCAGAACAACACGAAGATGCCCTTCGAGGTCGCCGCCGTCGCCTGGCAGGCCTACATCGGCTGCCCGACGTTCAGCGACGCCGCGATTCCCGCGATGGACGCCTTCCGCGAGGTCTACGTGGACACGGCGCCCGAGCAGGTTCCCTAACCGCCGCGCACGCGGTCCTGCAGGACCGCACCCGAAGCCATGGCACGGTGTTCGAGCATCGATGCGCCGACTCGCCATCCTGCTCGTGACCGCCGGCGTCGCCGCGTGGCTCGCGGGTCCCGCCCTGTCATCGGCGCCGGTCGTCCCGCGCGCGGTCGACTTCGACCAGGGCATCGGGCGAGACGCGGGAACGGCGCGCGCCGGCGGTTGGCGCAGCGGGGTCATCGATGCGCCCAAGCGCTTTGATCTGGTCGGCCTGAGCTGGCACTCCAGCGGCGACGTCGGCGCCTGGATTCGCGTGCGCGACGCGGCCAGCGCCAGATGGAGCCGATGGACGCCGATGGCGGACGATCACGGCGGTGGCCGCGGCACCGAGCCGGTCTGGGACGGCGGCTCGGATGCCCTGCAGCTGCGCCTGACCCGCTATCCGCGCGGCCTGCGCGCGCAGTTCGTCAACGCGACCGGCACCGCGACTCCCGTAAAGCGGGCGCTGACCGCGTTGCGGCGAGTCGTCCACGACGGTTATCTCGCGATCACGGGGACGCCGGCCCTCGCCCAGGGCGCCGACGGGCGCCCGCAGATCATCCCGCGCGAGGCGTGGGGCGCCGATCAGTGCAAGCCCCGTGCCGACCCGATCTACGGTGACGTGCAGGCCGCGGTCGTCCATCACACCGTCGATGCCAACGGCTACGCGCGCGGCGAGAGCGCGGCGATCGTGCTCGCGATCTGCCGCTTTCACCGCAACTCGCGCGGCTGGTATGACATCGGCTACAACTTCCTCGTCGACCGCTTCGGGCAGGTCTTCGAGGGCCGCGCCGGCGGCGTCGATCAGCCGGTGATCGGGGCGCAGGCGGAGGGCTACAACGCGGCGACGACCGGGATCGCGAACATCGGCACCTACAGCGGCGTGGCGGCCAGCCCCGCGGCCGCGGAGGCGACGGCGCAGCTGTTGGCATGGAAGCTCTCCCTGCACGGCGTCCCGCTGCTGGGCCAGGCACGCGTGCGCTCGGCGGGCGGCGCGACCAACCGCCACCGCGCCGGCGCCCTGGTCACCGTGCAACGCATCGGCGGCCACCGCGACCTGGACCGCACCTCCTGTCCGGGCGATCGCCTGGTCCGTCAGCTGGCGCAGATCCGCCGGCGTGCGGCCGAGCTCGCCGCGGCGCTCCCGCCGCGCCCGGCTGCGCCGGCCAGCGTGACCCTGCAGCCCGCTTCCGGCGAGGTCAGCTACCCACGGCCATCCGAGCTGCGCGGTCGCGTGCTGGCCCCGGACGGCACGCCGCTGGGCGGGGTGGCGGTCGCGATCCAGATCGCGCGCAGCGATGGCTTCCGGACGCTGCACACGGTGACCACCGCGCCCGATGGCAACTGGACGGCGCAGCTCTCTAGCGGCTACACCCGCACCCTGCGCGCGGTCGCGACGCTCAGCGACGGCGCTCGGGTGCCGTCGGCGCTTGCGCGCGTGCGCGTCGCGCCGAGGATCACCGTGCGCGCGCACAGGCGCGTCGTCGTCAGGCGCCGCCTGACCGTGAGCGGAAGCGTTCGCCCGTCGTCGGCGGGTCTCTCGCTGCAGATCGCCCGCAAGGGCTCGGATCGCCGTTATCACACGGTCGCGCGAATCGCGCTGCGGGTGCGCTCGCGCCGGTTCAGCACGACCGTGCGCCTGCGCCGCCCGGCGCTGTACCGCCTGCGGGTCGTGTCGGCGGGCAGCGCGCGCAACGCGCCGGGGCGCTCCGCGGACCTGCCGGTGCGCGCGACGCGCCCACGCCGCTGACGCACGACCGCAACGCGCGGTTCACGCACTCGACACAGACGCCACACGGAGCCGACACAGATCGCACATGGCGCGGAAACGGCGTGCTGGCAGCGTGGTGATCCAAACTTCGCTCGTTTTCAGAGGAGGACGCATGAGTGCGGAAGTGACGACAGGCCGCCGCGGTCGCTGGATCGACGACTGGGACCCCGACAACGAGCAGTTCTGGGAGTCCGGCGGTGAGAAGATCGCCAAGAAGAACCTCGCGTTCTCGATCTTCGCCGAGCACCTTGGTTTCAACGTCTTCGTCCTGTGGACGATCGTCGTCATCAACCTGGGCAACATCGGCCTCGAGCTGACGCTGTCGCAGAAGTTCTGGCTGATCGCGATCCCCAACCTCGTCGGCTCGACGCTGCGGATCCCCTACACCTTCGCCGTGCCGAAGTTCGGCGGACGCATGTGGACGGTCATCAGCGCGGCGCTGCTCTTGATCCCCTGCGTGCTGCTGGCGACCGTCGTTCCCAGCGGCTGGCTGGCCGAGCAGAGCAGCGGCACGCAGTTTTGGGTGCTGTTCGCCTGCGCCGCGACCGCGGGCTTCGGCGGCGGCAACTTCTCCTCCTCGATGGCGAACATCTCGTTCTTCTATCCCGAGAAGAAGAAGGGCTGGGCGCTCGGGCTCAACGCCGCCGGCGGCAACATGGGTGTCGCCGTCGCGCAGCTGATTGTGCCGCTGGTGATCATCATCGGCGTGCCGGCGGCCGCCGTGGCGAAGCCCGATCACGACGTCAACCTCGCCTACGCGGGGCTGGTCTTCATACCGTTCATCGTGATCGCCGCGCTCGGCGCGTTTCTCTTCATGGACAGCCTCACGCAGGCCAAGACCGACAAGGAGTCCTACGTCAGGTCGCTGCGCGAACCGCAGACGTGGATCATGTCGATCCTCTACATCGGGACGTTCGGCTCCTTCATCGGCTACGCGTTCGCGCTGCCGCTGGTGACGAAGAACACGTTCCCGGAGTTCCTCGGCGCACACCCGTTCATCGCGAACTACCTCGCCGGGCTCGGGTTCCTCGGCGCCCTGATCGGATCGCTCTCGCGGCCGCTGGGCGGGCGGGTCGCCGACCGCCTCGGCGGGGCGCGCGTCACGCTGTGGTGCTTTGTCGGCATGACGCTCTTCACGCTCATCGCGATCGTCGGCGTCAAGCAGCACAGCTTCGAGGTGTTCTTCGGATCGTTCATGGTGATCTTCTTCTTCGCCGGCGCGTCCAACGGCTCGTGCTACCGCATGATCCCGGCGATCTTCCGTGCGCTCGGCGAAAAGGACGCCGAGGAGAACGGCCGCGACTCCAAGGAGGCGGCGCTGGACTACAAGCGGCGTGCGGCCGCCGTGGTGGGAATCGTCGGCGCCGCCGGCGCGTTCGGCGGCTTCCTCGTGCAGGTGATCCTGCGCCAGGCCAGCCTCGACGTGTCGGCGCTCGTCGCGGCCGCGTCGACGCCGGCCGAGAAGCTTGCGGTCGCGCAGGCCAACGCCGATTGGTCGGTCCCGGCGCTGTACGCGTTCGTGGGCGCGTACGTCGTGTTCGGCGCGATGACGTGGTTCTTCTACCTGCGCCGCAGCTTCGCGACCCGCGCCGTCCCAAGCATGGCGCACGCCGCCGTGTGACGGCCTGACCGAGCAGGCGAAGCAGCGCCCTTCAGCGGTCGTCGACAAGATCGACGGCCGGCTCAGGTCCCTAATCTCCGCGGCGCATGCGGCGGCTGCCCTCGACCGACGATCACGAGGCGCACGCGAGCCGCTTCGCGATCGTGCGCCTGTGCGCCGGCCTGGCGGACTCCTCGGCGTTCAACCTGACGATCTTCGCGGTGATCCTCGTCAACGCGGCGGCGCTCGGCCTGGAGACCTACGACGCCGTCAGCCGCGAGCACGGCGAGCTGCTGGCGGCGGTCAACGACATCGTCCTCGGGGTGTTCGTCGTCGAGCTCGCGATCCGCATCACGGCGTTCGGCTCGCAGCCACAGCGCTTCCTGCGCAACGGCTGGAACGTCTTCGACCTGCTCGTCGTGATCGCGTCGTTCACGCCCGGACTGCGCGAGAACGCGACGCTGCTGCGCCTGGCCCGGCTGGCGCGCGTGCTGCGCATCGTGCGCCTGCTGCCCGACCTGCGCGTCCTGACGATCGCGATCGGACGCAGCATCCCGGGCGTGCTGAGTCTCGGGGTGCTGGCCGTCGTGGTGCTCTTCGTCTACGGGATGGTCGGTTGGACGATCTTCGACGACCACGCGCCCGAGCAGTACGGGACGATCGGCGAGGCGATGCTGACGCTGTTCGTGACGCTGACGCTGGAGAACCTGCCCGATCAGATCGCGCTCGGCCGCGCGCTGTCGGACTGGACGCTGCTGTACTTCATCAGCTACGCGCTCGTCGCCGCGTTTCTCATCTTCAACATCCTCATCGGGGTCGTGCTCAACTCGCTGGAGGAGGCGCGAACGATCGAGCTCGCGCGTGAGCGCGCCGACCGCCTGGAGCACGGTGGCCCGCAGATGCCCACGACCGAGGAGCGCATCGCCGACGTGCGGATGGCGCTCGATCAGCTGGAGGCGGATCTGCGCCAGCGACCGGGGTAGTGGTCCCACGTGCGCGCTTCAGCGCCGCGTCCAGCCGCCGGTCTCGCCCTTGTAGAGGCCGTCTCCTCCCACGACCATCCGCGCGCTGCGCCAGAGGATCCGCAGGTCGAGGTGCCACGACCGGCACTCGATGTACCACAGGTCGAGCTCGATGCGCTGCGCCCAGGGCAGCGAGGCGCGGCCGTTGACCTGCGCCCAGCCGGTGATGCCGGGGCGCACCGCGAGGCGGCCGCGCTCGCGCTCGGTGTACTGGGCGACCTGTGACGGCAGCGTGGGCCGCGGGCCGACGATCGCCATCTCCCCGCGCAGGACGTTGACGAGGTTGGGCAGCTCGTCGATCGACGTGCGCCGCAGCAGCGCGCCGACGCGGGTGATGCGCGCGTCGCCCGCGTCGACGGCCAGGCCCGCGCCCAGCCGCTCGGCCCCGTCGACCATCGTGCGCAGCTTCAGCACGTCGAACTCGCGGCCGTGCAGGCCGACGCGCCGCTGGCGGTAGATCGGATTCCCGCGCGACTCCAGGCGGATCGCGACGATCGCGAGCGCGATCAGCGGCGAGCTGAGCGCGAGCACGCCGGCCGCGACCACGATGTCGAAGGCGCGGCGCGCCATCACCGCGTGCCGTCGACCGGTTCCCAGCCGGCGGTGGTGCCGTGACGAAGGTGATCCCACAGCCCGGCCGCGACCGAGGCTGTCGTCAGGACGTAGTAGCGCGCCACGAGCAGTGGCTTGAGCGCGACCGCGCCGGCCAGCAGCGCCGCGGCGAGCAGCGCGATCTGCGCGGCGAGCGCGAGCGCGTAGAACGTGCTGCGACCGGCGAGCGCGACGCTGCTGGCCAGCAGGACGACGTGCGCGAACGGCGCCGCATAGCGCAGGATGCGGTGGGAGAGGATCATCAGCGCGTACAGCGGCGTGTAGCCGCGCGGCGACAGCAGGCCGCCGCGCAGGACGATCGGCCAGGCGTGGCTCATCA
>Ga0136625_1000375_pt1 | contig 13506 bp, 11 predicted proteins | sample AntDrymUQ4832306_2_FD_104672 | JGI IMG/M metagenome (GOLD analysis project Ga0136625, IMG submission 104672) | Polar desert sand microbial communities from Dry Valleys, Antarctica - metaG UQ483 (23.06) | ecosystem: Environmental > Terrestrial > Soil > Desert | place: Antarctica: Dry Valley...
CGTCCCCGCGGAGGACGCTTGCTACCACTCGCTCGTGCCGCCGCCACCTCGGCTTTGATTCTGGTGCGCGATGGCGGCGATCCGCGAACATCGACTCGAGTTGGGTGGGTTCGCCACCCGCGCGCTGGAGCTGTCCGGCGCTGCCGACGACCGCCCCCCGCTGCTGCTGTTGCACGGCTGGTCGGACTCCGCCGACACCTGGCGGCCGCTGCTGTCCCAGCTCGCGCGGCGCGGTGAGAGGGCGATCGCGGTCGACCTTCCCGGATTCGGAGAGGCCGATCGGCTCGAGCGCGAGCGCGGGGTGCTCGAACAGCTCGACCGCTTCACCGCGGCGGCGGTTGAGCACGCTGGCGGCGGCGGCCAGGTCACCGTGGTCGGGAACTCGCTCGGCGGCTGTGTCGCGATGCGCCTCGCGGAGGATTCCGAGCTGCCGATTGCGGGGATCGTCGCGATCGCCCCGGCCGGGCTCGACATGGCCGCCTGGTTCGGCTTGGTGGAGAGCGCTCCGCTGGTGCGCTTCGTCCTCCGCGCGCCGGTGCCGCTGCCCGAGGCCGTGGTCCGCGACGCGGTCGGTCGCGCGTACCGCACCCTCGGCTACGCGCGACCGCGTGAGGTCGACCCGGCGGTGGTCAACTCGTTCACCCGGCACCTGCGCAGCCGCCGCGACGTGATCCGGGTGCTGGCGACCGGCCGCCGGCTGCTCGCCGAGATCCGCGACCCGTTCCGGCTCGAGCGGATCGGCTGCCCGCTGCTGCTGGTCTGGGGCGACCGCGACCGGATGGTGTTCTCGACCGGCGCCCAGCGCGTGCTCGACGCGGTCGACGGATCCCGGCTCGAGCTGATCGAGGGCTGCGGCCACCTGCCCCAGATCGAGGCGGCGGGACGGATCGCAGAGTTGCTCGCGGGCTTCCCGGAGGCCGTGGCCGAGCTGGAGCCGATGCGATGAACGGCGAAGAGTACGGCGGCATCGACGGGCTCACCCGGTGGCTCGGCCTGCGCTGGGAGAGCCACGAGCGCGTCCGCCTGATCGTGCGCCCGGATCTGATCAACCCCGCCGGCCTGCTCTCCGGACCGGTCGTCTACGCGATGGTCGACTACTCGATGGGCTCGGTCCTCTGGGTCGCGCGTGAGAGCGGCGAGCGGATCGCGACGATCGGGATCTCGGTGAACTACCTGCGCACGGCGCGCGAGGGTGAGGTGATCTGCGAGAGCGTGCTCGATCGGCGCAACGACCGGGTGGCGGTGTTGCGCTCGGAGGTAAGCGACGAGAGTGGGCGCCTGCTGGCAACCGCCCTCGGCAGCTTCTCGATCTTCCCCGCCGAGCGGCTCGGCGAATTTGATCGCGGCTCCTCGAGCCCGGAGGGCCTCGGCGAATAGTCCGTGTGGGTGCAACGTGAGATCGAGCTGAGCGCGCGGCCGCGCGGAATCCATCTGGTCGGCGACGACATCGAGCGGGCGCTACCCGAGCTCGCCGATTTCCGTGTCGGGCTCCTCCACCTGCACCTGCTCCACACCTCGGCTGGGCTGACGCTCACCGAGAACGCGAGCCCCGACGTGCGAGCCGACCTCAGGACCTGGCTCGACCGGGTCGTACCCGAGGGGGCCGACTACTGGCGCCACACGCTCGAGGGCGATGACGACATGCCGGCCCACGGGAAGTCGATGCTCACGGGCATCTCGCTGACGCTGCCGATCACTGACGGCGCGCTCGCGCTCGGCACCTGGCAGGGAGTCTGCCTCTGCGAGTTTCGCGACCGTGGAGGTCCGCGGCGTCTGATCGCGACGCTCCAGGGCGACGACGACCGCTAGGCCGTCGCCGGATCCACCGCCGGCGCGCCGGCCTCCGCCTCGATCGTGCCGTCGCCATCCGGATCGTCGTCGGGCGGCAGCTCGCCGCCGCGTTCGGTCCCGGCGATCAGCTCGTCGGCCCGCTTCTCGGCGGGGATGAAGCCGGACTTCATCCCGAAGTAGACCGCCTGGGGATGGTGGGCGACGATCGCCGCCGTCGACTGCTCGGGCGAGAGGGCATAGCCGCTCGAGATCTCGATCCCGATCTCGCCGAGGCGGAGCAGGCGGTCGACCTTGACGTGCTCGTCCTGGTCAGGGCATGCCGGATAGCCCCAGGAGTAGCGGCGGCCCTGGTCGGGGTCGATCTCGAGCCCGCGGCGCACCTCGGCGTGCAACCACTCGGCCAGCCCTTCGGCAGCCTGCACCCCGAGTCCGTGGGTGAACAGCTGCTCGGCGAACTCGCCGTCGGCCTCGAGCTTCGCCATCAGCTCGGTGACCTCGTCGCCGACCGTGACAGCCTGCAGCGCGACTACGTCCCTGCCGCCACCCAGGGGCCGGTAGAAGTCAGCGAGGCAGATGCGGTCGTGGCGCGGCTGGCGCGGGAACACCAGGCGCTCGATCTCGCGGTCATGGTCGTCGGGGTCGAAGATCACCAGCTCGTTGCCCTCGGAGTTGCAGGGGAAGTAGCCGAGCTTGGCCCGCGGGCGCAGATAGCTCTGCTCGGCCCACATCCGCTCGAGCTTCGGGGCGAAGCCCTCGTCGCCGTCGTGGCCCTCGACGATCCGCCGCCAGTCCTCGCCCTTGCGCCCGCGCCCGCCCCAGTGGAGCTTGAACAGCACGTGACGATCGAGGTGGGGGTAGACGTCGTCGAGGTCGACCTCGATCTCGCGCACCCCCCAGAACGGCGGCTCGGGAATCGGCACGTCGGTTCGCGCCGCGGAGCGCGCGGACGCGTCGTCGACCGGCGGCGAGTCGTCGACGACCACCGGCTTCTCGCGAAAGGCCCTGGCCTCGTCGCGGATCTTCGTCACCAAGGCCTCGCGCGCCTCCGAGTCGACGAGGGCGTCGATCGTGTCGAGGCCGGCGAAGGCGTCCTTGCAGTAGAAGACGCCCGGCTCGTAGACCTCGTCGGACTCCTTGCCGTGCGGGTAGAGAACCCGGCGGCCGAAGTCGCGGTTGATCGCCGCGCCACCGATCAGCACCGGGAACTCGTGTCCGCGGGTGTGCAGCTCCTGGATGCACGCGGGCATCTGCTTCGAGGTCGAGACCAGCAGCGCCGAGAGCCCGATCGCATCGGCCTCGTGCTCGACCGCGGCGTCGATGATCGTCTCGATCGGGACCTGCTTGCCGAGGTCGACGACCGTGTAGCCGTTGTTGGTGAGGATCGTGTTGACCAGCGACTTGCCGATGTCGTGGACATCGCCGAACACGGTCGCGATCACGACCTTGCCCTTGGTGTGCCCCTCGATCCGGTCGAGGTAGTTCTCGAGCCTGGCGACAGCTCGCTTCATCACCTCCGCCGACTGCAGCACAAACGGCAGGATCAGCTCACCGGCGCCGAACTTGTCGCCGACCTCCTTCATCGCCGGCAGCAGCACCGTGTTCAGGGTGGGGACGGCGCCGATCTTGTCCACCGAGGCGTCGATCCACTCCTCGACCCCATCCTTCCTGCGGCGCAGGATGTGCCAGTGAAGAGCCTCCTCGGGCTCCATGCCCTCGGTGGGATCGCCGGCCTCCTCGGCGGCCTCGGGGCCCTTCGACTCGAAGTGCTCGATGAAGCGCTCGAGCGCGTCCTCACGGCGGTTGTAGACCAAGTCGTCGGCGAGCTCGCGCTCGTTGTCGGGGATCTCGCTGTACGGGGTGATGTGGTTCGGATTGACCATCGCCAGGTCGAGCCCCGCCTCGACGCAGTGGTGGAGGAAGACCGAGTTGAGCACTGCGCGCGCCGGCTGACCAACTCCGAAGGAGACGTTGGAGACGCCCAGCGAGGTCTTCACATCGGGGATCTCGGCCTTGATCCGGCGGATGCCCTCGATCGTCTCGACCGCCGAGGGCTTCCACTCATCGTCGCCGGTGGTCAGGGTGAAGGTGAGCGCGTCGAAGATCAGCAACCCGGGGTCGAGCCCGTGCTCGTCGCAGGCGAGCTGCTTCAGCCGCTGGGCGATTTCGAGCTTGCGCTCGGCCGTCTTCGCCATCCCGACCTCGTCGATCGTCAGCGCGATCAACGCGGCGCCGTGGGCCCGGGCAAGCGGCGCCACCCGGTCGAGCTTGTCGCGCCCGGCCTCGAGGTTGACCGAGTTGACGATCGCCCTTCCCGGCGTCCGCTCGAGCGCCGCCTGGATCACCTCCGGTTCGGTCGAGTCGATCTGAAGCGGCGCCGGCTGCGTCAGCGAGACCCGCTTCGCAACCTCGGCCATCTGCTGATCCTCGTCCTGGCGCTCGGTCAGCGCTACGCAGAGGTCGAGCACGTGCGCTCCACCGTTGACCTGATCCTCGGCGACCTGGACCAGTCCGTCGTAGTCGCCGGCGAGCAGCAGCTCCTTGGCCTTGCGCGAGCCCTGCGAGTTGACGCGCTCGCCTACCAGGGTCGGTCGAGGCTCCTGGACCAGGGGGGTCGAGGTCATCATGCTCGACACCTCCGCCGGCCCGGGCTCGGGCCGCTGGCCGGGAACCCGCCCCGCAACGCGCTCCGCCAGCGCTCGGATGTGGTCGGGTGTCGTCCCGCAGCAGCCGCCGACGATCGAGACACCGTGGCGCTCGACGAACTCGCCCAGCACCGAGGTGAGCTGCTCGGGCGTCTCGGGGAAGATCGTCTCGCCCTCGGGACCCTGCAACGGCAGGCCGGCGTTGGGGATGCAATGGACGGGCAGCGGCGAGTTCTCGCCGAGGTATCGAATCGCGTCGCGCATGTCCTCGGGGCCGGTCGAGCAGTTGAGCCCGATCACGTCCACCTCGAGCGCCGCCAGCGTCGTCAGCACCGCCTGGATGTCGGTGCCGAGCAGCATCTTGCCGCCCTGCGGCAGCAGCGAGACTGATGTCTGGATCGGCAGCGTCCTGCCCGCCTCCTTGAACGCCTCGCGGGCGCCGAAGATCGCCGCCTTGACCTCGAGGATGTCCTGAGCCGTCTCGATGATGATCAGGTCGGCGCCCCCCGCGATCAGGCCGCGAGTCTGCTCGACGAAGACGTTCGCGAGCTCGCGGAAGGTGATCCCGCCGAGGGTCGGGTCGTCGGAGGCGGGTAGGAAGCCGGTCGGGCCGATCGAGCCGGCGACGAAGCGCGACTCGCCCGCCGCCCTGCGGGCGATCTCGGCGGCCTTGGTGTTGATCTCGAGCGTGTGCTCACCGAGGCTCCACTCGTCGAGCTTGATCCGCGAGGCCTGGAAGGTGTCTGTCTCGACCACCTGCGCCCCGGCCTCGAGCATCGAGGTGTGGACGCCCTCGATCACGTCGGGGCGGTTGAGCACGAGCGCCTCGTGGCACTTGCCCGGGAGCCCGCCGTAGTCCGCGGCGGTGAGCTCGAACTGCTCGAGGGTCGCGCCCATGCCGCCATCGAAGACGACGACGCGCTCGCGAACCGCGTTCAGAAAATCTCGCTCTTGGCCTGACAACGGACGTACCTCCATCGTTTCCGGCAGTCGCACCGTGCCGCGCTCCGGAGAGGTTGGCGGGTTGCGGCGGCGTCTTCGGTCCGGGTCCCTCGGCCGCTCCTGATGGGAGATCAAGGATAGCGGCGGAGCCGCGTGCCGATTCGGCAAGCGGCGGCGACTACCCGGGGTTCTCCGAGGCTCCCGCCGGCGGCAAGCGAACCGGGGCCGCGCTCAGCGCCCGCAGCCGCATGTCCTGCCAGGTCACACCCTCGCGCACCAGCGCCGGCAATCCGAGAGCTACGGCGGTGGCGATCTCGACCGCCTGCAGGATCACGCCGTAGGCGAGCGCGTCGGCGGCGCTGACGCCGAAGCCGGTTGTCAGCACGCTGATCGTGGCGAGCTGGAAGACGCCGATGTTCGAGGGCGTCGCCGGGATCACCGCGGTGACGTTGACCGCGAAGAGGACGGCGGCAGCGGCGCCGATGCCGATCGCCGGGTCGTGGTCGAGGCCGAGGGCGGTGAACAGCGCAAAGCAGGCGAGCAGCTGCAGGGTCCAGGCGGAGAGCTGGGCGAGCGCCGCAACCGGTCCCCGACGGGGGTCTCGGAAGACGACCAGGCCCTGTCGGACCTTGACCAGGCCGTCGCGGATCGCCGCGATCGCCCGGGCGATGCGGCCGCAGCCGGCCCGCCTGACCACGGTCGGGGCGACCACCACCGCCAGCAACAGCAGCAGCGGCGCGAGGCTGACCAGGAAGAGCTTCTCAGAGCTCGAGTGGAAGAGCTCCGTCGAGCCGACGATGATCGCGCCGAGCGCCACCAGGGCGATGATGTTGAGCACCGTCTGCGAGATCAGCGTGCCGAGCAGCACCGGCAGGGTCTCGCGCATGCGCCCGACCCGGCGCGCCAGCACCATCGCCCGCGCCGGCTCACCGAGCCGCGCCGGCAGGGTCGCCGACATCAGCACGCCGATCATCGTCGCCGAGGCGACGTCGCGGCGGCGCACGGCGCTCTCGGGGAGCGCCGCCCTCGCGATCGCCAGCCACGAGCCCGCGCGCAGGAACAGCGAAGCCATCATCAGCCCGGTCGCCACCAGCACCCAGGTCGCGTCTGAGCGGACGATGCTGGCGACGACGTTGTCGACGCCGATCCGCCGGGCGGCGATCAGGGTGAGGACGAGGCCGATCAGTGCGGCGGCGCCGAGGCCGATCCGGCGGGCGACAGTTCGCGGCCCGGTGGCTCGCACCGGCTCCGGATCGAGTGACGCCAGCCGGCGCGCCGGCACCCGCGGCAGCCCGTCGGCGGGCGTCAGGCCGATGCGCCGCGCCAGCCGCGCCGGGGCGCTCGCCGGCTGCGGCACCTCGATCGCGCGCTCGTAGACGGCCTCGATCCGGTTCGCGACCCGGGGCCAGGCGTAGCGCGCCGCGGAAACGTGCGCGGCCGCGGCCATCCGCTGCAGCCGCCCCGGCGACTCGCTCAGCAACTGCAGTTGCTCGGCCAGCACCTGGGCGTCGCCCGGTGGCACCAGGACCCCGTCGTGGCCGTCGCTGACGACGTCGGCGTACCCGGCGATGTTGGAGGCGACCACTGGCGTGGCGGCGGCGAAGGCCTCGGTCAGGACCATGCCGAAGCTCTCCCCGGCCAGCGACGGCGCGCACAGCAGGTCGGCCTCGTGCAGGTGACGAAGCAGCTCGTCGCGGCCGACCCGCCCGAGCGCCTCGACGCGCTCACTGGCCTCCGCGGAGTCGAGGTAGCGGGCAACATCGTCGCGCTCGGCACCGATCACGGTCAGGCGCGAGTCGACCAGCTCGGTGAGACCCTCGAACGCGGTCAGCAACACCGGCAGCCCCTTGCGCTCCTCGGGGCGCCCGACGAAGACGAGGCGCAGGGCAGCGTCGGCAGGCTTGGGCGAGCTCGGCGCCGTGCCCACGTCGACGCCGTTGGGGATCACCTCGTAGTTGCCGCCAAACCAGCGGCGCCCGGTCCAGGCGGCGGCCTCGGAGACGGCTATCCGTGCGGCGAGCTGGTTGAAGGTGCGGCGGGCACCGCAGATCACCCCCACCCAGTTCGGCAGCGGACTGGTCGAGTAGGCATGGAAGGTGCCGACCACCGGGGCGCCACCGTACGTGCAGGCGTCGGCGGCCAGCAGGAAGGCAGGGGGCTCGTGGACATGGACGACGTCCGGGCGAAAGGCACGAAGCTCGCGCCGCATCTTCGTCACCCCGCCGGGGAAGACGCAGAGGTTGGAGACGGCGCCGTTGGCGCCGATGCCGAGTGTCCGCCCGAGCGGCACCAGGTAGTCGGGGTGCTCGCGAACCTCCGGCTCGCCGCGGTGCAGGAGGCGGGTGATCCGCCCGGGGGGATCGCACGGCGCCAGCACCCGAAGCTCGTGGCCGCGGCCCGCGAGCTCGCTCGCCAGCGCCTCCACATGCCGGTTCACGCCTCCCGGGTAGGACCAGGAATAGGGCGAGACGATGGCTACGCGCACGGCTCGATGGTAGCTAGACCTCGGGTGGTCAGGGGGATTCGCGCGCCTCGCCGGATCCCCAGAAGAACCCGGCGCAGAGCGCCAGCGTGATCAGCCCGATCACGAGCAGCACTGACCCGGAATCGTTGGCGACGGTGCCGACGGCGATCCCGGCGCTGGCGCCGAGGAAGCCGTATCGCGCCGGCCGGCTGTCGCCGAACCAGGCGAGGATCGCGTGCCGGCGTATGGCCGCCACGATCAGCAACACGGCGGCGGCCGCCAGCAGCTCCGGATAGACCGGGTCGGTGAAGGTGCCCGCCATCAGCGTGATCCGGCGGTCGACGACGTCGAGCACGTCGCCCGCCTCCCCCGCCCCCAGTACCGACCGGCTCAGATGAGCCCCGCCGAGTACCAGATCGATCAGCAGCAGGGCCCCGAGGGCGAGGGCGCCGCCGCCGACCACGATGGCGATCGCCCGGCCTCGGCTCAGCCCCAGAGCGAGCACGGCGGCGGTGGCGGCGCCGACGGAGAGCACGATCGCGGCGCCGACGTCGGCGCCGAAGCGCCCGGGTGCGAAGGCCGCGATGGCGAGCGCGGCGACGCCGACGAACCAGGCAGCGGTGGCGCGGCGGCCGACCTCCGGCCGCGAGGCCAGCCAGGCGCCCGTGCCGACCAGGGTCAGGGTCGTCAGGATCGCCTCGAGCTCGTTGCCGATGCCGAAGAACCGCACGCCGCCGCCCGGATTCGGGCCGAGCAGCGAGAGCGAGGTCAGGTGGGAGCCGGCGACCACGTCGACCGCATGGGCGCCGACGCTGGCGGCGCAGGCGACTGCAAGCCCGCGGTAGCCCGGCAGCAGCCGGTCGGTGGCGAAGGCCAGCGCCGGGGCGGCGAGGCCGCTGAGCGCCGCCGAGGCGAGCTCTCCGGCGGCCACGGCCGAGGCGACCAGCAGCATGAACGGAGCCCAGGCGGCGGCGAGGCCGACGAGGCGCAGCGCCGGCCGCGCGCCGGTCCCCCGCCAGACCAGCGCCGCGATCCCCGCCAGCAGCAGCCAGGCGGCCACCGGGTAGAGCAGCACGAGGTCGCGGCTGGGCCGGTTCTCGAGGCGGGACTGGAGCTCGGCAACCTCGTCCGAGCTCTGATCCACGCCGGCTTCGATCTCGCTGCCGTTGACCTCGTCGGGAATCTCGACCCCGAAGCGATCCAGCACCGTCGGCGCGATGTCGGTCGCCGTGACCACCCCGTCGGTGCGGGTGGAGGCCGAGGTGAGGCTGCCGTCGCCGAACCCGGCACCTGCGATCCCCGTGGGCAGCAGTTGCTGGTCGGCGCGCTGGCCTGCCGCGATCGCGATCAGCAGGTCGTCGCCCTCCAGGCTCGCCGCGAGCGCGGGGAGCTCGGGGAACCGCGCCCGCAGGACGCTGAGGCCGGGCTCGCAGCTCGCCTGGCAGGCGCCGCCCTCGACTGCCTCGAAGGTTCCATCGCGGCCGACCGCGATCACCGTCGCCAGGCCGCTGTCGGCCTCGGCGACCACCGGCACCCCGGCCTCGGCGAGGGTCGAGGCGAGCAGCCCCGGGACGACGTCCGCGGGGGCGCCCTCGGCGCGCTCGAGCGTCCGCTCCCAGAGGCGTTCGGGAACCCGCCCGTCGCGGATGTAGAGGCGGGGCAGCTCGCGTTCGTAGAGCCGCTGGCTGACCCGGTTGCCCTGACTGATATCGAGGTAGGTCTGGGCGACGGGCACGGATCCGAGCCCGGCGCTGAGAATGCCCGGGCTGATCCCGGGCACCGTCGCGATCTCCTCGACCGCGGTTCCATAGGGCAGGATCGCGATCGTCACCCGCGGATCCTCGGCCGCGCTCGCGGCCGCGGGCGCCAGCACGGCGAGCGCTAGCATCGCCGCAGTGACCGATCGCACGTTTGCCAAGTTCACTTTCTTCAAGCTCGATCCAGCGTGGCAGCGGCGCGACCCCGCCGAGCGCGCCGAGGATAAACGGGAGTTCCTCGCCGCCTGCGACGACTTCGCCACCGACCGCTCCCTGCGCGCCTACTCGACGGTCGGCACCCGCGGCGACACCGAGATGATGCTGCTCTCGCAGAGCCCCGTGCTCGACGACATCCACACCTTCCATGTCGTCCTCGCCCAGAGCGGCCTCGCCAAGTGGATGACGATCCCCCATTCCTACCTGGCGATGACTAAGCCATCGCCGTACTCGGAGTCGGAGGCGCGAACGGAGATCTGCACGTCGGAGCGGCGCTACTGCATCGTCTACCCGCTCGACAAGAAGCGCGAGTGGTACCTGCTGCCGCTGGAGGAGCGCCGGCGGGTGATGAGCCAGCACATCGCGATCGGCCGTCGCTATCCCGAGATCACGATCAACACCGCCTACTCCTTCGGCCTCGACGACCAGGAGTTCGTGGTCTCGTTCGAATGCGACGAGCCCGGCCAGTTCCTCGACCTCGTCCAGGAGCTGCGCGGGTCCGAGTCGAGCGCCTTCACCCTGCGCGACACGCCGATCTTCACCTGCGTGGCGATGTCGACCGGCCGCGCCCTCGACGCGCTCGACGGCACCGCCACCGGGGCCGTGCTCAGCGCCGGCTGACGGGTCCAGGGCCGCGGGTCCGGCGCCCGCGATCCCCTACCCTTTTCGTCCCCTTGACCGCCCTCGGAACAGACGACAACCCGCTGCGCGTCGCGATCATCGGCTCGGGGCCCGCCGGCTTCTACACCGCCGAGCACCTGCTCAAGCGCGATGACGTCAAGGTCTGCGTCGACGTCTTCGACCGGCTGCCGACTCCGTTCGGGCTGGTTCGCGCCGGCGTCGCCCCCGACCATCCGAAGATCAAGTCGGTGATCCGCATGTACGAGAAGACCGCCGCGCGCGAGGGCTTTCAGTTCTTCGGCAACGTCGAGATCGGCAGCGAGATCACGGTCGCCGAGCTCGAGCAGCGCTATCACGCGATCGTCTACGCCTACGGCACCTCCACCGACCGTCAGCTCGGGATCCCGGGAGAGGATCTGCCCGGCTCGCACGCGGCCACCGAGTTCGTCAACTGGTACAACGCCCACCCCGATTTCGCCGACCACGACTTCGACCTCTCGGTCAAGCGGGCCGTGGTGATCGGCAACGGCAACGTCGCCGCCGACGTCGCCCGGATGCTCGCCCTGCCACGCGCCGAGCTCGAGGTCACCGACACCGCCGACCACGCGATCGAGAGCCTCGCCGGGTCCGCGATCGAGGAGATCGTCGTGCTCGGTCGCCGCGGGCCCGCCCAGGCGGCCTTCACCAACCCGGAGGTGCGCGAGCTCGGCGAGCTCACCGACGCCGAGATCGTCATCGACCCGGCGGAGATCGAGCTCGACGAGGCCAGCCGCGAGTACTTCGAGTCCGAGGACTGCGACCCGACGCACCGGCGCAACGTCGAGATCTTCACCGACTTCTCGGCCCGCGAGCCCGAGGGCAAGCCGAAGCGGGTGGTGATGCGCTTCTGCTGCTCGCCGGTCGAGATCAGGGGCGAGGACCGGGTCGAGAGCATCGTCATCGGCCGCAACCAGCTCTACCGCGACGAGTCCGGGGCGATCCGGGCTCGCGACAGCGGCGAGCGCGAGGAGCTCGAGTGCGGCCTCGTGCTGCGCTCGATCGGCTACAAGGGGGTCGGGCTCGAAGGCATCCCCTTCGACACAGGCCGCGGCCTGATCCCGAACAACGGCGGCCGCGTGACCGATCCCGAGAGCGGCGAGCAGGTTCGCGGCCACTACGCGGTCGGCTGGATCAAGCGCGGTCCCTCCGGTGTGATCGGCACCAACAAGAAGGACGCCCTCGACACCGTCAACTCGATCTTCGAGGACCTCACCGAGGGACGGATCCCGGAGCGCGACAGTCTGGCGCATCCGATCGCCGAGATGCTCGACGATCGTGGCGGAGATCACGTCACCTACATGGGCTGGCAGGCGATCGACCGCGCCGAGCAGGCCGCCGGCGAGCCCCACGGTCGCCCCCGGGTCAAGTTCTGTCGCGTGCACGAGATGGTCGAAGCGGCGCGCGAGTCCGCGGCGGCGCGCTGACCATGGCCGACCTCGACGAGCTCGCGCGGATGATCGAGGAGGCGCTGCCGGGCGCCGCGGTCGAGGTCCTCGACGAGGGCGGCGGCGACCACCTGCGGGCGGTGGTCTCGGCGAGCCAGTTCGAGGGCCTCTCGCGGATCGACCAGCACCGGCTCGTGCGAGCCGCGGTCAAGCCCCGCTTCGACGACGGCTCGATCCACGCCCTCTCGATTCAGACCTCGGTCCCCGGTTAGCGAGCCCCGTCTCGCCGCAAGCGCCGCTTTCGGCCACTTTCGCTCCCACGCGGAGGGAGCAGCGGTGGAGAACCGTGCGGCCGGTGCTCCTCGGCATGGGGAGCGATACTTTCGACATTGTGCGACGCACCCTGGCGGCGTTCGACGCCGGGGATCTGGAAGCCGTGTGTCATCGACGCAGCCGAAACGTCTTCAACCCCAACACCTACACGGGTCTCGACGGGGTTCGCGAGTGGAGGGCCGAGACGGACGAGACTTGGGAGGAGATGCGTCTGCGCCCATGGAGTTCCATCGACGCCGGTGACCGAGTCGTGGTGATCAGCCGATTGGTCGGCAAGGGAAAGACAAGCGGGCTTGAAATCGATCGCATCTCTGCCCAGGTGGCAACAATCCGGAATGGCCGCATCACGCGGTGGGAGATCGGCTACACGGACCCTGCCGAGGCGAAGAAAGCAGCAGGACTTTGACGTAGCGCTTTGGACGAGAAGCGGAAGGTCGCGCTTCACATGGTGGAAAGCAGCTACTTCTCGCCAGGCTGCAGCAGACAGCGGGGTTTGGGTCAATCCCCGGCGAGTCTCCGCCGTCGTTCTGCGTACATGGCCGAATCCGCCCTTGCGAGGAGGCCTTCTAGATCGTCGTCCGCAGCGAGTGAGGCCAGCCCTACCGAGACGGATGCGTGCTGCTTTCTCAGGTCCGCACTCACGAGCGAAAAGCGCTCAGCGGCCTCCTCGGTATCCATGTCGAAGAGAGCACAGACGAATTCGTCCCCGCCGTACCGAATGATCAGGTCATAGGGGCGAAAATGGTTCCGGATGGAGTCAGCCGTATCGCAGAGAAGCCGGTCCCCGGCGGCGTGACCTTCAGAGTCATTCTTCTTCTTGAGGCCGTCGACGTCGACGAAGGCGACTGCGAGCGGAGCCTTCGTCCGTTTTGCCCTGGCGATCTCGCGCTCCAGCTCCACGGCTCCAGCATCCCTGCGGTAAGCGCCGGTGAGCTCGTCAATGGATGAAGCAGCCTGCTCCGCTGCAGACCGAACACGATCAGCAGATGCAGCCTCGCGATCGTCGGAAGCCGCCTTGCGGTCGTCTGAGGCTTGCGTTCTGTCGCTGGCTCCTCCCCTGCGGTCCCGCCGTGCTCCTGCCCGGTCAGCGACAGAGCCAGCGTCGCCTCCCCCAGTATCAGAATCACGGGTCTCAGCTCTCTCGTCGCGAGCCGCCGCTCGCTCGTCGCGCGCCTCGGACTCCTGGTCGTGAGCCTCGGCTCGCTCATCTCGATCCTCGGCGATCCGGTCCCGATCTCTGCCGGCTCGATCGTGGTTGGGAGGGTCGTTCCTGTCCCCGCTGCTTCGGGCTCGGGTCTCGTTCATCGATCAAAAAC
>Ga0136625_1000376_pt1 | contig 13504 bp, 12 predicted proteins | sample AntDrymUQ4832306_2_FD_104672 | JGI IMG/M metagenome (GOLD analysis project Ga0136625, IMG submission 104672) | Polar desert sand microbial communities from Dry Valleys, Antarctica - metaG UQ483 (23.06) | ecosystem: Environmental > Terrestrial > Soil > Desert | place: Antarctica: Dry Valley...
CCCGACTGCGATCGCAAGTAGCGGCGATCCCGCCCACGTGGTCATGCCGCGTGTCCATCGGATCGCCTCGCTGCTCAAGCGCTGGCTGCTCGGCACCCACCAAGGCGCCGTCCGCCCCCAGCACCTGGACGACTACCTGGCGGAGTTCAGCTTCCGCTTCAACCGTCGCAGCTCGAACCACCGCGGTACCGGTTGCTCGAGCAGGCCGTTCAACTCGAACACGTCCCCATCGCCAGGATCACAGCGGCCGGTCATAGTCACAGGCCGCACCAAGGGGCGTGATCCGGATACCCAGCTTCAAGAATATTGGCGCTCCCTGCGTCCTAGGCCTGCTCGGTTCTCGCCGGCGAATCACGGGCGTATCTGCGGCGAGAAGCACTAGGCGATGGCTGCACGCGTGAGACGCAACTGGCTCGGGCTGACGTGCGTCGCGCTCCTCGTGTTCCTCTATGCGCCGCTCGTCATTGCGGTGGTCTACGCGTTCAACGACAGTCGCCGTCTCACGTGGCCGCCCACGGGCTTCTCGCTCAAGTGGTTCAACGAGATCTTCAGCGATGACCTCTTCAGCAAAGCGCTGACCACGAGCGTCATCGCCGCGACGCTCACCGCAGTCGTGGCAGGGATCATAGGGACGGCTGCCGCGATAGTCTTCACCCGCCGGCGATCGCGCACGGCGCGTGCGCTGGAGGGTTTCGGCCTGCTCCCGGTGATGCTTCCGCCGCTCTTCATCGCCATCGGCCTCGTCGCGACGATGAACGTCGCCAACATCTCGCCGGCGATGTGGACGATCGTCGTCGGCCACACCCTGGTCGCGATCCCGTTCGTTCTCGTCGTCATCGTCGCGCGTCTCCGCACCTTCGACGTCGAGCTCGAGAGCGCCGCGCGCGACCTCGGTGCCGGGCCGAGGCAGGTGCTGTTGCGCATCACGCTGCCGATCGTCGCCCCCGCCGTCCTGGGTGCGATGCTGCTTGCCTTCGCCATCTCCTTCGACGAGGTCCTGATCACGAATTTCACCTCCGGCACACAGTCCACCGTCCCGCTCTACGTCCTCGGCAGGCTGCGCCGGTTCATCGATCCGGGAGCGAACGCGGTGGCGACGATCCTGCTGCTCGTGCCGTGGATCGCCCTCGCGATCGGCGCTCTCTTCCTGCGACGGTCCGGAGGATCACGCGCCGTTGGGGAGAGTGCATGATCACGAAGCGGAGATGAGGAGCGGGTCGCCAGAGGCTGATGCGCGTGAGCAGGGCGCGTTGAGCGTCCGCGGCGTCTCGAAGCGGTTCGGCGCCGTAACCGCGGTGGACGAAGTCTCGCTCGAGCTCCCGGCCGGGGTCTTCTTCAGCCTGCTCGGGCCGTCGGGGTGCGGCAAGACGACCTTGCTGCGCATGATCGCCGGACTCGAGCAGCCGGACGGCGGATCGATCCTCGTCGACGGCCAGGACATCACGAGCCAGCCGCCCGAGCGCCGACCGTTCAACATGGTCTTCCAGCGCTACGCGCTCTTTCCGCATCTCAATGTCTTCGACAACGTCGCCTTCGGCCTCACCACCGAGCGGAGCAGCCGCCCGCCGAAGGGCGAGGTCACGCGCCGTGTAGCCGACATGCTGCGGCTCGTCGGTCTCGAGGGCCTCGAGCAGCGGATGCCGACGCAGCTCTCGGGCGGCCAGGCTCAGCGTGTCTCCGTAGCCCGCGCCCTGATCCGCCAGCCGCGCGCGCTCCTCCTCGACGAGCCCATGGCCGCTCTCGACCGCAACGTCCGGCACCAGGTGCGGGAGGAGCTGCTTCGCATCCACGCGGAGACCGGGACGACGTTCCTGATGGTCACTCACGACCAGGACGAGGCCCTCTCGATCAGCCAGCTCGTCGGGCTCATGAACGAGGGGAAGCTCGAGCAGGTCGCCGATCCGGAAACGATGTACCACCGCCCGGCGACGCTGTTCGCGGCACGCTTCGTGGGTGCTGGCTGCTTCGTCTCCGGCCGGGTCGTCGGGCGGACCGACGGCGCGCCCGAGGTGGACGTGCAGGGGATCCGCTTCGCGGCAGCGGACGCCGGCGTCGCCGGCGGCGAGGAGGCGCAGGTGCTCCTACGGCCTCAGGACCTGACACTCGTCGACCCTGGGAGTGGACGCGTCCAGGGAAGCGTCGAGACATGCACCTTCTTCGGCGCGTACTACGCGATCACTGTACGCACGCCGATCGCACTGCTGCGGCTACACGAGCCGCGAGCCGCACATCCGGGCGCAAGCGTCGGCGTCGACTGGCCCGCCACGGCGGGGATCGCCTACCCGACTTCCGGTGGAACGGCCGAGCCGGCAGCGGAGGACAATGTGCTAGGAGGTGAGTAGGATCGAAGCCCCTCGGGATCTCGAGGACATCGCTGACGAGCTCATTCGGGGGGCGACCAACTTCGAAGTCGGGAGCAGGTTGCTGTTCGAGAACGAGCGCGCGCGCGTCTGGGACATCACGCTCGCGCCGGGCGAGCGCCTCCCTTTCCACTGCCACCGGACGAGCTACTTCTACCGGTGCGAGAGCCCGGGCCTCTCGCGTGTCCGTTCTCCCGACGGGTCGGTCGCGACCTACGACAGCCACCTCGACGAGGTGACCTTCCACGAAATCGCGCCCGGCGAGATCGTGATCCACGACCTGACGAACGTCGCCGATACCGTACTTCGTTTCACGACCGTCGAGCTGCTCGATGGCCGGCGAGCGAGCCGCCGAGCTCTGGACATCGTCAGGGCTGCTCGAGCTCGAAGTCCCTTTGCCCAGTCGAATAGGCGACGATGACGTCCGCGTCCTCGGGCCCGATGTTCACGGCGTTGTGGAACACCCCAGCCGGGATGGTCAACGTGTCCCCGGACTCGAGGACGACGGACTCCTCGCCCACGCTGTGGCGCACCCTGCCCCGTAGGACGTACAGGACTTCCTCGCAGGTGTTGTGCCGATGTCGCGGATTGCGCTCGCCGGGACGGATGATCGTTCGCCCTAGCGTCACGCCTTCGGTCCCCGTTATCTCCCTGTTCGCCAGCCAGGTAAGGGATCCCCAGCCGTGATCGATGGCCGTCGCGTCCCGCCCAGAGTGAAGGCATCCAGTCGTCAATCGATCTCTCACGCTTTGCCCCGAGTAGGCGCGCACCGTAGCAATGCGATAGGCGTTCCGCCACGGCGGGATCGCCTGTCTCAGCCCTCCGCGGCGCTCGAGCCGCTGGTCTAGCACCGCAAGCTCGCCGTCGAAGCCTGCGCTGAGCGCGTGTCCCTGCGCGGAGATCCTCAGCAGTATGATAATGAGATAGCCCTGCTGACACCCGCGGCGGAGGTGCCATGAGGCTTCTGATGTACGAGAAGGACGGATCGCAGCATCAGGGCTCGAGGTCGAGCATCGGCTCGTCGCAAAGGCGCCGTGCGTATTCCTCGTCCCGCGCCGTTCCAGTGGTGCGGGAGGCTGCCACATGCGAGCGCTTCTGATCGAGGAGCTTGGCCGGCCACCACGAGTGGTCGACGTCGACGAGCCGACGCCGGCTCCTGCCGAGGCTCTCCTGCGGATCGTCGCGGCGCCACTCAATCCCGTCGACGTGGCGATCGCGACCGGGCGCTCCTTCGCGGGGCATCCCAGACTCCCGTACATCCCCGGGGTGGAAGCCGTCGCTCGGGTCGAGGGCGAAGATTCGAAGGCGCTGGGAAGGCTCGTCTACACATGCCTGCACGGGCTTGGCACGAGCCGGGACGGCAGCTGCGCCGAGCTTGCCACCGCGCCTCGCGACAGGCTGATCCCGGTTCCCGAGGGGGTCGACCCCGGCGTCGCCGCTGCCTTGGGCACGGTCGGTCTGGCTGCCTGGCTTCCCCTCACCTGGCGTGCGCCTTTGTCCCCGGGCGAGAACGTGCTCGTCCTCGGCGCGACCGGCACTGTGGGGCTGATCGCCGTGCAAGCGGCGAGGCTGCTCGGCGCGAGCCGCGTCGTCGCCGCGGGCCGACGGCGCGAAGGGCTCGAACGTGCTGTCCGCTACGGCGCCGACGCCACCGTCGAGCTCGTGGATTCGACCACACTCGCCGACTCCTTCCGGCGTGCGTGCGGGAGCGAGGGGCCGACACTCGTTTTCGATTCCGTGTGGGGGGAGCCCGTGGTGGCCGCTCTCGAGGCGGCGGCTCCTCGAGCTCGGATCATCCAGCTTGGCCAGGCCGCCGGAGCGAACGCGCTCGTCCCTTCCGCCCTCATCCGTGGAAAGGATCTCGACATTCTCGGCTACACGAACTTCAACGTGCCTTCGAGGTGCTCGCCGAGGGATACCGTCAGCTTGGAGAGCACGTGCGGCAGGGCCGCATCGTGCTCGAGATCGAGAACGTTTCCCTCGAGGACGGAGTGAGCGCCTGGAAGCGGCTACAGGCCGGCGCGGAGGGAAAGCTCGTGATCCGGCCGTGAACGCACACCGCATGCGGAGAACGCCGCGGGGCCGGTCGATCATCCGAGAGGGCTCCGCGACGATCGGCGTTGGCGTCAGCGACCTGTTCAGCCCGTCCCTCTTCTCCGCCTTCGCCGCGGGGGGCGTCGACTACGGACTTGTCGACATGGAGCACACGAGCTTCTCGTACCGCGACGTTGCCGCGCTCGTCACGAGCGCGCGGGCGGCGGAGCTCCCAGTCATCGTCCGCCCTCCGGAGCTGAGCCGGAGCGCCGTCGGACGGGTCCTCGACCTTGGCGCCGACGGGATACTCGTCCCGCGAATCGAGAGCAGCGAGGACGCGGCTGCAGCAGTGAGGTTCGCGAAGTACAGACCGCTGGGCGAGCGCGGGGATGACGGTCGCATCGCGGCGATCTCCGAGTTCGAGGATCCGCGCCCACTGATCGACGTGGTGAACCGCAACACCGTGGTCATCGCGCTTGTCGAGACTCGGGACGGCGTCGACAACATCGACAACATCAACTCAACCCCAGGAATCGACGGAGTCTGGATCGGACCTGCTGATCTCGTGCTGTCGTTCGATGCTCCGGGCGACATCGGCGGTCCTGCCTACCGGACTGCCGAGAATCGGATCCTGGATTCCTGCCGCGCCCACGGGATGCCGTTTGCGATCGGCGCCGCGAGCACCCCGGACGCTGCGATCGAGCAGATCCAGCTCGGGTGCTTCACGGTGGTCGCCGACGACGAGGTCATCCTCCTCGTGCGTGCGCTGTCCGACTACGTACGCGCGGTCCACGAAGGACTCGGTCGTCAGGCTCGGGCCGGGGCTCGTTGAACGCTGTCGGCGAACAGGAGGTGGCAGATCATGCATGAGACGCCGTCGCACAAAAGCTCAGAGCCCCCGCGCGTCGCCGTCATCGGGGCAGGTGCCATGGGCAGCATCTTCGGGGCGGCCTGCATCGACGCCGGCGCCGACACGGTGTTCGTCGACGTCTCGGCGCCCCTCGTCGAACGGCTGCAGGAGCGTGGTCTCGTCATCGTCGGACCTGACGGTGAGCGAGAGGTTCCGGTCCGCGCGACGACGGATCCGCACTCCGTCGGAGTTGTCGACCTCATTCTGTTCTTGGTGAAGTGCTACCAGACCGAGAGCGCCGCGAGACTGGCGAAGACCCTCGTGGGTCCGGAGACGATCGTCACGTCGTTGCAAAACGGTTGGGGGAACGGTGAAGTCCTCGGTCACTTCTTTCCCGACGAGCAGATCGTCGTGGGCGTCACGTACGACAGCGGCACGGTGCTCGAGCCCGGACGCATCGCGCACAACTACAAGGGGACCACGTTCATCGGGCCGTACGCCGGGGAGTCGCTCGACGACGCCCGCTGGATCGCGGATCTTCTCGCACCGGCCGGACTTGGCGTCGTGGCGACGCCAACCATCCGTGCCGCAATCTGGGAGAAGCTCGTAATGACCGCGTCCACGTTGCCGACCTCAGCGCTCACGGGCCTGACCTCGGGAGCTCTCGGCGAGCCTGGGCCGATGCTCGACCTCGTAGACGGGCTCGCCCTAGAGACGCTCGAGACCGCGCGCGCTGCAGGCTATGAGCTCGAGGCCGCGGAGCAGCTCGAGAAAATCCGCCTCGCTCTCGTCGGTGAGGGCAAGGGGTCGATGCTCCAGGACGTCGAAGCCGGCCGACAGACCGAGATCGCCGTTATCAACGGCGCCGTCGTTCGCGAAGCCGAAGCTCGCGCCGTCGACGTTCCACTGAACCGAGCGATGGTCGCGCTGGTCGAAGGCTACGAGCGTGCGCACGGCTTCGCATGAGGCCCCTGACCGTTAGATGGCTGATCGGCAATTCCTCGTCGCGCGGGCGGTGGCTGAGACACGTCGCTGGCTGGCGCCGCCCGTCCTCGCCCGTATTCCCGATACGCGCTCGTACGGGCGGCGTCCCCGGCTTGGTCTCAGCCATCCCCGCATCGACGGCAATTACCGATCAACCATCTAGAGTCACCATCCGCCGGCTCCCTCTCGGCGAGTTCACATGAAGGTCGTTGTCATCGGGGCGGGCCAGACAGGCTCCCAGATCGGCGTCGAGTTCCTTCTCGCGGGGCATGAGGTGCTCTTCATCGCGCGCCGGCCCGGCGAGGCGGCAGCCCGGGTCGACGCTGCTTTGCGCCTAGCCGGGGAGTTCCAGCTCGCGCCCGCTGACACGCTCACGGGGGCGAAGGCTGCGGTAGCCGTCGTCTCGAGCGTCGCCGAAGCAAGCGGCTTTGCTGACCTCGTCCTCGAGTCGATCGTCGAAGAGCTGGAGGCGAAGAAGCAGGTGCTCCGGGCGGCAGCTCGCACGTTCCCAGGTGCGCTGCTTGCCTCGAACACCTCTTCCTTGTCGATTACGGCGCTTGGCGAAGCGAGCGGGGCGGCCGAGCGGATGCTCGGCATCCACTACCTGAGCCCACCCCTTTTGACACGACCGGTGGAGGTGGTCGTGGGGGCACGGACAGCCCGGAACGCGGTGGAGAGTGCCTGTGCCATCCTGCACGGTCTGGGCAAGCTCCCGGTCGTTGTCGAGCGGGACGTGCCGGGCTTCGTGTGGAATCGGCTTCAGTTTGCGCTGTTGCGTGAGGCGCTCTGGCTCGTGGGGGAGGGAGTAGCGTCCCCCGAAACCGTGGACGCGGTCGTCAAGGAGGGGCTTGCGCGCCGCTGGCGCTACACGGGGCCTTTCGAGACCCTTGCGCTGGGCGGTGTCGCGCAGTTTAGGGTCATCGCCGCCAACCTCTTCCCCGAGCTCTCGACCGCCCAGACTGTTGACGATCATGCGCTCCCCGCTGCGAAGGATGAGGCGATGCTCGCCGAGTTGCGAGACCGGCGCGACCGAGGACTGGCCGAGGAGCTCCTTCGCTCGAGAGCTGTCGAGTCCGGAGCCTGATCTGAACGGCCTCCGTCATGAAGTATCGTACTATCGGATAATATGATCGAGAGAGCCAACCGACGACCCGAGGTGACACCATGAGAATCGCCGTCGTCGGCGCCGGGGCGATGGGGGGCATCTACGGCGCTGGCTTCACGGAGGGCGGACAGGAGACGGTCCTCGTCGACGTATCTTCACCGCTCATCGAGCAGCTGTCGGCCGAAGGTCTCTCGATCGATCACAAAGGCGAGCAACGCATCGTCCCCGTGCACGCGACGAGCGATGTGACCTCGGTGGGACCGGTGGACGTCGTCGTCTTCTTCGTCAAGTGCTACCACACCGCCGTCGCTGCCGAGCAGTCGCGCCCGCTAGTCGGCGACTCGACCATCGTCGTCTCGCTTCAGAACGGCTGGGGCAATGGAGACGATCTCGCGCGGGTGTTCGACCCAGACCGGATCGTCATCGGCGTCAGCTACCACAGCGGCACCGTCGTAGGCCTCGGCTCGGTCGCGCACACCGGCGCCGGCCCGACCTTCATCGGCCCGTATCTCGGCTCGTCACTCGAGGCCTCCCAACCCGTCGCCGACGCGATCCGCTCCGCGGGCTTCGAGGCCGTCGTCACACCTGATGTCCGCACCGAGATCTGGAAAAAGCTCACGCTCAATGCGGCGGCCCTGCCTACCGCCGCGTTGACCGGCCTCACGGCCGGAGAGACGGGGAAGCCCGACGACGTCATGATCGAGCTCGTCGATGAGCTCGCCCGGGAGACGGTCGCCGTCGCACGCGCCCAGGGGTACGACCTCGATCCGGAGGAGCGCGTCGAGTTCATACGGGCGATTCTCCTCAAGGCCGGCCCTGGGAAGGCCTCGATGCTCCAGGACATCGAGGCCGGCCGGCGCACCGAGATCGACGTCATTAACGGGGCCGTGGTACGGGCGGCTGCCGAGCACCGCATCGAGGTCCCCGTGAACAGGGCGATGGTGGCCCTGGTGAAGGGCTACGAGCGCGCGCACGGCCTCTGAGCGTGAGCAACGCTCGCCTTCGGCTCGCGTTCGCCAGCCGAAAGTTGTCGGAAACCATGTTTCCCCCTGATGCCCCCTTCTTCGTGAGAGCGTGGGGAACCTCCCGGTTCCCCACGCCCCTCCACGCTCACGGGCCGGAGGCCGGCCCGTGAGCGACATGGTCAGCGGCACGACGCCATACCCGCGGCTCTTCTCGCCGACGACGCTACGCGCCCGTGACCTCCGAAACAGGATCGTTCTCACGGCGCACACCACGAGCCTCGGCCAGGACGGGATACCAGGCTCACGAGCAATGGGCTACTACTGCGCTCGCGCCCGAGGCGGTGCGGGACTGATCGTCCTAGAGCCGCTGCCGGTACTTCCGAGTGCAGGCGTCACGCCACAGAACTATCGCTTCGAGGATCCCCGGTTCGTTCCCGCGCTGCGGGAGCTCGTCGCCGCCCTGCACGGTCATGGCAGCCTCGTCATTCAGCAGCTCTATCACCTCGGCCGTAATGCAGATCCTGACGCCACCATGCGTGAGCTCTGGGGCCCCTCCCCCGAGCCTGCTCCAAACGGTGGTCGAGTGCGCTCGATCGATGAGCTGGATATCGCGGAACTGATCGATGGCCACGTCCGCGCGGCATCTGCGGCGCTGTCTGCTGGAGTGGATGGGATCGAGTGCATGTTCGCGTACGACACACTCGTGGACGGGTTCCTCTCAGACGCCAGGAACGCCCGAGACGACGATTACGGCGGATCGCTCGAGAACCGGTCGCGCCTTGGAAGGGAGATACTCGAACGCCTTCGTGAGCTGCTCGGCCCAGACCCCGTCCTCGGCTTCACGATCAGCTCGAGCCTGCCGTCGTACGTCGATGCTGCGGTCGCGTTGGTTGATGCATGCGATGTCGACTATGTCGGCGTAGGGAACGGCGACTACGACAACCTCCACCTTCTGATCCCGCCGACGGAGGTCGAGCCTGGCTTCGGCGTTCCGTTTGCGGCAGCCGTTCGCGGACGCCTGCCTTCGTCTGTCTTGGTCATTGCGGAGGGAAGGATCAACGACCCGGCGATCGCCGAGCACGCGCTCCAGACTGAGGCCTGCGACCTAGCTGGAATGACGCGCGCCCTCATCGCGGACCCCGAGCTGCCCCGAAAGGCGGCGCATGGCCGCGCTGAAGAGATTCGGCTTTGTGTCGCGGACAATCTCTGTATCGCCCGTCGGCTACGGAAGTTCCCGATCGCGTGTCTTCAGAACCCGAACGTCGGATTCGAGGCGGAGCCACGAGAGACCAGGGCGAGACCGAACGCCTCTCCGTAATCGTCGTCGGGGGTGGCCTGGCGGGTCTCGAGGCGGCCCGCACCTGTGCCGTGGCCGGTCACGCCGTGCGGCTCTACGAGGAAGCTGACACCCTTGGCGGCCAGGTCCTCCAAGTCGCCTCGCTCCCGCGGCAGGACGAGCTGCGCGCCCTCGTCACGTGGCGTGAACGCGAGCTCGAACGTCTCGATGTCGATGTCCGTCTCGGTACACACGCCGACGTAAGCACGATCGCAGCCGACAGCCCGTCGGTCGTAGTGGTTGCAACCGGGTCGCGACCGCAACCCGGTCTCAACGGCGTGGTCGGGGCGGTCGATCTCCTTCGCGGCCCGTTGCCGGCCGGGGGCGACGTTGTCGTGGTTGACGAAGAGGGCCATCGCAAGGGCGTTGGCACTGCCGAGGTCCTCGCGCGCTGCGGCTGCTCTGTGACGCTGGTCACCCGTAACCTCGCCCCGGCCTCCGCGCTCGATGACAGCCTCTCCGGGCAGCTCTGGCGTGAGGCACTTCGAGCTGCAAACGTGACGATCGTGAGCGACGTCCGGATCGCGAACGTTCATCCGGATGGCGTTACCCTGGTGGATGTCGCCGGCCGGAAGAGTCTGGTTCGAGCGTCGCTCGTGGTCGACGCCGGCACACATTTCGCCGTCGACGATCTCGTCGCGCCGCTTCGCCGGCTCGGCCTTCCTACGATTGCCATCGGTGACGCGCGAGCCCCGAGGGGCCTCCATGACGCTATCTGGGACGGCGCACGCGTCACCGGGTTCTTCGAACGGCTCGTCGCGCTCGCCGGCGCCGCTGGACAGCCGCCTAAGCGCGTTGGGCTTTAGACCACTTTCTCGCCGGCGTCCTTGCGATGAGACTCCCTGCAAATCCGATTGTTCCGTCGCGGAGCGGGCCGGTGGCTAGCGTTCTCTGACGATGACCGCGATCGTCTACAGCCCGTCGTCTTCTGTTGGAACTGCGACACGCAGCCTCCAGCTCTTGTGCGTGCCGTTCCCCAGGCCTTGAGGCCGCGCTCTCACCGGTGCTGGCCAGTGCCAAGCCGACGAGGATGCCGACCGCACCCACGAGCGCGAGGTACTCGGTGCTGTCGAGGCCTGCTTTTGGGGCGGGCCGGCTCGGTCTGGGCGAGCACCTGCTCGCAGGCGGCGAGCTCGCGCTCGAGCTGGCCGACGAGCGCCGCGCCGGCGCGCCGGCCGCCGGTGAGCGCGCGGCGGGCGTTGCGCAACAGCACCCGCGCCTCTACCAGGCGCCGCTGACGTCCGGAGCTCAGCGAATCTGGCGTTCAGGAACTACTGGGGTGCGACATTCTCCACTGCCGCTTGTTCGCCGCCGCGGGGCTGCCGAACCCAAGAGCCACTGACCCCTTCCCGCAATTGTGAGGTCTTCGGCAATCGATCTCCGGGGGGTTGAGTTATAAGGTGGCGGGGTCGAGACGTGTTGCCGGTTGGCGCGCCTGGCAGGAGCGTAGGCGGTGCTTGTGAGGGTGACCTTCGGCGATCTTGCATCCACCGGGTTCCACGGATCGCTCGGCCGGATCGAGCGCCTCCGGCACTCCTAGCTCAAACAGCTCTCGTAATCGCACCCTCTGAGGCTGAAGAGACGAGTGCCGCATACTTCGCCAACACACCGCTCTCGTACCGGGGCGGAGGCGGCGACCAGTCGAGCAGGCGCGCGGCCAGGTCGCTGTCGGACAGCTCGACGCTGAGCTCGCCGCGCTCGAGATCGATGACGATTGTGTCGTCCTCTCGCAGAGCGGCTATCGGTCCGCGGCGCGCGGCTTCGGGGGCGACATGCCCGACCATGAACCCATGCGTTGCGCCGGAGAAGCGGCCGTCCGTAACTACTGCGACGGAGTCGCCGAGACCCTCCCCGACGATCGCGCCGGTCACCTGGAGCATCTCGGGCATGCCGGGTGCTCCCGCCGGACCCTCGTAGCGGATCACGACCACGTCGCCGGGACGGATCAGCCGGGCTTTGACGGCATCGAAGCAGGCGTGTTCGGAGTCGAAGACGCGCGCTGGCCCGCGGTGCGACTTCCGGCCGACTGTCAGCTTGAGAACGCACCCTTCCGGCGCAAGGTTGCCGCGCAAGATGCGCAGGAAGCCGCTCGGCTTGATCGGACTCTCGATCGCGTGTACGACGTCCTGGCCGGGTCGCTCGGCAACGGCAGCCGCGACCTGGCCGAGCGTGCGCCCCGTCACCGTGGGCATGTCCACGTGGATCAACCCTCTCTTGGCCAGCTCGCGGGCGACGAGCGCGACGCCGCCGGCTCGGTCGACGTCGGTTGCGTGGTAGCGACCCCACGGCTTCATGTCGGCGAGAACGGGCGTCCGCTCTGCGATCCGGTCGAAGTCGTCGATCGTGAACGGGATGCCGAACTCTCGCGCGATCGCGAGCAGGTGCAGCACGGCGTTCGTCGAGCCGCCGGTAGCAACGGTGGAGGCGGTGGCATTCTCGAGCGCCTCACGCGTGACGATCTGAGAAGGCCGGACGTCCCGCCGGACGAGGTCCATCACAACGCGGCCGCACTCGTAAGCCGCCTCCCGCTTGCGCTTGGAGAGGGCGGGTATGCCGTTCGCCCCGGCTGGGGAGAGCCCCAGGAACTCGAGGATCGTCGACATCGTGTTTGCGGTGAACTGCCCGCCGCAGGCGCCCGCGCCCGGGCAGGCGACCGACTCCAGCTCGTGCAGCTCCTCGGCGGTGATCTTCCCCGCCGCGTAGGCGCCGATCGCCTCGTACACGTCGCCGACGGTGACGTCGTGGCCGCGGAACTTGCCAGGCGCGATCGAGCCCGTGTAGAAGACGACGGCAGGGATGTCGAGCCGTCCGAGCGCCATCACCGCCGCCGGGTTCGTCTTGTCACAGGCGACCAGACAGACGAGCCCATCGAAGAGATGCCCGCGGGCAACGAGCTCGATCGAGTCCGCGATCACCTCGCGCGAGACGAGCGAACAGCGCATCCCCTCGGTCCCCATCGAGACGCCGTCCGAGATTGAGATCGTGTTGAACTCGAGCGGTGTGCCACCCGCGTCCCGGATGCCGCGCTTCACGTCTTGCGCGAGGTTGCGCTGGTTGAGGTTGCAGGGCATCGTTTCGATCCAGGCCGTGGCGACACCGATCAGTGGCTGGCTGAGGTCCTCGTCGCTGAGGCCAACGGCCTTCAGCATCGAGCGTGCGCCGGCGCGATCGGGCCCGTCGGTGATCGCAGCGCTGCGACGCTTCGCTGGATCGGAGGGACGGTCGTAAGGGACTCTACTCAGCATCTAGCTGTTGTCGGGGTTAGAGCGCCGAGTGCAATAGACGCGAGCGCAGCAAGATCCGCGTGCGTGTGGCGTGATAATCGTCGTCATTGCGTTCCTTTCTCCTAGGCGGCCGGAGAAAGCATCGCAAACGACCGGAGAAGGCACGCTATCGATGCCAGCTGCCGCAGCATTATCTTGAATCACACCGCTCTGCTCGGCTCCGCAGCCAGCGCCGCATCGCGGCGGTCACGCAACACCAAACATCACTTTGGGCTACTTTCGCATGGTCGTGGTTTCGAGTTTTAGCAGGTCTTTTTTCGTCCCGGTCTACTGCGTATCATTAGTATCTAAGTTTTCCGGGCGCCAAGCTCGAGAAGCGGAGATTTCGCCTGATGGCGTACGTTCGGCGACGGACCGCCGCCGCCGGGCGACGCTTCGACGTATGTTGGAGAGAGAACGGCCGCGAGCGCTCGCGCACTTTCAGCTTTCGTAAGGACGCCGACCGGTTCCGAATCGAAGTCGAGCGGAGGTTTCAGCTTGGCGCGCTCTTCGAGGCGCCGCCGGTCACTCTCGAGGAGTGGTGGGAGGGGTACTTCGGCCGCTGGTCAGTCGGGAAGGCGGACGGAACAGTCAGGCGCCGCACGGA